>Ga0302314_10016874_pt1 | contig 12300 bp, 8 predicted proteins | sample III_Palsa_N2_3_FD_200533 | JGI IMG/M metagenome (GOLD analysis project Ga0302314, IMG submission 200533) | Peat permafrost microbial communities from Stordalen Mire near Abisko, Sweden - III_Palsa_N2_3 | ecosystem: Environmental > Terrestrial > Soil > Palsa > Peat permafrost | place: Sweden...
GTTCAGGTAGGTGGCCAGGTAGGCGGCCCACTCGCTGGCGATCGTGGCCTGCGCCGCCTTCAGCGACGTGAGCCCGTCCTGCGGCGTCATCACGCCGTTGGCCACCTTGACGGCGGTGTCGACGATGCCTTTGCCGTAGCCGTCCGCCACCGACTTCAGTTGGCGCAAGGGCACCACGCGGTCGTTGTAGACCGTGGCAAGCACGTCGTTGCTGGCCTTCAGGCGCAGCACGCAGGCGCCGGCGGCCAGGATCACGAGGACCAACAGGGCGGCGACGAGCGCCATCAGGCGGCTCTTGATACTCAAGTCTTTCACACGGCTCTCCGAGCAGATGGCAGGGGTGACGCTACGCGCCACTCGACTGTCTTCGACTATGCCGCGCCGGACTTTAAAGTGAACAAAACAAATAATTGGAAAAAAGTGCACTAATCCGACGTTCAGCTGCCGTCGAGCGCCAGGTTGACCGTCTCGACGAACTTCGCCGGCTCCACCGGCTTGGCCAGCAGCGTGACGCCGGGCGGCAGGCCGCCCAGCTTCTCGACGTGCGCCGCCGTGTGGCTGGACACGGCCACGATGGCCGGCGGCCGCGCATCGCCCTGGGTGGACAGGTGGCGGATCATCTCGACGCCGTTCATGTGCGGCATCGTGATGTCGGTGACGATCAGGTCGGGCATCGACTTGCCGACCTCGATCAGCGCGTCGAAGCCGTTGGGCGCGACGACGATGCGCGCCCCCGGCACGGCGATCTCCACCAGCGCGCACAGCAGGTCGCGGTCGTCGGGGTTGTCGTCGACCACCAGCACGGAAAACGGAACGACCGTCTCGGCCGGCGTGGCGGCGTCGGCCGCATCGCCGCCGCGTTGCTGGGTCTGGATGCGGATGAAGTTCTCGGCGCTCTCGGCGTCGATGCGCCGATGGCCGCCCACGGTCTTCCAGGCCTTCAGGTGCCCGAGGTCGACCCAACGCTGCACGGTGGGCACCGAGACGCCGAGCCGCCGCGCGAGATGGGCCGTCGAGTACGAAGGAGGCCCCAACGGAGCACGGGAATTGGGCATCGGACCAGTTTAGCCAGAACGCGCCGGCGTTTCGCACGGTTTTCGTGCGTCAGCCGGTCTCGCGTTCGTGGGACGTGGCGTTTTGCATGTGCTCGGCCACGGCGGCGTCGATCTCCGCCTGCAGCGCGTCGATGCGCGCCAGCAGCGCAGGCCAACGTTCCGGCGCCACGCCGTCGATCGCGTCATGCAGCTCGCGCGCGAGCGCGGCCAGCGCCGGCGCGCCGATCATCGAAGCGGTGGAGATCAGCGTGTGGGCGGCGCGCGCGCCCGCCTCGAGCTCGCCGGCCTCCAGCGCGCTGCGGATCTCGTTGCCGGTGGCCGCGCGCTGCTTCAGGTAGCGGCCGAGGATCTTCTGGTACAGCTCGGGTCGGCCCAGGCAGCGCCGCAGGCCCAGTTCCACATCCAGCGCCGGGCCCGCAGGTACCGGGTCGTCGCCCGGGCCGGACGCCAGCGCCGCGTCGCGCGAGGCCACCGGCTTGAGCCAGCGCAGCATCACCTCGAACAGCTGCGCGGGCTCGAACGGCTTGGTGACGTGGTCGTTCATCCCGGCGGCCTTGCTCTTGTCGCGGTCGCCGGCCATCGCATGCGCCGTCATCGCGATCACCGGCAGGTGCGCCAGCCTGGCGTCGGCGCGGATCAGGCGCGTGGCCTGCAGGCCGTCCATGCCAGGCATCTGGATGTCCATCAGCACGAGGTCGAACGCCGCGTCGCGCAGGCGGTCCAGCGCCTCCCGTCCGTTGCCGGCGAGCGTGACGTCCATGCCGGCCACGTCGCACAGCAGCTCGGTGGCGACGAAGCGATTGAGTTCGTTGTCTTCCACCAGCAGCACGCGGCGGCCGCGCAGCGCGGCGGGCGCCGGGTCGCGTGCCGAGGCGGCAACCGGCGCGGCCGCGATGGCCGCCGACGCAGGCGGCGCCCCGACACGCTGCGGGCCGCAGGCGCCGTTGATGGCGTCGAGCAAGGTGGACGCGCTCACCGGCTTGGCGAGGCAGCCGGCCAGCCCCTGCTTCGCGGCCTCGCGCACGATGTCCTCGTCGCCATAGGCCGTCACCAGCAGGATGGCCGGCGCCGGACCGGGCGGCGGATCGTCGCGCAGGCGCCGCGCCACGTCGAAGCCGTCCATGCCCGGCATGCGCCAGTCGAGCAGCACCAGCTGGTACGGGCGGCCGACCGCGGCGGCGCGGCGCAGTTCGGCCAGCCCCGCGGCGCCGCCGGATTCGACCACCGGCGCGTAGCCCAGCATCACCAGCAAGTCGTCGAGGATCTCGCGCGAGTTGGCGCTGTCGTCGACCACCAGGATGCGCAGGTCTCGGTGCGCACCCTGGCGCGGCAGCCGCGCGGCGTGCGCCTGCGTGCCGATGCCGAAGCGCGCGGTGAAATGGAAATCGCTGCCCGCGCCGGGCTGGCTGTCGACGCCGATCTCGCCGCCCATCATCGCCACCAGCTGGCGGCAGATCGCCAGGCCCAGGCCGGTGCCGCCGTGCTCGCGCGTGGTGGACGCGTCGACCTGCGAGAACGGGCGGAACAGCGCCTGGATCTGCACGGGCGTCAGGCCGACGCCGGTGTCCTTGACGGCGAAGCGCAGCGTCACCGGGCCGTCCGCGCTCGCGTCGCCCACCACCTGCACGGTGACCACGACGATCTCGCCGTCCTCGGTGAACTTCACCGCGTTGCCGCACAGGTTGACCAGCACCTGCAGCAGGCGCAACGAGTCGCCCACCAGCACCGGCGGCACGTCGGGCGCGGTCTTGAGCAGCAGCTCGAGCCCCTTGCGCTGCGCCTTCAGGCCGATCAGCGAGGTGACGCGGTCGAACACCTCGTCGAGCGAGAAGTCGCGCGCCTCCAGGCTCAGCTTGCCGGCCTCGATCTTCGAGAAGTCGAGGATGTCGTCGATGATCACCAGCAGCGACTCGGCCGCCGCGCGCGCCTTGGCCATGTAGTCGCGCTGCTTGTCGGTGAGGTCGGTGCGCAGCGCGAGATCGGTCATGCCCAGGATCGCGTTCATCGGCGTGCGGATCTCGTGGCTCATGTTGGCCAGGAACTCGCTCTTGGCCCGCGTGGCCGACTGCGCGTCGTCGAGCGCGGCCTGCAGTTCGTGGCGGTGGCCGTCCACCGTGTCGATGGCCGAGCGCAGCCGCAGGCGCATGCGGTCGATCGCCTGCAGGATCTCGTCGAACTCGTCGCGGCCGCGGCTGGCCACGGGCGTGCGCGTGTCGCCGGTGCCGATGCGATCGAGCACCGCGCCGATCTCGCCGACGCTGGCCACGATCGGCTTCATCACGCCGCGCCGCACGATCACGAAGGTGGCGAAGGCCAGCAGCAGCCAGCCCGCGAGCATCGCCACGCGGACGTTGTCGACGAAGGCCGCCGCGCGCGCCTCGCGCTCGGCGTTCTCGCGCCGCGCCGCCGCCACGGTGAATTCCACCCGATCGCGGTGTTCGGCGAACAGCGGCTGCAGCGTGTGGGCGAGCAGGTCGCGCGCGGTGGCGATGTCGTTGCGCTGCAGCGCGGGCAGCAGCTCGCGCCGCACCACCTGGAAGTACGTGGCGGCGGGCGCGTACGAGGAATCGACCAGCGCCGTCTTGACCGCGCCCGGCGGCAGCGTGCGCGTCCATTCCTGGTGGCGGGCCTCGAAGTCGGCCTCGCGTTCGCGCAGCCGCGATTCGAGGGTGGCCACGCGCGTGGTGTCGCCGTGCGCCTGCGCGTCGATCAGCTCGAACACGGCCAAGTGGGCTTCGACGATGTACAGCGGCGGGGGCAGGATGTCGGCGACGACGGCCTGGCCGCCATCGATCGCGCGGTACAGCGGGCCGTTGATGCGCACGCGCTCGAACGCCAGGTCGAGCCCCGCGAGCTTCGTGCGCAGCGGCAGGCGGCCAGGGTGCATGCGAGGTCTTCCGGCAAAGGGACGCACGTTGCGCCAGGGCCTCGAGGCGGCCCGGCGCGGCATATGGGCGTGAAGTCTAACCCGCAGCCCGGCGACGCTGGTAGACGTCCAGCTGGATGAACGCTGCAGAAATCAGCGGCACGGGCACATTCGCACGCCGCGCCCGCGCGCGCAGGTCGCCCAGCACCTGGTCGGCCTCGACGCGCTCGCCCGCCATCAGGTCGCGGTACATCGACGACGTGAGCGGCGAGCCGGCCGCGGTGAGCACGCCCAGCGTCAAATCGGCGGCCTGCGGGCCGGGCGCGAAGCCGGCGGCGGTCGCCACCGCCACCGCTTCTGCGAAGAAGGCGCGCACGAAGTCGCCGCCGCCGTCGGTGGCCACGATCTCGCCGACGTTGCCGCGCGCCAGCGCGCAGATGCCGCCCAGCGTGGCCAGCAGGATCCACTTGTTCCACAGGTCCTGCGCGATATGCGTGCTGAGCTGGGCGTCGAAGCCGGCGTCGCTCATGAACGCGTGCAGCGCCTCGATGCGCGCCGAGCGGCGGCCATCGAGCTCGCCGTAGATCAGCTCGTGCAGCGGTGCCAGGTGCACGATGCGGCCTTGCGCGTCGAGCGTCGTCGACACGCGGCACACGCCGCCCACCACGCGCTCGGCGCCGAAGCGCGCCTGCAGGTCGTCCACGTGCTTCATGCCATTGAGCACCGGCAGGATCAGCGTCTGCGGGCCGACCGCGGCGGCGAAGTCGTCGATGGCGCCGGGCAGGCCGAACGCCTTCACGGTGACCAGCACGATGTCGAAGGGCTGATCCAGCTCGCTGGCCAGCACCAGCCGCGGCGTGACGCTGAAGTTGCCGCGCGGGCTGAGCACCTGCAGGCCGGTCTCGCGCAGCGCGGCCGCCCGCGCGGGACGCACGAGGAAGGCGACGTCACGCCCCGCCTGCACCAGGCGGGCGCCGAAATAGCCACCGGTCGAGCCGGCTCCGACAATCAAGATCCTCACGGTCGCACCTCCTGCAACGCGGCATTGCCGGGCAGTATCGGCCAACGGCCGCCGGCGCGCTGCAGGCCGGCGCAATGACCCGCGGACCGCTGGTCCGCGCACTCGCGTGACAATGCGCGCTTCGCGTCCTTCGCACATCGTGAACCCGTCCGGCTTGTCCAATCTCCTGCGCCTGTCGTTTCGCCAGACCCTGCTCGCGGCCTTCCTGCTGATCGCCGGCCTGCTGGCCGCCGCATCGCTGGGCGGCCTGTTCACGCTCGAGCGCGTGATGGCGCAGAGCCGCGCGGCCACCGAGAGCGCACTGCTGCTGAGCGCCGACGCGCGCCAGCTGGGCGAGCTGCGAGTGGCGATGGAGCGCAGTGCGCGCCAGTACATCGTGCTGGACGATCCGTCGCTGCTGCGCGGCTTCACGCAGGCGGCCGACGACGCCACGCGCATCCTCGGCGAGATGCGCCGGCACGACCTGCCCATCGACCTGTCGACGCAATGGCTGGCGCAGCTGCCGCCGATCAAGGACGAGCTGGGCGGCCTCAAGGCCTCGATCCAGCAGCACGAGGACGCCCTCGACACGCAGTTCCGCGCCCTGGACCGCCTCAACGCCCAGATCGCCGAGGCCGTGCGCAGCAGCGGCGAGGAGCGCAACGCCGCGCTGCAGGCGCAGCTGGAAGCCGGGCGCGCCTCGGTCGGCACGCAGGTGCTGGGCGCCATCGTGCTCGCGGCCTTGCTGGCGCTGGCGTTCGGCGTGTGGCTCACGCGCCCGCTCAAGCGCCTGGAGCGCGCGATCGCCGGGCTCGGCGAGAACCGCATGGATCATCCGGTGGACATCCGCGGCCCGAGCGACATGCGCTCGCTCGGCCGCCGGCTGGAATGGCTGCGGCTGCGCCTGAAGGAACTCGACGAGGACAAGGCGCGCTTCCTGCGCTACACCTCGCACGAGCTGAAGACGCCGCTGGCCGCGCTGCGCGAAGGCGTCGCGCTGCTGGAAGACGGCGTGGCCGGCCCGATGACGGCCGACCAGCGCGAGATCGCCCGCATCCTCGGCCACAACACCGCCACGCTGCAAGGCCAGATCGAGGCGCTGCTGCGCTTCAACGCCGCGGCGTTCGAGGCGCGCCGCCTGAACCGCAGCGACACCGACCTGCACGCGCTGCTGCACACGCTCGTAGAGGAGCAGCGGCTGCAGTGGCAGGCGCGCCATCTCACCATCGAACTGGAGGGCGAGGCGCCGGTGCTGGCGGTCGACGCGGACAAGCTGTCGGCGGCCCTCGGCAACCTGTTGTCCAATTCGATACGCTTCAGCCCCGTCAACGGGACCTTGTTCATCACGCTGTCGGCGCAGCCGGGCAGCGTGCGCATCGACCTGCAGGACCAGGGCCCGGGAGTTGCCGCGGTCGATCGGGAGCGCATCTTCGAGCCGTTCTTCCGCGGCGAGGTGCAGCCCGACGACGCGGTGCGCGGCACCGGCATCGGGCTGTCGATCGTGCGTGAATATGTCCAGGCGCACGGCGGCCGCGTCGACCTGTTGCCTGCCGGGCCCGGTGCCCATTTTCGAATCGAGCTTCCGCATGCCAAAGATTGAAATTTCCTCCGCGCTGGTCGCGGCCTTCGCGGCCTTCGCGGCCTTCGCGGCATTGAGCCTGGCGGGTTGCGTCACGCCGAAGCCGCCGCCGCCCCCGCCGGCGCCGGTGGTGGTGGCGCCGCCGCCGGTCACGTGCGACCCGCCGCTGGAGGCCGGCGACCTCGCGGCGCGTCACCTGCTGGCCACGCAGGATCGCCTCAGCGCGCTCAACACCGCCGACCTCACCGCCGAGGCGAGCCGGCCCCTGGAAGGCGCGTCGGTCGAACAGCAGGTGGACCAGGCCCTCGCGATGAGCATGACCCACAACCCGGGCGATCTCGCGCGCGCGCTGGGCGTGCTCGACCAGGTGCTGCACAACAACACGCCGCAGGCCGACCCGTGGCGCTCGCTGGCGCGCCTGCTGACCTACCGGCTGGGCGAACAGAAGCGTGCCGAGGACGCGGTCGAGCGCGCGGCGCAGCAGCTGCGCGACGCGCAGCGCGACAACCAGCGCAAGCTGGACGACGCCAACGCCAAGCTCGAGGCGCTGAAGGCGATCGAGCGCAGCCTCAACACGCGCCAGACGCCGGCGGCGTCGTCGCCCCGGCCCTGACATGAACAGCCGCCATCCGCACACCTCGCGGGCCGTGCGCCGGGCCGCCCCAGGGAGGCCCGCGGTCCCCTCGGGGGACGGCGCGCCGCACCCGGTGCCGGAGGGGTCGTCATGAATGCCCACATCCTCGTCGTCGACGACGATCCCGACCTGCTGCGGCTGCTGTCGATGCGGCTGTCGGGCGCGGGCTACCGCGTCACCGCCACCGCGTCGGCCGAGGAAGCCCTGGTCAAGATCGCGATGGAGCGGCCGCAGCTGGTGCTCAGCGACGTGCAGTTGCCCGGCAAGGACGGCCTCGCGCTGTTCGACGCGATCCGCGTGCAGCACCCGTCGCTGCCGGTGATCCTGCTCACCGCGCACGGCACGATCCCCGACGCCGTCGAGGCCACGTCGCGCGGCGTGTTCACCTACCTCACGAAGCCGTTCGACGGCAAGGCGCTGCTCGACATCATCGCCAACGCCATCGCGATGGAAGGCGTCGCGCAGGCGTCCACCGACGGCGGCGAGATCGAGGCGTGGCGCGCCGAGATCGTGAGCCGCTCCAACCGCATGGCCGAGGTGCTGGCCGAGGCCAAGCTGGTGGCCGCGTCCGACGCCAGCGTGCTGATCCGCGGCGAGAGCGGCAGCGGCAAGGAGCTGGTCGCCCAGGCCATCCACCACGCCAGCCCGCGCGCGAACCATCCGTTCGTGGCCGTCAACTGCGGCGCGATTCCCGAGAACCTGCTCGAGTCGGAGCTGTTCGGCCACGTCAAGGGCGCGTTCACCGGCGCCGTGGCCAACCACCCGGGCCTGTTCCAGGCGGCCAACGGCGGCACGCTGTTCCTCGACGAGATCGGCGACATGCCCGTCGCGCTGCAGGTCAAGCTGCTGCGGGTGCTGCAGGAGCGCATGGTGCGGCCGGTCGGCGCGAGCCACTCGGTGCCGATCGACGCGCGCATCCTGTCGGCCACGCACCGCGACCTCGACCTCGCGATCATCGACGGCAGCTTCCGCAAGGATCTCTACTACCGGCTCAACGTCGTCTCGCTGTCCTTGCCGACGCTGTCGGAGCGCCGCGAGGACATCCCGCTGCTGGCGGCGCACTTCCTGGCGCGCCTGGCGTTGAAGTACGGCCGCAAGGTGAACGGCTTCGCGCCCGACGCGATGAAGGCGCTCACCACCGCGTCCTGGCCCGGCAACGTGCGCCAGCTCCACAACGTGGTCGAGCAGGTGACCGCGCTGGCCACCACGCCGCTGGTGCCGCTGGCGCTGGTGCAGCGCGCCTTGCGCGTGCCCAGCATGGAGGTGCTCAGCTACACCGAGGCGCGCACGCGCTTCGAGCGCGACTACCTGGTCGGGCTGCTCAAGGTCACCGACGGCAACGTGGCCGACGCGGCGCGCCTGGCCGACCGCAACCGCACCGAGTTCTACCGCTTGATGCAGAAGCACGGCCTGACCCCCGGGTTGTTCAGGGGCGATAGTCCTGTCGCCGAATAGCGACACGAAAAATCCCTTCCGAATCAATTACTTGCGCGTTTGTGCAGTGCAGTTGTCGCGACAGCCCGACGCTTTTCGGCGCAATCCGACAGCCGGCGGCAAGCTTGCCTGGCCACCCCCTTCCAAGTAGTTGATTCATATAGGTTTTTCGCGTTGGCACGGGCATTGCGAATGGAGAGGAGCAACCCTGCTCTTCACTCCTTCACTCAATGCAACGTCCGGGTCGTCGAAACCGCCCTTTCACCTCTGTCGCACTGCAATCCCTGCTCGTCTGCGCGGCCCTCGCGCTCACGAGCCTGCCCGCGTGCGCGGCGCTGTTTGACGACGTCGCCGCACAGGCCCGGCAACTGGCCGAAACGCCGTTCAAGGCCGAGCGGAAAGCCGCCGCCGGCCCGGCCGCCAGCGATGCGCTGACCTACGACCAGTACCGCGACATCCGCTTCCGGCCCGACCACTCGCTGTGGCGCGACGAGAAGCTGCCGTTCGAGGTGCAGTTCTTCCACCCCGGGTTCGTCAACACCGAGACGGTGAAGATCAACGAGGTGACGGCCGACGGCGCCGCGCACCCGCTCGCGTTCGACATGGCCAACTTCGACTACGGCCACAACAAGACGCCGTCGAAAGCGCTGGCGTCGGGTTATGCGGGCTTTCGCGTGCACTTCAACCTCAACAACGCGGCCCACAAGGACGAGGTCGTCGTCTTCCTGGGCGCGAGCTACTTCCGCGCGGTGGGCAAGGATCAGCGCTACGGCCTGTCGGCACGCGGCCTGGCCGTGGACACCGTCGGCGCCGGCGCCGAGGAGTTCCCGCGCTTCACCGAGTACTGGCTCGAGAAGCCGACCGCCAACGACACGTCGATGACGGTGACGGCGCTGATGGACTCCAAAAACCTGACCGGGGTCTATCGCTTCGTCGTCACGCCCGGCACCGACACCGTCGTCGACGTGCAGTCGCGCCTGTACCTGCGCCACGCCGTGACGACGCTGGGCATCGCGCCGCTGACCAGCATGTTCTTCTCGGGCGAGAACCAGCCGCAGCCCGGCGACTTCCGCCCCGAGGTGCACGACTCCGACGGCCTGATGGTGGAGACCGGCACCGGCGAGTGGCTGTGGCGCCCGCTGAGCAACCCGAAGCACACGCTGACGACGTCCTTCGCGATGCCGTCCCTCAAGGGCTTCGGCCTGATGCAGCGCGACCGGTCATACACCAGCTACGAAGACGACGAGGCGCGCTACGAGCTGCGCCCGAGCGCCTGGATCACGCCCACGAGCGACTGGGGCCCGGGCCGCGTCGAGCTGGTGCAGCTCAACACGGTGGACGAGACCAACGACAACATCGTCGCCTACTGGGTGCCGTCCAGGCTGCCCGCCGTCGGCGAGCCGATCGACTTCTCGTACCGCATGCGCTGGCAGGGCAACGAGCAGCAGCACCCGCCGGGCGCCTGGGTGACGCAGTCGCGCGCCGGCCACAGCTTCGCCATGCTCGGCAAGGGCGAGGAACAACTGATCGTCGACTTCACCGGCCCCGCGCTTGCCTCACTGCCTGCGGACGCCGCCGTGAAGGCGATCGTCACGGGCGTTGCCAATGTGGACGTCGTCTCCACCAACGTCTATCGCAACGATGCCAACGGCACGTGGCGACTCGCCCTCCGATTCAAGCAACGCAACGCCGACGAACCTGTCGAGCTGCGCGCCTTTCTTCAGCATGGCAACGACATCCTGAGCGAAACATGGACACACGTCATACCTCCCCGATGAACACTTCGTCCCGTGCTTCCACGATGCCCGCCATCGTGCGCAGCCCGATGCTGCCGCGCGCGTGGAGCGGTTTCTGGAACGGCGTGCTGGGCCATGCCGAGTGCCACGTGACGCCGGAGGCCGCCGCGCTCGCCGCGAAGCCGCTGGCCTGGGAAAGCGCCGTGCGCGTGCGCCGTCGCGTGCTGCTGGCGCTGATCCTGGTGGCCACCGCGTTCGCCGCGATGGTGCTGGCCAGCGGCCAGCGCGAGCTGCGCCATCCGGTGCTGCAAGGCCTGCAGATCGGCCTGTTCGCGCTGCTGTTCGCCTGGGTGGCTGCCGGCTGCTTCACGGCGCTGATGGGCTTCTTCGTGCTGGTCAGGGGAGACAAGCACGCGATCTCGGCCGCCGATGCCGGCGACGCGCCGCTGCCGGCGGACGGCCGCACCGCGCTGATCATGCCGATCTGCCACGAGGACGTCGCCACCGTGTTCGCCGGCCTGCGCGCCACCGCCGCGTCGCTGGAGCGCAGCGGCGCGCTGCATGCATTCGACCTGTTCGTGCTGTCCGACAGCAGGGACGAGGCCGTGATCGCCGAGGAACGCGCCGCGTTCGCCGACCTGCGCGACGCGCTCGCCGGCCGCGGCAACGTGTTCTATCGCGTGCGCCGCGTGCGCACCAAGAAGAAGGCCGGCAACGTGTCCGACTTCTGCCGCCGCTGGGGCGCGAACTACAAGTACATGGTCGTGATGGACGCCGACAGCGTGATGAGCGGCGACTGCCTGCAGACGCTGGTGCGCCTGATGGAGAAGCACCCGACCGCGGGCATCCTGCAGACGGCGCCGCAGGCCGTCGGCCACGCGACGCTGCATGCGCGCGCGCAGCAGTTCGCCGCCCGCGTGACGGGCAACCTGTTCACCGTGGGCATGCAGTACTGGCAGCTCGGCGAGGCGCACTACTTCGGCCACAACGCCATCATCCGCGTGAAGCCGTTCATGGACCATTGCGGCCTGGCGCCGCTCGCGGGCGACGGCGCGTTCTCGGGCCACATCCTGTCGCACGACTTCGTCGAGGCCGCGCTGATGCGCCGCGCCGGCTTCCACGTGTGGCTGGTGGCCGACCTCGTCGGCAGCTACGAGCAGCAGCCGCCGCACCTGCTGGCCGAGCTGCAGCGCGACCGTCGCTGGTGCCAGGGCAACCTGCAGAACGCCCGCCTGATCGCGGAGCCGGGCCTGCACGCCGTGCACCGCGGCATGCTGGCCACGGGTGCGATGTCGTACGTCTCCGCGCCGCTGTGGCTGCTGTACGTGGTGCTGGGCGCGCTGCTGTGGCTGGTGGGCGGCAACGTGCTGTTCACGCCCGAAGGCACGCTGGCCATCGGCATCCCGGGCCTGTGGGCCGGCACGCTGACGATGCTGGTGCTGCCGCGCCTGCTGGGCGTCGCGGCGGTGTTCATGCGCCGCGAGACCGGTCGCTTCGGCGGCGGCGCCAAGCTCGTCGCCAGCGCCTTCCTGGAGGCCGCGCTGGCGATGCTGCTCGCGCCGCTGCGCATGGTGGCGCACACGCTGTTCGTCGTCGGCGCCATGACCGGCTGGAAGCTGGAATGGAAGTCGCCCCCGCGCGAAGCCAACGACGTCAGCTGGACGGAAGCCGCACAGCGCTTCGCGCCGGTGAGCCTGGGCGTCACCGCCATCGCCTGCGCGATGAGCCTTGCGGGCTCGTCCGCCGTGCTGTGGATGATGCCCGTCGGCCTGCCGCTGGTGCTGGCGGTGCCGTTCACGGTGCTGACCGGCAGCACGTCGCTGGGCGAGCGCGTGCGCCGCGCCCGCCTGCTGCTGGTGCCCGAAGAAGCGTCGTCGCCCACCGTGCTGCGCCAGGCCTGGAGCTTCGCGAAGATGAGCCCGGCGGCGTTGCGCAGCCTCGTGGCCGCCTGAGCCGGAACTCACGCCAACCCCGGCCGCGGCCGGCGGGCGCCGCC
>Ga0302314_10016877_pt1 | contig 12298 bp, 11 predicted proteins | sample III_Palsa_N2_3_FD_200533 | JGI IMG/M metagenome (GOLD analysis project Ga0302314, IMG submission 200533) | Peat permafrost microbial communities from Stordalen Mire near Abisko, Sweden - III_Palsa_N2_3 | ecosystem: Environmental > Terrestrial > Soil > Palsa > Peat permafrost | place: Sweden...
GCCGCCGTTCGAGAACAGGGCGTCCTCCATGCCAGGCAGGGGCAGGCCCGGCCCGATCAGGTTCCCGTTCTCCTTGACCTTGACATACACCGCGCCGATCCCGCCGCCGACGAACGGATTGATCCGCGACTTCGGGAAGAGGTCGAAGAGGGCGTTGGCCATTCCGGTCCAGGCGTCGATCTGCCCGTTCGGCTTGCCGCATTCGCCCGTCGCGCTGGTTCCGTTGTAGGAGGCGCTGCTGTTGGCACTGCACATCTCGATCGGAGCGCCGCTGATCGAGGCAACGCCCTTGAGGCTGCCGGGGCGGTAGGCGCCTTCGATTTCCACCCGCAGATGCGGGGCGATCCGGTAGCCCAGTCGAACGAACGCGTCGACGTTGGTGTAGGTCTTGGAGCGGAACAGCTCGATCGCCGGATCCTCGGGGATGGCGTCGAAGTGATTCATCTGATGGGCGCCGATATCGACCGCGCCGTACCAGCCGGGCTCAGTCGAGGAGGCAGGGGCGGGACCGCCAAAGCCGATGGTCTGGGCCAAGGCGCCGGACGTCGCGAAAACCGTCGCAAGCGCGGCCCCAGCCAGAAGTGTCATTCTCATTTCACGCATTCCCTCATTGCTTGCCAACCGCGATCGCTCACTGACACGACCGCCCGCAGATGAACCGGGCCGATCGCCCAGCCATATGCGAACCAAAGACTAAGATTTCCCGAATCAGGCTCGACCTTGACGCAGGGCGTTCTAGCCCGCCCGAGGCCGCGACTGCCATGCCCATTCGGATTTGATCCCCTCGCCCGCGATGCGTCTGAAGCCCAAAGACGCTTGGCTGCATCTGGTTCCCGACGCCCCACGACATTCGCGGGGGGGTGTGTCAGGATTGCCACGCCTCACCTCCACGTCGAAAGCCGCCCCATGTCATACAGTGCGATTCCAGACCAAGCCAGACTGTCGATTGGCGTCGTCGCCGTCCGCTTCGCGGACTGGGAAAGCGTCGCAGCCGGGCTGGCCCCGCACGAGGCGGCCGCGGCCAGGCTGTCGACGTTCACGGCCGGGAACGGTCAGGTCGCGCTGGTCCCGGATTCCGCCGGCGCCGTCGGGCGCGTGCTCTTCGGGCTGGGAGATGGCGAGGGGGTCGGCGCCATGGCCTTCCGCAGCCTGGCCGGCCGGCTTCCGCCTGGCGACTATCACCTCGAAGCGATCCCGCAAGGCATGGCCGCCGACCAGATCGCCCTTGCCTGGGCGTTGGGGAACTATCGCTTCGACCGCTACAAGCCGCGCGCCGAGGGCGCGCCGGTCCTGGGCGCGCCGCCCGGCCTGGAGGATGCAGGCGAGGCCCACCATCTGGCGCATGCCTGCGCGCTCGCGCGCGATATGGTCAACACGCCGGCCGGCGACATGGGTCCGCTTCAGATCGAGACCATCGCCCGGGAGATCGCCCGCTCCCACGGGGCGCGGATCACCGTCACCGTCGGCGACGCGCTCCTCGATGACGGCTACCCCGCGGTGCATGCGGTCGGCCGCGCCGCATCGCAGGAGCGCGCGCCGCGAATGATCGAGATTCAGTGGGGGGAGGCCGACGCGCCGCACGTGGTGCTGATCGGCAAGGGCGTGGTGTTCGACAGCGGCGGCCTCGACATCAAGCCCACCGCAGGGATGCGGCTGATGAAAAAGGACATGGGCGGCGCGGCCCACGCCTTGGCGCTGGGACGGATGATCATGGACGCGCGGTTGCCGGTGCGCCTCACCGTGCTCACCCCCGCGGTGGAGAACGCGATCTCCGGCGCCGCCATGCGCCCGGGCGACATCCTGGCTTCGCGCAAGGGCCTCACCATCGAGGTCGGCAACACCGACGCCGAGGGCCGGCTGATCCTGGCCGACGCCCTGGCCAGGGCCGGCGAACTGGCGCCCGACCTCACCATCGATCTGGCCACCCTGACCGGCGCCGCGCGCGTCGCGCTCGGTCCTGAGGTGGTCCCGTTCTACACCGCCGATGACGCCCTGGCCGCGGAGCTGGCGGCGGCCTCGCGGGCGGTCGCCGACCCCCTATGGCGCATGCCGCTGTGGAGCGGCTACGAGCCCGCCATCGACAGCGACATCGCCGATGTGACCAACGACTCCGACGTCTGGGCCCAGGCCGGCTCGGTGTGCGCGGCGCTGTTCCTCCAGCGTTTCGCACCCCCAGGCGTGTGGGCTCACTTCGATATCTTCGCCTGGAACCCGCGCGCGCGACCGGGCTGGCCCAAGGGGGCGGAGGTGCAGGCCATCCGCGCGATCTACGCGGTGCTGAAGGCCAGGTACGGGTGAGTTTCGATCCGCGCGTGACCCTGGCGCGTCCCGATCTGGCAGACGCCACGCTGGAAGGCATTGTCGCGGCGGCTCGGTTCACCGCGACGAGGCCGGCTCAGGCCGTGATTGCGGCGGCGTCGCTGCGCGCGGCGCCCAGGCGCGAGGCCGAACAGCTCGACCAACTGCTGTTCGGCGAACTGTTCGATGTGCTGGAGGCGGCCGGCGAGTACGCCTGGGGCCGGGCGCGCCGGGACGGCTATGTCGGATTCGTCGAGATGGGCGCGATCGACTTCGAGCCGGTGGTCCCGACCCACTGGGTCAAGGCGCTGCGGACGTTCGCCTTCGCCGAGCCGTCGATCAAGTCGCCGGCGCGCGGGCCGCTCAGCCTCAACGCGCTCGTCACCGTGATCGAGCACTCGGGGACAATGTCGCGCGCCGCCCGGGTCGGCTGGATCGCGACCGCGCATCTCGCGCCCGTCGGCGCCAGCTTGGAGAGTCCGGCCGCCGTGGCGCAGGCGTTTCTGGGGACCCCGTATCTTTGGGGAGGGCGCGAGAGCGTCGGCCTCGATTGTTCGGGCCTGGTTCAACAGGCCCTCTACGCCTGTGGGCGCGCCTGCCCGCGAGATACCGATCAGCAGGCGCGGCTCGGCAAGGCGGTGCAGAGCGCCGACCTCGCCCGCGGCGACCTGGTGTTCTGGCGCGGCCACGTGGGCATGATGATGGACGCCACGCATCTGGCGCACGCGAACGCCCATCACATGGAGGTGGCGATCGAGCCGCTGTCGCAGGCCGTCACGCGGATCGCCGCCTCCGGCGGGGGCGAGCCGGCGGCGCTTCGGCGGCTGTCCGGTTGACGAAGCCGCATCCCGACAGCCGCGCCGCCGCCTTGAAACCGCCGCTGGACTTGCGCCGCGCCGCGCGCAATCTGCCCCGCTATCCACGATCGCCCGGAACCCCGCCGCCATGAACGCCCTAACCTTCGATGCCGACACCTGGATCAGCGCCGGTGAGTCGGGGCTCGGGGACGCCATCGCCCTGCGCCGCGCCATCCATGCCGACCCCGAACTGGGGCTGGATCTGCCCCGGACCACTGCCAAGGTGAAGGCGGCGCTGGCCGGCCTGCCGCTGGAGATCCGCGAGGGGCCGTCCACCAGCGGCGTGGTGGCGATCCTGCGCGGCCCGGCCAACGGCCGCACCGTGCTGCTGCGCGGCGACATGGACGCCCTGCCGCTGACCGAGGAGACCGGCCTCGGCTTCACCTCCCTCAACCCGGGCGCGATGCACGCCTGCGGCCACGACACCCATGTGGCCATGCTGGCCGGCGCCGCGAGGGCGCTGTGCGAGCGGCGCGATCGCCTGGCCGGCTCGGTGATGTTCATGTTCCAGCCAGGCGAGGAGGGCTGGCACGGCGCCAGGTTCATGCTCGAGGACGGCCTGCTCGATCCCCTGCCCGACGCCGCCTTCGCCCTGCACATCTCGCCCAACATGCCCGCCGGCGTGTTCGCTGGCCGCACCGGGCCCCTGCTGGCCGCGTCGGACACCTTGCGCATCAAGGTGATCGGCGCGGGGGGCCATGCGTCGATGCCCCAGGACGCGCTAGACCCCATTCCGGTGCTGTGCGAGATCGTCACCGCGATTCAGGTGTTCATCACCCGCCGCGTGTCGGTGATGGAGCCGGCGGTGGTGACCATCGCCAATATCGAAGCCGGCACCACCAGCAACGTGATTCCGGAGTACGGGCGTCTGCTGGGCACCATCCGCACCCTCTCCGAGCGGACGCGCGCGACCGTGCACGCCGGCGTTCGCCAGGTGGCGGAGAACATCGCCGCGGCTCACGGCGCCCGAGCCGAGGTCGAGATCGATCACGGGTTCCCGGTGACGGTGTGCGACGGGCGCGTGACCGATCTCGCGGCGCGCACGGCGCGGGCTCTGTTCGGCGAAGACGCCTGGATGACGATGCACCATCCGATGATGGGCGCGGAGGACTTCTCCTACGTGCTGCAGAAGACGCCGGGGGCCATGGTGTTCCTGGGCGCCGCGCCCGAGGGCGGCGATTACCGCACCTGCTGTGCGCTTCACTCCAACCGCATGGTGCTGCGCGAGGAGATGATGGCTCGCGGGATCGCCATGCATTGCGCCATCGCCGAGGCGGCGCTCAGCGGCGACCTGGAGCTTTAGGAGCCGGCTTTGCGCCCGGATCTTGCGGCGAAGGGGGTCGCGGCGCTGTTGTCGGCCGCCGCGCTAATGTGCGCACCGCCGGCCTGCAGCCAGGCGGCGCCGGCAGTAATTCCCGGCGCTCCTGCCCTGCCCGAAGGCCCTCTGCTCAGCGTCGCCAGGGGCGACACCAGCGCCACCTTCCTGGTCGTCGACGGCGCCGCCAAGGCCGGCGATACGGCCGACTTTCGCATTCTGGAGGTGTTCTATCCGCCGATCGTGATCGCCGATGGCAAGCTCGTGGTCGAGAGCCTCTCCCACCAGCGGGTCGACTGCACCCAGCGCACCGACACGCGCCTGTCGTCGGTGGGCTACAACGCCGCCGGCGGCGCCATCGTCGGCCTGGGCGCCGCCGCTTCCCAGCCGCTCGCGGCGGCCACGCCGGACGCGATGATCGCCGGGGCGCTCTGCCAGGGCGTCGCCCTGCCGGCCGAGGGACGGGTGATCGGCCATGATGCCGCACTCAAACAGGCGCGGACTATGCTGTCGGCGCCGACCGAAATCGTCGCGCCCGACGCGCAACCCAAGTAGCGCAGCGAGCCGCCGCTCCGGGCGTCCGCGAACTCGGCCACGCCCAGCGGTGAGCCGGGAATGCTCAGCCTTGCCAGCGCCAGGTCAACAATAGCGCGGCCATCGCCGCGACTATTCCCAATGAGCCGACCGCCAGCAGCACGGTGACCGCGGTCTGCCTGGCTGCTGTCGTGGTGATGCCCTGGCCCGCGATCGGCAGGCCGCGCCCGGCGCCGAAGACGGCCGCGAGGAGCAGGGACAGCCAGACCATGTAGAGGCAGGCCCAGGTTCCGTTGGCCAGGATGGCGCCCCACGCCGGGGACATCGACAGTCGAGGCCATAGCAGGCCGAGCGCCAGCAGGAACGTCCCGCTCTGGACGCCGGTAAGATGCGCCGAGAGGCCGAGGCGCGGGCTGCGGCAGCGCGGTATCGCGAAACCGGTCAGTAGCCCGATCAGGAACAGCAGCACCCCGGAAAAGCAGAGGATGTCGGCGGAGTTGGTCACGGCGGACTCCTCTTACAGACCGGTAGTCGGCATTTACCGACCTGCAGTTGGTTCGTCAATCGTGCTAAGCCATCTCCGTGCCGAGCCAAGCAGACCGTCGCGCCGCCACCGTGGCCATGATCGTTGCCCGAGCGCGAAGCCTGTTCGCCGCGAGCGGCTTCGACGCCACCAGTATCGACGACATCGCCGAGGCGGCCGGCGTCGCCAAGGGCGGCGTCTATCATCACTTTGCTTCCAAGGAGGCGTTGTTCCTTCGGGTCCTGGAGGACATTCAGGCCGAAATCGCCGCGGCGCCCGTTCCCCCGGAGGCTCTCAAAGTGCGGGAGCCCGCGGAGCAGATCGCGGCCGCCACGCTGCGCTACCTGCTGGCGGCGAGCGCACCCGAATCAAGACGCGTGTTGCTGATCGACGGGCCTGCGGTCATCGGCTGGCGCAAGTGGCGCGAAATCGATGATCGCTTCTTCGGCGCCGGCGCGCGGATCGCCATGAAGCGATTGCTGGGCGAGGCCGCGGCAGCCAAGGAGGTCGAGTTGATGGCGCATCTCCTGATGGGCGCGATCATGGAAGCGGCCGTTCTCTGCGCGTCGGCGGAGGATCCGCAAACCACGGCGCAGGACCTCTCGTCAGCGCTCAGGCGGATGCTGCTCGGAATGGCGCGTGAATCGCGCCTTGAGCGTGAAGGGGGACGGGGGCGCCTGCCGCCTCGGCTCGAACAGACGCAGGGGTGACGATGAGCGCCGACAGTGAGGCCCTGGTCCAGCTCCGTTTCGAGACCCGTGTCGTCTATTGGCGAGGACCTTCGCCGTTCTTCTTCGCACCGACGCCGCCGGAGCTCGTCGAAGACCTCAAACAGGTCGCGAGGGTGGTGACCTACGGATGGGGGATGATCCCGGTCGAGGCGGATATCGGCGGGGTCGTGTTCACGACGTCGCTGTATCCGAAGGATGGAGGGTATCTGCTGCCGCTGAAAACGGACGTGAGGCGGAAGGCCAACATAACCACTGACGATGTCATCGTGGTCGAAATGACCATTCAACCCCCCGAGCGCGCGGGTCAGGGCGGGCGCCGCTGGGGTCCGGTTTAGTCGAGGCATGAGCTACGCGCTGCTTCACTTCCTCGTGGGCTCCACGGGAGCCGGGAAGACCACCCATGCCATTGACTTCTGCGAACAGGCCGGTGCGGTACGCTTCTCGATCGATGAGTGGATGGCGCGGCTGTTCTGGATGGACGCTCCACAGCCGATCGAAGCCGATTGGGCGATGGCCAGGGTTCAGCGATGTTCCGAGCAGATCTGGGAGAGACTTCACGGAGGCATTCTGGGACGCGCCGACGGCGGAGGAGATGGCGGCCCATGACGTCATCCGGGTGACGTCTTAGGGGGCTGCGGCGCGACCGACCGTGAGATCACCAGACAGCGCGACTGTTGGTAGACCATCCGGACCGTATTCACCTCAGGCAATTGCGGAGGCTCGGTTCGCCAGTGTCGAGGCGTGCGGGCGCCACGCGTAGCCCGGTGCGAAGGCGCAGGGCGCCGGCGGGGACGAGAGCCCGGCTGCGGCGGCGACGAACGACTGGGCCTGCGGATTTGTCGCTGCCGGGTCGACAACCCGGGTCCCGCCGTGCCCATCCCCGGTGACCTTGAAGGTCGACCCGGCGAAATTCCCGATGAGCGACATCGTTGCGGTGTGGGTTCCATCGGTCACCGTCAGCACGCCCGACGCGGCGGTTCCGGTGAAGCTCGCCTTGGTGACGCCCGCGGTGAAGGCGATGTCGACGAGATCGAGCGCGGTCTTCCCGCTGGCGGCGAAGCCGCTGATCTTGCCGGTGTAGGTCTGGGAGTTGGCCAATTCCAGCGTCCCTGTGGCCCCGGTGAAGGCGACATCCTGGTTGAAGGTCGAGGTGAAGTCCGCCGTGCCGCTGACAATCTGGACGTCCCCGGGCCCGGACACGGCGCCTTGCACCGTGAGCGTCTTGGTCTGGGCGACGAGCGTGCCGACATTGTCGACCGCGCTCTCGATGGTCACGCCGCCCGCGGCCGTCGACTGGATCACACCGGCGTTGCGGATCGTCGTCGCGCCGGTGTCGACGAGCAGCGGCGAGGATCCCCGACCCTCGATCGTGCCGAAGTTGGTCAGCGTGCCGGCGCCGGTGATGCCGAGGGATTGGCCGCCGTCGATCACCGCGCCGGCGGCGCCCAGGGCGCCGTTGGTCACGTTGCCGCCCGCCGTCAGGTCGATGCCGCCCTTGATCGTGCCCATATTGGTGATGGTCACCGCCTTGGTGGTCGCATAGACGCCGGTGGCGCCTTGTACGAGACCGCCGGCGCCGTTGTTCAGCACGCCGCCGTCACGCAGCCAGACACCCCTGCCGATCGTACCGGCGCCGGCGCCGGTGATCGTGCCCAGGTTGGACACCGTTGCGGCGCCGAACGCCTTCACCCCGTCGTAGCCGGTGACCGAAGCGTTGGGGACGGCGGCGCTTCCGTTCACCACGACGCCCGAGCCGAACAGCACGATTCCCGCGGCGGTGAAGTTGGCGCTCTTCTTCCCCGAACCGAGGATGGCGCCGTAGTTCGAGACCGTGGCCGCGGCTCCGACGGCCACACCGCTGTAGCCGGCGATGGAGCTGCCCTGGAGTTGCGCGTTGGCGGCGGCGCCATTGCGCAGCAGGCCACCCCCGGCGAGGTAGACTCCGGCGGAATACTGGCTGTCGCCCGTTCCGGTGACCTTCCCGTAGTTCAAGACCGTAGCGGCGATGGCGCTGCGCACGCCGCTGAATCCGCTGATCTCACCCATAGGGGCGGTCGCGTCGCCGCTGCCGTTGCGCACCAGACAGTGGTCCTTCGTCGATGCGAGCATGATGCCAGCGACGCTCTTGCGCGTTCCAAAGCCGACGATGCGCCCGTAGTTGACCACCGTTCCGGCGGACAGCTGATAACCGACGAGGACGCCCGAATAGCCGCGAACCAATGCCTGTGTGTCCGTTGTGCCGCCGTTGCTGACCGTGCCTCCGCCGCCGAGGACGACGCCCGCGGAGACCGTGTTGAAGTTGCCGACGCCCTCGATCGTGCCGAAGTTGGAGACGGTCGCCAGGGAGGCGAGGGATTGGACGCCGTCGAAGCCCTTTACCAGGCTCGCCATGACCGAGGCCGTGGCCGTAGAGCCGTTGCTGATGGTTCCGCCCCTGCCCAGCACGACGCCGCCCGATAAGGCCCCCTTGCCGAAACCCTCGATCGTCCCGAGGTTGACGACCGTGGTCGGCGCGCCCGCCGTCCGCACCCCCGCGTATCCGGATATCAGGTAGCCGCCGATGTCGCCGCCCCCGTTGGTGAGCAAGGGGCCGTGCCCGCTCAGCGTCAGCAGATAGACGCCCGCAGCCATCGCGCCCTTCTCCGCCCCGACGATCTCGCCATAGTTCTTGACGTGCAGGTCGACCTGCGTCTCGACCCCGACATAGCCGGTGATCGTCCCGAGCAGCTTGTGGCTGTGGGCAAGGCCGTTCCGCAAATCCTTGGTCCCCGAGCCGGCCGCCAGGAACACACCGACGGTGAACCCAGCGCCGACGCCCGCGATCGTCCCGTAGTTGACCACCGATCCGCCGGTTTCCGCCCAGACACCGTTTCTCCCCTCGATGAGAGCACCGGTCGCCGCCGTGCCGCCGTTGGTCACGCCGCCGCCCACGTATTTCATGTAGACGCCGTATTGCGCGGTCACGCTACCGGAGCTGCCGATGGTTCCGTAGTTGTGGATGTTCGTGCCCGTGGGACCCCCGCCGCTCGGCCCGACGCTGATCCCAGTGGGGATCGACGCGCCGGCGTAGTTCGACACGGTTCCTCCCTGATCGAGGATCACGCCGCTGATGGTCGCGAAGTTCTGGATCTGGCCCGAACCTCGGGCGACGATGATCGGGCCGATCGAAGCCGACGGGTGTGTGGCGTCTCCGTTGCGGATCGCGCCGCCGTAGATCGTCGCCGCGCCGATCGAGCCGGTGTTGGTGATCGAAGCATGCACGTTGTGGAGGGATACGCTGCCGATCGAGCCGGTGTTGGCGACCGTGGTCCCGCCCGTGGTCCCGCCATACACCGAACTGATCGACCCGGAATTGCCGACCGCGCCGCCGCCGAACAGGTAGGCGCCCTGGACTGTCCCAGCATTGGTGACCGCGCTGGGGATCCCGTAGTAGAATTCTACCTTTTCGACGTGGTCGGCGGCGTCGAAACTGACCGAGGGCGTGTAAAGTTCGATCCGAGAGCTGTTGTCATAGTAGACATAGCCTACCGGCTGGCCCATCGGCTCATCCCCCTGCGCAGACGCAACATCTTCGCCCGCTCCGCCGGTGGATGATGGTCACGCTTGCAGTGGTTCCGCAACTTGAGCACGCTTGCGCGCAACCCCGCGTCATGATGACCTTGTTCGCGGGGGCCTTAATGAAGCATCTGGTGCAGGCGACCGCGGCGCTGGCCCTGGCGATGGCGTCATACGCACACGCATCGCCGAACGAGGCGGGCGCCGCGCCGGCGGACGAACAGGCCGGTTTCCTTGCGGACGCAAGGGCGTTCGACGACGCCAGGGCCAAAGGTGACTGCGTGGCCGGCTTGCCTGCGGCGAAGGGGCTGGCGGCCCGCCAGCGGTTCGGCGAATTGCCAAACGACCTGCGGCTCGAGGTGTGGGTGTTCGCGGCCGAATGCGCCGTCGCTCAGAACGACGACGCCGAAGCTTTTGCAGATGCAAGCCAGGCCGCGAAGCTGCCCGGGGCCGACGAGCGGGTCTGGACCGTGCGGGTGTGGGCCAGCACCTTCATCGACCGTCCCGACGAGGCGAGTGACGCGATCGAGGCCGCGGCGGCGACGCGGCCGGCCGCCCTGAGCGCCATCCCGGTCTCCGTCTTCTTCCGGTTCGAGCACGCCCAGATCGTGGCTGGTCGGCGAGATGTGGCGAGGCGCATCTTCGCCGCGCTGGAGAAGGCCGACTACAAGTCGCCATCACCGGCCGAGGCCGCCGACGGACTGTGGTTCGCCGACGCCACACTCGCTGCCGACGCCGGCGAGACCGCGCACGCCGCCCGCCTCATGCGGCGAGTGAACGACACCTACTTCCTGATTCGCGCCAAGCTCGACGAACGCTTCGCCACCGCCGTTGCCGCAGATCCCGCGCGTTTCGACCTGAAGGCGGCGGCCGAGCGCGATCTCGATCGCGACCGGGCCATCATGGCCGCCCACCCCGAGTTGCTCCAGGCGATCAATGAGACGCTGGCCGACCTGCGCGCCCTGGGGAGGCTCGACGAGGCGCTTGCTCTGGCCCAGTCGACACTCGATCGGGCGGCCAACAGCGCCAAGGGCGAGCCGGCGTTTTCGGACCAGGACGACAAGCTCAACTGGACCCATGACGCCAAGGCCTATGTCCTGCTCGAGCTTGGCCGCTATGACGAAGCGGTGGACGTGGAGCGAGGCGCCTCCCACATGGCGGAAGACGGCAATCCAACCAACGTCAGCCAGACCATCAATCTGGCTGGGTTCCTGAACGCCGCAGGTCGACCAGAGGAGGTGCTGAAGGTTCTGCAGCCGTTGGATCAGAGCCAGAAGTCCAGCCCGTATGGCTTCGCCTGGGTGCATACCGAAAGCGCCTGCGCCTACGAGCGTCTGGGCCGCGGTGAGGCGCTGAAGGGTGAGCTCGCCTATCTCGCCGCCCACCAGGCCGACAATCCGGACGCGCGGCTCAAGGCCCTTCTATGCGCCAACGATCTCGACGGCGCGGCGGCGCTGTTGATCGGCCAACTCAAGGACCCTGACGACCGAGGCACGGCGCTGGTCAACCTCAGCCAGTTCGAGGCCCCGGCGCATCCGACGCCGTTCGACGCGACCCTGGCCGCGCGTCTGGCGCTCGTTCGCGTCCGCCCGGACGTCGAGGCCGCCATCGGCAAGGTCGGCCACGTCGAGAGCATCCCGCTGAACGTCGATGTGTTCAGCGACATGTTTTGATACGAACGGCTTCTCAGCTGCGGAGCCGCGCAGTCAGCCGGAAGACGTTCTGGGGGTCAGAAGTGTCGGCCGCCCCGGCCTCTACCAGTGCAACGCCTGCAAGGAGCCGTTCACGGTCACGGTGGGTACGCTGTACGAGCGCTCCCACGTCCCCCTGCATAAGTGGCTGGCGACCACGCACCTGATGATGACGTCGAAGAAGGGGATGAGCGCGCTTCAGATCAGCCGCATGATCGATGTCACCTACAAGACGGCGTGGTTCATGTGCCACCGTATCCGCGAGAGCCTTCGCGAGACCAGCCCGGCCCCGCTGGGCGGCGTCAACAAGGTCGTGGAGGCGGACGAGACGTACGCGGGCGGCAAGAGACCAACAAGCGCGTGAGCAAACGCACGGGCGGTCGCCAGGGCGGCAAGGGCAAGGAAGCCGTCGTGGCGCTCGTTGAGGGTGACGGCAAGGTCCGCTCGCGCCACGTGCCCAGCGTCAACGCCAAGACGCTTCGCCCGATCCTCAACGAGCAAATCCACGCCGCGACGCACGTCATGACCGACGAAGCCGCAGTCTATCCGGCGATCACGGGCGGCTTTGCCGGCCACGGCACCGTCAACCAAAGCACCGAGGAGTACGTTCGCGGCGGCGGCTTCATCCACACGAACACGGTGGAGAGCTAATTCGCCATCTTCAAGCGCGGCATCTACCGGACGTTCCACCACGTCTCGCCGCAGCACCTGAAGCGCTGCGTGGGCGAGTTCGACTTCCGCTACAACGAGCGCATTGCGCTGGGCGTGACGGACTTCATGCGCCTGGAGCGCGC
>Ga0302314_10016879_pt1 | contig 12298 bp, 5 predicted proteins | sample III_Palsa_N2_3_FD_200533 | JGI IMG/M metagenome (GOLD analysis project Ga0302314, IMG submission 200533) | Peat permafrost microbial communities from Stordalen Mire near Abisko, Sweden - III_Palsa_N2_3 | ecosystem: Environmental > Terrestrial > Soil > Palsa > Peat permafrost | place: Sweden...
CGATCCCGGCGGCAAGCGCAAGCGCCAGCGCGCCGGTCGTCACCCACGGTTACTTCGCCCTGCCCGATGGCACTGAGCTCGCGTACACGCTGACTCTGCCGAAGGCCGGCGGCCGCTACCCGACTGTGCTGTTCTACGACCCTTACGCCGCCGGCGCGACGTCGGATCCGAGTTGGGCGCCCTATGGCTACGCCTTCATCGGCGTCAACTTCCGCGGCACCGGCTGCTCGGAGGGGGTCTTCAAAATGACCGCCGCCAACATCTGGGGCAAGGACGGCGCCAACGTCGTCGCCTGGATCGCCAAGCAGTCGTGGTCAGACGGCAAGGTGGCGATGAACGGCTACTCGTTTGAGGGCACCTCGGAGTGGGCGACTGCGCCCTACGCCGGGTCCGCGTTGAAAGCGATCATGCCGAGCAACGTCTTCCCCGACCTGTACCGGGACCTCTCCTACCCGGGCGGCGTGTTCAACATCCTCGACCCGGCATGGATCGCCGCGGCCCGCCAATTCGTGGTCGGCACGGACGCGTTTACGGACGGGCTCACTCAGCCACAGTGCGACTTGAATGAGGTCGGGTCAACGACGCAGGACGATGCCGAGACGTTCGACACGATGGAGCACCCGTTCCGTGACAGCTTCTGGCAGCACGATCCATGGTCGCTGACCAGCCGCATCCACATCCCGGTGCTTGGCTGCGTCAACTGGCAGGATACGACCGCCTTTCCCCGGGCCTTCAACGAGTTCCGGTCGTTGCCGCCGAAGACGACCTGGCTGGTCGGCGGTGACGGCTCCCACTACGACTGCCCGATCAACCTGCTGACCCGGATCAAGTTCCTCAACTACTACCTCAAGGGCATCCACAACGGCTGGCAAAAAACGCCGCACCTGGTCCTCTACCACGAGGTGACCGCTGCCGAGGACCCGGACCGCGATCTTGTGCCGCTCGACGCCGGCGGGTGGCACAGCTCGATCCAGACCTGGGCAGACGTCAACAAGGCGATCCATCCGCTCACCCTCTACTTGCAGAGCGGCAACGCCCTGGGCCTACACGCGCCGACCACCGCAGAGGACCCGGACAAGTTCGTCAACGACGAACTGGGCGTCAATAATCCGAGCCTGTTCGGCGACGTGCCGCCGACGCCCGGCATCACCGAGGTCACCTACACGACGCCGGTACTGACCCACGATGTCGAATTCCTCGGCTCCGGCAGCGCCAACCTGTGGCTCTCCTCAAGCGGCTCCGACACCGCGATCGAGGTGATGATCTCTGACGTCCGGCCCGACGGCGAGGAGTCGATCGTCAGCGACGGGTTTGAGCAGGCTTCGATGCGTTACCTCGACGCCGCTCAGTCAACGGTGCTGGAGCCGGTCCAAACCGACCTCAGGCAGAACGTCGAATACCTGACCCCAGGCGTACCCGTCTACGCACGGGTGGCGTTCGAACCGTTCGATCACGTCTTCCGCAAGGGCTCGAGGATCCGGATCTCGATCGACGCGGCCGGCTACACGCTGCTCGGTACATCACTCCCGGGCGCCGACTCGATCTTCCACACGCCGGGGATGACCTCCTCGATCGTGCTCGGCTGGCTGCCATGGGCAACCGCCCACGCAGCGCTCCTGCCGTGTGCCGACCTACTCAACCAGCCGTGTCAGAAGCCCGAGGGCGTGCTCCCGAGCGGAACCCTCGACATACCGTTGCCGAGAGGCCGGCCAGTCGACAACCCGCAGGTCCAGGTCGAGCCACAGCCCAAGGTGACCGCGACAACCGGCTGACCTAGGCTGGGCCGGAGCCTCCGCAGCTTCGACTGCTCCGGCGCGCTGCCCCGGGTATAACCCGAACTGTCACGGCTCCCGCAGCGTCACGATTGTCGTGATCGCTTCCGACGAGCCGACCGTCGGTGTGAACTTCACTGCCAGCGTCAGCCTCAAGCGGCCGTTGCGGCTATGCGCCAGCCTCCTCCTGAGGGAGCGCGCCAGCACCAGCCTGAAGCTGCCGCGACCAGCTCCGCCGACGCGGAACCGAGTCGTGGCGCCGCCGGCGAGCGAATACGCGCCGCGCCCGGGTCCGCTCGCCACGTAGCTGAGCGTGTTGGCGCCGCCCTTGAGGGCGACGACGATGCCCGTCAGCTGGGCGGCTTTGACCACTTTCAGCGACCTCGTCACGCTTGTATGCAGTCCGAGAGCGTCGGTGACCGTCAGCGTCACGGTGTAGGTGCCGCTGCGCTTGTAGTCGTGGTGCGCCTCGACACCCGTGCCGGTGGCGCCGTCGCCGAACTTCCAGGCATACGACCTGATCGATCCGCCCGCGTTGGGGTCGCTGGAGGCGGCGCCGTCGAAGGCTACGCGAGCGCCGGTGACCGGAGTCACGGGGGCGATTTTGAACGCCGCGGATGGCGGACCGAGGACGAGCACCGAGTGGCTCCTCGCGATTGAGGAGAGCCCCAGCGAATCCTTCACGGTCAGCGTGACGGTGTAGGTCCCGGCGTGCACGTAGGTGTGCGACGGGGTTGCGCCGGTCGCTGCGGCGCCGTCGCCGAAGCTCCACGCGTACGAGCTGATCGATCCGCCACTGTTTGGATCGGACGAGGACGCGCCGTCGAACACAACCGGTGAGCCGACAAGTGTGGTGGCGGGCGAGAGAGTGAACGCGGCTGTCGGCGGCGAGCCGGCGACGCTCCAGCTGAACGTAGCCTGGCCGTCGGGGCCCGAGGCGTCGGTCGCGGTGACGGTCACGGTGGAGTCGCCGGCGGTCGTTGGCGTCCCGGAGATCTCACCGCTCGACTGGTTGATCCCCAGACCCGCCGGAAGTCCGCTAACGACGTAGGTCAGGGCCCCGGAATCGCTGTCGGACGCGTGGATCTGCAGCGTCACGGCGTCGCCGACGGTTCCCGTCTGGGCGCCCGGGTTTGTGACTGCGACTGTCGGCGCCGGTGTGATCGTCCACGTGAACGAGGCGGCCGCCGAAGGACCGGAGGCGTCGGTGGCGGTCACGATCACGTTCGACTGCCCGGCTGTCGTCGGGGTGCCGCTGATTACGCCAGTGCTCGCTCCGATCGACAGTCCCGCCGGCAGTCCGGTCGCCGAGTAGGTCAATGCGCCGGAATCACTGTCGCTCGCGCGGATTTGGAGGACAGCACCCTTGCCCGCGGTCGCAGTTTGGGCGCCGGGATTCGTGACCTGAACCGTCGCGCTGTCAGCGGCGTTGACCGTCCACTGGAACGTTGTCGAACCCACAGGCCCGCTCACGTCCGTGGCTGTCACCGTCGCCATCGAGATACCGACGGTCGTCGGTGAACCTGTAATCAGCCCCGTGCTTGGCGCGATCGACAAGCCTGCGGGGAGTCCGCTGGCGCTGTAGGTGAGTGTCTGGAGATCAGTGGCGTTCGCCGCGATCTGCAGGCTGACGCTGCCGTCAACATTGGCGGACTGGTCGCCCGGGTTGGTGACGGACACGGTGGCGTTCTGGCCACCGTCGCTACACAGCGCCGCAGCCAGCGGCGTAGCGATTGGCGAGCCGAGCCCGCTCGCCATGTCGTAGCCGGCCGTCGCTGCGTAGCGGCCACCATGGGCATCGAAGATGTCGTTGTTGCCGCTTGTGATGTCGTTGAAGTTCGCGCCGTAGTTGTGCGCCGCGGCCTTGTAGAGCAGTGGGTTGGCGTCCCCGACGTTCGTCCCGTTGCAGGTGCTCGACTCGTCGGCGAGCGCCAGCAGTGCTGCCCACAGCGGCGTCGCGCCACTCGTGCCTCCGATCTCCTGCCAGTCGTCGGGCTCCGGGTCCTCCGCGTAGTACATGATGTAGCCGGTATTCGGATCGGCGTCGGCGGAGACGTCGGGGACCTCACGGCAGTAGTTGCCGGAGGCCGCCGCGCACGGCGTCCCCGAGGACGCGGAGTTGATCACGTGCAGGAATGATGGGGCGCCCGACTGGAAGCTCAGCATCGTCCAGTTCTTTGAGATTCCACCCCCGCCGCCGCAAGGACCGCCGTAGCAGTTGTCATTCCAGACGGTCTCGGTCGGTGGCGGCCCAAGGGTTGTGAGCGACGTGCCCCCGACCGAGGTGACGTAAGGATCGCTGCCGGGGTCATCAACACTCAACGCGGTCGTTCCGCAGTCTTCTGAGCCGCTGTCACCGGCAGCGGATACGACCGAAATGCCCGCGGTCGCTGCCTCCTCGAACAGCGTGTTCTCCGCGGAAGTGCTGTTGTCCGGCGCCTCCCAGTCGCCGGGGTCCGAGTTCTCGTCGGGCTCGCAGGCGCCCCACGAGCTCGAGATCACATCAGGCTTGTGTGAAGCGGTGATGATCGCGTTGTACATCGAGTAAGAGGTCGCGGTAGCCGGCGCCTGGTAGACGGTCACGTTCGCGTCCGGCGCCAGCCCAAGCACCGTGTCGATGTCGAGGGCGGTCTCCTCCCCGTCGTCATTTGATGCCTTCGGGGGGGACGGTCCGCCGTCGACCGGCGCATAGGAGACGGTCCCCGAGGTCCCGTAGCAGTTCTCAAACGCGGTGACGTCGCCGGGGAAGTTCCCCTCGAACTCGACCAGCGCGACAGTCTCGCCGGAGCCGAGATCACCGGCGCCATAAAGCCCCGAGAAGTCGTACGCCGACGCCAGCTGGTCGTAGGTGTATGGCCCGCCGGCGAGGACCTGAGCCGACGCCGCGGCGCACGGCTGCGCGCCGCCCGTGGCGACAGACGGCGCGGACGCACGTTCTGCATGGGGTGCTGCCCTCACCGGCTTCAATGCGGTCGGTTGTTGGCGGATCACGTTGTTGAGCCCGATCAGCGCTTGGACGTCTGGGGCGATCGACTGCTCGATCGACGGCGGCGAGACGTTCGCGTAGCCGCTCGCCCCACCCTTCAGCGAGACCTTGTCGAACGACGTGTTGAACGCCCGCGAGAGCTGAGCCGAGCTTGCCGTGACTGGGATCGAGAGGCCGTTGAGCGATGCTGGCCCAGGGTTGAGTCCATCTGCGCGCAGCGCGGTTGTGACCGCCGTGATCGCGGTTCGCCTTGCGCCAAAGCGCGAGGCGAACTGCGCTGTCGTTAGATAGTGGTGGTAGAAGGGCGAGCCGGGCGTTGCGACGGCGTTGGCGTAGGCCGCCAGCGCCGCTGGATCGGACGGGTTCAGCGCGACCGTGACGGAGATCCGCGCGGTGCCGGCGAGCTTGCCAGTCGCGCGGGCGCCGGACGGCAGCGTGGCTGCTGATCCGAACCTCACGAGAGCCGGCGCGGACGCGGGTGCGGTTAGGAGCGACCGTGCCGATGCAGACACCGTCGGCAGCACGGTCGCCGAAAGGCCGAGTAGCCCCAGCAGCACCGCTGCTCGTATAAGCGCTTTCACGATCATCGTCCTTGTCTGACCGAATCCGGTCTTCCTTGGTAAGGGAAGCTAGCACTGTTATGTCTGCCGGCCGGGAATCCAGGCGGCTCGACGGGACAGAAGCGCACCAACTCAACTGGACTGGTCAGGTTGTTTGCTAGGTTGGCCCCCATGTTGCGCTCCGGTGGAAGGCTCTCGCCGCTCAGGTGGCTGGTTCTGTGCACAGTGCTGCTACTGGCAGTGGCCTTTGTACGCGTCATCTCAGGCGGGTCGCTGACCGTCTCGGGTGTCGCGACGGCTGCGGCGCCGACGCATTTTCAAAAGCTTGTCCAGGAGGCCACGAGTCCGACGGCGGCCGAGATCCAGCTGGCTCGTATTGCGGCGTCGTCCGACGTGGGGCTCCACAAGATCAAGCACGTGGTGATCATCATGCAGGAGAACCACAGCTTCGATAACTACTTCGGCACTTACCCAGGCGCGGATGGAATCCCGGGCCTGGCCGGCAACCCCGGCAAGGTGCCGTGCATCCCCGACCCCAAGGCCGGCCACTGTGACCCGCCATATCACGAGACCTACGAGTCGGGTTCGGGCGGACCGCACTTCAACGCCTCGGCGATCTCCGACATCAACAAGGGCAAGATGAATGGGTTCGCTGAGACCGCCGAGGAGAGCGGCGCCGGCGGCCTCGACACCGACAAGCTGGGTTGCTTTGCCGAACTGCAGACCAGCTGCCTGGACGTGATGGGGTACTACAACCAGGAAGAGATCCCTAACTACTGGCAGTACGCGAAGGACTTCGTGCTCCAGGACCACATGTTCGAGCCGGTGCTGGCGTGGTCAGAGGTCTCACACCTGTACATGGTCAGCGGTTGGTCGGCGCAATGCACCAGCTCAGCTCCGGGCAGTTGCAAGACCGACATCCAGTTCCCGGAGTTGCCACCCGGACCGCTTACCTCAAACCAACTGACCGACGAAGTGACCGGCGCCGCGCTGGGCATCGCGCTCCCCGTCAGTCCCGAGACCGATTACGCCTGGACTGAAATCACATGGCTGATGCACAAGTACGGGGTGTCTTGGAAGTACTACATGGAGGCCGGGACCGAGCCTGATTGTGAAACCGGCGCGATGGTTTGCGTACCCACACCTCAGCTGCTGACCGCTCCCTCGATCTGGAACCCGCTACCCAACTTCGAGGACGTCAAAGAGGACAACCAGATCAAGAACATCGTCCCCACAAGTGATCTGTTCACCGATGCCAAGAACGACGATCTGCCATCTGTGTCTTGGGTGGTCCCCTCCGGCGACGACTCCGAACACCCGCCCGGGAACATTGAGGCCGGCCAGGACCACGTCACAAGCGTGATCAACGCGATCATGAAGTCCAAGGACTGGGACTCAACCGCGATCTTCCTCGCCTGGGATGACTGGGGTGGCTACTACGACAACGTGGTACCGCCGAATGTCGATGCGGAGGGGTACGGGATCCGCGTTCCGGGGCTGGTGATCAGCGCCTACGCCAAGCAGGGCTACATCGACCACCAAACGCTGTCGTTTGACGGATACCTGAAGTTCATCGAGCAGGACTTCCTCGGCGGCCAGACGCTCAACCCGCTGACGGATGGCCGTCCCGATCCGCGCCCAGACGTCCGTGAGGACGCACGACAGCTGGGGAACCTCGTCAGCGACTTCGATTTCAACCAGACGCCTCGGGCGCCGGTGATCCTCAACCCCAACCCGTTCGGCGGACACAATACGCCCGGGCCGACCAAGCTCGGGACGACCGGCTCCAATCCGCTGACCCCGTATCCTGCGTGCCCGCGGGCCACCGGGACGATCTCCGGGGTGACGGTCGCGCCGGTCGTGCTCGGACGTGCCCGCACCGTGCAGCGCAGGGACTTGCCCCATTACAACGTGGCGGCAAACGGGCACTTCGATGATGTGTGCCTGGCAACAGGCGACGGGATCCGGGTTGGCTATCTGCGCACCCGTGAGGGCGAGTCCAGGGCAGTGCTGGCGATGACCAACAACGTGTTCTACACCGATGACGGTTTCACCCCCGGCCAACGTGTGGTCAAAGCTCGCTTGCCTGAGGCGATCAAACGCGGCGCCTACAGCTGGTACGCGATCCGGCTTGCTAAGGCGACCTTGTTCGTCGAGGCGCGCAGCGGCGTGATTCTCGAGATTGGTCTCGGCGCCAAGGCGCTGACCGGCACCCGGGCGACGCAGATTCAGCTGCTGAAGCAGCTGCGCGCCTAGGTAGCTAGCGCACTAGCCGGCTTTGACAGCCCAGGCCCAGAGGTCGTTGCGACCGAACTTCCGGGTCATTCGGTGCGCTGCAAGCCGGTGATAGGTGGCATGAGCGCGAGGATCCGGGACATGATCGGTATAGACCATCTCCCCGTGGCGCACGTCAACCTCGACCAGGTCGGCAGCGATAAGCCGCGCCCGTAGTGACCGCCTGGTCTGCTCGCCCACGTGCATCTGGCGTTCGTAGTCGTTGCGCGGGTCGCGTGGCCAACCGCGGCGGCCGGGATGCCAAGCGCGCTGCAGCCGGTAGGTGATGTCGTAGATCAGCCGGTTGGGCATCGTGTGGATCAGCACGCGTCCGCCCGGGCGCAGAATCCGACGCACCTCCACCATCGCTGTGGCCTGTTCGGCGTCGGTCAGGTGCTCGATCACATCGAGCATCGTCACGAGATCAGCACACGCATCCTCCAGCGGCAGCGCGCGCGCGTCGGCGGCCAGGATCCGCACGCCGGCTGGGTTGCCGTGAGCCGCGAGCGTCTGCTTGGCAAGCGCCAGTGCCGCCTCGGAGTAGTCGATGCCGATCGCATTCGCCCCCAGTTCGCCGGCACAGACGATCAGCTCTCCGCGTCCCGCGCCGATGTCGACGAGCGTCTCGCCCGCGCGCAAGCCGGCCAGCGCGAGCACGCCCGGGTAGCGGCCGGACATCTGCTCACCGTCGGATGCACGCCACTCCCCATAGCCGATGCAGGCACCCAGGTAGTACGGCTCGTCATAGGCAGCCCCCGAGACCGCGGGCGGAGGAAGCACGTTCACTGACTGCGCAGGCTACCTGAGCAGTCAACCTACGCGCTCAGCCGGTCGAGTCGGCTTCCCTGATCGGGTGCTTGTTACAGCGGGTTGAAGCAGCCGTAGATCTCAAACAGCGGGTTGTAGACCCGCTTGCCGCTCGGCGTCTTGAAGGTCTGGTTGCCGATGAAGCTCGGCGGACCGTCGGCGCTGAAGCAGCCATTGACCTTGATTGAGACGTCGTAGTCGACCGGCTCAAAGTTCGGCGTCGGCGTGTCTGCCTGGGGTGTCAGAACATCGATCGTGCACACCCAATCGTCTCCTTGGCCGTTCTGGGCATAGCCCCGGCGGGCGCACACGGAGGAGTCGTTGAGCTTGGTGCCGGCGAGGATCGTGCGGCCCAGTTCGTGCTGCTGGTAGATCGTCAGGTTGTTGAAGATCGGTCGCAGCTCTGCCTCCAGTTTCCTCGGCGTGATCGGGTCGGAGCCGGCATAGCAAAGAGCCACCATCACCGCGGTGACTGCCAGCACCGAGGAGACCATCACGGTCAAGCCACGCCAGCCCGCGGAGCCACCGGACGATCCGGCACCGCCGAACTCGCGACGTGAGAACAGCCACCAGGCGCCGGCCAGTGGCACGACAGTCCACAGCAGCGACACCAGAATCGCCAGTAGCGGGAGGCCCTGAAGCGGGGTCGTGAAGATCCCATGCCATGAGTCAAAGCTCGCCAACAGCAACAGCTGATGGCCCAGTCCCGCGTTGCCGATGCGCTGGAGCAACTGCATCAGCAGCGCCAGCACAATTGGACCGAACACGCCGGCGATGCCGTTGCGGGTCGCGACCGAGAAGAACACCCCGAGGGCGACGAACGCGAGCAGCGGTGGAATGCACAGCGCCCAGGCGGCGAGCACCAGGCCGAACGCGGGCGCGGCGCCGATCAGCTGGCCGGACAGGCCGATTACGGGTTGGGAGCCGACGATCAGAACACCTGAGGCCAGCGCGCTGACAGCGCCAAGGGCCAGCAGCCCGATCGCGTACAGCGACGCGGCGAGGAACTTGGCGGCGAACACGGCTCGACGGTCGACCGCCCGTGTCAGCACGTTCTTCCAGGTGTCGTGGCGGTCCTCGGCGGCGAAGATGTCGCCCGCCAGCAGCGCCGCGCTGACGGGGAAGCCGAAGCTAGCGGTGAACGCCAGCAGCACCAGCGGCGGCGCGAAGCCCGAGCTGTGAACCCAGGTGCCCAGCGGCGTGTCTCCCGGCGTGGCGTTCCCAACCCGAATCAGCAGCGTGAACAGCAGCGGTCCAAGCACGGTCGCGACCGTCAGTAGGCGCGCGACTGTTTGGCTGCTCAGCTTGTACAGCTCGCCTCGCAGGGCGTAGCGAAGATCAGTGCTGATCAACGATCCGTCCGTCCGCAAGGCGGCTAGTGGAGTCCACCAGCGTTTCCAGCATGTCGATTTGATGACTTGCGATCAGCGTCGCCACGCCGTCCTCGTCGGCCAGCCGGCGCACGAGCGCGACGGTCGCCGCGACGCCCTCAGGGTCAAGCGCGCTGGTCGGCTCGTCGAGCAGCAGCAGCCTTGGCCGCCGGATCAGCGCGGCAGCGATCCCCAGCCGCTGTCGCATGCCAGAGGAGAAGCCGCCGACGCGGTCGTCGGCGCGCGCGGCGAGCCCAACACTCTCAAGCGCCGCGTCGATCCGCGTCGCGCCGGCGCCGCGGTCCAGTAAGTCGAGCAGCTCGAGGTTTACGCGAGCACTCAGGTAGGGGTAGAAGGTCGGCTCCTCAATGATCCCCGCGACCGGCTGAGCGTTGGTGACGACGGTCCCTGCATCTGGTTTGACGAGCCCGACGATCAGACGCAGAAGGGTGGTTTTGCCGGCGCCGTTTGGCCCAATTAGACCGCGCACCTCGCCAGGGGCGACCGTCAGGTTGACGCCGCTCAGGACGGTGTTGGCGCCGTAAGCCTTGACCAAGCCCTCGACAGCGAGGGCAGGGCTGGCGACCACGCTCACAGGTCCAACTCAGTGAGCAGCTGATGCACCGCGGTGGCTGTTCGGGTCAGGCGCTTGACGCCAATCCCGATTTCCTTGACGACACCGCCAAGCGTCTGCAGGAGCAGTGTCGAGCGCGGCAGTCGCAGGGCATACCAGCGCAGGCGGCCCACCTGGATCGGCTTTGAGACGCCGGGGCCAAGGTCTGCCAGCGCTGCCGCAACGGTCATCCCCGGGAAAACGCTGGCATAGCTGTGGCCGCTGTAAAAGCCGTACAGGCGGTTGGCCGTGATTGCCAACGCCGCGACGTTGTCGAGGTAGCCGACGCTGATTCCATCACCGTCGGCCAGGCAGACCTCGTCGAAGTGACGGTTGGACATCGCCCGATCATGCCGGTCGCGTGTCTGCTGTGCGGCACGCGTGACACCTAGATCAACTGGACCGAGCGCCGTGCCCTGGATCAGGCCGCCGGCGTGCGGGCAGTCCGGGGCGGGGGTGATCTGATTGGGGCCGGTCGTGCCGAGGCTGATCGGCACGTCGTACTGGTCGAAGGGGTCGTAGGACTTGCCGCTCGGATCGGGGTTGAGGATCACCGGGGCGCGCGGCGGCAGGTTGAAGTTGAAGTCGCTGACCAGGCTGCCGAGAATCTTCTCCGCCTCGCGGACGTCAGGCCGCGGATCCGGGCGACCGTCGGTCTTAGGGTTCAGGTCCTGGTCGCTGAGGAAGTCGTCCTCGATGAACTTCAGGTATGCGTCAAACGACAGCGTCTGATGGTCGATGTAACCCTGCCGGGCGTAGGGACTGATCACCAGGCCTGGCACACGGATGCCGTAGCCGTAGCTGTCCACCTTCGGCGGCACGACGTTGTCGTAGTAGCCACCCCAGTCATCCCAGGCGAGGAAGATCGCGGTTGAGTCCCAATCCTTGGACTTCATGATCGCGTTGATCATGTTGGTCACGTACTCCTGACCAGCATCGATGTTGGCGGGCGGATGCTCGGAGTCGTCCTGACTGGGGATCACCCAGGAGACGGCAGGCAGGGCGTCATTCTTCGCGTCGGTGAACAGCTGGGTGGTGGGGCGGATGTTCCCGAGCTGGTTGTCCTGCTTGACATCCTCAAAGCCCGGCAGCGGATTCCAGATCGACGGTCCGCTGATCAGCTGCGGCTGCGGCAGGCAGACGATCGCACCGGTCTCGCAGTCCGGCTGGGTACCGACTTCGACGTAGTACTTCCAGCTGATGTTGTACTTGTGCAGTAGGTAGGTGATGTCGGTCCAGGGGTAGCTGGCGAGGGGGTCAAGCGGACTGTCACCGCCAACCCCGGCGCCCAACGCTGTGCCGCCGTTGCCGGTTGACAGCGGAGGTGGCAGGTTCGGACTGTCCATGTCAGTGACGCAACTCGACGGGTTGTCGTTCTTACAGGTCGCAGACCAGCCGCTGACCATGTACAGGTGGGCGATCAGACTCCAAGACAGTGCCGGCTCGAACATCTTGTCCTGGAGCACGAAGTCCTTCGCATACGTCCAGTAGTTCGGGATCTCCTGCTGGTTGTAGTAGCCCATTGCGTCGACGCAGTCGTGGCGGTTCTTGGCGCTGCAGTAGAGCTGGTCGGTGCTCGGCGTGCCGCCGATCCCCGCGACCCCCTCACCATCCTTAATGAAGCCGTCCATCTTGCCGCCGTCGATGTCCTCGACCGCGTTGGAGGCGCCGTGACCGCCCCCGATCCCCTCCAGCGTGATCTCGTGGTATGGGGCATCGCAGCCGCCGTACTCAGGGTCCTTCAGGCACGCTGTGACGCCTGGATTGCCGGCAAGCCCGGGTATCCCGTACGCGCCCGGGTAGGTGCCGAAGTAGTTATCGAAGCTGTGGTTCTCCTGCATGATGATCACCACGTGCTTGATCTTGTGAATGCCGGTGTCCGAAGCGGCCGCTGCCTGTGCGGCCGCGATCTGCGA
>Ga0302314_10016881_pt1 | contig 12297 bp, 7 predicted proteins | sample III_Palsa_N2_3_FD_200533 | JGI IMG/M metagenome (GOLD analysis project Ga0302314, IMG submission 200533) | Peat permafrost microbial communities from Stordalen Mire near Abisko, Sweden - III_Palsa_N2_3 | ecosystem: Environmental > Terrestrial > Soil > Palsa > Peat permafrost | place: Sweden...
CCCGAGCCGCGCAGCGAGCTGTAGATGTCGCCGTGTCCGACCGGACACCACTCAAGCGCCGGCGCCTTCGGCCAGCTAACCGGCTCGAGCGTATCCGCCACAAGCTTCGGCGCCATGCTCTGCAGGAAGTCCGAAGCAAGCCCACCAACCGCCAGCTCGGGGTGGGCCGCCAGTGCCGGGCGCATCGCCTCACGGGTCGTCTCGCTGTTCATCAGAACCAGCGGCAGCCGCGCCCCGTAGCGTGCGCGCAGCTCAAGCATCTGCCCGACGATGACGTCGAGGAACGTCTTGCCGGCCCGGGCCTCCAGCAGCGATTTGGGTTCGTGCAGACCCATTGAGGTGGCGAGGCCGCCGTTGAGCTTGATCACCGCAACCTGGTCAAGCGCGGCGCCGGCGACGTCGCCGGCTGCCGGCAGCTGCTCGAGCGCCGGGACATCCGGCACGGGCTCAAGCGCATCGCTTGGCAGCATCGTCTCCGCCCCCGCCTGCAGACGCGCGAGCGCAGAGGTGAATGCGGCGATCGCATCCTCGCTCTGTCCAGCTTCCCTCATCTTCGCTGCTGCCGTTGCCCCTGACGTCATGCGGGCCCTATTTTGCCCGGTGCTCGCCGTCGCCGCCCGGAGCCTCGTGACTCCTCGGCCCGCCCTAACAAAACGCCAACTCACTCGCCGAGCGCGTCACGCAGCTCAGCGAGCCAAGCGGCACTACTGCCATCGCTCGGCGCCCGCCAATCCCCGCGCGGAGACAGCGAGCCACCGGAGCCGACCTTCGGCGCGTTCGGGATCGCTGAGCGCTTGAACTGGCTGGTGCGGAAGAAGCGATCGAGGAACACCTCAAGCCACCTGGTGATCTCAGCGTCGCTGTACGACCCACCCCAGGCATGACGCGCCAGCCACGCAACCTTGCTCGGCCGGTAGCCGTGGCGCAGCACGTGGTAGAGGAAGAAGTCCTGCAACTCGTACGGGCCGACGGTGTCCTCCGACCGCTGCGTGTCACCGGGCACGAGTTCAGGTGAGATTTCGGTGTCAAGGATTGACTGCAAGGTTGCGCTGGCACGGTCGTCGAACTGCTTGGTTTCGATCGTCCACGCGATCAGATACTGGATAAGCGTCTTTGGCACGCTGGCATTGACGGCGTAGTGGGACATCTGATCGCCTACCCCGTATGTGCTCCAGCCAAGCGCGAGTTCGCTCAGGTCGCCGGTTCCAAGCACCAGCCCGCCGTGGTGATTGGCGAGGCGGAACAGGTGGCTGGTGCGCTCGCCGGCCTGAACGTTCTCATAGGTGGTGTCATAGACCGGCTCACCGCTGCCGGCCGGGTGCCCGATCGACTCGAGCATCTTCTGCGCGGCCGGGCGGATATCAAGCTCGGCGCCCGAAACCCCGAGCCCATCCATCAGCGAGCGCGCGTTCGCCAGCGTCGCATCGCTAGTGCCGAACCCCGGCATCGTGTAGGCGAGCACGTTCGTCCGTGGCAGCCCGAGCTGATCAAACGCCTTCGCAGCCACCACCAGCGCATGGGCCGAGTCGAGCCCCCCGGACACCCCGATCACCAGTTTCTTGATGCCGGTCGCCTCAAGCCGGGTCTGCAGCCCCGCGACCTGGATTCGGTAGACCTCCTCGCAGCGGGCGTGGCGGCTCGTCGGGTTCGACGGCACGTACGGGAAACGCTCAGACTCGCGCGTCAGCGGCAGCTCAGCCGCAGGCGGGTTGACGGTGAACGGGATCCGCCGGAGCTGTCGCAGCGCAGCCTTGTGGTCGTGCAACGAGTCGCCCCAGGAACTGGTCGAGGCCCGATCGGCAATCAGTCGCTCAATGTCAACGTCGGCCGTGATCAGGCTGGGGCCTTGCGGGAAGCGCTCGGACTCGGCCAGTAGCTCGCCGTTCTCATAGACCATCGCCTGTCCGTCCCAGGCGAGGTCGGTGGTCGACTCCCCCGGACCGGCGGCCGTGTAGATGTAGGCGGACAGCGTGCGCGCCGAGTGTGAGGCGCTCAACAGGTGGCGGTATTCGGCCTTGCCGACCGTGATGTTCGAGGCGCTGAGGTTGATCAGAACGGTCGCACCCGCCATCGCGCCAAACGTGCTCGGCGGGATCGGCGTCCACAGGTCCTCGCAGATCTCGACGAAAAAGCTGAAGTTCGGCACATCGTGTGCGGCAAAGACAAGGTCGGGCCCGAACGGCACCTCGGCGCCGCCCAACGTCACGCTCGTGCCAAGCACGTCACGCGCCGCTCTGAACTGGCGCTTCTCATAGAACTCGCGGTATTCCGGCAGATAGCTCTTCGGCACCGCACCCAACACCTGCCCGTCGCTGATCACCAGCGCAGCGTTGTAGACCCCGTGCTCAGCGCGGATCGGTGCGCCGACCACGATCACCGCCTCGATCTCCCGGCTCGCCTCGGCGATCGACACCACAGCAGCGGCCGAAGCGTCAAGCAGCACATCCTGGTGAAACAGATCGTCGCTGGTGTAGCCGGCTAGCCCAAGCTCGGGGAAGACAACAACCGCAGCGCCCTGGGCCGCCGCCTCAACAGCGAGCGCAAGCGTCGCCTCCACATTGCGCGCCGGGTCCCCGACGTGCACCCGCGGCACCGCAGCAGCGACGCGCACGAAGCCGTGGCGGTAGATCGAGTCAAACGGAAGACTGTCCGGCTTAGCGGCTGCCATTTGCACGAGTATTGCTACTGATCGCGTGATCTCCCAGGTTTGAGACAAACCTGTCGTATCTTGAACCGGCTCACGTACAGCTGCGTACTGTTATTTTCGCGAGCATGAGGAGAGTTCATGCATCTGCACGGCGCGGTCTTCGCCTGCGCACGATCGTTCCCGTAGTCGCCGTGCTGTCGCTCATCGCGCTCAACTTCACGCCGGCGAGCTCGGCAGCCAAACCCGCCGCACACCGCTGGGTCAACTACGACACCGACCACTGGGGCGGCTGGTCGGATAAGTCAAACCCCGCCGCCAAGAGCAACCGCAACGGGTGCGACGACCTCGCCCCGGGACAGTGCATGCTGCCCTACCCCAACGATTGGTTCACCCGTGCCGATCCGACAAGCGCCACCGGACGCCGGCTTGACCTGAACGCCGGCGCGATGCCGCGCAACATCGCCGGGCTCGGGATCGACCCTGCTGCCTGGAACGACAGCGACGGGTTCAGCGCCGGTTCCGAGATCCTCACATTGGTTCCGAACATGACGGACAACAAGGACTTGAACGCCTCACGGCTGCCGACCGACCTCAACATCGAGATCAACGGCGCCAAGAACCTCGGCGTGATCCTGATCGACGCGACGACCGGCAAGATCTGGCCGACCTGGACCGAGATCGATGACTACACCTCGGAGTCGGGCCTCGTGACCAAGTTCCCGGTTCAGCAGGACTTGATGATCCACCCGGCCGTCAACCTGCTCGACGGCCAGCGCTACATCATCGCGCTGCGTCACATCGTCACCAACAAGGGCACCTTTGCGCCCCAGTCGGCGGCCTTCTCGACCTACGTACGTGACTACCTGAACCACACCACCGCCGGGGACCCGCGAGCCACTCACATGGACGAGGTATTCGCCGACCTCAAGCAAGCCGGCTGGACGATCTCGACCAACCCGAAGGACCTCTACCTCGCCTGGGACTTCACGACCGCCTCGACCCAGAACGTCACCGGCCGCATGCTGGCGATCCGCGACAACGCCTTTGAGCAGCTCGGCGAGACCAAGCAGCAGATCGACGAAGGCGACGATGTCGGCCGGGCGCCGGCATTCACGGTGTTGAGCGAGACCAACTACACCGCCGCTCAGAACCCGAATGTCGCACGCGTGATCACCGGCAACTTCACGGTCCCCTGCTACATCACGCCGACCTGCTCACCGCCGATCAAATGTGACCAGATCACGAACCAGAGCCCGTTCGATGACTGTCCTTCGCCCGGTGTCTTCAACTACAAGGACCCGCGAGACCCAGACGACGATCCCTCGCAGGTCGGCAACCAGACCTATCAGTCCAACTTCATCTGCGTCGTCGGGCGCACCGGGTTCGAAAACGGACAGACCCTGCGGCCGGTGGAGTACGGGCACGGCTTGTTCGGAGGCGCATCCGAGGTCTACGCGTCGCCGCAGGAGGAGATGGCGAACCGCGAAGGGATGATGTATTGCGCCACGGACTGGTTCGGCTTCGCCTCCGCCGACGTGCCCAACGCGGTGATTGCCCTGTCCAACCTGTCGTTCTTCCCGATCCTGATCGACCGCACCGAACAGGGTGAGCTGAACTACCTGTTCCTGCAGCGCGTGATGATCAGCCCACGCGGCTTTGCGACCAGCGCCGCATTCCAGTACCCGAGTGGCAAGTCGTTCATCAACCTCAAGGACGGCGTCTACTACGACGGCAACAGCCAGGGCGGGATCTATGGCGGAACCGTCTGCGCGATTTCGATCGACGCGCGCCGCTGCGCGCTCGGGGTGCCAGGGATGGACTACCCGTTGCTGCTTCCCCGCTCGGTTGACTTCGTCGCCACCAACACGATCACGCAGGAAGAGCTGGCGGGGATAACCGCAATCGCCGCTGATCCGGCATCGTTCAACCCGCTGTTCCCCTACAGCGTGATCGGCTACTCGAACCTGCTTGACGCGTTCTACCCCAACCAAGCCCAGCGCCAGCTGGTCTTGGATCTGCTCTCGACGCTGTGGGACCGCGCCGACCCTGACGGCTATGCGGGGCACATGACCGCAACCGCCAACGGCGGGCTGCTGCCCGATTGCACCGGCGAGGGCCTCGTCGCACAAGCGCACGAGAAGACCCGCTGCCCGATCGCCACCCCAAACCACCACGTGCTGATGCAGGTCGCCTGGGGTGACCACCAGGTCGCCAACATGACCGCCTTCGACGAGGCGCGCACGATTGGCGCCCGCGCCGTCGGCGTGCCCGGTGCCTCGAACAAGCTCGGCAGCGGCCAGGCACTGCTCGCCAGCCGGCTTTGCAGCAACGAGCCGGACAACAACAAGGCCAACGACCCCGTTGACGGGAACTACTGCTACAACCCGGCCGCGCCGCTGTGGGACATCATCCCGATCACCCACTATCCGTTCAACGGCTCGGCGATCGAGATCTTCGACTCAGGTCCCGACGGCGCCACTGCACGCGGGACCGATCCGCCGCCGCCCTCCGACGTCCCGCCGCCCGATACGACCAACAATCAGGACCCGCACGAGGGCCCCCGGCGCGCCTGCGCGGCCCAGGACACGAAGGGCGACTTCTTCGACATCAACGGCCTGATCACCGGCTACGAAGGTTTCGTCTGGGACGTTCCTCAGCAGCTCACGAAGGGCGGCACGATCGGCGGTGCGCCGTTCTTCGATACCGGCTGGCACGGCACCTGCCAACTGCCGTGATGCGGGCGAGCCGGCTAGCCGGCTCGGCTCGCCCGAGAACCGTGCCACAGGGTCAGCACACCGACTAGCAGCGTCGCCGGAGTTGCGATCAAGAAGGCCGGCGCCGTTCCGAGCGGACGGATCGTCGCTGCGACAACGGCGCAGAAGGTCGCGTAGGCAAAGAACCCGCGGACCATTCCGTGCAGCAGGCGACGGGTGTCGAGTGCCCCGCTGTGCGCCTGCGTGAACGCCGCGAGGATGCTGGTGATGATCGGGAAGGCCGCCAACAACCCGGACAGGTGCGCGCCCAGCGACCCCGAGACGCCGGTGAGCGCGGTCACCATCGCCGCCGCACAGACGGCCCGCAATGGCAGATCCCAGCGCGGCATCGAGAGCAGCGGCGTGCCACTCGCTCGCGAGGGAATTAGCTGCAGAGCGGCGGTAAGTGCAAGACAAGCCAGGCAGAACCCGACGGGGACGCTAACTGACACCTGATTGAAGACGGCAGTCGCGCCTAGGAACGCACCCCACGCGATCGGCAACAGTTGCCACCATCTGAGCCTCGCGCACCCCCAGGCGTAGACCAGCGCGAACGCCGTTAGCGACACCAGCCCAAGCAGGATCGCGTCGGCCGCCGTTGCTGTGAACCGGTGTGTGTGAGTCACGGCGAGCACCAGTAGGATCGGCCCGGCGATCACCGGCAGCCCGCCGATCGTCCCGCCGATCCGTGGACCCCAGCGCCGCACGCACAGCGACGCGCCGACGACGAAGGCCGGAGCCAGCAGCAGCTTCAGCGCAAACGTGGCCACTCAGGCGGCAGCGTAAACAGCAGCGGACACAGCAGCGGCGAACGCGTCAACGTCCTCGGCCGTTGTGTCCCATGAGCACATCCAGCGAACCTCGCCGGTGTTCTCGTCCCAGACGTAGAAGTCAAAGTCCGCAAGCAGCCCGTCTGTCGCTGCCCGGGGCAACCGTGCAAATACGGCGTTGGCCTGCACTGGCCGGGTGATCTCGACCCCCTCGATCCCTGCCACGGCACCGGCCAACCGCGCCGCGAGGGCATTCGAGTGCCCGGCGTTGCGCAACCACAACTCGCCAGTGAGTAACGCGTCGAACTGAGCTGACAAGAACCGCATCTTCGACGGCAGCTGAAGCGACTGCTTGCGCAGGTAGAGCATCCCCTCAAGCAGCGAGTCGTTCAGCACGACGATCGCCTCGCCACCGAGCAAGCCGTTCTTCGTGCCGCCGAACGACACCACGTCTGCCCCACCGACCGCTTCCGCTAAAGACACGCCAAGCGCCGCGGCGGCGTTCGACAGCCGGGCGCCGTCGATGTGCAGCAGCAGCCCGCGCTCGCGGCAGAACGCCGCCAGCTCAGCCAGCTCCACAACTGAATACAAGGTCCCGAGCTCCGTCGACTGCGTCACGCTCAGCACCCGCGGCTGGACCGAGTGCTCATCGCCCCCACGGGTCAACCAGGGCTCGACCGCCTCAACCGTCAGCTTGCCGTCGACAGCCTCGACCGGCAACAGTTTCAACCCGCCGACAACCTCCGGGGCGCCACCCTCATCGGTGTTGACGTGCGCGCTGTCGGCACACAGCACGGCCTCCCACTGACGACAGCAGGCCCGCAACGAGACAACGTTCGCACCGGACCCGTTGAACACAAAGAACGCCTCGACTCCACCGAGCGCCGCGGCGACCCGCGCCTCAACCCCGGCCGAGTACGGATCGTGGCCGTAGCCAAACGCGTGCCCGTCGTTGACGGCAGCGATCGCCGCCAGCACCTCCGGGTGCACGCACGCCGCATTGTCGGAGGCGAACCCCCGGCGCCGGTCGCTCACGCCAGCTTGGCCTTCAGCGCCGAATAGAAGATCGAAAGCGGGAATTCGTCCGGCAACACTTCGTCACAGTATGGACGCGGATCCTCGACCTCGGCAAACGCCCGTACTCCCGCAACCCACGCAGACCCGGTCGCTGGCGCGACGTACTGCGCGATCAAGTCATGCGCGGCGGCCCAGTGCTGCAGCTTCGTGCGGTCGATCCCGGCGTGATACAGCTCCTCGATTTCGAGCCGCAACGAAGCAACCGCGGCGCCGACCCCAGCCCAGTCAACGGTCAGCCGGTTGTCCTCCCAGCGCAGCACCCCGGCACGCCGCAGGTAGGCAAACAGCAGTTGCCCGCCGAGCCCGTCGTAGTTGCGCACACGCCCCCCGGTGATCGGGAAGCGCAGCAGCCGGTCAAGCAGGATCGCGTACTGGACGTAGCGCGCAAACCGCACCTCCGACCGCTCAAGCTCGGCCGCCGACACGAACGCGGTCAAATCGCAGCGCAACTCCTCCAGCGAGTACATCCAGTACGGCGCCCGCTGGCGGATCATGAACGGGTCAAACGGCAGCTCACCGTGCGAGTGGGCGCGATCATGGATCAGGTCCCAGAGGATGTAGGCCTGCTGCGAGATCGAGACCGACGCCAACATCGCCGCGGCGTCGGGCGGCAGGTTCAGCGACAGCAGATCAGCTGCCGCGCCGCCGACCCGCCGCAGCCGCGCGGATTCCCGGTCGCAGAAGATCGCCCCAAAGTTGTTGACCGGCCGCTCGGCGGTCGCAACCATCTCCGGGAACAACACCGCGCACTCACTGTCGTAGCCGCGCGTCGCGTCGACCAACTCGACGGGCACGAACTTCGGGTTGTCGAACTTGCTCGCCTCAAGCTCGGCGATCCAGTCCGGCCACGGCACTCGCATCAGCACCGCCTCAAAGCACGTGTCGAGCGACCCGTTCTGCTTGTACATCGGCAGGAACGCGAGGTGCAAGCGGCCATCTTCACGCCCGAGCTCCGGCCGGAATGCAGCAAGCGCCGCCGTGAAGTCCGGCTTGCCGTGGCCACCCTCGCGCCAGGCCCGCAGATCATCAGCCGCCGCCCGCAGGTACGGAAACTCGCCGCTCAATTGCTCAAGCGCCGCCAAGATCTGCTCGACCAACGCCGCCGGATCACCCTCGGCCAGCGACCCGTCGGACGCCTGCATCAGCGCCAGCGCGTTGGTTGCGTCCTTCAAAGCGCTCCACCCGAGGAGCCGGTCAGCCGCCTCGGCTTCCCGATCAACGGTCACACCGCGCCCCGGCCGCCCCGCCCAGAACGCCAGGTTCTCCCACAGCGCCGCGTGGTCGAACGACTCGATGCAGTCGTCCCCGAACAGATCTGAGTCAGCAGCTACTACGACCCGACCGTCGCCGGCCTCCGTGGTGACAAGTAGTGCTTCCCCAGGCGTGGACGCGCTAGGGGACGTACTCGCGAGAGTCACGGCACCGTTAGATGTTTCGATCGTCGTCGCTCGGTAGAAGCACGCCTCGGTCACTCTCGCGAGTACGTCCCCTCCGCGTCCACGCCGATGGGAACTTAGATCGGCCATCACCCAGGAGGGCGCGCCGACGCAGTGTTCGTAGTCCTGCACGGTGTGGTTGCGCAGGCGGATGTGGAAACGCTCGAGTAGCGCGTTGACGTTGTTGCCGTACTTGTCCTGTTCAGTCTCACCGAGCACGATTAGACCGCCGCCCCCGCGGACGAAGTCTTCGATCGCGTCGAGCTCGTCAGCGCTGAACCGCGGCGAGCCCAGCCCGGTGGTGCGTTCCCACTCCGGTTCAGAGGGGTGAGCGATCACCAAGAGGTCCACGCCGGACAGCGCGTCACCCGCCAGGGCACCCTCGGACTGGGCCGCGACATTGAAGCCACGACCGCGCAGCAATTCGGCCGCGCGGGCGTAGGAGGAGTCGCCCGGATGAGCCGGCTGCATCTCCCGCGCCAGCTCGGGCCGGATCGTCCAAGCCTCGCTGTGCGCCTCGTCAAATAGGACCGTGCTCATGAATCTAAAGCGTAATCGGCGATAGGCAGGAAGTCGATACCGGAATATCTGCAACTTCTGCAAGAATCTGAAGCTATGGACGCTACAGACCAACAGATTCTTACGGCATTGCGTGAAGATGGCCGTGCGACCTACGACTCACTCGCTGCCGACGTCAAGCTGTCGGCACCGGCGGTCAAGCGCCGGGTCGATCGACTGAAGGCAAGCGGCGCGATTCAGGGGTTCACCGTGATCGTCGACCACCACGTGCTGGGCGCCCATACCGAGGCATTGATCGAGATGTTCTTCGCCCCCGGCACCCAACTCGACGCGGTCGCCGAAAAGCTACGCAGCTACCCCGAGGTGCTTGAGGCCTGGAGCATCACCGGCGAGGCCGACGCGATCGCGCGTGTGCGCACGAACGACAACGCCGACCTGGAGCGGTTGATCCGCGAATTGCAGCGTGACGGCGTGCTGCAGCGAACCCGCTCGCAGGTCGTGATGTCTCGTTTGGTCAGCCGGTAGCCCCCAGGCCCAGGGTCGCGGCTGGTCAGCCGCTAGCCCGGAGGCCCAGGGTCGCAGCTGGTCAGCCGCTAGCCCGCAGGCCCAGGGTCGCGGCTGGTCAGCGGCCAACGCGAGCTAGTTGTGCGCTTTGAAGTAGCCCTTACGCAAGGTGAAGCCGTGACCGGCTGTGTTGTGGCAGCTGACAGTCGCCTTGTCGATCTTGCAGGTGATCCCGTCCTTGCTCCAAGTTGCGTGCTCAGGCATCCGCGTGAAATGCGAACTCTCATAGTTGTCCTGCGAGGTTTCGATGATCCGCGCCTTGCCGGCACTGCCCTGCCCGAGCGCTACAGCAGGATCGCCCTGTTGGGGGTGTGGGTTACGCAGGCCTTCGGCGTCGCACTGCAATCCCGGGTAGTAGCCGTTCACACTCGCCATCGCACCCGACGAGTACACGCTCCCGTAGACGTCGGGAGTTATCCCGCAGACAACCGTGGCATTACCGGTGTTGTTGTGGGTCGTCCAGAGCAGTACGTGCGAGGTTTTCGCAAAGGCGCCGACCGCGCCGAGCGTGACCGCGGTGATCGCAACGACCAAGCCTGTGGCAATACGAAATCTGTTCATAACCCGCAACCTACCACCGCTGGCAAGCCAAACCTTGACGTAGTTGTGTCAAGGTTCAGTACCATCAGTTAGATGCGTGACTTCCTCGCCGCAACCCGTGAACGCATAGTCGTATTCGACGGCGGCATGGGCGCCACGCTGGAGATGTACGACCTCGATCTGGAGCGCGACTACCGCCTCCCGGGACGCTGCCACGAGGCGCTTGTCCTGAACCGCCCGGATGTGATCGAAGGCGTCCACAACTCGATGCTCGATGCCGGCGCCCAGGTCGTCGAAACCTGCACCTTCCAGGCGAGTCGGCTGAAGCTCGAGGAATGGGGACTCGCCGAGCACACGATGGAGATCAATGTCAGGGCTGCCGAGATCGCCCGCAAGGCCGCCGGCGAGGACCGCTTCGTCGCCGGCTCGATCGGCCCGACCGGTTTCCTCCCCGCCTCCGAGGACCCCAGCCTCGGTCAGATCCGCTTCCGTGAGCTCGTCACGGTCTTCACCGAGCAATCCCAGGGGCTCGTCCGCGGCGGCGCCGACCTGATCATCATCGAAACGGCACAGGACATCCTTGAGGTGAAGGCGGCGATCTTCGGTGCGCGCGAGGCGTTCAAGCTGGAGGACCGCGTCCTACCGATTCAGATCTCCGTCAGCCTGCTGCCCAACGGCGGCAAGATGCTGCTCGGCACCGACATCAGCGCCGTGCTCGCCACGCTTGAGGCGCTCGATGTCGACGTGATCGGCCTGAACTGCTCGACCGGCCCTGGGGACATGCGCGATGCGATCCGCTTCCTCGGCGAATTCAGCTCAAAGCCGGTCCACTGCATCCCCAACGCCGGACTGCCGCTGCAGGGCCCGAACGGCGAGACGATCTTCCCTGAGAAGCCCGAGCCGCTGGCCGCAACGCTTGGCGAATTCGTCGAGCGCTACGGCGTCGGTATCGTCGGCGGCTGCTGCGGTACCACGCCTGCGCACATCAAGGCGATCGCCGAGCGCGTGGCGGACTTGTCCCCTGCCAGCCGGCCAGCGCCCCGGCCCACGTTCATCTCGAGCATGATCGCGGCAACGCCACTCGCTCAGGAACCTGCCCCGACGATCGTCGGCGAGCGGGTCAACTCGCAAGGCTCGCGCAAGGCGAAGGAGCTGCTGCTGGCCGACGACTATGACGGGCTGCTACAGATCGCCGAGGACCAGATCACCGGCGGCGCCCACGTGCTCGACCTCTGCGTCGCGCTGACCGAACGCCAGGACGAGGCCGAGCAGATGCGACTGTTGGCGAAGAAGATCAGCCTGACCCAGCTCGCCCCGATCCAGATCGACTCGACCGAGCCAGACGTGATCGAAACAGCGCTTGAGCAGATCCCCGGCCGAGCGATCGTCAACTCGGTCAACCTCGAGGCCGGCGCGGACAAGCTCAACCGCGTCGCTCCGCTCGCCAAGGCGCACGGCGCCGCGCTGATCGCGTTGACGATCGACGAGGTCGGCATGGCAAAGACGAAGGAGCGCAAGCTCGAGATCGCGCAACGGCTAAAAGCTTTGATCTGCGACGAGCACGGCCTTGAGCCCGAGGCGCTGATCTTCGACTGCCTGACCTTCACGCTGACGACCGGCGATGACGAGTGGAAGCCGAGCGCGATCGAGACGATCGAAGGGATCCGCCTGATCAAGGCACAAATCCCCGGCGTCAAGACCAGCCTCGGCGTCTCCAACGTTTCATTCGGGATCGGCGTGCCTGCCCGCAGCGTGATCAACAGTGTGTTCCTGCACCACTGCGTCCAGGCCGGACTTGACCTGGCGATGGTCAACCCCAACCACATCACGCCGTACAACGAGATCCCCGAGCTTGAGCGCGAGCTCGCCGACGACCTCGTCTACAACCGCCGCGAGGACGCGCTTGAGCGGCTAATCGAGCACTTTGAATCGAAGGGCGATGCCGACGATGGCGGCCCACAACAGGCAGACCCGACCGCAGGGATGGAGCC
>Ga0302314_10016883_pt1 | contig 12295 bp, 12 predicted proteins | sample III_Palsa_N2_3_FD_200533 | JGI IMG/M metagenome (GOLD analysis project Ga0302314, IMG submission 200533) | Peat permafrost microbial communities from Stordalen Mire near Abisko, Sweden - III_Palsa_N2_3 | ecosystem: Environmental > Terrestrial > Soil > Palsa > Peat permafrost | place: Sweden...
AACTCACCATTCTGCCGGTCGAGCGCGACGGGCTGGTCGACCTGGACCGGCTCGCGGCTGCGGTCGATGACCAGACCGCCCTGGTCTCGGTCATGGCGGTCAATAACGAGATCGGCGTGGTGCAGGATCTGGCCGCGATCGGCGCGATCACGCGCGCCGCCGGCGCGCTGTTCCATACCGACGCCGCCCAGGGCTTCGGCAAGATCCCATTGGACGTCGCGGCCCAGCAGATCGATCTGATGTCGATTTCCGGCCATAAGATCTACGCGCCGAAGGGCATCGGCGCGCTCTATGTTCGGCACCGGCCGCGCGTGCGGCTGGAGCCGCTGTTCTCCGGTGGCGGCCAGGAGCGCGGTCTGCGCTCCGGCACCTTGGCGCCCGCATTGATCGTGGGATTGGGCGAGGCGGCGGAGATTGCTGGGCGCGAGATGGCGACGGAGGCGGCACGGCTTGGCGACCTCTCGGCCCTGTTCCTGGCGCGGCTGGGGCCGGACGTGACGGTCCATGGCAATCGCACCCGGCGCATTGCCGGCAATCTCAACCTCGGCTTCGAGGGGGTCGGCGCGCTGTCGCTGATGGGGCTGGTACCGGATCTGGCGCTATCGGTCGGCTCTGCCTGCACGTCCGCCGAGGTCGAACCGTCCTATGTGCTGACCGCGCTTGGGATCGACCGGGCGACCGCCGCGGCGGCCGTCCGCATCGGCTTCGGCCGCTTCACCAGCGAGGCGGAATTGCTGCGCGCGGCCGACCGGATCAAGGGCGCCGTGGCTGGCCTGCGCGCCGCGGGCTTGCGGCCGGTGCTGGAACGCGCCACATAACATCCGAATGTGTTAATGACCCGGGGCGTGTTAGCCTCGGGTTCCGGGTTTCGAAGAGGTCGGCAATGGCACGGTTTCAGGCGATGAACGTGACGGATGCGGCGGCGGCGCGCGTGCGCGAGCTGTTGGCGCAGCGCGACAAGCCGGCGCTGGGCATTCGCGTCGGCGTGCGCAGCCGCGGCTGTTCGGGCATGAGCTACACCATCGAATATGCCGAGGAAAAGGGCCGCTTCGACGAAGTGGTCGAGGATAAGGGCGTCATGGTCCTGATCGATCCCAAGGCGACCATGTTCCTGATCGGTACCGAGATGGACTATGTCGACGACACGCTCCAGTCCGGCTTCACCTTCAAGAACCCGAACGAAAAGGGCCGCTGCGGCTGCGGCGAGTCGTTCCACGTCTAATTTGTTCGGTCGATGACCACCCTCATTCAAATCGAAGAGCCGAGCCGCAGCACCGATCCGTTGGAGGATCAGGGCATCGCGGTCGGGCTGGAGCTGGGTGCGGCCGGCCTACGCCTCGCCATCGCGGTCGGCGGCAATGTCGAGATCGTGCCGGGCGAGAGCGGCGGCGATTTCCTGGCCGGCTCCGTCGGCTATGATGCCGAGGGCGACCTGGTCGCCGGCATCGACGGCCTCGCCGACATGACCCGGGTCGACCGGCTGCTGCTTGCCATCCCCGATCAACTCGACCCGCGCGGCAAGTCCGCGACCGAACGGCTGGCGATTCTGATCGCGACCGCGCGACGCGAATTGTCGCTCAAAGCCAAGCGCCCGGTGACCCGCGCCGTCGCCTCCGTGCCGCTCGGCCACGGCCCGGCCGCGCGCGCGGCCATGCTGCAGGCAGTGGAGACCGCGGGGTTGGAGCTGCTGCGCCTGGTGGAAACACCGGTGGCCGCCGCCCTGGCGCTCGAACTGGAAGCCCGCGGCGACCATGACTATCTGTGGCTGGCGCGCGGCGTCACCGGCTTCGAGGCCGGCGTGATCGCCGTCGATGGCGGTTCGGTCCGGCTCGCGGATTACGATCTGGCCGACCGGATCGAGGGCTTGAGCGATTTCGTCGGGCGGCAGGCGCAGGTCGTGGGCCTGCTGCTGGACCATGTCACGGCGGCGGAGGCGGCGAGCCTGTCCGCAAGGCCGGTGCTGCCGGGGTTCGAGGCCGATCGCTCGGTCGTGATCGGTGCCGCCCTGATGGCCGAAGCGCTCGCGGGCTGAGCCGACAACGCTAAAGTCTGGCGAGCCCTGCAGCGAATCCGCTTTACGCGGCACGGCGGCTGGGGATATCGAACCCCTCATAGTGCATCACCCGCGACTTTCGGGTTCGCGAATTCAGGCGAAGAGACGTTCCATGCCGAAGATGGTTTTTGTGGATACCCAGGGCAACCGCCGCGAAGTCGACGCGCCGACCGGCCTGTCCGTGCTCGAAGTGGCCCATAAGCATGGCATCGATCTGGAAGGCGCCTGCGAAGGCTCGCTCGCCTGCTCGACCTGCCATGTCATCATCGATCCCAGCTGGTTCGAAGTGCTGAAGGACCCGACCGAGGACGAGGAAGACATGCTCGACCTGGCGTTCGGCCTGACCAAGACCTCGCGGCTCGGCTGCCAGATCGTCATGAGCGAAGAGCTCGACGGCTTGGTCGTGTCCCTGCCGCCGGGGTCGCGCAACCTGCTGAAGTAATCATGACCAGCCCCCGCCGCATCGTCGTCGGCATGTCCGGCGGCGTCGACAGCGCCGTGACCGCGGCTGTGCTGGCGGAGCAGGGGCACGACGTCATCGGCGTCACGCTGCAGCTCTACGACCATGGCATGACGGTCGGCAAGAAGGGCGCCTGCTGCGCCGGCCAGGACATCTACGACGCAGCCCGCGTGGCCGAGCAGCTGGGCATTCCCCATTACGTGCTCGATTACGAGACGCGCTTCCGCCAGTCGGTGATCGACGATTTCGCCGATACCTACATGGCGGGCGAGACGCCGATCCCCTGCATCCGCTGCAACCAGACGGTCAAATTCACCGACCTGATGCAGGTGGCCCACGACCTGGGCGCCGACGCGCTCGCCACCGGCCATTACGTGCGCCGGGTCGAGGGTGCGGACGGGGCCGAGCTGCATCGGGGATCCGACCCGTCGCGCGACCAGAGCTATTTCCTGTTCGCCACCACGCGCGACCAGCTCGATTTCCTGCGCTTCCCGCTGGGCGACCAGACCAAGACCGAGACCCGCGCCATTGCCGAGCGCCTGGGCCTGGCCGTCGCCGACAAGCCCGACAGCCAGGACATCTGCTTCGTGCCTGAAGGCTCGTACGCCAGCCTGGTGGCGAAGCTGCGCCCCGGCGCGCTGACGCCGGGCGACGTGGTCGATCTCCAGGGCAACGTGCTGGGCCGGCACGAGGGCATCATCAATTTCACCGTCGGCCAGCGCCGCGGCCTGGCCTTGGGTGGCCATGCCGACCGGCTGTTCGTGATCCGGATCGAGCCGGAGGCGGCCCGCGTCGTCGTTGGCCCGCGCGAGGCGCTGGCGACCAGCCTGGTGCATCTGGCCGAGATGAACTGGCTCGACCGCGCCGCCGAGACCGCCCAGGACCGCCCGGTCCTGGTCAAGCTGCGCTCGGCCCAGCCGCCGGTGCCGGCGCGGCTCAGCGCCACCGGCCCCGACAGCGCCGAGCTGATCCTGGAGCTCCCGGCGCCCACCGGCGTCGCCCCCGGCCAGGCCGGCGTGATCTACGACGGCGACCGGGTCATCGGCGGCGGCTGGATCAAGCGAAACCGCCCTGCGCCCCACGCACGGCACGCCGCCGTCGAGCATGCTTGACAGACGAGCGCCATTTTCCGATAACGCGGCCTCTTCTTGCGGCGGGATAGCTCAGCTGGTCAGAGCAGGGGAATCATAATCCCAAGGTCGCTGGTTCGAACCCAGTTCCCGCTACCATCTAAAAAACCCCTTAAGTTTCAATAGCTTAAGGGGTTTTTCTTTGCCTTTTAAGTGTGAACGAAGCGTGAAAGCGCTGCCCGTCTGTGCCCCCTTGAAACCCGCAGAAACCCTTGAATGCCCGAGAGGACGAATTTCCGTTGGGCACATGGGAGGCACATAGGGGCTGAGGCGGTGTTCCTGATGCGTTCTGACGCGGCTGGGGCTTCGCATGTTGCGATGCTGATTTTTTGCGCCGTTGCTCGCGTTCTAATTATGCGGCGATGGCTATAATTTTTCTGCCGTAGTTAGTGGGATTGAGTGGCACCATCCGAGATTCTGGGGGGACAGACAGGTCCAGTCGGCTCGACAGCGCCAAGCGGGCCGCTCCGATGACTGGTATCGAAATACACACCGGTGAAATTCGGCGTTCCGATCTTGCCCAAAGTAGGCTGGTCGGCCTTTACCGCAAGCAGCTGATCGGTGTGTCGCCGTGCTATCTGCTTTGCGCCCACTATGGCCGTTCGCGAGCATTCGCGGACGTCTCCGAAGCGGCCGTTCAGCGGACGCCATTGGTCAGACGCCGACCCACCTGTCCGCATGCTACCGTTTGACGGACACGGACTGAAATTTGCAGCAGCAAGCCGAGGCAGTCACCGCCGGTCGCTTGCAGAAGCCAGCAGCCCCTGCCCAGCCTCAAACTCGATAAAACAGTTCGCCCCCGGGCTTCTTGCCGATCCGGGCATGCACGAAGCGGATCGCGGCGAGCGTTGCGGAATCCTCGTCGCCGCCTTGAGGGAAAACACCATCGGCGGGCAGCCATTCGCCGAAGCGGAGGCGAGCGAGCGCATCGAGCAGATCCGGCCGCGCCCCGGCGAGCAGGACCGTCACACCGTTTCGCCTGGCGGTCTTCATGAAATGCTCAAGATGTTCCAGGCAGACGACGTCGGGATTGCGGACCCGCTTTACCCGCAAGACAACATGATCCAGCTGCCGCGCCTCGACCTGATGCAGGATCTCGGCGAAACAACGCTCCAGCTCCGGCCCGGCGCCGAAGAAAAGCTCGCCTTCGAGATCATAGAGCACGAGGCCCTCCGGCGTCGGATCGTCGGGCGATCGCTCCCGCACCACGCCCTCACCGTCGACCACCAGTTCGACCGCCTTCAGCTGCGCCGCCCGCGGCACGAACAGCAGGATCGACAGGCCGACCCCGACCAGGATCGCTATGTCGAGCCCGAAGGCGAGCCCGGCCGCCACGGTGATCACCAGCACGCCGGCATCGGGACGCGACGCGCGGAACGTGTAGGCGAGGCGCTTCGGGTCGATCAGCCGTGCCGCCGTCAGCAGCAGCAGCGCCGCCAACGCCGGCCGCGGCACATAGCGGGCGAGCGGGGCGAGCGCCAGGACCGCGAGCGCCACGGCAACCGCGGCAATGATGCCCGAGAACCGCGTCGCACCACCGGCCTGAAAGTTGATCGCGGAGCGCGACAGCGATCCGGAGCCCGGCAGGCAACGGAAGAAGCTGCCGGTCAGGTTGGCGAGCCCTTCGGCCAGGCACTGTCGATTGAAATCGAGCGTCTGCCGCGTCTCGTTGGCGATCGACTTCGCGATGGCCAACGCTTCCAGCAGCCCCAGAAAGGCAATGGCCAGCGCATCCGGGGCAAGCTGCCCGATCCAACTGAATTTGATCGTCGGGATATGCGGCGTCGGCAATCCGGCCGGCACCGTACCGGCAACCGCGATCACCGTCTTGCCGCCAATGCCCGGCACGCTCCAACCGGCCCAATAGGCGCCCAGCGCCACGATGATCAGCACCGTCAGCATATCCATCTGCGGCAGGCGATGGCGCCGGACCAGCCATCGGCCGACCAGGGCCAGCACCAGCGTTCCGACGCCGATGGCGACAGCCTTGAGATTGATCGGATCGCCTTCGGTCAGCGTGAGCCAGAGCCGGTAGAATACGTGCTGAGCACCGGTTCCCTTGTCACGAACACCCAGCACATTGCCGATCTGACCAACGGCCAGCAGAAAAGCCGCAGCACTCATGAAGCCCAGAATGACTGATTCGGAGATATAGCGGGTGAGATCGCCGAGCCGGAACACCGCGATGAAAATCTGGATCGACCCGACCATGGCGCCCAGCAGGAACATGCCCTCCGCCGCCTCGATCCTCTGGTCTGGGTCGAAGAACGCCAGCGCACTGAACACGACGAGAGAAATGGCACTGGTCGGCCCATTGATCAGATGCGACGAGGAACCGAAAACGGACGCTACCGCCGTCACCACGATCGCGGAATAAAGGCCGAAGCGCGGATCGACCCCGGCAAGCAGCGCATAGGCCATGGCCTGCGGCAGGGAAATCGCGGCGACCGTCAAGCCGGCGAGCAGATCCCGGCGCAGATCACCCGAGGCATAGCGCATGCCGAAGGGCAGCTTTCGGCCGAGCGCCGCCGGCACCGGCATCGAGGGGGGCTCGCCGCTCATGACGGCTTCTGCTTCAGAACGCTGTCGATGATGCCGTTCTCCCCGAAGAATTTTTCCTGGGCATCGTCCCAGTCGCGCGCCACGGCAGTGATCGGAAACAATGTGATCGCCGGCAGATCAAGCCCTGCCCGGTCCAGGATCTCGTGCTTGTAGGGGCGATAGCCGAGCCGTGCCATGGCTTCCTGGGCCGGATCGCTGAACAGGAATTCGAGATAGGCACGCGCCGCCGCGGCGGTTCCGTTCCGGGCAACATTGGCATCGACCCAGGCGACGGCGGGCTCGGCCAGGATGCTGACCGGCGGATAGACGATCTGCAGCGCGCCTTTCGCATCGGCGACTTCGCGGCGCGCCTCGTTCTCCCAGGTCAGATGGACGTCGCCGATCTCCTTGACGGCAAAACTCGTGGCCGCCCCACGCGCGCCCTCGTCCAGGACGGGCACATGCTCGTAGAATCTGGTGAGATAGACCCGCGCCTCCGCCTCGCTGCCGCCGCGCGACACGATCGCGCCCCAGGCCGCAAGCGCGCTCAGCTTGCCGTTGCCCGACGTCTTCGGACTGGGTGTCACGATCTCGACGCCGGCCTGCAGCAGGTCGGGCCAATCCTTGATGCGTCTGGGATTACCCGCCCGCACCACGAACACGATGGTCGACGTGTAGGGCTGCGAATGGTTAGGCAGTCGATCGGCCCATCCGGCCGCGATCAGACCGCGCCGACGCAGCGCCTCGATATCCGAGGACAGCCCAAGCGTCACCACATCCGCCGGCTCCTCGCCGCTGATGACCGCGCGCGCCTGGCGCGACGACCCCCCATGGGATTGGACGATGGTGAAATGCTGGCCGGTGCGCTTGGCGTAGTCGGCAACGAAAAGTTCGTTGAGCGCGGCATACAGCTCGCGTGTCGGATCATAGGAGACGTTCAGCAGCCGCTCGCCGGCAGCGACCGGCATATTCGCGGCGATGATCAGCCCAAACCCAACGAAAACGGCGCCAACCGCCGCCAGATTGAGGGCCCATTGAGATCGGGTCATCGCCAGCATGTCCTCACCGCAGCTCAAGCTGCGAAAAACTTTCACATATAGAGTTCGCATATTACACAGACAGCACAATATAATTTCGTTGTATGATGGCGATCACGGCGCCATCGAAAATGTGAAACCGCGAAGCGCTATCGTCAGTCGCCGTTCCATTCGGTTCGCGCCAAAGCCCACGGCCTCTATACGGAAGCATCCCATGAGCCTCGCAATCCTCCAGGCATCCGGCGCGGACGCGGTCGATGCCGTCATCGACGCCGGCCGGTTCAGCGCCGCGCGCGGCTGGGTCCCGGCGACCAGCGGCAATTTCTCGGCACGCAGCCAGGACGGCCGCATCGCCATCACCGCCTCCGGCGTCGACAAGGGCGCGCTGACGGCCGCCGACGTGCTGGAGATCGCGCTCGACGCGCCGCCGCCCGCCGGCAGCTCCGCCGAGACCGGCCTGCATCTGGCGCTCTACCGCCGGCATTCCGCGATCGGCGCCGTCGTGCATATCCACTCGACTCACGCGACCGTGCTGTCGCGGCGTCGCGGCGCCGCCGGCGAGATCCTGCTGGAAGGGTATGAGCTGCTGAAGGCGTTCGCCGGCGTCCGGACCCATACGACGCGCCTGGCCGTGCCGATTTTCCCGAACAGCCAGGATATCATGGCGCTCGCCGAAGACGTCGACCGGCGGCTCGATGCCGGGATCGCGGCGCCCGGCTATCTCCTCGCCGGCCACGGGCTCTATGCCTGGGGCGCTACCATGCGCGACGCGCTGCGCCATGCCGAGGCGTTCGAATTCCTGTTCGGCTGCGAGCTGGCCGGAGAGGCGGCATGACCCGCCTGACCGTATTCGATCTGGAGCAGCCGGTGCGCCGGCTGTCGGACACCGAGGATGCCCACGACATCGAACGGACACTAGGCGCCATCGGCATCCGCTACGAGCGTTGGACGGCGCCCGCGACCCTCGCGCCCGATGCCGGCGAAACGCTGGTGCTGCGGACCTACCAGGTCGAAGTCGATCGGCTGAAGGCGGAATGCGGCTATCAGGCCGCCGACGTCGTGCGGCTGCGCCGCGGCGTCGAGAATGCGGCGGCGTTGCGCGCGAAATTCCTCGACGAGCATATCCATGACGAGGACGAGGTGCGGTTCTTCGTCGAGGGCCGCGGCGCGTTCTATCTGCGCTCCGACCGGGGCGTCCATCGGGTGATCTGCGAGCGCGGCGACCTGCTGGGCGTCCCCGCCGGCACGCGGCACTGGTTCGACATGGGTGCCAACCCGGAATTCACGGCCATCCGCCTGTTCACCAATCCGGAAGGTTGGGTCGCGCGCTTCACCGGCGACCCGGTCGCCAACACCGTGCCGGCGATCGACGGCTGACATGATCAAGGCCGTCGTTACCGACATCGAAGGCACCACCACGCCGATCGCCTTCGTCGCGGAGACCCTGTTTCCCTATGCGCGCCAGGCGCTGCCGGGCTTTGTCGCGACGCACCACGACCGGCCTGACGTGGCCGAGCAGCTGGTGGCTGCGCGCGCGCTCGCCGGCGATGCGGGTCTGAGCGACGCCGCGGTCACGGCGCTGCTGATCCAATGGATCGACGAGGATCGCAAGGCGACGCCATTGAAGGTCCTGCAAGGTCTGATCTGGGTCGAGGGCTATGAGGCCGGCGCGTTCCAGGGCGAGCTTTACGCGGATGTTCCGCCCCGGCTGCGCGCCTGGCACGCGGAGGGGCTTCGGCTGTTCAGCTATTCCTCCGGCTCGGTCGCCGCCCAGCGGTTGCTGTTCGGCCATAGCCCGGCCGGCGATCTCACGCCGCTGTTCGAAGGCTTCTTCGACACACGCCTGGGCGGCAAACTGGAATCGGCATCCTATGCGGCTTTGGCCGCGGCCATCGCGCTGCCACCCGGCGAGATCCTGTTCCTGTCGGACCATGAGGGCGAACTCGATGCCGCCGCCGCGATCGGCTTTGCCACCGGCTGTCTCGACCGCGACGGCCTCGGCGGATCCGGCCGGCACCCGATCCATCGCGACTTCCGCTCGGTCGCGGCGGAGTTGGCAACCGCCTGACGCCTTCAACCCTGCCTAAGCCTCGCCGAATCCCATGAGATCGAGGATCTCCCGCCGCAAGTTCTGCAGCACCAGGTCGTCCCGGTGGCGGGGATAGGGCCGGTCGACGGTCAGGATCGCCTTGATGCGTGCAGGCCGCTCGCTGAACACGACGACCCGGTTCGCCATCAGCAGCGCCTCCTCGACATCGTGGGTCACCATGACCGCGGTGAAGCGCGCCCGCTGCCACAGGCGCACCAGTTCGCCCTGCATGGTAATGCGGGTCAGGGAGTCGAGCTGGCCCAGCGGCTCGTCGAGCAGCAGGAGGGCCGGATCGTTGACGAGCGCGCGGGCGAGCGCCGCGCGTTGCGCCATGCCGCCGGACAATTGATGCGGCAGCGCTTCGCCGAAGGCGGTCAATCCCACGAGATCCAGCGCCTCGTCGATCCGTTCTTTGCGCGCCGGCAGCAGCCCGCGCGCTTCCAGGCCGATCGCGACATTCTGGCGGACTGTACGCCAGGGATAGAGCGTCGGCGCCTGGAACACGAGAATGCGCGACGGATCGGGCCGGCCGATCGGGTGCCCGTCGGCCAGCAGCCGCCCGGCGCGCGGCCGGTCGAGACCGGCGAGCAGCCTCAGCAAGGTCGACTTGCCGCAGCCGCTCGGCCCGAGCAGCGCCACGAATTCGCCCGGCGCAATGGCGAGATCGACCTGGTCCAGCACCGGCAAAGGCGCGCCCTGCAATTGGAAACCGTGGCTGACCTGCTCGATATCGACGCGCAACGCGGATGGCGGCGCCGGGAGATCGAAGCTTTCGAGGGCTACCACCGGAGCAATCCCTTCTGCCAGGCGAGCACCCGGTCGCGGATACGGAACAGGAGCGTGATCAGGCCCGAGCACATGAAGGCCATCACCAGCAAGGCCGCATACATGTTGGCATAGGCCGCCCTTGCGACAGGCGAAGTCCTGGAAAGGAGAACGGAATGTAGATCCTGAAACCTTTCGAAGCGATCCAGAGGGTTCGACCCCCTCCCGGCAAAGGCGCAGCCCGCCAGCCGGAAGCGAGTCTTGCATGGGCGACGGCAACATCGCTCGTGAAGCGTAGACAGCGGATGCTGAAGCCATGTGTCAGCCTCGAGATTATGTACGTGCTGGGGCCTTCGGCGTGGGTTGGCCGGGGGCAGTATCGTCAGGACCGCCACAGGCGAGGTTCTGGCGGCTCGGCCGGGGTCTTGGAGCAGGGCAAAGGCATAGGATGGATCGCCAGGGAACCTGTGAGATCCCGCTCACGTCCACAAAGCGGCAATGCCGGAACGGGACGCCGGCTGAACAATGGCCCAGGCCTGATAAGCGCCCTCCATGCTTATCAGGAGCGCCTCGGCGAGCACGAAGACGGAGGGAGCCTGTGGGGCCTGCAACCGAAACCATAAGGGAGCAGGAGTGCGTGAACGGGAAGTCGTAGCGCCTTCATAGTAGCGGCGAAGACGGGGAACTGGGCTCACCGGGACCCGACGGAGCGAAGGGAGGCGTCATGTGTAGAGAACCGTTGGCCTGAAACATGGGAGGGGACGCTGAACCCCACAAACCTGTCTACGAACCGACAACGGATAGCCAATCTGGCGAGAAGCAAACGGAGTGTGGCCTTGTGTTCGCTCCACCATGTCATCGACCTGGACTGGATGAAGGAGGCCTACCGGCTGACCCGCAAGGATGGTGCCCCCGGCATCGACGGCGTCACGGCGGCGGACTATGAGGCGGAACTGGAAGCCAATCTCTTGGATCTTTTGGAGCGCATCAAGTCCGGACGATACCGCGCGCCGCCGGTCCGACGGGTCTACATTCCCAAGGCGGATGGGTCGCAAAGGATGCTCGGCATTCCGACCTTCGAGGACAAGGTGGCGCAACGCGCCATCACGATGGTGCTGGAAGCAGTTTATGAGGAGGACTTCTACCCCTGCTCATATGGCTTCCGGCCGGGCCGCTCGGCCCACCAGGCGCTCCGCGATATGCAGAACGTGCTGTGGGCGAAACGGCTCTATTGGGTGATCGATCTCGACATACAAAAGTACTTCGACTCGATTCCGCACTCTCATCTTCGAGCGTTTCTCGACCAGCGAGTCACGGACGGCATCATCCGACGGATGATCGATAAATGGCTGAAGGCAGGAGCCGTCGAAAACGGGCTCCTGAGCCGAACGACAATGGGCTCTCCGCAAGGAGGCGTGGTCTCGCCCTGCCTCTCGAACATCTTTCTGCACCATGTGCTGGACGAGTGGTTCGAGATCGAGGTGCGGCCCAGGCTCCGGGGGGATTGTACCATTGCCCGCTACGCTGACGACGCGATCATGGCGTTCGACAACATCGTCGACGCTCAGCGCGTCCTGGCAGTGCTGGGTAAACGTCTTGGACGGTACGGGCTGACGCTTCACCCGGACAAGACGCGCCTTGTCGACTTCCGCCCGCGACGGACGGAGAGCACACGGCATCCGGAGACGGATGGCACCAACTTTGACCTTCTCGGCCTGACCCACGTGTGGGGACGGTCGCGCAGAGGCAAGGACATGGTGATGCAGGTCACGGCCAAAGGCCGCTTTGCCCGTGCGCTGGCTGCGGCAAGCGACTGGTGCCGGAAAAACCGGAACCGGCCGATCCGCGATCAGCATCGGCACCTCTCGTCCATGATGCGGGGCCACTTTGCCTACTATGGCATCGGGGGGAATGCTCGACGATTGCGATGGTTCGCCCATCAGATCGTACGGATATGGCGGAAATGGCTATCCCGGCGAGATCGCCAAAGCGTGTTCCGATGGAGCCGCCTCAACGAAATCCTGAAACGCCATCCGCTGCCGCCAGCCAGGATCGTCCATAGGTTTGCTACCGCGCGCGAAGCTCTACCATGAGGAACCGGATGCGGGAAATCTGCACGTCCGGGTCTGTGAGGGGTGGGGGCGGCAACGCCCCCACCTACTCGGCAGCCCTGGGCCCATTGCAGGTACCAGCCGAGCCCGGACTTCACGCCCAGCATTT
>Ga0302314_10016885_pt1 | contig 12295 bp, 10 predicted proteins | sample III_Palsa_N2_3_FD_200533 | JGI IMG/M metagenome (GOLD analysis project Ga0302314, IMG submission 200533) | Peat permafrost microbial communities from Stordalen Mire near Abisko, Sweden - III_Palsa_N2_3 | ecosystem: Environmental > Terrestrial > Soil > Palsa > Peat permafrost | place: Sweden...
CGACACCGCCGCCGAGCGCAGCATCTGCTGGCGCCAGTCGTTGCCGACGAAGTTGTTGGAGAGATAGATCGTGTAGGTCTTGCCATCGGCGGCGGCGGGGGGCGCCAGCGCGGCCCCGGCGGCGAGCATGGCAGCCGCGCCCAGCAAGGTGGCGGCAATCCTGGAAAGCATAGCGGTGTCCTCCCTGTTTGCGCGCAGTGTTGCTGCGCCTTGTTGTGTGCGACGGTATCGGTAACATGGCCGTGAAGTCAACGAAGTCGCGCGGCCTCAGCCGCGGAAATGCGCCTCCGGCAGTCCCTTCACGCCGACATCGAGCGCGAACAGCCCGCCCGGGTTTCGTTCGCTCGCAAGCTCCGCCTCGCTGCGCCCGAGAATCGCCGTGGTGACGAACAGGATGTCGAGGTTGCGGCCGCCGAAGCCGGCGCAGGTCGGCAGCGCGGTGGGCAGGACGATCGTCTGCATCTCGCGTCCGGCGGGATCGTAGCGGCTGACCTTGCCGGTGCGCGGCAGCGTGATCCAGTAGCACCCCTCCGCGTCCACCGTGCCGCCGTCCGGCAACCCACCGGTCGGGCGCGTGTCGATGAACACGCGGCGGTTGGTGAAATCGCCGGTCGCGGGGTCGAAATCGAACGCCCACACCGCGTATTCGAAGCTGTCGGCATAGTACATCGTGCGGCTATCGGGGCTCCATGCCAGCGCGTTGGAGCACACGACGCCCTCGAACATCCTGTGGCACGAGAGGTCGGTGTCGAGCCGATACAGCGAACCGGTCTTCGCCGCGACAGTGTCGTGCATCGTGCCGGACCAGAAGCGGCCTTGCCGATCCGTCTTGCCGTCGTTGAACCGGTTTTCCGGGATATGCGCCTCGGGATCGACGATCTTCTCGAATGCGCCGGATTTCGGATCGAAGAAGAAGAACCCGTCGGTCATCGTCACCACAAGGCCGCCGCGCTCGCGCACGGCAAGGCAGCCGAGGTCCTGCGGCGCCGAATACGTTTTGTCCTCGCGCGTCTCCGGGTCGTAACGATGGATCAAGCGCTGCTTGATGTCGACCCACCACAGGACCTGCTCGCGCGGGTCCCACATGGTCGCCTCGCCGAGCTGCGAGCCACTGTCCACCACGCATTCGAATGCTGCCATGCGCTCCCCCTAAATCATGAACCCTGCCGTCCAGCCGCCATCGACGGTCAGGATGTGGCCATGCACGCAGGCGCTGTCCTCGCTTGCCAGGAACAGCGCGGCGTTCGCGATCTCCTGCGGCGTGCCCGGGCGGCCGAGCGGAATATGCTGCATCAGCCGCGCCACGCGGGCATGGAAACTGCCGTCCTCGGCATAGAACAACTGTCGCGTGACTTCGGTGAGCACCGAGCCCGGCGCGATGCCGTTCACCCGGATGCCGGCCGGCCCGAGTTCCAGCGCCATCGCTTTGGTCAAATTGATCACCCCGGCCTTGGCCGCCGCGAACGCGCTTTGCAGCCGCAACGGCACGAGGCCGACGACGGAGGCGATATTGACGATCCGCCCGCCGCCCTGCGCGCGCATCTGCGGTACGACGTTCCGGCTCACCTGGAACACGCCGTCCAGATCGACGCCGGTGATGCGGTGCCACTCCGCCTCCGGGAACGCGTCGATATCGACGCGATGCGCCAGCGTATTCACGCCGGCGTTGTTGACCAGGATGTCGATGCGCCCGAACGCCGCGAGCATCGCGGCAACCGCCTGCTGCGCCTGCGCCGGTTCGCGCACGTCCATGCCGCAGCCGATCGCGCCGGGCAGCCGCGCAGCCATCGCCGCCGCGCCGGCCGCGTCGATGTCGGCCACCGCCACCCGTGCCCCGTTCGCCGCCAGCGCCTCGGCAATCGCGGCGCCGATCCCGCGCGCGCCCCCGGTCACCAAGGCCGCCATCCCGGCGAGGTTGGTCTTCACGACGCGCCCGGGAAATCGCTATGTGTCAGCACCGTGATGTCACCGCTCCCCGCCCGCACGCCGCCCCGCCGCGATGGCCCGCTTTATCGGCGCATCGAACATGCGTTGCGCGAGGAAATCGGCCGCGGCGCCTGGGCGGTCGGCACCGAACTGCCGACCGAGGCGCAGCTCGCCACGCGCTTCGGCGTCTCGCTCATTACCGTCCGCCATGCGCTGCGCGACCTCGAAGCCGCCGGACTGATCCGCAAGCGCCCGGCCAAGGCCGCGCTGGTCGTGGCCGCGACGCCGCGCCGGTCGAGCTGGAACATGAACAGCTTTGCCGACATCGTCGCCCACACGCACGACGCGAAGCTCGATATCGCCAGTTGGCAGCCCGAAACCTCGGCCCGGGCGGGCCAGGTGTTCGGGCTTGCCGACGCGGAACGCTGCCCCTGCCTGCGCGCCCGCCTGATCGTCGGCGGGCTGCCGGAAGCCGAGGTCAGCATCTGGTTCCCGCCGCGCATCGGCGCCCGCCTCAGCCGGGCCGATTTCGACGATGTTGTGGTGTTCCGCTCGGTGCAGCGCCGCCTCGGCCTGCACTACGCCGGGGCGCGGGTGACGGTGCGCGCGGAGGTCGCCGGCGCGCGACTCGCCCGCGTGCTGGACTACCGGGTCGGCGGCCCGGTGCTGGCCAACGAAATGGTGTTCGTCTCGCCGGATCAGGAGCCGCTGGAACTGACCATCGCGCGCCACCGCGCCGACCTCTACAGCCTCAGCTACGACCTGCGGCGCGAGGGCGGCTGACGCAGTCATGCCGGCCGCACCACGCCGATGCGCTGGCCCATCTGCACGAAGGTCCCGGCCAGTTCCTCGATCCGCGCCAGCGTGCCGCTGGCCGGCGCCTCGATTTCCACCACGGCCTTGTCGGTCTCCACCTCCACCAGCGTCTCGCCCGCCTGCACGCGGTCGCCCTGGTCCTTGAGCCAGCGCACGATTTTTCCGGAACTCACGGTCAGGTCGCCGAACGGCATCAGGATCGGTTCGCCATCCGCCGGCCGCACCGCGGGCGGCAGCGGCGCCGCCGGCTTGGCTAAAGCGGCGGGCGCGACCGGTGCCGTTGTCCCCGCGCCGACGCCGCGCCAGCGATGCACGTGCGGCGCCCGCCCGGCGACCACCGACCGCGCGGCCTCGGCGACCTTTGTGCTGTCCACGGTCATCGCGCGTTCCAGCGCCGGCGCGAACGGGTGCGACACCGGCTCGGTGTGCAGGCGGCCGACCGGCGCGTCGAGTTCGTCGAACGCCAGTTCGTTGATCGCCTGCGCCAGTTCCGCGCCCACGCCGAACTGCGCCCAGCCCTCGTCCACCACCAGCAGCCGATGCGTCCGCGCGACGCTGGCCGCCACCGTGTCCACGTCGAGAGGGGCGATCGTGCGCAGGTCGATCACCTCGGCCTCAATGCCCTCGCCCGCCAATGTTTCCGCCGCCTCCAGCGCGCGGTGCACCATCTGCCCGGCCGCCGCGATGGTGATGTCCCGCCCGGGGCGGGCAATGCGGGCGAGGCCGAACGGCACGAAATGCTCGCCCTCCGGCACCTCGCCGCGACTGGCGAACAAGGCTTTGGTCTCCAGCATCAGCACCGGGTCGCCGGCCCGCAGCGCAGTCTTCATCAGGCCTTTGGCGTCGGCGGGCGTCGCCGGCACGCAGACGATCAGGCCGGGGATGTGCCCCCAGACCGTGTGATACATGCCGCTGTGGTGCGGCCCGGCGCTGCGCACTGCCCCGGCGCCGGCGCGCACCACCATCGGCGCGTTCATCTGGCCGTTGCTCATGTAGCGCAGCTTGGCCGCCTGCAGCACGATCTGCCCGGCGGCTTCGAACAGGAAGTCGGCGAACATCAGGTCCGCGACCACGCGCACGCCCGTCGCCGATGCACCGAGCGCCGCCGCCGTGAACCCCTGTTCGGAGATCGGCGTATCCACCATGCGGTCGCCGCCGAATTCCTGATAAAGATTCTTCGTGTGCGCAAAGGTGCCGCCGCGTTCGCCGGTGCCTTCGCCGAAGTACAGGATATTCTTGTCGCGCCGCATTTCCTCGGCAAGGCCGTCGCGTACCGCGTCGAGCCAGCCGGTCTCCACAGTCTTGCCGGCAGCGGGCGCCGCCAGAGCGGCCGGCGGGTTCAGCGGCTCGGCGTAGACATGCTGGAAAACACGAGACGAATCGGGCTCCGGCGCGGCGCGTGCAAAAGCCAGCGCCTCCTGCACCGCCTGCTCGACCACCGCATCGACGGCGGCAAGTTCCGCGTCGGTCGCCACCGCCAGCACGTCGCGCAGCTCGGCGCGGAACATCGCCACCGGGTCCCGCTTCGCCCAGGCGTCGAATTCCGCCTGCGTGCGGTAGCTGCCGAGCACCGGATCGCCCTCGTGGTGGCCGACGGTGCGATAGGTGCGCGCCTCGATCAGCGTCGGCCCGTCGCCCGCGCGCGCCCGCGCCGCCGCCGTCCGCATCGCCTGCCACATGGCCACGACGTCGTTGCCGTCCACGGCGACGCCCGGAATCCCGTAGGCCGCCGCACGGCTTGCAACATCCGGGTTCAGCGTCACGTTGGCCAGCGGCGTCGCCGTCGCGTACAGGTTGTTTTCGCAGACGAACACCACGGGTGCCCGCATCACCGCGCCGAAGTTCACCGATTCGTGGAACCCGCCATGGTTCACCGCGCCGTCGCCAAAGAACGCCACCGCGATGTCGTCGGTGCCGCGATGCCGCGCGCTGATCCCGGCCCCGACCGCGGCGCCGATCCCGGCCGCGACGATGCCGTTGGTGCCGAACAGCCCGGTTGCGCGGTCGTACAGATGCATCGTCCCCCCGCGCCCGCCGCAGCAGCCCGATGCACGGCCGAACAGCTCCGCCATCAGCACGCCGGGCGCCATGCCCTTGGCCAGCGCGTGGCCGTGGCCGCGATGGGTCGAGGTGATCCAATCGGCCGGCCGCAGATGCGCGCAGACGCCGGTCGCGACGGCTTCCTCGCCGATATAGAGGTGCAGGAACCCAGGCGTCTCGCCTTTGCGGCAAGCGATCTGCGCCACGCTCTCGAACCGCCGCAGCAGCACCATGCGTTCGTACAGCCCAAGCAGCGCCTGGGCGTCGAGCCCGTCCGGCAGCTTCGGCCGATTCGCGGCGGCATCGCCATCGGCCATGCCTGTCCTCCCCTGATCTGCCCGCCTTGGACGGCCGGCAGAGATTATAATAGCTTGACTACCGCATCGCGGGGCCGCGTGCCAAGCGCCCCGTACGCAAAAAGCCGTTGACTCAGGGAGGACGCGACATGGAGGTCGATCTGGCAGGCCGGGTGGCATGGGTAAGTGGGCCGCCTTCGGCGCTGAAGGACGCGATCGCAGTGGCCTTGGCGACGAACGGCGCGACGGTGGCGGATGCCACGCCAGGCCGCCTCGACATTCTTGTTCATCTTGCCGAGTCCACCATGGAGGCGGCGCGGCTCGTGCAAGCGTCTACGGCCACGATGCCGCAAGGCGGCCGCATCGTCTTGCTGACATCGGCGCTCGGCCTCGTGCCGGCCCGCGGCGAAGCGGAAGCCGGCATCGCGGCCGCTGGTGTCGTGCATCTGGCGCGGTCGCTGGCGATGGAATTGGCCGGCGACGGCATCCTGGTCAACGCGATCGCGGTCGGCGCGCTCGCAGGCGACCCGCTTGCCTTGCGCCAGCGCACTCACGCCCAATTCGGCCCGGCGACACCACAGGACGTCGCCAACGCGGTGCTGTTCGCGGTGGACCCGGACTCATCCTACCTGACCGGCCACGTGCTCACCGTCGATGGCGGCTGGACGGCAGGCTACACGCGGGATTTCTGACCCCTGCGCCGGTTCGCCGCGTCCAGCAGCAGCGCGGCGAGGATACCGGCGCCCTTCAGCAACTCGAACTCCGCGTCGCCCAGTTGCAGCGCGCTCAGGCCGTTGTCGAGCACGGCGATGAACACCACGCCCGCCACTGTGTTGCCGAGCCGCCCCGAGCCGCCCTTGAACGAGGTGCCGCCGATGATGACGGCGACGATCGCATCCAGTTCGAGCCCGAACCCCGCGGTCGGCGCCGCGGCGGCGAGCCGGGCGATCATCAGCAGTGCGGCGATCGAGGTGGTGACGCCCATCGCCGCGAACACCGCGACCTTCCACGCCGCCGGGCTCAGCCCGCGGGCCGCGAGCGCGCGTTCGTCCTCGCCGAGCGCGCGCGTGTAGATGCCGAGCCGCGTGCGGTTCAGCACGACCCATCCGGCCACGTAGACAGCGACGACGACGCCAACCGCCGGCGTCAGCCCAAAAACCGCCGGCGCGTCGAGCGCCTGCACGAAGGCGCTGCGGATCGGCAATGTCGTGGCGTCCGTCAGGCTGACGGCCAGCCCACGCGCCCAGATCCACGCGGCCAGCGTCACGATCAGCGGGTCGAGGCCCAGCCGCGCGATCAGCAGCCCGTGCAGCAGATAGATTGCAAGCGTCACCGCCGCACCCGCCACCAGCGCCGCCGCGATGCTGCCTGTCGCGTGCAGCAGCATCGCCACCACGACGGCGGCGAGCGTCATCACCGAGGCCGGCGCGATGTCGATGTTGCGGGAGATGATCGCGAATGTGGACCCGACCGCGAGCACCGCCAGTACCGTCGTCTGGTTGGCAAGCGTGCTCAGGTTGGCGAGCGTCGCGAAGTCCGGGTCCAGTGCTGCGAACATGCCGGCCAGCAGCAGGATCGCAACGGCAAGCGCGGCCTGGCTGCGCGTCATGCGGGGGAACGCCGCAACAACCGGTCGGTCAGCACGGCCGCGAGAATGAGCCCGCCGGTCACCGTCGTCTGCCAAGTACCCGGAACGCCATGGATGGTCAGGTAGTTCAGCACCATCACCAGAATCGCCGTGCCCAGCAGCGTCCGTTCGATCCGTCCGACGCCGCCGGAGAGCCGCGCGCCGCCCAGCACCACGACACTGATCGCCGAAAACTCCAGCCCGACACCGATCGAAGGACTCACGACACCGGTGCGCACGACCGAAAGCAGGCCAGCGACCGCCGCGATTGCCCCGCTCAACACGTAGGTCGCAACACGAACCCCGGCGACATCGACGCCGCACAGCCGCGCCGCCGCCGCATTGGTGCCGATTGCATAGAGTTCGCGCCCGAACCGCGTGAAGCGCAGCAGCAGCGCGCCGGCCAGCCCGAGCACAAGCATCACGGCCGCACTCGCGGGCACGCCCGCGATGCTGCCGACGCCGAGCGCATCGAACACCGGGTCGCTCACGTCGATCCACGACGAATAGCGTTGCAGCAGCACAAGGCCCAGCCCACGCACCGCAACCATCGTGCCCAGCGTGACGATGACCGGGCTGATGCGCAGCCGCTCGATCAGCAGCCCGTTGGCGGCACCGACCAGCGCGCCGCCGGCCAGCGCCGCCAGCATCGCGGGCGCCGCACCAAAACCCTCGGTGAGCAACGCCCCGGCAATCGCGCCGGCAAACAGCACCACCGACCCCACCGACAGATCGATGCCGCCGCCGAGCACGACGAACGTCATCCCAGTGCCGAGCACGCCGATGATCGACATCTGCTTGGCGAGGTTCAGCACGTTGCCCGTGGACGCAAACCGATCCGTCGTCAGCGCGAAGACCAAGAACATCAGAAGCGTGACCAGCAGCACGCTCGCCCCGGCCAGCCGCCGGCCGATCATGCCGCCGGCTTCTGGATCGCGAGGTTCAGCGCGTCCTCGTCCGCCTCCCCGCGCGCGACGCTTTCGCGAACCTCGCCCGCCGCGAAGACGAGGATGCGATCGGCAACACCGAGCAGTTCCGGCACGTCGGAGGATACCATCAGGATCGCCCGCCCCTCGCGTGCCAGCGCCTCGAATGTGCGGTACAATTCCGCCTTGGCCCCGACATCGACGCCGCGCGTCGGTTCGATCATGACCAGCACCGCCGGATCGCGCAGCAGCCAGCGGCCAAGGATCGCCTTCTGCTGGTTGCCACCGCTGAGGCTGCGCACCGGCGCGCCCGCCGACGCGGCGCGGATGTCGAGCCGCCGCATCACCCCGGCCACCGCGCGCCGCTGTGCCGCCAGATCCAGCACCGGCCCCCAGCGCAGCCGCCGCAACGACGGCAACGCGATGTTGTCCGCAACCGGCAAGTCAAGGAACAATCCCTCGGCGCGCCGGTCCTCGGTGAGCAAACAGATGCCGGCCTCGATCGCCGCCCGCGGGCCGACGCCGACGCGCCGCCCACCGCAAACCACGTCGCCCGCGTCGGCCGCAAGGTCGCCGGCCACGATGCGCGCCACCTCGTTCTGCCCAGCTCCGAGCAACCCGGTGAGTCCGACGATCTCGCCGCGATGCAGGGTCAGGTCGACGCCGCGCAGCCGGCCGGCGAGGCGCAGACCGTGCGCCTGCAACGCCACGTCCCGCCGCGGCGTCGCGTGTTCGGCCGTCGCATAGAACGCCTCGGCGCTTTCGCCGATCATGCGGACGGTCAGGTCGGCTTCGCTGACCCCGGCGAGATCGAGCGTCTCCACCAGCCGGCCGTTGCGCAGGATGGTGGCGCGGTCGCAATGCTGCAGCACCTCGGCGAAACGATGCGAAATGAAGATCGTCGAGACCCCACGCGCCTTCAGCAGCGCGACGATGCCGAACAGCCGCTCCGCATCCTCCCGCCCGAGCGCCGCCGTCGGCTCGTCCAGCACCAGCAGGCCTGGATCGCTCGACAGCGCACGCGCGATCTCGACCAATTGCCGTTGCGCCAGCGGCAGCGTGCCGACCTCGGCGTCCACCGGAATCTCGCCAACGCCGACGCTTTCCAGAATGGCGCGGGCGCGCGCCTGCATGGTACTGCGGCGCAGCAGCGGCCCACGCGTCGGCTCGCGGCCGAGCAACACGTTTTCCGCCACCGTCAGGTTCGGCAGCAGCGAAAGTTCCTGATAGACGGTAACAATTCCCAGTGCCAATGCCTGCGCCGTGCCGCCGATCCGCACCTCGCGCCCGCCGAGCAGGACACGCCCCGCGTCGGCCTGGTGAACACCTGCCAGGATGTGCATCAGCGTCGATTTGCCGGCGCCGTTCTGCCCGACGATCGAATGCACTTCGCCGCGCCGCACGATCAGGTCGACGTCCGACAGTGCCGCGACCGCGCCGAACCGCTTGGAGACGCCGCGCATCTCCAGCAGAACGTCGTGGGTCGGCCGAGGTGGGTCCGCTACTGGGCGCAGGCGGCAACGATCTCCGGCAGCGGCTTCTCGAACGGGAATTTCGCCGCATCATGCGTCATTCCCGCCGCCAACCCCTGCACGCAGGCCACGTTCTGCGGCAGCACCATCGCCCCCTTGATGAGGAGATCGCCGTCCGGCGCCTTGGCGCTCGCCACCAGGAACGGCATGTACGCCTTCCAGAACCCCGAATATTGCGGCGACAGGAACACGGTGCTTTTCAGCACGCCGCTCTTCACCGCCGCAAGCCCGCTATCGCTGCCGTCGACCGAGACAAGCAGGATGTCGGTGCGCCCGGCACGCTTCAGCACGGTCGCGGCCGGCACTGTCAGGCTGTCGCTGTTGCCGTAGATCAGTTCAAGCTTCGGATATGCGGTCAGCCAGTTCTCGGTGATCGCCACCGCCTTGCCCGGGTCCCAGTTCGTCGGTTCCTGCGCATCCACCTTGATGCCCGGGTATTTCGCGATGACATCGGTGAAGCCGCCGCTGCGGTCCGTGTTCAATCCCTGACCGAGCAGGCCTTGCAGGTTTGCGACTTCGCCCTTGGCGCTGCCGTTCTTCTGCTCCAGCAGCTTCACCGCGTATTCGCCGACCATGCGGCCGGTGGCACGCTCGTCGAACCCGAGCATTTTCGCGCAGCCATCCGTCCGGCTGTGCAGGCACACCACCGGGATGTGCGCCGCTTCCGCCTCCTTCATCGCCGGCCCGAACGCGCCGACATCGATGAAGTTCACCGCGATCGCATCGACATGCTGGTTGATCAGGTTCTCGAACGCCTGGATCTGCTTGGTCACGTCGCCCTCGCCGGAGGTGACGCGCAGGTCGAAATGGTAGCGCCGCGCCGCCTCCTTCGCCCCCTCGACCTCGCCGATATGGAACGGATTGCTGAGGTCGATCTGCACGAGCCCGATCTTCAGCTCCGCCGCCGAGGCGCCGCCGCCAAGTACCAGCGCGCCAAGCGCCACGCCCGCCATCAGAGTCCTGAGCATCCAATTCCTCCCTGAGCGCGATCCGGGCGGGTTCATGCCCGCCTTGTTCTGCCTCGAATGTTAGCGGTAACGTGGCGGCCGGTCAATGCGCTCCGTCACTGTCGCCGGGCCGATCGCGGGTGGCAACGCCCGCCCAAACGTTGTGGCGGCCCGGCAAAACCGGCAAGCTCGCCGCAAATCGTGGGAGGCGACGCTGGGCGACGCGCAGCGGCCATGGCAGCGCTGGAATCCGCCTTGCGTGGCGTGGGACGCGCACGTCCCGGTCGGCACGCTGCCGGGGCTGCTGGACGCGGCCGTGGCACGCTACGGCGACCGGCCGGCGCTGCGCTTTCGCGGGCACACGCTGAGTTTTACCCGTCTCGGCGAGATGGCGACGCGGCTCGCGCACGGGCTGCGCGCCCGCGGGACACGCCCGGGAGACCATGTCGCGCTGTACCTGCCGAACACGCCCTGGCATCCCATCGCATTCTTCGCCGCGCTGCGCGCCGGCGCCCGCGTCGTGCACCTCAGCCCGCTCGATCCGCCGCGCGCGCTGGCGTACAAACTGGCCGACAGCGGCGCCCGCACCCTGGTCACGACCAACCTGCCCGCCATGCTCGCGGCGGCGTTGCACCTGCTGGCGGCCGGCGCCGTCGACCGCGTGCTGGTTGGCGACGACGCGGCATGGGGATCGATGCCCGACCTTGCGGCGTTGCCGCAAGACCCGCGCGTGGTGTCGCTGGAAACACTGATGGAAGAGGACGGCGGCGCATGGCCCGAGCTGCGGCCGGACGATGTGGCGCTGCTGCAATACACCGGCGGCACCACCGGCCAGCCGCGCGCCGCCATGCTGACGCACGCCAACCTGACCGCCGCTGTCGAAAGCTACGTGCTCAGCGTACAGGATTTTGAGCGCGCCTCCGGCATTCGCGTTGTCGGCGTGCTGCCGCTGTTCCACATCTATGCGCTGACACGCATTCTGCTGCTCAGTCTGCGCCTCGGCAACGAGATCCTGCTGCATGCGCGTTTCGACGTGACCGAGGTGCTGCGCGACATCGGCGAGCACCGCGCCGCGGTGATGGCCGGCGTGCCGACCATGTGGATCGCGCTCGCCAACCATCCGGACGCAGCCGCGTGCGATTTTTCGTCGCTGCGGTCGGCGCTGTCCGGCGGCGCGCCGATGCCGTCCGACGTCGCCGCGCGCGTCGGCCGCATCGTCGGCCGCCGGCTGCTCGGCGGCTGGGGCATGACCGAAACCTCACCCGCCGGCACGCGCATCCCCGAGGAGGCCGCGCCCGCGCCCGGCCTGATCGGGCTGCCGCTGCCGGGGATCGACCTGCGAGTCGTGTCGCTGGAAGACCCGTCGGTCGCCCTGCCGCCGGGCGAGCGCGGCGAACTGGCGATCCGCGGCGCCAATGTCTTCGCCGGCTACTGGAACCGGCCGGAGGAAACCGCCGCCGCCTTCCGCGACGGCTGGTTGCTGACCGGCGACATCGGCGTCATGGGCGAAAACGGGCTGTTCCGCATCGTCGATCGCCGCAAAAGCATGATCATCTCGGGCGGCTTCAACGTCTATCCGGCCATGGTCGAGAATGCGATCTACGAGCATCCGGCCGTGCGCGAGGTGATCGTCGCCGGCATCCCGGACGCCTATCGCGGCCAGGCGGCGAAGGCCTTCGTGACGCTGCGCGCCGGCGCGGCGCCGTTCGATCTGGCCGAGTTGCGCAGCTTCCTTGCCGACAAGCTCGGCCGCCACGAACTCCCGATGGCGCTCGAAATTCGCGACGAACTGCCGCGCAGCCCGGCCGGCAAACTGCTGCGCTCGGCGTTGGAGCAGGAAATCGCCCTGGAAACCCGGAAGGACTGACCGATGGATTTGCGGTTCACACCAGCGGAGACGGCGTTCCGCGACGAGGTGCGGCAGTTCTTCCGCACCGAAATTCCGCAGGCGATCCGCGACCGTGTCAGCGCCGGCCGGCATCCGACCAAGCAGGACATCGTGACCGCGCAGCGCATCCTGAACGCGCGCGGCTGGGCGGTGCCGCACTGGCCGCGCGAGTGGGGCGGCCAGGACTGGACGCCAGTGCAGCGCTACATCTTCACCGAGGAGATGCAGTCCGAAGCGGTGCCGCCGCCGCTGCCGTTCGGCGTGCAGATGGTCGGCCCGGTGATCGCCGCATTCGGC
>Ga0302314_10016890_pt1 | contig 12293 bp, 12 predicted proteins | sample III_Palsa_N2_3_FD_200533 | JGI IMG/M metagenome (GOLD analysis project Ga0302314, IMG submission 200533) | Peat permafrost microbial communities from Stordalen Mire near Abisko, Sweden - III_Palsa_N2_3 | ecosystem: Environmental > Terrestrial > Soil > Palsa > Peat permafrost | place: Sweden...
CGAGGCGACGGATCGCCATGCCCAGTACGCCACCGTCGGTGTATCGCCGGCCGAGGTGGCCAAGATCGCCGACGTGGTCGTGGTGGCCGTCGTCAACGACGAGCAGGTCCACACCGTGCTGTCGGGCCCCGAAGGCGCACTGGCCGCCGGCGGTCCGGGCACCACCTTCGTGGTCGTGAGCACCATCACCTCCGCCTGTGTCTCCGCCATCGGCGCCGAGGCCGCCGGGCTCGGCGTGCCGGTGGTCGACTGCGGGGTGAGCGGCGGCCCCAGCGCGGCGGCCTCCGGCCAACTGGTGTGCATGGTGGGAGGCGACCCGGCTGTCGTCGACGGCCTGGCCCCTTTGTTCGACGCCATCGGCTCTCTCACCGTCACCATGGGACCCTTCGGCACCGGGCTCGCCGCCAAGTTGGCCCGCAATCTCGTGCAGTACGGCAGTTGGCTGGCCGCCTACGAGGGTCAGGTGCTGGCCGAGGCGGCGGGGATCGACCTGTCGAAGTTGGCCCAGGTCATCCGGGCCAGCGACGCCCTGATCGGCGGCGCTTCGACCCTGATGTTCCGCTCCACCGTGGCACCGTTCACCGACGCCGACGACCGTGGACTGGTACAGGCCATGCAGGCGGCAGCATCTCTGGCCCACAAGGACCTGCAGGCCGCCTTGGCCCTGGCCGAGAATCTGCACGTGGATCTGCCGATGGCATCCTTGGCCGATTCGGAGTGCGACGACATCTTCGGCATAGGTGGACGTGGGGAGGACGGACGATGAGCAACGCGGAACTCGCCAACGTGGACGGGGAGGAGCATCTGCTCATCGGCGGCGAACTCCGTTCGGCGAAGTCGGGACGGGTCTTCGAGACGGTGAACCCGGCGACCGGAGAGGTACTCGGGGTGGTCGCCGACGGCGACGCATCCGACATGGACGACGCCATTGCCGCCGCCCGCCGCGCCTTCGACACCACCGACTGGTCGACCGACGTGGCCCGCCGGGTCGCCGGCCTCCGTCAGCTGCACCAGGCATTCGAGCGCCACGCGGAGGAGATCCGGGCCCTGACCGTGGCCGAGGCCGGCTCGCCCCTGTCGCTCACCTACTCCGCCCAGCTCGACTCCCCGGTCGCCTCGCTCGGTTGGGTGGCCGACCTGGCCGAGTCCTATGAGTGGGAGACGGACCTGGGGAACGCCGAGCCGCTCGGGATCCCCTCCCACCGGTGGGTGCGCCGGGAGGCGACGGGCGTGGTGGGGGCGATCACCCCGTGGAACGTGCCCCACCAGATCAACCTGGCCAAACTTGGCCCCGCCCTGGCCGCCGGCAACACCGTCGTACTCAAACCGGCACCCGACACGCCATGGTGTGCGACCGCCCTCGGACGGCTGATCGCCGAGGAGACCGACATCCCGCCCGGGGTGGTCAATATCGTCCCGTCGTCCGACCATGCCCTCGGAGCCATCCTCTGCACCGACCCGCGGGTGGACCAGGTGAGCTTCACCGGGTCGACGGCCACCGGGCGCAAGGTCATGGCCTCGGCGGCGGAAACGGTGAAGAAGGTCTTCCTGGAGCTCGGCGGCAAGTCGGCATTCGTGATCCTGGACGACGCCGACCTGCGGGGCGCGTGCGCCACCGCCGCCTTCACCGTGTGCACCCACGCCGGCCAGGGGTGTGCCATCACCACCCGGATGATCGTGCCTCGGCGGCTCTTCGACGAGGCCGTCGACTCGACGTCGAGGGTGATGGCCAAGCTGCCCGCCGCCGACCCGACCGACCCCGGCACCATCTGCGGTCCGCTGATCAGCGCCCGCCAACGCGATCGGGTCGAGGGTTACCTGTCCCTGGCCGCTGATGAAGGCGGCTCGGTGGTGCTCGGCGGCGGCCGACCGGAAGGCCTGGAGGGCGGCTTCTTCGTCGAGCCGACCCTGATCGTGGGCGTGCCCAACTCCGCCCGGGTGGCCCAGGAGGAGATCTTCGGACCGGTGCTCGTGGTGATCCCCCATGACGGGGATGACGATGCCGTGGCGCTGGCCAACGACTCGGCCTACGGGCTGTCCGGCTCGGTGTGGTCGGCCGACCGCGACCGGGCCGTCACCGTGGCCAACCGGATCCGCACCGGCACCATCGGCGTCAACGGCGGCCTCTGGTTCAGTCCCGATGTTCCCTTCGGCGGGTATAGACAGTCGGGCGTGGGACGCGAGTCCGGACTCTCGGGATTCGAGGAGTACCTGGAGACCAAGTCGCTGGCCGAGCCGGCGTAGAGGTGGTGGTCCGACAGGGAGGGCCCAGGGGAATGGAGAGACGATGAGTGACGCCACCGGGAAGGCACGCGCCGCCGGCCAGGCCAAGATGGACGAGGTCTACGGGTTCTCGGTGGACCCCGACGCCATCGAGGGGCCCTACGTCGAGTTCACGGTCGACCACCTGTTCGGGACGGTCTGGACGCGGGAGGCGCTCGACATCCGCGACCGTCGGATGGTCACCATCGGGGTGTTGGCCGCACTCGGCCAGGCGCCGTTGCTCGAGATCCAGTTCCGTTCGGCCCTCGACCGGAGCGAGCTGACCGAGGAGCAGGTCAGGGAGCTCGTCCTCCACCTCGCCCACTACATCGGCTGGCCGCTGTCGACCGGGGTCAACGCCGCCGCCGAGAAGGTCATCGACCAGCGACGCAAGAGTGCCGGCGCCACGCCGGAAGAGGAGCCCTCGACATGACCGACGCCCGTCCCACCACCACCTTCGACTTCACCGACAAGGTGGCCATCGTCACCGGGTCGGCCGGCGGGATCGGCCAGGCCTACGCCGAGGCGCTGGCCACCGCCGGGGCCTCGGTCGTGGTCGCCGACATCGACGCCGAGCGGGCATCGGCGGTGGCCGAGGGCATACGCGCCTCGGGGGGATCGGCCCTCGGCGTACGGGTGGACGTAGCCGACCCGGCGTCGGCCGAGGCCATGGCCGCGGCCGCCATCGCCGAGTTCGGGGGCATCGACTACCTGGTCAACAACGCCGCCATCTTCGGCGGCATGAAGCTCGACCTGTTGCTCACCGTGGACTGGGAGTACCTCAACCGGTTCCTGTCGGTGAACATGCTGGGCGCGCTCAACTGTGTCCGGGCCTGCTACCCGGCCATGAACGAGCGCGGTGGCGGCGCCATCGTCAACCAGTCGTCGACGGCCGCCTACCTGTACGCCGGGTTCTACGGGCTGGCCAAGGCCGGGGTGAACTCGATCACCCAGCAGCTGGCCCACGAGCTCGGGGGTTCCGGGATCCGGACCAACGCCATCGCCCCCGGCCCGATCGACACCGAGGCGTCGCGCACGGTCGTCCCCGACGCCTTCATGAAGCCGATCCTGGCCGGGCTGGCCCTCAAGCGGATGGGGCAGACCTCGGACCTGGTGGGCATGTGCCTCTTCCTGTTGTCGGACGAGGCGTCGTGGATCACCGGACACGTGTTCAACGTCGACGGAGGCCAGGTGGTGCGCCCGTGACCGGTTCCGGGGAGTCGAACCGGTGAGCGGCCCGCCCGACGACCACCGGGTCGAGCTCGAGTTCTTCGACCAGGTGCTGGTGATCGCCTTCGACCGTCCCCAGGTCCGCAACGCATTCGACTCGGCCATGTACCGGGCAGTGGCCGGTGCCCTGTCCGGCGCTCTCGCCGACGACGACGTCCATGCGGTCGTGTTGACCGGACGCGGGGCGGCCTTCACCGCCGGCCAGGACCTGCGCGAGATGGCGGCCATCGCCACCGGCGACGCCGGCCAAGATGCCGGCGTCGGGTTCCAGGACCTGCTTGACCTGCTGATGCGCTTCGACAAGCCCCTGTTGGCCGCGGTGCACGGCGTCGGCATGGGCCTCGGATGCTCGATCCTGGGTCACGTCGACCTGGTGCTGATGGATGAGCACGCACGACTCCGGGTCCCCTTCGCCGAGATGGGCGTCCCGCCCGAGGCGGGCTCGAGTGTGCTGCTGCCGCTGCGAATGGGATGGCAGCAGGCCTCCGCCGCGCTGTTGGCCTCGGAGTGGATCACCGCCGAGGTGGCGGTGTCGTCGGGCCTGGCGCTGCGGACCTGTCCCGAAGGGACGGTGCTCGCCGAGACGTTGGCGCTGGCCCAGAGGATCGCGTCGTTCCCGCCCCACGCCACCCGCCAGATCAAGCGGCTGATGCTGACCGGCCGGGGAACGGCGGTCGCCGATGCGCGGCGCCGCGAGGAGGCCGCCTTCGCCACCCTGTTCGCCGACCCGTCGGTCAATCCCGGGGCCGGACTGGCCGCCGGGCTCGGGGACTGAGCGCGGTGCGGCTCGGCGTCACCTGCTTCCTGACCGACCGCGACGTAGCCCCGGCCGAACTGGCCGTGGCCGCCGAGAGCCGGGGCTTCACCTCGCTCTACCTGCCCGAGCACACCCACCTTCCGGTGAAGGCCGACACCCCGCCGGCCCTGGTCGACGGTGTCCGGATCGACGACTACAAGCGGAGCCTCGACCCGTTCGTGGCACTGGCCACGGCGGTGCCGGTGACGACGTCGCTGCTGCTCGGGACCGGGGTGGTGCTCGCCGCCCAGCACGATCCGATCGTGCTGGCCAAGCAGGTGGCCACATTGGACCACCTGAGTGGTGGACGGGCCGTCCTGGGCATCGGATTCGGCTGGAACCGGGTCGAGGCCGCCGATCACGGGGTGGACTTCGCGGCACGGCGGCGGGTGGCACGGGACCACGTGAGGTGCATGCAGGCCCTGTGGCGCGACGACCAGGCCGAGTACCACGGCGAGTTCGTCGATCTCGACCCGTGCTACAGCTGGCCCAAACCGGTCCGGGGTCGGGTCCCCGTTCTGCTGGGCGGCACGGCGACACCGGGGAACTTCGCCGCCATCGCCGATTACGGCGACGGGTGGATGCCCGTCGGCGGCTCCGGCCTGGCCGATGCCATCCCCGAACTACGGCGCGCCTTCGAGGACGCCGGGCGGGACCCGGAGCAGATCCGGGTGGTGCCCTTCGGCACGATCCCGACCGAGGCGAAGCTCGAGCACTTCGCCGGCCTCGGTGTGGCCGAGGTGGTGTTGCGGGTGCCCGGTGGCGACCGGACCGCCGTCCTCGCCACCCTTGACTCCTACGCCGCTTTCACCGACCGGTTCGCCGACGACGATGACTGAGGAGGCCATGGCCGAAGACGCGTCGCGCCGTGCCGGCCCGCCCGGCCGCCCATGGAGCGGGGGCGGCCGCGAGGAACTGGCGGGCGCCGTGCGCCGACTGATGGAGCTCACCGTCACCTCGGCCCCACCGGCGGGCATGCTGGCCCAGATCGCCACCCAGGTGGAGGCTCTGTGCGACGGGCTCGAGTCGGCCGTGCCCGAGCACGCGGTGCCGATGGCCAGGTTCGCGGGGTACGGCGTGCCCTCCGAACAACCGGTAGGCCTGGGAGAGGCCATGCCCTTCGACATGGTGTCGGGCCGGTGCAACCCGGTGGCCCCACCCATTGAACTCTGGTTCGATCCTCCGGTGGCCCGCGCCCGGGTCGTCTACGGGCCGACCTTCGAGGGGGCGCCGGGCATGGTCCACGGGGCCGCGCTGGCTGCCGCCTTCGACATCGTGCTGACTGCCGCCAACGTATTGGCCAACGCCGCCGGGCCCACGGTCGAGCTGACCATCCGATACCGCAAGCCCACGCTCATCGGCGTCGAGTCGCTGTTCGAGTCCGAAGTCACCCAGGTGACCGACCGCCGGACCCACAGTCGGGGGGTACTCCGACAGAACGGCGTGGTCACCGTCGAGGCGGTGGGGGAGTTCGTCAACATGGAACGGGCCCGGGTCGCCACGCTCCACCTCGAGCAGACCGACGGCGGAGCGGCCGGATGAGGTGCCACGCGGCGGGCGTCGTGATTCTCTAGAGTTCAGATCGCATCACGCCGGGGGGACAGGTCGGACATCTGCCGGTGCCGCTACGACAAGGGGAGATGACCATGAGTCGAGCATTCGACCGAGCGACCACCGGGCGGGGTCGGCGTGCCGCCGTCATGGCGGCCGCGGGCCTGGTGCTGGCGGCCACGCTGACCGCTTGCTCCTCGACCAACCCCGCCACGGTGGCCACGTCTTCGACCACCGGGTCCTCCACCACTTCCGGAACCTCGGACATCCCGGCCTCCGCGTTCAGCGATACCACCGGGATCACCCCGACCACGGTCACGGTCGGCAACGTGTCCACGCTGTACGCCGGCCTGTTCAAAGGGGCACTGGTCGGCACCGAGGCCTACGCCGACTACGTGAACTCCCAGGGTGGGGTCCACGGTCGCCGCATTCTCGTCGACTCCTACGACGACGGTTACCAGGGGGGACCGAACAAGCAGGAGCACGAGGAGGTGCTGCAGAAGGACTTCGCCGCGGTGGGCGGGTTCTCCCTCCAGGACAGCTACGGCGAAACGGTGGTGGCGGCCAACCCGGGGCTCCCCGACGTCACTGTGCCGCTCAGCCAGACCCTGTCCGATCTGCCCAATGTGTTCAGCCCCGACCCGGGGGCCGTCGGGTGGCCGCTCGGGCCGCTCCAGTACTTCAAGTCGAAGTTCCCCAACGATGTGAAGGGCGCCGGGGCCCTGGTCGCCGATCAGCCTTCGGCCATCACCAAGTGGGATGGAGAGAAGGCGGCCATGCAGTCGATCGGGTACAAGGTCGTCTACGACCCGCAGTTCGACATCACCACCACCGACTTCACCCAGTACGTCGTGGCCATGCGCCAGGCCGGGGTCAAGATCCTCTTCCTCGAGCAGATGCCGGCCAACTACGCCGCCGCTGTGGTCAAGGCGCTGGACCAGCAGGACTTCCACCCCCAGGTCGTCTTCGGCATCTCCACCTACTCCGAGCAGCTGGTGCCGGACTCGGGCGGTGCCTCGGCCATCGACGGCGCCTACATGGAGGGCATCACGTCGCTGTTCCTCGGCGAGGACGCGTCGACGCTCCCGGCGGTCAACACCTTCCTCACCTGGGTCCAAAAGGCGTCGCCCGGGTTCAGCCCCGACCTGTACACGCTGTTCGGCTGGCTGTCGGCCGAGCTGTTCACCCAAGGTCTGAAAGCGGCGGGAGACCATCCGACCCGGGGTTCGCTGCTCGAGCAGCTCAAGAAGATCACGTCGTTCAACGGCGGAAACCTGATCGCCACGTCGAATCCGGCAGGCAAGGTCCCGGCCAGCTGCTACGTGATCTCCCAGATCGTGAAGGGCAAGTTCCAGCGGCTCGACGACCCGCCGGTCAGCGGGCCGACCAAGGGCTACCGGTGCGACGCGCCGTACTACTACTACCCACCGAAGTAGTGGCCGGGGCACATAGGCCGGGCCGTCCATAGGCTGTCGGGACAATGTGCGGAAGGATCGCCCTCTATTCGGAGCCCGATTTCCTGGCGCGGGTGTTCGACGCCCAGCTGGCCCTGGGCGTGGACCCCGATGGGAGGCCGAGTTGGAACGTGGGACCGATGCGCTCGATCCTGGCCGTCGCCGATGTGACCGACGGCGGTGATTCGGCGGGCACCGGCGTCCACCGCGAGCTCGGACGGTACACGTGGGGTCTGGTGCCTTCGTGGGCCAAGGACCGGAACATGGGGAACCGGGCGTTCAATGCCCGGGCCGAGACGGTGGCGTCCAAGCCGTCGTTCCGGGCGGCGTTCTCCTCCCGTCGGCTCGCCGTCGTGGCCGACGGGTTCTACGAGTGGAAGCCGGGTCCGGGAAAGTCCAAGCAGCCGTACTACTTCACCCGGTCCGACGGGCAGCCACTGGCGCTGGCCGGCCTGTGGGAGATGTGGTGGGGTGGTCCCGGTGCCAAGGACACACCGGAGGAGGAGAGGACGGTGCTGCGTACATGCACCGTGATCACCACCGAGGCCGGACCGGACATGGGTGACATCCATCCGCGCATGCCGGTGGTCCTCGAGCCCGAGGTCCTCGAGGAGTGGCTCGACCCGGCGAACAAGGACAAGCCCGAACTGCAGTCCCTCCTGGTCCCGTCGCCCGGCGGCACGCTGGTGCACCGGGCCGTGGGTCGTGAGGTGGGCAACGTACGCAACGACGGGCCCGAGCTGATCGAGGCGACCGTCGAGGACTGAGCCGGCACGCTGCCACCCGGCATCCCCGGTACCTGCGCAGTAACGTCGGCCCGCATGCGCAGCGGTGTGGAAGTGGACGGTCCGAAGGTGCCCGGCCTGGAGCCGACCTTCCGTCACCTCGACGACCCGGACGTTCCGTGGCAGCAGGTACGCGCCGTGCAGCTGGCCGACGGCACCGTGGCTTCGGTGTGGGAGAAGTGGCTCGCCTTCTCCGCCGACCCGGTCTACCTGTCGCTGTACGCCCGGTGGGACCCGGGGGTCATCCAGCGGCGCCACGGACATCTCAGTCCCCACGTCGTGATGGTCCTCGAAGGGGAGATCACCTGTGGTGACCGGCACTGTCCGGCCGGCACCCACATCGAGTTGCCCCAGGGGGCCGCCTTCGGCCCGTTCGAAGCGGGGCCGGACGGAGCCCTGCTGTTCGAGGTCATGATGGGTGACCCCCGGGGATGGGGCGACGATCCGGAGTCCTTCGAGCAGCTGCTCGCCCGCCGGGGAGCCGTCGCCCTGCCCGATCCTGAGATCGAGTTGCCCGGATGGCTCGAGGACCTCCGGGGGCGCTGGGTAGCTGATTGAGTCGGGTAGCTGATTGAGTCGCAAACTGATCGAGCCACCCGATCGGGTGGCTCGGGCCGCTCAGGCCTCGGCTGACGCCTTGGCGGCACGCTTCATCAGGCGGGACTTGCGGTTGGCCGCCTGGTTTTTGTGGATGACACCCTTGGCGGCGGCCTTGTCGATGCGCTTGACGGCCAGCCGGATCGCATCCTCGGCCGACTCGACGTCCTCGGCGATGGCGGCGTTGGCCCGCTTGGAGCGGGTCCGCAACTCGGACCGGACCGCCTTGTTGCGGGCTTGGCGCTTGACGGTCTGGCGGTTGCGCTTGATCTGGCTGCGAATGTTGGCCACTGCTTGTCCTCGTCGTCCTTAGTGCGTCGGGTCCGGGTGGCAGGAATGAACCACCGCCACGGACTGCGTCGGGTCCCCGGGATCCCGTCCTGGGATCGCCTACCGGAGACAGTGAAGGATAGCAGTTCGGGTTCCCTGCGGCCCACCGGCCCCCGGCCCGCCCAGCGGGGGTGGGCCCGTGCCCGCCTTGGGTACGCTGGTCACCCCGTGCTCCCCATCGACCGTATCCGCAACTTTTCCATCATCAGCCACGTCGATCACGGGAAGTCGACGCTGTCCGACCGCATCCTGGAGCTGACCGGAGCCGTCGATCCCCGCCTGATGCGCGAGCAGTACCTGGACTCGATGGACATCGAGCGCGAGCGGGGCATCACCATCAAGGCCCAGAACGTCCGCGTCCCGTGGCACGACCACACGCTCCACCTCATCGACACGCCCGGTCACGTCGACTTCGGCTACGAGGTCAGCCGCTCGCTGGCCGCCTGCGAAGGCGCCGTCCTCCTGGTCGACGCCTCCCAGGGGATCCAGGCCCAGACCCTGGCCAACTGCTATCAGGCCCTGGAGAACGACCTCGAGATCGTGGCCGTGCTCAACAAGATCGACCTACCCGCCGCCGACCCCGAGCGCTGCGCGGCGGAGATCGAGACGGTCCTCGGCATCTTGGCGACGGACATCCTCCACATCTCGGCCAAGACCGGCGAGGGCGTTCCCGCCCTGCTCGACGCCATCGTGGCCCGTATCCCCGCCCCGACCGGCGACCCGGCGGCGCCGTTGCGCGCTCTCATCTTCGACTCGGCCTACGACCAGTACCGCGGTGTGGTCAGCTCGATCCGGGTGATGGACGGGACCCTCGAAGCCACGGACCGGCTCCGGTTCATCCAGGCCGCATCCAACCACGAGATCGAGGAGATCGGCATCCGCACCCCGGTGACCGTCCCGGTGGACGAGCTCGGGCCCGGAGAAGTCGGCTACCTGATCGCCGGCATCAAGGACGTCGGAGGCGCCCGTTCCGGTGAGACCGTCACGACGGCGATCCATCCGGCCACCACTCCGCTCGACGGCTACCGCGACCCGAAGCCGATGGTGTTCTGTGGGCTGTTCCCCATCGACGGCGACGAGCTGCCCGACCTTCGCGACGCCCTGGAGAAGCTGCGGCTCAACGACGCCAGCTTCACCTATGAGCCCGAATCGTCCCGGGCCCTCGGGTTCGGCTTCCGTTGCGGTTTCCTCGGACTGCTGCACATGGAGATCGTCCGCGAGCGCCTGGAACGCGAGTTCGACCTGTCGCTGATCGCCACCGCCCCGTCGGTGGCCTATCGGGCCTTCCTCAACAACGGGTCCGAGGTCGACGTGGACAATCCGAGCGAGCTTCCCGAGCCGACCGTCCTCGACCACGTCGACGAGCCGATGCTGCGGGCCACCATCCTCTCCCCGTCCGAATACACCGGCACCATCATGGAGCTCTGCCAGGGGCGGCGGGCCGAGATGGTCAAGATGGACTACCTGTCACCCGAGCGCGTCGAGTTCGTGTACATCATCCCGCTGGCCGAGGTGGTGGTGAACTTCTTCGACCAGCTGAAGAGCCGCACGAAGGGCTACGCCAGTCTCGACTACGAGCCCGGCGGGTACGCCACCGCCGATCTGGTGAAGGTCGACCTGTTGATCAACCGGGTGCCGGTCGACGCCTTCTCGACCATCGTGCACAAGTCGCAGGCCGACTACTACGGACGCCGCATGGCGGAGAAGCTCCGCGAGCTCATCCCGCGCCAGATGTTCGACGTCCCCATCCAGGCGGCCATCGGCGGCCGGGTGCTGGCCCGGGAGACGGTCAAGGCCAAGCGCAAGGACGTGCTGGCCAAGTGTTACGGCGGCGACATCACCCGCAAGCGCAAGCTGCTGGAAAAGCAGAAGGAGGGGAAGAAGAAGATGAAGAGCATCGGCCGGGTCGAAGTCCCCCAGGAAGCCTTCGTCTCGGCGCTCAAGCTCGACGACTGATGGCCAGCAGCTGTCGGTCGGCGTCGGCCCATGTCTTTCCCTGGGCCCGGGCGATGCCGGCGGCGCTCATGCGCCGGCGCTCGTCCGGATCGTCGGCCAGGCGGGCCAGTGCCGCCCCGAAGGCCACCGTGTCGGTCGGGTCGACCAGTTGACCGGCATCGCCGACCACCTCGGGTAGCCCGCCCCGCCGGGACGCCACCACCGGCGCGCCGCAAGCCATGGCCTCGATGGCGACCAGGCCGAACGGTTCGTCGAATACCGACGGCACACACACGATGGATGCCCGCCGGTAGAACCCGACAAGTTGATCCTTCGGGACGAAGGGGAGGAACTCGACGTCGAGGTGCTCCCGGTGGGCAAGGTCGCGCAACGAGACCTCGTACTCGGTGAGCTCATCGCCTGCGTCGTAGTCGCTGCTGCCCACCACCACCGCCCGCATCGGCCGACCGGTAGATGACGCCGCCACCGACATGGCTCGCAGCATGAGGTCGGGACCCTTGTGGGGACTCACCCGGCCGGCGAAGAGCAGCGTGAACGGATCGTCCCCGTCGCCCGCCGGTTCCGGGCCGTCCCCCGATTGGAAGGTGGTGGGTGGTCGGAAGGCGGCGAGGTCCACGCCGTTCGGGATGACCACGGTGCGCCCGGCCAGGCCGGGGACCCGATCGACGACGGTTCGGCGCAGATACTCCGAAGGGGTCACGACCCGGTCGGCGCCTGCCAGACCACGCTCGAGTTCGCGTCGGCCATACGAGCGGGCCAGGGAGCTCTGCAGGTAGACGACCAGGGTGGCGTCGGGCAGGGCACGCCGCCACTCGGGCACCGTGGCAGCCACCGAGAGACCCTCGTACAGCACCACCAGGTCGGGATCCCACGCCACCGCGGCCGCTACCGCCGGACGGTACAGGTCGCCGGTGAATTGCCGCCTGAGCCCGACCCGGCCGGCGAGCGCGTCCCGCCACCACTCCGTGCGGGTGAACCACTCCCGCGGACAGGGACCGGTGAAGTCCACGGGGACCAGTTCGGCGAAGTCCATGGTGACGTCCCGGTTGGTGCTCACGACCACCCCTGGCGCATGGCCGCTGTCGGTTTCGCACCGGACCAACTCGGCGGCGATCCTCATGAGCGTGTTGCCGCGGCGGGAGAACGGCAAAGGGACGTGCAGCACCCGCATGAAGGGTCACGGTAACACCCGGCTCCCGGGCGCTTCCGAAGACCACCACATCCCGACGGCGGCCGGAACTCAGGGGCGCCCGCCGGCAATGGCGTCCTGGTACGCGGTCAGCAGGTCGTCATTCAGGCTCGACATCGAAAACCGGTCCTGCCAGAGCGCAC
>Ga0302314_10016891_pt1 | contig 12292 bp, 8 predicted proteins | sample III_Palsa_N2_3_FD_200533 | JGI IMG/M metagenome (GOLD analysis project Ga0302314, IMG submission 200533) | Peat permafrost microbial communities from Stordalen Mire near Abisko, Sweden - III_Palsa_N2_3 | ecosystem: Environmental > Terrestrial > Soil > Palsa > Peat permafrost | place: Sweden...
ACGCTCGTACATCGGTCAGGTCTCGCGCACGGCGTCCGCTTCGGCCGATAGCGTGAACGGCGTGCACAACACGAATCGCTTGATCAAACTTCTGGCCGGTCTCACCCTCGCTGTCTCGGTGATGACTGCTACCGCGGCGGCGAGTACGCCGGCTCGCACCCTGTCGCAAGCTGAGTATCAGCAGTTGGACTCAATGTTCAAACGCCTGGACGGCGTGCACGGCACCAGCGTGGGCTCCTTCAAGACCAAGGAATCGATCTGCAGGCACACCCACAGTGTCAGTGCGCTCGTCTCCGATGAGAAGGCCAACTGCATCGGTTTCGCCGCACAGGAACTTGCCGCCGAGGCAGTTGTAAAGGTCGAAAAACGTTGCGATTCGAAATCGACGGCGGCCGACCAGCTCAACTGTCTGATCCCGAAATACAGGCTTTTCTACCGCAGCCTTGTGGGCGAAGATCGAGCCCTGCAGCGACTGGAGCGGATCGACAGAGTCCGAGGTTTCAGTATCGGGTGCGTGGCGATCCTCGGCGGCGCATCGTCGGGCGTGAAGATCTACGGGCGCATCGTCAAGGACGCCGGGCAGGTGCTGAGCAATCTGCGCAGCCACAACGTCACTCGTTTGCACGCCGCTGAGGACCGCCTCTTTGCGGCGGAGAACAACTCGGCGACCGGCATCAGCGGTCACTACAAACTGTCGACCTGCATACAGGCGGTATAGCGCCGGATTCGCTCAGCGCGTTCGGGGTCGGGGTCGGGGCTGACAGCGTTCACAGACGTATGTCCCCCGGCCGCCGACCACGAGCTTGCGGATTTCGTGCCCACAACTCGGACACGGTTCGCCGGCCCGGGTATGTACGAGGAAGAGGTCCTGGAAGCTGCCACGGGCGCCGTCGATGTGGCGATAGTCATCGATTGACGCGCCCTTGGCATCGATACCGGCAAGCAGCGCGGCCTCGATCCCATCCTTGAGCGCCTGCCATTGCGCGGGTTTGAGCTCTCCGGCCGGGCGCAGCGGGTGGATCCGGGCGCGGTACAGCGCCTCATCGGCGTAGATGTTGCCGACGCCGGCGATCCGGCGCTGGTCAAGGATGAATGACTTGACTGGCGCGGTCCGCCCGCGTGCCTGGTCACGAAGGTAGGCGGCCGTGAACTGTGGCGTGAACGGCTCGGCGCCGAGCCGCGAGGCGAAGTACGAGTTGAGGGCCTCGGTCGACCCAAGCAACGTGCCGGTGCCGAAGCGTCGAGGGTCAACGTAGTGCAGCACCGACCCGTTGTCGAGCTCAAAGCGCACGCGTGCATGGGCCGGCTCCTGATCCGGGTCGAACAGCAGCGCGCCGGTCATCCGCAGATGCACCAGCAGGTGACGGTCGCGGTCGAGCTGCCAGATCATGTACTTGCCGAGCCGCCCCAGCCGCTGCACGCGGGCGCCGGTGAGCTCCTCCGCGATCAGTTCCGGCGGCGCCGGCAAGGTCCAGCGGTAGTCCTTGATCTCAACGCGCTCGAGCGTGCGGCCCTCCAGGTGTGGCGCCAGCTGGCGCCGGATCGTCTCCACCTCAGGAAGTTCAGGCATCTCCCCTCTGACTTTACGAGGCCGACCGGAAACTCAGGCGCCGCCTACAGGAAGGGCGTGCCGGGAAGCTCTTCGTCGGCTCTGCCGGTCAGCCAGTGCAACACGGTCGCACCGACGTCTGACATCGGGCCGTCATGCTGGAAGCCCACGGTTCCTGGAACCACGGCTAGCAGCGGCACGTGCTCACGCGTGTGGTCGGTGTGGCTCGCGGTCAGGTCGATACCGTGGTCGGCGGTGATGATCAGCAGGTCGTCCTTGCCCAGTTCGCGCAACCAATGCCCGACCTGAGCGTCGATATGGCGCAGTGCCGTGTGGAACCCCTCAGCATCGTGGCGGTGGCCGTATACCTGGTCAGTCTCGATCAGGTTCGTGAACACGAGGCCGTGGGAGAGGGCATTGATCAGGGTCTCCGTCCGGGCCAGCGCCATCGCATTGGTCGAGCCGGGGTGCTGAACGTCTATCCCCTGGCCGCTGAAGAGCTGTCCCGCTTTGCCGACGGCGTGGACTGGGACGCCGGCCTCCTGGAGCCTGTCCATGTATGACCGGGTCGGTGGCGCGAGCGCCAGGTCAAGACGCCCGCTGGTGCGCTCGAAGGCACCGGGAGCACCTGTGAACGGTCTTGCGATCACGCGTCCGAGCGCGTGCTCGGCCGGCAGACGCGCACGCACCTGCCTGCAGATCGCGTGCAGCTCAGCGGTCGGGATCACATCCTCGTGTGCGGCGAGCTGCAGCACCGAGTCCTGGCTCGTGTAGAGGATCAGCGCGCCGGTCTGGAGCTGCTGCGCCCCGTACTGGTTGATCACGTCGATGCCGTTGAAGGGGCGGTTGCAGATCACACCGCGGCCGCTGGCAACGTCGGTGATCACCTGGATCACCGACGCTGGGAACCCTTCGGGGTAGGTCGGTGCGGACTGCGGCGCGACCACGCCCATCAGCTCCCAGTGGCCAGCGGTTGAGTCCTTGCCGGGGCCGAGCGCGTGCAGGCGCCCGTAGATCGCGGGTGTCGGGCTTGGCGCAACGCCCTCCAGGGGCAGGATCGAGCCGAGGCCGAGGCGCTCGAGTACCGGCAGCCGCAGCCCGCCGAGTGCGCTGGACAAGTGCGCGAGCGTGTTGGCACCGGCATCCCCGTACAACGCTGCGTCGGGCAGTTCGCCCGCACCGCAGGCATCGATCACCACCACAAAAGCGCGTCTCACGGCGCTCAGTATCGCTCAGGCGGTTCGAGTCATCGCGCAGAACGTGGCGAGATGAGCGCTAGGCCTTGCGTGCGCGTGGGTGCGAGTCGAAGTAGACCTCGCGCAGGCGCTCTGTCGACAGATGCGTGTAGATCTGGGTGGTGCCGATGTCGGCGTGGCCGAGCATCTCCTGCAGCGAGCGCAGGTCGCAGCCGCCGGCGAGCAGGTGGGTCGCGAACGTGTGGCGCAGGGTGTGCGGGCTCATGCTCGAGTCAAGGCCGGCCGTACGCGCATGTCGCTGGACGATCTTGTAGAGCCCCTGGCGCGAGAGCGCGTGGCCACGCAGATTGACGAACACGTGCGACTCCTCAAGGATCCCCACCAGCTTCGGGCGAGCCTTGTCTAGATAGACGTTGAGTGCGCCGACTGCGGTGCTGCCGATCGGTACCAGACGCTCCTTCGACCCCTTGCCGTGGGCGACCAGCACGCCCGCCTCGAGATCGAGGTCGGAGAGCTTCAAGGTGATCGACTCGGATGCGCGCAGGCCGCACGCATAGATCGTCTCGAGCAGGGCGCGATCACGCATGGCCGCGTTGCTCGTGCCCTTCGGCTGCTCCAGCAGGCTGTTGACCTGGTCACGGCTGAGCACGCGCGGAAGCCGGGCGCGCGAGCGCGGCGGGCGCAGGTCCTTGGTGGGATCGCTTTCGAGGATCCCCTCACGACGCAGGTGACGGTAGAAGGAGCGCAGGCAGGCGGTCTTGCGTTGCAACGTCGCCGGTGCTGCAGGCTTGCGACCCTCACGTCCCTCAGCCAACTCGGTCACGAAGCTCGACAGCACGGCGCCGGTGGCGTCAAGCGGGTCAACCCCGACCCGCTGCAGGTACTCCCCCAGCTGCTGCAGGTCCGAGCGGTACGCCTCAAGCGTGTTTCTAGAGAGACCCCGCTCGAGTTCTAGGTAAGCGAGAAAGTCAAGCGTCAGCTCCGTCAGACTCTGCGCAGGCGCAGACGCGAGGGTGGCCATCCCACCTCATTCGCGGTATCGCGGACCTCTCCTGCGTTAGGCGCTCTGCTCGATGACCGACCAGCCGCCGTCGGCAACGCCGACGAGCAGCTTTGCCGGAATCTGGTCTTTCATCGCTTCGACGTGACTGATCAAGCCGACCGTTCGCCCGCCCTGACGTAGCTCGTCGAGGGTGTGCATCGCGAGCTCAAGCGTCTCGTTGTCGAGCGCGCCAAAACCTTCGTCGATGAACAGCGTGTCGAGCTGGATGCCGCCGGCGCGGTTGGTCACGACCTCGGCCATGCCGAGCGCGAGTGCCAGCGAGGCGAGGAACTTCTCGCCACCGGAGAGCGACCGCGGTGAGCGGCTCGCCCCGGTGTGCGCGTCGTAGATCATGATCTCAAGACCGGTGCGCTTGCCGCCGCGCGTGCGCTCGTCCGAGTGCTCGATCGCGTAGCGGCCCTGGCTCATCGTCTGGAGCCGCGCGTTCGCCGCGGCCACGATCTCCTCAAGTTCGGCGGCTAGCACGAAGCTCTCAAGCGGGATCCCCAACTGGTTCGGGGTCTCACCGCGTGTCGCCCTGGCGAGCACGTCGACGACGGTGAACTCGGCGTGAAGCTCGCTGGATAGCTCGAGTTCGTGCTTCAGCTGTGTCCTCAGCTCGCTTGCACGCTTCGCTTTGCTGTCGAGCCGCACCCGCCACTCGGTGCGCTCGCCCCTGACCCTGTCGGCCTCGCCTTTGCGCTCAGTCGCCTCGGCGACGTTCGCGAGCTCTGCTGGGAGATCCTGGAGATCGGCCTGGTCGAGTACCGCCCTCGTCTGGGTCACGCCGTCCTCGTAGACCCTGATCGCCTTAGTGAGCGACTCGAGCCGGTCCGGTTCAAGCATCGCCTGCTCGGCTGCGGCACGGTCCACGAAGCTCGATTCGCCGAGCGCGGCGCTGAACCTGGCAGCGGTGGCCCTGGTCGCGGTCTCGGCGGCCGCGAGCGCAATCTGAGCGGCGATTACTCGCTCGAGCGCCGCCTGTCTGTGCCTGAGCGCACCGACACGGAGGCTGACGCTCTGATGCCCATCGCAGGCGCGATCCACCAGCGACTGGGCGTCGGTCAGCGACTTCGCCGCAAGCGTCGCGTCGCGGGTCAGCGCGGTGCGTCGGTCGCCTGCGTTTCGCTCCGCCTCGTCGAGCTGGCGTTGGGCGCCCTCGATCTCTCGCCGCTTGCCGGCAGTCGAGTCGAGCTCAGTTTGAGCGGCTTGTGCGAGGCCGAGCCGGGCTCGACCGCCCTCAAGTTCAGCGTCAAGCTCGGCGAGCGTGCGCCCGTCGGATTTGCCCCGCTGCTCTGCGGCACGAGCCTCGGCGAGGTTGAGCGCCTGAGAGGCCGCATCGGCAGCGGCGGCGGCGCTCTGAAACGCCGTCCTGGCCACCGCGACCTGTTCATCGGTCACCGGTTCACCATCAAACTGGGCCGGGTGCGGGTGCTCGACGGCACCGCAGACCGCACAAGGGTCACCGTCGACGAGTGTCTGCGCCACCATCGCCGCGCGGCCGTGTAGCTGCTGCGCGAGCAGACGGTCGACCTCGCCGCTGACGCTGGTTCGGGCCTGCAGAGCCGCGAGTTCCGCCGCTCGCAGCGAGCTGATCTCTAGCTCGATCGCTGCCAGCTGCACCGCGGCGGTGCGCGCTCTCTCGGCTGCTTCGATCGCCGCCTTCGCTAGTGGCAGATCGCCGGCTGCAGCCGTCGCCACCGCTTCGCTATCGACCAAGGCCTGCAGCTGCTCGCGCAGTGCTGTGCGTTGACCGTCGATACTCGCGGTTGCCTCGTCGTGGGCGGCAAGCGCGGCTGCGGCTGCCGCGTTGACGCGTCTGAGCTCCCCTAGCTCCGTCTCCGCCTCCAGGGCCTGGGCCAGGGACCCGACGGTGTGGACGATCCCCGCGACAAACTCGCCGAGCTCGCCGTCGGGCAGCGAGCCCGCAAGCTCGCGGGCTGTAGCTTCGCCGGCAGCTGCCCGGTCGAACTCCTGTGACGCCGCGTCGAGAGCCACCAGATGCGGCCGCAGCTCAGCTGCCCGCAAGGCGGCATCCCGCTGTTTCGCGGCGCGGGCGTGGCCGGCTGCGCGCTGCTCCAGCTCGACGAAGCGCTGCTCAGCTTCACGCCGTCGCCGCTGACGATCGGCGAGCTGGGTTGTGACGGTCAGAGCCTCGCCAGCGGCCTGCGCGACCTTTACCGAGTGGGCCTCCGCGGCCTGAGCCGATTCGAGCGAGCCGGCCGCTGAGGCGACCCGGCGTTCGGCCCAGGCGAGCTCGTCCTCACCCTCGGTGGGCAGCTCAACGCCCAACTCCGAGGCGATCTCCCCCACGGCACGTGTCGAGTCGGCGCTGACCCTGCTCAACTCCGCGCCGAGCTCCTGCGCGCGTGTGTGCAGAGAGTCCGCGTACCGCTCAAAGCGCTGCGTGCCGAAGAGCGTGCGCAACAGGCTCTGGCGGTCCTTGCTGTCGGCCTCGAGGAACTCCTGAAAGCGGTTCTGCGCGAGCAGCATGACCTGCAGGAACTGCCCCTTGTCGAGCTTCACGATCTCAGCGACGCGGCGCGCGACCTCGGGGATCTTGGTTTCAAGCGCCTCCCAACCGCTGGCGGTCTGAACGGCCAACTCAACGCCCGCGGCTCGCCTGGTCACCCCCGTACCGCGGCTCTTGGGGCGGTCGTAGTCCGGGTTGCGCACGATCCGGTAGACCTCATCGTCGACCTCGAAGGTCAGCGTCACCTCGGTGACGTCGTCGATCTCGCAGTGATCGCTGCGCAGGCGCATGGCGCCGCTGTAACCGTCGTACCGCGGCACGGTGCCGTAGAGCGCGAAGCAGATGGCGTCGAGGATCGTTGACTTCCCGGCGCCAGTGCGGCCACCGATCAGGAAAATCCCAGAGTCCTCGAAGGCGCTGAAGTCGACCGACTGCGTCTCCTTGAAGGGCCCGAAACCCTGCATCTGCACTGAGAGGATCTTCATAGGTTCGCCGTCACGCCTCGATGTTCGGAAACCACATCCTCGAACAGCTCGGTCTCACTGTCAGTGGGACCTTCGCCGTTGCGCACGTGGCACAGGAAGGCCTCCAGGACCTGCTCGTCGCTCTTGCCCTGCACGCGTTCCGCATAGCTGCTGGCACCGTCACCGACGAGCTTCACCGGCCGGTGCTCTACGTGCGCGCACCAAGCGAAGCGCGCCTGTAGGCGCCGCATCGCGTCGATCGGCCGGCTTGAGTCCGTGAGCAAGGCACTCACCCAGTGATCGCGATAGTGCTCGAGCTCGGAGGCGCTGAGCAGGTCCTGAAGCTCGCCCTTGAGCACGACCAGCGGCCGCGGAACCGGCAGGTCGATCCACTCAGCGCCCAACATGCCGTCGGCCCCAAGTTCGACCAGCCAGCCGCCGCGCGGTTTGCCGGCCTCGCTGAACGAATAGTGGAGCATCGCCCCGGAGTAGCGAATGTGGTCGGCGAGCTTCGCGCGTCCGTGGATGTGTCCAAGCGCCACATAGTCGACCCCGTCGAACGTGCTCAGCGGGACCACGTCAACGGTTCCGACGTTCGCGATCGCACGCTCGGACTCCGATGACTCGACCTCGCCGCCCGCGGCGAAGGTGTGCGACACCACAACTGAGCGCGCGCCTTCGGCGGAGCGCTGCGCCATGCTCGCGCGGATTCGGCCCATCGCGAAACGCAGGGCGTCTGACTGGCTGCGAAGCGGCACCTCGGGCCAGCGGTGACGGATCAGCGCCGGCTCCAGAAACGGAACGCAGTAGAAGTCGACCGGGCCGTGCTGGTCGCTGAGCGTCAGCGCTGTGCCGATCGCGCCTGGGTCGGTGGCGATGTGCACCCCGCCGAGCCGTGCGAACGGCGCCGCAAACCCCAGGCGCGCCGCGGAGTCATGGTTACCGCTGATCAGGACCAGCTCTGCGCCGGCTTCGCGGATCCCGGTCAGGGTTTCCTGAAGCAACGTGAAGGCCTCGCCCGAGGGAGCGGCCGAGTCAAAGATGTCGCCGGCTGCGATCACCACATCGATGCGTTGATCTCTTACGACCTCAGCTAGTGCGCCGAGCACCTCACGCAGCGCTGCCATGGTCTGATGGCCATGGAATGTGCGTCCGATGTGCCAATCGGCGGTATGAAGAATGCGCATCGGTCAGGCTCCGGCTCGGGTATCCAGCCCCCAGACCGTAGTGACCGCACCGGCGTCAACTCTTGGCTAGCCAGAGCAACGCGATCAGCGTCTTGGCGTCCTCCACCTGCGCTATCGCGCCGTCAAGATCCGTGAGCGGCCAAGGCACGATCTCAATGTGTTCGTCGTCCTCTGGTGCGGCACCTCCGGCGGCGTCGCTGAGCCCTTCGGCGACGAAGATCCACATCCGTTCGTCGCAGAAGCCGGGCGTCGGGTAGAAGCTCAGCAGCTCCCGCCAATCGCTCGCCTGCTTGCCGATCTCCTCAACCAGCTCCCGTTTGGCGAGATCGAGCAGCGGCTCGCCCGGCCGGTCGCGCTTGCCGGCGGGAATCTCCAGCGAGTGGTGCAACCTGCTGGCCTCTCGCGGTTGCCGTACCAGCCACACGTGGGTCTCGTCGACGGGCAGGATCCCAACCGCACCGGGGTGCCAGACCTTGTCAAAGGTGTTCTCGCTGCCGTCCGGGTAGCGATAGGTCTCACTACCGGCCTTTAGGAGCCGTCCCTGCCACTGAACCTCTTCGCCGATGACCTCGAACTCGCTCATGCTGCGGCCTCCTCGAGTAGCGCCAGCAGGATCCGGAGGCCGGTCTCGAGCGCGACGTTGCTCACGCGCTCGGTGCGCTCGTGTGGGCGCTCGGTGCCGTTGGCGACGTTTGTGCACTCAAAACCGTTGACGCGGAAGGCGTTCGCATCGGCGCCACCTCCGGTGCTGACCCGGCGAGGTTCATACCCGAGTTTGCGCAGGGCGCGCTCTGCGACCTCTACGGAGCGCTCTGCGGGGTTCAGGCGGTAGCCGACGAACATCTGCTGCAGCGCAACGTCCAGGTCGCATCCGGCGCTGTCAGCCGCGTCCTGGAGCGTGTCGACGCTGGTCGTCACCACCTCGTCCACTCGCTGTTGATCGACGCTGCGCACCTCAGCCTCTAACAGGCAGCGGTCGGCGACGACGTTGGTGGCGGTGCCGCCGAAGATCGTGCCGATGTTGGCGGTGGTCTGCGCATCGAGGCGCCCCTGCGGCATCGTCGTGATCGCGTGCGCCGCGGCCACGATCGCGTTCACGCCTTGCTCGGGATGCATGCCGGCATGTGCGGCCTTGCCTCGGATCTCAGCGTTGATTCGCACGTAGGTCGGCGACGCGGTGATCACCTCGCCCCACGGCGACGCGTGGTCAAAGACGTAGCCGAACTCGCTGACGAGTTTGCTCACGTCGAACTCCTTGGCGCCGTTAAGACCGGTCTCCTCGGCGATCGTGAAGAGCAGCTCCACCCCGACCGCCGGGGGCGCGTCTCGGGCGCCCAGCAGCCGCGCCAGCTCGATCAGCGCCGCCACCGCCGCTTTGTTGTCGGCGCCAAGGATGCCCTCGTTGGAGTTCTGCCAGCCGCCGTCGACCTGGACCGGCTCGACCGTCGCGGTCAGCGGCACCGTGTCCATGTGCGCGCAGAACAGCACCGAGCGCGGGCCGCTGCCGGGAATTCTGACCAGCAGATTCCCGGCGTTGGAGTCGACCGCGGCGCCGGCGTCGTCCTCCTCCACGGTTAGCCCGAGCGACTCGAGCTGCCCCGCTATCCAGTCCGCGCAGGCGCGTTCGTCTCCGGTCGGGCTTGGGATGCGACAGAGCGTCGCGAAGCTGTCGTGTAGGCGACGGAGCTCGGCATCGCCCACCGCGATGCTCACGAGTTCTGCCTCCCTTTACGGGTCACGGGTGGCTGGACGGCCGCTAGACGTTGAGGCGTGAGGCGGTCACGTCAGCGCCGTCCACGGCGGGCGCGGCCACCGGCTCGCCGCCACGGCGCTCATGTGCGGCACCAACGAACTCACGGAAGAGCGGTGACGGGCGGTCCGGGCGCGACTTGAACTCGGGGTGGAACTGCGAGGCGACGTAATACGGATGCACCTCACGCGGCAACTCAGCGATCTCAACGAGACGATCGTCCGGTGTGGTCCCGCCAAACACGAGCCCCGCCGTCTCAAGCTGCTTCTTGAGGTGGTTGTTGACCTCATAGCGGTGGCGGTGGCGCTCGTACACGACGCTCTCACCGTAGGCCTCGTAGGCGCGGGTTCCCGGGTGAAGCTTGACCGGATCGGCGCCGAGACGCATGGTCCCGCCCATATCGGCGATCTCGCGTTGCTCGGGCAGCAGGTCGATCACGGGGAACGGTGTCTCCGGGTCCATCTCAGTCGAGTTGGCGCCGGGCATATTGGCCACGTGACGCGCGAACTCGCTGACCGCGACGTGCATGCCAAGGCAGACTCCGAGGTACGGGATCTTCTCCTCACGCGCGATCTTCGCCGCGGCGATCTTGCCTTCGAAGCCACGCCCGCCGAAACCTCCGGGGATCAGGATGCCGTCGACGCCGCGCAGCAACTCATCAACCTCCGGCTCACCGACGGTCTCCGAATCGATCCATTCGACCTTTACGCGGCAACCGTGATGGATACCGCTGTGCCGCAGGGCCTCCACGACCGACAGATAGGCGTCCTCAAGCTGCACGTACTTGCCGACCAGCGCGACCCGGACTTCATCCTCGAGCGAGGCAGCACGGTCGATGATCGCCTTCCACCGCGCCAGATCAGGCGGCGGGGCATCGATGCCGAAGTGCTCCTTGAGAATGAAGTCATCCACGCCCTGGTCGTGGAATACGAGCGGCACGCTGTAGACGTCCTTGACGTCATAGCCGGACACAACCGCGTCGACCGGCAGGCTTGCGAACAGCGCGATCTTCTTGCGGATGTCCAGTGAGAGTTCTGACTCAGAGCGGCAGAGCACCATGTCGGCGTTGATGCCGATCCGGCGCAGCTCATTGACCGAGTGCTGTGTCGGCTTGGTCTTCAGCTCGCCGGCGTGCCCGATGTACGGCACCAGCGTCAAGTGGATGAACATGCAGCGCCGGCGGCCCACCTCTACCGGGAACTGCCGGATCGCTTCCAGAAACGGGAGCGACTCGATGTCACCCACGGTGCCGCCGATCTCGGTGATCACAAAATCGGCGTCATCCCGGTCGGCCATCACCCGGATCCGCTGCTTGATCTCATCGGTGATGTGCGGGACGACCTGCACGGTCGCACCGAGGTAGTCGCCGCGCCGCTCACGGCGGATCACGGTGTTGTAGATGCCACCGGCGGTGACATTCGACCCCTTACTGGCGTTCGCGTCGGTGAAGCGCTCGTAGTGGCCAAGATCGAGATCTGTCTCGGCGCCGTCCTCCGTCACGAACACCTCGCCGTGCTGGTACGGAGACATCGTTCCAGGGTCAACGTTGATGTACGGATCGAACTTCTGGATCTGGACCGAAAGGCCGCGTGAACGAAGCAACCGCCCGATGGAGGCGGCAGCGATGCCCTTCCCAAGCGAAGAAACAACCCCGCCTGTGATGAAGATAAAACGGGTTTCCGTCTGGCTCATAGATCGATCCTCAGTCCAGTTTCCACTGGGCCCTCAAAGTACCGTCACGTCCGGACGCAGCCCACGGGCCCGGCTTACATAAGGAGAGTAGTCGGTCCGAGTCATGCGGCTTTGAGCAGCTCTCGAGCATGGCCCTTTGCAGCACGATCGCCCTCGTCGGCGCCGAGCATCCGCACCAATTCACCGACGATGCCGTCACCGTTAAGCCCGGTCAGAACCGTCCGGGCGGGTGAACTCGACGCGTCCTTGACGATCGTGAAATGCCTGGCCGCCATCGCCGCGACCTGCGGCAGATGGGTGATGCAGAGCAGCTGCCGTCCCGCTGCAAGCTCGCGTAGATGTGATCCGACCGCCCTGGCGGTGTGTCCGCCGATCCCGGCGTCGATCTCGTCAAAGACGAGCAACGAGCCGTCGCCTTGGCCCGCTTCGGACTCGCCGCCGTGCGCAACACTCAGCAACGCCAGCATCACCCGCGACAGCTCGCCTCCCGAAGCGACCTCACGCAAGGGCCCGAACGGCAATCCACGGTTAGGAGCGATCAGGAACTCGACCGCATCCTTGCCGCGCGCGCCGCAGCCGCCGTCACGCTCGCGGACCGCCACCTCAAAGCGTGCGTCGCCCATCGCCAGCTCCGAGAGCCGGCTGAGCACGGCGTCCGCCAGCGCCGGCGCGGCAGCGACACGGGCGCTGCTGAGTGCGGCAGCGACCCGCTCACGCGCCGCTGCGGCTCGCTCAAGCTCAACCGTGAGGTCGGCGAAGGTCTCGTCAGCATCCTGAAGTTCCGCGTGGCGTCGCCTGCAGTCGTCCGCGTGCGCAAGCACTTCCGCGATGCCGCCACCGTGCTTGCGCGCAAGCCGCGCGAACAGCCCAAGCCGCTCCTCCACCACCTCCAGCCGTCCCGGTTCGGCTTCGAGCCGGTCAAGGTAGCCGCGCAACTCG
>Ga0302314_10016892_pt1 | contig 12292 bp, 11 predicted proteins | sample III_Palsa_N2_3_FD_200533 | JGI IMG/M metagenome (GOLD analysis project Ga0302314, IMG submission 200533) | Peat permafrost microbial communities from Stordalen Mire near Abisko, Sweden - III_Palsa_N2_3 | ecosystem: Environmental > Terrestrial > Soil > Palsa > Peat permafrost | place: Sweden...
CGGTGGGCCATGGTGCTGCGCCAGCCGATCTACGAGAAGGACCGGCTGGACCCGGTGCAGCCCGGCACCTCACCCGTGCTGGATCCCGGGCTGCTCGCCGAGTATCCGGAGGGCTATCGCTACCTGGCCTACCTGCAGGTCCGGGTGGGCTACCCGGTGAAGAAGGACATGCCAGGCCTGGACGGCCCCGAGCTGGCTGACCTGTACCGGCGCGGCGGCGCCTGGCTGGCCGGAGAACCGGTCGCTCCCTGACTCAGCCTGCCCGGCCGGCCAGCACGATGTCGTCGGCGCGGGCCCACGCCGTCTCCTGCCCGGCCGGGGTGTAGGTGACCAGGTCCACGCTGCGCCGGGTCACCGACCGCAGCTCCGGCAGCGACCCGCCGATGACACCGAGGCTGCGGGCCTGCACCAGCACGTTCCCCCACGAGGCCGCCTCGGTCGGCCCGGCTACCACCGGCAAGCCGCAGGCATCGGCGACCAGCTGGCAGAACAGCGGGTTGGCCACGCCGCCGCCGACGACATGGACGACGCGGACCTGGTGACCGGTGACCCGTACCGCGTCGCGTACCGCGTGCCTGATCGCGACGGCCATGCTGTCCAGGATGCACCGCAGGACCTCCGCCGCCGAGGCCAGGGGCACGCCGCTGGTGTGCTCGCAGGCGCGGATGATCCGCTGCGTCATACCGTCCGGGGCGGCGAAGCCCGGATCCTGCACGTCGACCAGCGCCCGCAGGCCTGGTACCTCACTCGCCGCGCCCGTCAGCTCGTTCAGATCGATGTGGCTGCCCTCGGCCTGCCACTGCCTGACGCACTCCTGCAGCAGCCAGAAGCCGGTCACGTTGCGCAGGAACCGGATGGTCCCGTCGATCCCGGCCTCGTTGGTGAAGCCCGCGTCGCGGGCGGCTTGGTTGATCACCGGCGCCGCGAGCTCGACGCCGGCCAGCGCCCAGGTCCCGGTGCAGACGAAGGCGAAGGCGTCGTCGGCGGCGGGCACGCCCGCGACGGCCGCGGCGGTGTCGTGCGAGGGCCCGATGACGACCTGCGGCGGGCGGCCCAGCCCGAGGTCGGCGGCGACCTGGCGGTTCAGCGGGCCGGCCAGCTCCCCCGGCGTCCGCAGCCGGGGGAACAGGCCGGCTGGCACGCCGAGGGCATCCGCGACCCCGGTAGCCCAGGTCATCGTGCGGGTGTCCAGCAGGCCCGTGGTGGAGGCGTTGGTCAGCTCGGTGCCCAGCTGGCCGGACAGCCAGTAGGTCATCAGGTCCGGGACGAGCAGGGCGTGCTTGGCCGCGCGAGCCTGCGTCGAGTCGCGCTCGGCCATCAGCTGGAAGACGGTGTTGAACGAGTGCACCGCGATGCCGGTCGCCTCGTACAGCCGGGCCGCGTTGATGCCCGCGACCCCGCCGGGCGTCTGGGTAACCGCCGCTAACGCCGGCCCGGTGCGTGCGTCACGGTAGCTGGCCGGGTCGGCGATCAGGGCGCCGTCGCCGTCGAGCAGCCCGTAGTCGATGGCCCAGCCGTCGACGCAGACCGCGTCCAGCGGGCCGGCCTGCTCATCCGCGGCCCGCAGGCCGTCGAGGATCCCGGCGAACAGCGCGCGGGCATCCCAGCGCAGCACGCCGCCGGTCGTTCGGGGCTGGTTACCGAACCGGTGGATCTCGCGGAGGGTGAACCCGTCGCCGGCGCCGTGGCCGACCACGACCCGGCCGCTCGAGGCGCCGAGGTCGACCGCCGCGACCCGGATCGCCGCCCCGCTTACCGTCATGCACCCCAGCCCGCCTGCTGTCCGCCGGTCCGCTCGGCCACGATCTTGTCCGCGTAGCCGGACGCAGCGTACGCCGCCATCGGGTCCGGCGCCAGGCCCTGCTCGGTGCGCAGCTCGGCGAGCAGCGGCCGGACGTCGGTGTTGTAGGCGTCCATCAGCACGCCGTGCGCGCCGAGCACGTCCCCGGCGGCCTGCGCGGCGGCCAGCGCACTGGCGTCGACGAGCAGCGCCTTGGCCGTGGCCTCCTGGACGTTCATCACCGAGCGGATCTGGCCGGGGATCTTGGGCTCGATGTTGTGACACTGGTCGAGCATGAAGGCAATGCCGGCGTCGGCGCCCAGCGCGCCGGCGTCCACGACTTCGAACAGGATCCGGAACAGCTGGAACGGGTCCGCGGCGCCGACGATGAGATCGTCGTCGGCGTAGAAGCGGGAGTTGAAGTCGAACGCGCCCAGTTTGCCCGCCCGCAGCAGGAATGCCACGATGAACTCGATGTTGGTGCCCGGGGCATGGTGGCCGGTGTCGACGCACACCTTGGCGCGGTCGCCGAGCTGCAGGCAGTGCGCGTAGGACGTGCCCCAGTCGGGCACGTCGGTGGTGTAGAAGGCCGGCTCGAACAGCTTGTACTCCAAGATCAGCCGCTGCTCACCGGACAGCCGTGCGTAGACCGCGGCCAGCGCCTCGGCCAGCCGGTCCTGCCGGGCCCGGATGCTGTCCTGGCCGGGGTAGTTGGTGCCGTCGGAGAACCACAGCTTCAGGTCACGGGAGCCGGTCTGGTCCATCACGTCGACGCATTCGAAGAGATGATCAAGGGCCTTGTGCCGGACGGCGGGGTCCGGGTTGGTGACGCTGCCGAGCTTGTAGTCGTTGTCCTGGAACACGTTGGCGTTGATGGTGCCGAGCGTGATGCCCGCCTCCGCCGCCGCGGTCGCCAGCGCCGGGTAGCTGCCGACCTTGTCCCAGGGGATATGCAGCGCGACGGACGGCGCGACGCCGGTGTACTTGTGCACCTGGGCGGCGTCGGCGATCTTCTCGTACGGATCACGCGGCACGCCCGGCTGGGCGAAGACCTTGAACCGTGTCCCCGAATTGCCAAAGGCCCACGACGGCAGCTCTATCTTCTGCTCGGCCAGGACGCTTTTGACAGCCTCACGATCCATTCTGGAAACCTGCTTTCTCAAGCTTCGGTGGTGCCGCGGTGCGATCGCCTCAGCTTCCCCTGCCGCGGGCGCCGGGGTGGGCCCGGCGCCCGCGGCGCGCCGCTAGAAGTTGAAGGTGTTGATGTTGGCCGCGCTGAAGACGAACGGCGGCCCGAGCAGGACGGTCTTGTCCGCGCCGACCGTGAACGAGCCGAGCTTGCCCGCGGTGAACGTCTGGCCCTGCGCACCGCTGATCTTGCCCGAGGCGAGCTCGACCGCCGCGTATGCGGCCAGGTAGCCGAGGTTGGCCGGGTTCCACAGCTCGAAGCTCTTGATGGTGCCGTCGGCGACGTACTTCTTCAGCGAGTCCGGGGTACCGAGCCCGGTCAGCATGATCTTGCCGCGGTACTTGGCGGTGTCGAGCACGGCGGCCGCGGCCGCGATCCCGACGGTGGTGGGGGAGATGATGCCCTTCAGGTTCGGGTACTGCTCAAGCAGCCCCTGGGTGACCTGGGTGGCCGTAGTCGGGTCATCGTTGCCGTAGACGGTCGCGACCAGCTTCATCTTCGGGTACTTCGCCAGCTCCTGCTTCATGTACCCGATCCAGGCGTTCTGGTTCGTGGCGGAGGCAGCGGCCGAGACGATCGCGATGTCGCCGGTGTCGTGGATCTGCGAGGCGAGCAGGTCGATCTCGCTCGTGCCGATCTGGGCGGTCGACGCCTGGTTGATGAACAGGCTCCGGCAGGTCGGCGCGTCCGAGTCGTAGGTGACGACCGTGACGCCGCGCTTCATCGCCGCGTTCAGCGTCGGGCACAGCGCCGTCGGGTCGGTGGCCGACACCAGGAGCGCGTTCGCGCCCTTGCTGATCGCGGCCTGGATGGCCGGGATCTGCGAGGCCGGCGTGGCCGCGGTCCCGCTGGTCTCGGTGCCGGTCTCACCCAGCGCGTCCAGGGCGGCGATCGCGCCGCCGGACTTCGCGCTGTCGGCGGTGGTGAAGTAGGAGTTCCCGAGGTTCTTCGGGATGATGAAGACCTTCAGGCCCTTCTTCAGGCTGCCAGCGGCCGAGGAGCCCGAGGAACCCGAGGCCGATGACGAAGTCCCAGCCGAGGATGACGAGGTGCTCGAGCCCGACGATGAGCACGCCGCCAGCAGGACTGACGCCATGACGAGTGGCACGGCCAGCCCGGCCGTCTGTCTCAGTTTCATTCTGAATCCTTTCAATTTTTCGGCTTTGAAAGCTTGCGGATCCGGTGGACGGTGCTGCGGCGACGTTGGCCGCTAGTTAGCTGCGCGCTGGTCAGGGTGGTGTGCTGGCCGGTGGCAGGCCCGCGGCCGTGCCAGGCCGTCCCCGCCGCGGTCGGCCGGCGGGCAGCCGGGCCCGCAGCCGCTGCGAGAACGACGCCGCGTTCCGGCCGAAGACGGACAGCAGCAAGAGGCCGCCGGTGACGATCCCGGCGGCTTCCTGGTTGAAGTTCGTCAGGAACAGCGCGTTCTGGATGCCGGCGAACGCAAGCACCCCGAGGACGATGCCGACGATCGAGCCCTTGCCGCCGAAGATCGAAACCCCGGCCAGCAGCACGATCGCGACGACGTCAAGTTCGAGGCCGAGGCCGTTGTCCTGGACGGCGGTGTTGAGGCGGAACGTCCACAGCACGCCCGCCAGGGCGCAGACCAGCCCGGAGACCATGAACAGGATGGTCTTGATCCGCTTGACCCTGATGCCGGCGAACTGGGCCGCCTCGCTGCTGGCGCCCATCGCGAAGATGGACCGGCCGAACGGCGTGGCGTGCAAGATCACGCCGAAGACGATCGCGAGCACGATGAATATCGCGGTGGAGTAGGTGATGTCGTTGCCGGTGAACGGCACCGCGTTCACTCCGAGGTTGGTGTAGGCCGCCGGGAAGTTGGAGATCGTGTTCGGGCCGAGCAGGATCGTCGCGATACCCCGGTACAGCGCGAGCGTCCCGATGGTGACCGCGAGCGAGGGCAGCCCGAGCCGGGTGACGAGCAGCCCGTTGATCGCGCCCGCCGCCAGCCCTACCACCGCGATCAGGACGAAGATGCCGATCATCGGCCAGTGCCGGCCCCACAGGTAGCCGAGCAGGGCGCTGGACATGCCGAGGGTCGACGCCACTGACAGGTCGATTTCGCCGCTGATCACGATCAGCGTCATCGGCAGCGTCATGATCGCGATCTCGCCGTTGGACAGGCCCAGGTTGAAGAAGTTGTTGCTGGTGAAGAACTGTGACGAGACCGATGCGCCGGCGATGCCGATGACCACAACCACCAGGGCCAGGCCGGTCTCCCAGCGCAGCATTTCCCTGGCCTGAACCGAGCCGGCCGCGGACCGGAGCCTGCTAGCCACGACGGCCCCCCTTCAGCCGCAGCGCGGCGGTGAGCCTGACCGAGATGAGCTGGTCCAAGGTGATGGCCAGGATGAGCAGGAAACCCCAGATCGACTGGTCCCAGAACGGCGAGATGCCAAGGACGTAGAGCGCGGAGCTGATGGTGTTGAGCAGCAGCGCGCCGAGCGCCGCGCCCACCGCGCTGCCGCTCCCGCCGAAGATCGCGACTCCGCCGACCACCACGGCGGATACCACCTGGAGCTCGTAGCCGGTACCCGCGGTTGAGTCGATGGTGCCGTACTGGGCGGCCCACAGCACGCCGGCCACCCCGGCGATCGCCCCGCTCACCGCGAACGCCACGAAGACGCGCCTGCCGACCGGAATCCCGGCCAGCCGCGCGGCGTCCGGATTGGACCCCATCGCATAGAGCTCGCGGCCGGACCGGAACGAGCGCAGGTAGTACGCGCCGATCGCGATCACGACCGCTATCGCGATGGCGAGGTCGGGGATGCCGAGCACGGTCGCCTTGCCGATGTTCAGGAAGCTGCCCGGCAACGAGTTGGCGACCACTTCCTTGCCGCCGACGATCAAGATGTCGATGCCGCGGAAGATGTACAAGGTGGCCAGGGTTACCACCAGGCTCGGCACCCGCCCGGCCGCGACCATGATCCCGTTCAGCATCCCGCAGGCCAGGCCGATGCCCAGGCCAGCCAGGAATACCACGACGATGGGCATGCCATGGTGCTGCCCGAACAAGCTGGCGGACAGGTAGGCGGAAAGCCCGAGCACCGACCCGACGGACAGGTCGTAGTTCCGGCTGATGACCACCATCGTCTCGCCCAGCGCGAGCAGGGCGAACACCGTGGTGTTGGTCAGGATGAACTGGATGTTCGTGGTGTTCAGGAATCGGTGCTGGACCGCTGTGGTGACGGCGACGAACACCACCAGGACGACCACGATGCCCGATTCCCTGACCCGGAAGGCGCGCTCGGTGAGCTTGCGCGCGCCCGTGCCGGCCGCGGCCGGCGGGCGTTCGCTCTGCGGCACCAAGATGGTGCTCATGGCGCCCCCGGCCCGGCTGGTCCGGCGAGCTGTTCTCGGGACGAGCCTGGCGCGGCCTGGCCGGTGGCGGCGGAGATGATCTGCTCCTGCGAGGCCTCCGCGTGCGCGAGCTCGGCCATCAGCCGCCCCTCTCGCATCACCAGGATCCGGTCACTGATCCGCAGCACTTCGGGCAGCTCGGAGGAGATCATCAGGACGCCCACCCCGTCCCGGGCGAGCTGGACGAGCAGGTGATGGACCTCCGCCTTGGTGGCGATGTCAATGCCCCGGGTGGGCTCGTCCACGATCAGCACGGCGGGCTTGCGGCCGAGCCACTTGGCCAGCACGACCTTCTGCTGGTTGCCGCCGGACAGCAGGGACACCGGGTCCTTGAGCCTGCCGTACTTGATCTGCAGCCGGGCCGCCCAGTCGGCCGCCAGCCCGCGCTCGGCTGAGGGCCGGATCAGACCCGCGCGGCTCAGCCGCGCCAGCGAGGCCAGCGCCACGTTCTGCTGCACCGACATGTCCATGACCAGGCCCTGCTGGCGCCGGTCCTCGGGCACGAATCCCACCCCGGCCGCCATCGCTCCCGTCGGCGAGCCGCGGCGGAGCTTGTGCCCGCGTACCGCGACCGAGCCCGCGTCGTACCTGTCAATCCCGAAGATCGCGCGGGCCACTTCGCTGCGTCCCGAGCCGACCAGCCCGGCCAGCGCGACGATCTCCCCGGCCCGGACGGTGAAGGAGATGTCGGTGAATACCCCCTCGCGAGTCAGCCGCTCGACGCTGAGCAGCGGCTCACCCGCGGTGCCCTGCTCCTGCGCCGGCCGTTCTGCCAGCTCCCGGCCGACCATGGCGCGGACCAGGTCGGCCGCGGTCAGGCCCGCCAGTTCCTGGCTGAGCACCTGCTTGCCGTCGCGCATCACGGTGACCCGCTGGCAGAGCGTGAAGACCTCCTCGAGCCGGTGCGAGATGAACAAGATCGCGGCGCCGGAGGCACGCAGCGTCCGCGCCACGTCGAAGAGCCGGTCTACCTCGGCGGCCGACAGCGCGGCCGTCGGCTCGTCCATCACGATGACCCGGGCCCGCAGCGAGATGGCCTTGCCGATCTCGACGACCTGCTGGTCCGCGATGGACAGCCCCCGGGCGATCCGTGCCGGGTCGAGCTGGACCCCGAGCCGGGCGAAGATCGCCGCCGCCTCGGCCCGCATCGCCCGCCGGTCGATCCGCCGGCCCGAGCTCAGCGGCTGGCGCCCGATGAACATGTTCTCCGCGACGGTCAGGTCGGGGAACAGGGCCGGTTCCTGGTAGATGACGGCGATCCCAGCCGCCAGGGCCGCCGCCGGGCTGTGCAGCGTCACCTCCCGGCCGTCCACGAGCAGCGACCCTGCGTCCGGCTGGTACACGCCCGCCAGGATCTTCACCAGTGTCGACTTGCCCGCGCCGTTCTCGCCGACCAGCGCATGCGCCTCGCCGGGGTAGAGCTCGATCGATCCGTCTATCAGCGCCTGCACGGCCGCGAACGACTTCGCCGCGTGCTGCAGCACCAGCACCGGCTGTGCTCCGGCCCCCTCGGCCGCCGCGCTGGTCTCCCCGGCGAGAGCGCCGGCCGGTCCGGCCGTAGCGCCGGGAGCCTCGGCCGCCGCGCCAGCGTCCTCGCCGGCCTGGCTGCCCGCCACGTCGCCAGATGCCATCTCCACCCTGAGCCCGATCCTCTCGCTAGGTTTCGGCCTTGGGTCGTCAACCTGAATGGAACGTTTCAATTAGGTCTGTAGTGTGATCTCGACCGACATATGTGTCAATGGCCCAGTCGCCGCTCGGCACCGAATTGTTATCGGCCCGATGGCGTCTACGATGGGACGCCGAGGGCGTGTTGCGCCAGCATGCCCTGGCTATGAGCGTCCGGAGGGCTGATGGCTGCGGGCATGAAGGACGTGGCCAGCCTGGCCGGGGTCGCGGTCGGCACGGTGTCGAACGTGCTGAACCACCCCGACTTGGTGCGGCCGCTGACCCGCGCTCGCGTCGAGGCCGCGATGGAACAGCTGGGCTTCATCCCGAACGGATCGGCGCGTCAGCTCCGCGCGGGCCGCAGCCGCTGCCTCGGGCTGGTCGTGCTCGACGTGACGAACCCGTTCTTTACCGAGGTCGCCCGCGGGGTCGAGGACTACGCCCAGGCCGCGGGCTACGCCGTGATCTTGTGCAACTCCGATGAGGCGGATGACAAGGAACGCAGGTACCTGCGCGTGCTTGAGGAGCAGCGGGTGCGCGGCATCCTCATCACCCCGGTGCACGGCCGGGCCCCCGAGCTGCGCCGCATCCGCGATCGCGGCACCCCGGTGGTGCTGCTCGACCGGCCGGGGTCGGCCGGGCAGTGCTCGGTCGCCGTCGATGACCGGCGCGGCGGCGAGATAGCGGTCAGTCATTTGCTGGATCTCGGGCATCGCCGCATCGCCCTGGTCAACGGCCCGGCCGCGATCCGCCAGTGCGCCGACCGCCGGCGCGGTGCCTACCGCGCGGTGGAGCGGGCCGGGCTTGATCCCGTGACGGTGCTCACCGAGGTGACCGTCCCGGCGATGAACACCAGGGCCGGCGCCGCGGCGGCCGACGAGCTGCTGGCCGGCGTCCGGGCGCCGACCGCGGTGTTCTGCACCAACGACATGCTCGCCCTCGGTGTGCTGCGCCGCCTGAGCCAGGCCGGGGTCGCGGTGCCCGCAGATCTCGCCGTCGTCGGTTACGACGACATCGACTTCGCCGCCGACGCCGCGGTGCCGCTCACCTCGGTGCGCCAGCCCAAGTACCAGCTCGGCCAGGCCGCCGCCGAGCTCCTGCTCGACGAGGCCGACCGGCCCGCCGAGCACGAGCACCGCCGCTTCGTGTTCAAGCCCGAGCTGGTCGCGCGGGCCAGCAGCGGCTCAGCCGTCTGATTCACTATTACCCATGCCGCCGCAATCTCCAGAAGTGCCCGCCTGGTTCACCCGTGCCGTGGCCGCCCAGCCAGAAGCCGGCTCGCTGACCTGGGCCGGGACAGAGATCAACTTCCTGATGTGGGGACCGGGGGACACCCCTGGCGTGGTCCTGATCCACGGCGGCGGCGCTCATGCCCACTGGTGGGACCACATCGCGCCGTTTCTGGCCACCGAGCAGCGCGTCGTCGCGGTCGACCTCAGCGGCCACGGCGACAGCGGCCACCGGGACACCTACAGCCTGGACCAGTGGTCCGGCGAGGTCCTCGCGGCCGCCAAGGCGGGCGGCATCGCCGGCCGGCCCGTCCTGGTCGGGCACAGCATGGGCGGGATGGTCGCGCTCCGGGCGGCCAGTAGCTTCCCTGACGAGCTCGAGGCCATCGTCGTGGTGGACACACCGATCGGCTACCTCACCCCCGAGGACCGGGCGGCGCGTGACCACGCCGCGTTCGGGCCGCTGCGCAGGTACCGGACCGAGGCCGAAGCGATCGCGCGGTTCCGGCTGATCCCGCCGCAGGAGCAGGCGCTGCCCTATGTGCTGCAGCACATCGCCGCGCGGTCGGTCCGGCCGGTCGCGGGTGGCTGGTCGTGGAAGTTCGATCCGGAGATCTTCGGCCGCAACTCGCTGGACCCCGAGTCGCTCTTCGCGCTGCGGTGCTCGACGACGCTGGTCCGGGCCGAGCGCGGCCTGCTCACCGCCGAGATGTGTGCCCACGTGCGGCTGGCGGACGGCCGCCCGGCGCCGGTGCTGGAAATCCCCGAGGCGAGCCACCACGTCATGATCGACCAGCCGCTCACCCTGGTGACCGCGCTGCGGGCGCTGCTGGTGAATCAGCGGTACGCCTGACTCACTCGCTAGCTGCGTACCGCCCGGGCCGCCACAGTGATCATCGGCAGGACGAATTCGCCGCTCGATGTCTCCGGCCGCGCGTGCAGGAAGTCGCGGACCTGGCCAAGCAGCTTAGCTCGCTCCGTCTCCTCCATGACCAGGAAATTGGAGTGGGTAGCGATGGTGGCCAGCAGGGAGTCGGCGGTCCGTGCCTGCCCATGATCGAACTCGGTCGCCTGGGCGTGCTGGAACAGCCCGCGGCCGGTCTCGGTGAGGCGTTCCTGCCAGGACTTCGCGCCGTCCTCCCGCCACCGGAGCAGTGTGATGCTGGCCTTGCGCTTGCTCATCTCGGCAAACTCGGCGACCCAGCCGACCCGGTCGTCGTCCACGTTCCACAGCCCCGCGAGCACGCCGCCCGGCGTCAGCACGCGGGCGATCTCGGGCAGCGCCCGGTCCATGTCGAACCAGTGCATCGCCTGGCCGGCCAGCACAGCGTCGACGCAGGCGTCGGGCAGCGGGATCTCCTCGGCGTGGCCGGGTAGCGCCCGCACCGCAGGCAGCTGGCGCCGGAGCTCGGCCAGCATGTCCGGATCGGGTTCCACGGCCGTCACGTCGGCGCCGAGACTGACCAGGGATGCCGTCAGCTTGCCGGTGCCTGCCGCGAGGTCGAGTACCCGCAGCGGCTGACGGGAACGGACGGGCTCAAGTGCCCACCGGATCGCCGCTTCGGCATAATCGGGCCGGTGCTCCGCGTAGGCCGCGGCGGCGGTGCCGAACGAAGAACCGTGCCGCAGCCGTTCGGCTTCTGCCGCCTTGGCCTGGTCTTCAGTGTGATCATCCACCCGAGTCAGCCTAGACGAATGGCTTGCGCTAGGAGGAAGCGTGCCTGGCGTCATAGGCGGTGCGGGCCGCTTCGATCTCGGAAAGGTGGCTGTCCGTCCAGGTGACGAGCTGGCCGATGGTGTCCAGCAGCGTGCGCCCCATGGGAGTGAGCGCGTACTCGACCCGGGGCGGGATGACCGGGTGGATCGTCCGTGTCACGATGCCATCGCGCTCCAGGCCGCGCAAGGTTACGGTCAGCATCCGGGCGGTGATACCGTCGACGGCACGATGCAGCTCGGTGAACCGCTTTGTCCCCTGTCCGAGGAGGTCAATAACCAGAACCGACCACTTGTCGCCGACACGCTGCAAGACTTCCCGCGCGCGGCAGGGCGACGGTTCTCCGGCCAGTTCCGAGAGTTCGACCGCCGGCTCCGGCCCTTGGCAGCTCGGCTCTGACGGCTCGAAAACCGGGCCGGGGTACCCGGGTTCCAACAGATCCCCTCCTACATATGTATAAATATTACCTCGCGGAATCCTACGTACCCTAGTACTTGACGCTTCAATCATTATTTGGTTACTATAAAGAAGTTAGGTACGCGAGCGAAGTCGCTCGCGCATGGACCACCTACCTGGAGGAACAATGACCGAGACAGCCGTGGAGATTCCCGGCTACGTCGCCGGGACCTGGGCCATCGACCCGGTGCATTCGGAAGTATCTTTCGTAGTCCGCCACATGATGGTGAGCAAGGTCCGCGGCCGTTTCGACAAGTTCGAAGGGACTATCACCACCGCTCCGGACCCGCTGCAGTCCAGCGTCAACGCCACGGTTGACCTCAGCTCAGTGAACACCGGCGAGCCCAACCGGGACAACCACATCAGGAGCGCGGACTTCTTCGAGGTCGAGTCGCACCCCACGATGACGTTCCATTCCACCGGCGTCCGCCACGACGGCGAAGACTTCCTGATCGACGGTGACCTCACCATCCGCGGCACCACCAAGCCGGTGACGCTGAAGCTTGAGATCAACGGTTTCGGCCCCGACGCTTACGGCGGCACCCGGGCGGGCTTCTCCGCGACCACCGAGATCAACCGGACGGACTGGGGCGTCAGCTACAACGGCCCGATCCCCGGTGGCGGCGTCGCGGTGAGCGAGAAGGTCACCATCACCCTCGAGATCGAGGGCGTTCTCGCCAAGCCTGAGTAAAGCCCGGCAGCTGGCGGGCCGGAAGAGCCGCAACAGCGGACCTTCCGGCCCACAGTCATGTCCACGCCGCGCCCGGCCTAGCTGCTGGTGCCGTGCTTGACGAGGTAGTCGATGTACAGCGGCCGCAGCGCCTCGGCCAGCTCGCCTTTCCCCGAATCAAGCGCATCCGAGAGCAGCGCGGTGACCTTGG
>Ga0302314_10016893_pt1 | contig 12292 bp, 5 predicted proteins | sample III_Palsa_N2_3_FD_200533 | JGI IMG/M metagenome (GOLD analysis project Ga0302314, IMG submission 200533) | Peat permafrost microbial communities from Stordalen Mire near Abisko, Sweden - III_Palsa_N2_3 | ecosystem: Environmental > Terrestrial > Soil > Palsa > Peat permafrost | place: Sweden...
AGTCGCAGCGGCGGCGGCATTACCGCGCAACTGCGCGCGCTGGCCGGGGTCGGCTCGGTGGTTCCCGTCGCCGCCGGCGCGCTGGGGATCGGCCTGCTGACTGGAAGCAGGCGCCGCGGCGTCAACTTCTTCACGGCGACCTGGTCGCAGCTGTTATTGACCGCCAGCGGTGTGGAACTCAACATCCTGGGCCAGGAGAATCTGACCGCCGAGCGGCCCGCGGTGTTCATCTTCAACCACCGCAACCAGGCCGACCCGGTCATCGTCGGCGCGCTGATCCGCGACAACTGGGTGGCCGTCGGCAAGAAAGAACTCGAGAGCGATCCGATCATGGGCACGCTGGGCAAGGTCTTGGACTCGGTCTTCATCGACCGGGATAACCCGACCGCTGCGGTGGAGTCGCTGCACCAGGTCGAGGAGCGGGCCAGACAAGGGCTGTCCATCATGATCGCGCCGGAGGGCACCAGGCTGGACACCACCAGCGTCGGGCCGTTCAAGAAGGGGCCGTTCCGGATGGCGATGGCGGTGGGAATACCGATCGTGCCGATCGTGATTCGCAACGCCGAGATCATCGCCGCGCGTAACTCCACGACGATGAACCCCGGCACCGTGGATGTTGCGGTGTTTCCGCCGATCTCGGTGAGCGACTGGACAGTTGAGACGCTGGCGGATCGGATCGCCGAGGTGCGCCAACTCTATCTGGACACGTTGGCCGACTGGCCGGTCGACGAGCTGCCCGACCATGACGTGTACCGAAAGAAGGCGGCGCCGCGAAGGGCGCCGCGCAAGGCCGCCAAGGTCGCGCCCGCCAAAGCCGTACCCGCTAAGGCCGCGCCCGCGAAAGCCGCCGCCAAAGCTGCACCCGCCAAGGCCACGCCTGAGAAGGCTGCGGCGAAGAAAGCTGCGGCGAAGAAAACGGCCAAGGCGGCCCAATCCAAAGCGGCGCCGCGCAAAGCGAACAAGGCCCAACCGAGTACGCCTCGGCCGAAGGGGCGATCGTGACCACCCCGGCTGTCGACGAGGGTTCTTTCAGCACCAGCGACGACACCTTGGTGCTGGCGTCGGCGTCGTCGCCGATGGAATCGGAATTGCTTGCCACGTGGCTGGATCAGCAACGTGCTCGCCATCCGGAGACCAAGCTCGAGGTGCTGCCGCTGCCCGAGCGGGACGCCTCATCCGGCGCGCTGGCGCAACTAGTCGAGCAACTCGAGTTGGACGAGGACCGGTCGATCGTGCCGGTGCGAGTCTTCTGGATGCCGCGTGCCGACGCGTCGGCATGGAATCGGGTGGCGGCGTTGATCCCGGGCCGAAATCCCTACCAGCCCAGCGAGCGTCAGCAGCGCCACATTCTGCGTTCCGACCGTTCACGCGCCCAGGTGGTGGCTGGCGAATCGGCCAAGGTGTCCGAACTTCGTCAGCAGTGGCGCGACATCACTGTCGGCGATAACCCGCGTGACTTCGCGCATTTCGTCACCCGCCGGGCGCTGCTGGCAATGGAACGCGCCGAATACCGCATCCTTGGACCGCAATACAAGTCCCCGCGGCTGGTGCGGCCGGAGATCTTGGCGTCGGCGCGATTCCGCGCCGGCCTGGAGAAGATCCCGGAAGCCACCGTCGAGCGAGCCGGAGAAATGCTCGACGAGCTCGCCACCGGATGGAGCCGAGTTTCCGTCGACCTGGTCTCCGTCCTGGGCAGGTTGTTCAGCCGGGGCTTCGACCGGGAAATCGACTACGACGAGTATCAGGTGGCGGCGCTGCGGACTGCGCTGGAAGCTCATCCGGCGGTATTGCTGTTCTCGCACCGGTCGTACATCGACGGCGCGGTGATGCCGGTGGCAATGCAGGAAAATCGGCTGCCGCCGGTGCATGTCTTCGCCGGTATCAACTTGGCATTCGGGGTAATGGGACCGCTGATGCGCCGCGCCGGGACCATCTTCATCCGTCGTAATATCGGCAACGATCCGCTGTATAAATACGTGCTCCGGGAGTACGTCGGCTATGTGGTGGAGAAGCGTTTCAACCTGAGCTGGTCCATCGAGGGCACCCGTTCGCGCACCGGGAAGATGCTGCCGCCCAAGCTCGGACTGATGAGTTATGTGGCTGATGCTTACCTAGACGGCCGCAGTGATGACATTCTGCTGCAAGGCGTTTCGATCAGCTTCGACCAGCTGCACGAGACAGCCGAGTACGCTGCCTACGCCCGCGGCGGGGAAAAGCGGGCCGAGGGTTTGAGCTGGATGTACAGCTTCATCAAGGCCCAGGGCGAACGCAACTACGGCAAGATCTACGTCCGCTTCCCCGAAGCGGTCTCGATGCGAGAGTATCTCGGCCCGTCGCACGGCCCGATCGCCGAGGACGAAGCCGCCAAACGGCTTGCCCTGCAGAAGATGTCGTTTGAAGTCGCCTGGCGGATCCTGCAATCCACCCCGGTGAATGCCACCGGTCTGGTGTCGGCGCTGCTGCTGACCACGCACGGGTTGGCGTTGACACTGGGGCAACTGCACCACACCCTGCAGGATTCGTTGGACTATCTCGAGCGCAAGCAAACCCCGATGTCCACCAGTGCGCTGCGGTTGCGGACACCCGAAGGCGTTCGCGCTGCGGTGGATTCGTTGTCTAATGGCCACCCAGTCACCCGGATCGACAGTGGCCGCGAACCGGTGTGGCGCATCACCCCGGAGAACGAGCACACCGCAGCGTTCTACCGCAACTCGGTGATCCACGCATTCCTGGAGACCGTCATCGTCGAACTGGCGCTCGCGCATGCCGGGCACGCCGACGGTGATCGGCTGGAGGCGTTCTGGAATCAGGCCATGCGGCTGCGCGACCTGTTGAAGTTCGACTTCTACTTCGCCGATTCGGCGTCATTCCGGCAGAACATTGCCCAAGAGATGGCGTGGCATGAGGATTGGGAAGCGCACGTCGCCGGGGGCGCGGCCGAGATCGACGCGATGTTGTACGCGAAGCGGCCGCTGATGTCGGACGCGATGTTGCGGGTGTTCTTCGAGGCTTACGAGATCGTGGCCGACGTGCTGCGCGACGCTCCGGCGGATATCGGCGAAAAGGAGCTGACCCAATTGGCGCTCGGCGTCGGCAAGCAATACGTTGCGCAAGGTCGGGTGCGCAGCAGCGAGCCGGCGTCGACATTGTTGTTCGCCACCGCGCGCCAAGTCGTCGCCGATCAGGATCTCCTCAAACCCGGCCCGGATCTGGCTGAGCGACGAGTCGCGTTTCGCCGCGAATTACAAGCCATCCTTCGAGATTTCGACCACGTCGCACAGATCGCGCGCAAACAGTTCGTCGCCCGCGAGGTCGAGGCACGCGGTGCGGACCGCCCGTAGGGGCGCGACCGTACGCTTTGTCTATGACGGATGCTCCGGCCGCTAGCCGTCGCGCGGTGGCATGGCCGCTGCTCGTCGGGGTGGCCATGTTGGCCGGCTGCACTGCGGCGGGCATCGGTGCGCTGTCGCTGGCGGCGGCGCTGACCGCTACCGGGTTACCTGATCCCGGTCCGGTGACCACGATTGGCCTGCCGTTTGTCCGGGCTGCCGGTGAGGTCGCGGCGGTCGTGGCCGTCGGATCCTTCCTGTTCGCCGCCTTTTTGGTGCCGCCGCAGGACAACGGCGTCCTGGATGTCGACGGCTATCGCGCGTTGCGGGTGGGAACGGTGGCGGCCGGGGCATGGGCGGTGTGCGCCGCCCTGCTGGTGCCGCTGACGATTTCCGACGTCTCCGGTCAGCCGATCATCGCCCACCTGAACCCGGCGACGCTGTGGTCGTTGGCCAGCCTGATCAACATCTCGACGGCGTGGCGCTGGACCGCGGTGCTGGCCGCCGTCGTGACGGTTGCCAGCCTGCCGGTGCTGCGCTGGTCATGGACGCCGCTGCTGCTGGTGGGGTCACTGGCCACCCTGCTACCGCTCGGGCTGACCGGTCACTCGTCGGCCGGCGGTTCGCACGACCTGGCCACCAACAGCCTGCTGATCCACCTGTTCGCGGGCAGTCTGTGGGCCGGTGGCCTGCTGGCGTTGCTCGTCCACGTGTTCCGCGGCGGACAGCACGCCGACCTTGCTTCGCGGCGATTCTCGGTGATCGCACTGTGGTGCTTTGTCGCGATGGCGGTCAGCGGGGTCGTCAACGCGCTGGTGCGGGTCTTGCCGTCGGACCTGCTCACCACCAACTATGGACGGCTGGTGGTCGCGAAGTTTGTCGCGCTGTGCCTGCTCGGCCTCGCCGGTTGGCGGCAGCGGCGCACCGGGATCGCTGCGCTGCAAGCAGATCCGGGCTCGCGCGCCAGCCTGCTTCGGCTGGCGCTGATCGAGGCGGTGGTTTTCGGCCTGACGTTCGGTGTCGCCGTCGGCCTTGGTCGCACGCCTCCGCCGCCACTGCCGATCGGCGTGCCCTCGATTTCCGACGTGAAAATCGGCTACGACTTCCCCGGGCCGCCGACCCCGGCCAGGGTGCTCCTCGATTGGCGGTTCGACTTGATCTTCGGCACGGCGGCCATCGTGTTCGCCGCGCTGTACCTGGCCGGAGTGGGCCGGCTGCGGCGCCGCGGCGATGCGTGGCCGATGGGCCGGACCGCGGCCTGGCTGCTGGGCTGTACGGCGCTGCTGTTTGTGAGCTCATCGGGTGTGGGCCGGTACATGCCGGCGATGTTCAGCATGCACATGGCCGCGCACATGATGCTGTCGATGCTGGTCCCGATCCTGCTGGTGTTGGGCGGGCCGGTCGGCCTGGCGTTGCGGGCACTGCCGGCAGCCGGCCCCGGCGACCCGCCGGGTATGCGGGAGTGGCTGCTCGCCGCCCTGCACAGCCGGATCTCGAGGTTCCTGACCAACCCGGTGGTTGCGACCGCCCTGTTCGTCGCCGGGTTCTACGGGCTGTATCTGGGCGGTTTGTTCGATGCTGCGGTCGGCAGCCACATCGGGCACGTCGTGATGAACATGCACTTCTTGGCCAGCGGCTACCTGTTCTACTGGGTGGTCATCGGTGTCGACCCCACGCCGAAACCGATCCCGCCGCTGGCGAAGGTGGCGGTGGTCTTTGCGTCGCTGCCGCTGCACGCATTCTTCGCGGTAATCCTGATGAGCATGCCGAAGGTGCTCGGCGAAAGCTTTTACCACTCGCTGCATCTGAGCTGGCACACCGACCTGTTGGGCGATCAGCGGCTCGGGGGTGGAATGGCCTGGGCCGCAGGGGAAATCCCACTGGTCGTCGTCATGATCGCATTGCTGGTGCAGTGGTCACGCAGCGACCAACGAACCGCGCGGCGACTGGATCGCGCGGCCGACCGCGACGACGATGCCGAATTGGCGGCCTACAACGCGATGCTAGCCGAGCTGGCCCGCCGCGACAGATCAGGCCAGCGCTAAGCGGTCACCGTCACGCCCGTCGCATCGGAGGTCGGGCCACACGATGTGCCCGCCTCTGAGCGACAAGTGCTCGGCACCCACGGTTTGTCGCTCGACGGCGGGCACGGCACCACTCCTGCGGCCAGGGGTCGATGTGGCGGATGCGACTTCTTTATCCACACCCAACGCTTCCTCCACAACGGCAGCCGCCTTCGCCCGGAATCGGATCGTGCTGTCGGTGATCCCGAGCTGAATGGCATGCATGCAGCACCGGTTGCGGTGCGATACAGGAAAGGTGGACAAGAAATGTTCGAAACACCGCTGACCGTGGTTGGAAACGTGGTCAACGATCCAAAGCGCCGCAGGGTCGGTGACCAGGAGGTGCTGAAGTTCCGGGTCGCGAGCAATTCGCGGCGCCGGTCCGCCGACGGCACCTGGGAGCCGGGCAGCTCGCTGTTCGTCACCGTCAACTGCTGGGGCCGACTGGTCTCCGGCGTGGGCGCATCACTGGGCAAGGGCTCGCCGGTGATCGTCGTCGGGCACGTCCACACCAGTGAATATGAAGACCGCGACGGTATCCGGCGGTCGACCCTGGAGATGCGCGCCACGGCTGTCGGTCCCGATCTGTCTCGCTGCATCGCGCGGGTCGAGAAGACGATCTCCTCCGGATCGGCGACCGGGGAGACCGAAGCCGAGGAGGAGAAAGAACCGGACAGCGCCGAGACCGCACCCGATGCCGAGGCTGCGTTGCCGCTATCGGCTTAGCTGCATCGACGCGGCGGTGCCCGTCCGGTGACGATGCTCGCCGCGCAGCGGCGTGGGGAGGAGCCGGACAAGGTGCCTAGGATGGGGCGCGAGCAATCCCTCGCAACCAGAAAGGCAACACCGCCGCATGGCTGAGTTCATCTACACGATGAAAAAGGTCCGCAAGGCGCACGGCGACAAAGTCATCCTCGACGACGTCACCTTGAGCTTCTATCCGGGCGCCAAGATCGGTGTCGTCGGCCCCAACGGGGCGGGTAAGTCGAGCGTCTTGCGGATCATGGCGGGGCTGGACAATGCCAACAACGGTGAAGCCTTCCTGGCCACCAATGCGACGGTCGGCATCCTGCTGCAGGAGCCGCCGCTGAACGAGGACAAGACCGTTCGCGGCAACGTCGAAGAGGGCCTCGGCGACATCAAAGTCAAACTCGACCGCTTCAACGAAGTCGCCGAACTGATGGCCACCGACTACTCCGACGAGCTGATGGAAGAGATGGGCCGGCTGCAGGAAGATCTCGACCACGCCGACGCGTGGGATCTCGATTCGCAGCTCGAGCAGGCGATGGACGCCCTGCGTTGCCCGCCGCCCGACGAGCCGGTGACGCATCTGTCCGGCGGGGAGCGGCGCCGGGTGGCGCTGTGCAAGCTGCTGCTGTCCAAGCCGGACCTGCTGCTCCTCGACGAGCCGACCAACCACCTCGACGCCGAGAGCGTGCAGTGGCTCGAACAGCACCTCGCCGCATACGAGGGCGCGGTTCTGGCGGTCACCCACGACCGGTACTTCCTGGACAACGTGGCCCAGTGGATCCTGGAGCTCGACCGCGGCCGCGCCTACCCCTACGAGGGCAACTACTCCACCTACCTGGAGAAGAAGGCCGAACGGATCTCGGTGCAGGGCCGCAAGGACGTCAAACTGCAGAAGCGGTTGACCGACGAGCTGGCGTGGGTGCGCTCCGGCGCCAAAGCCCGCCAGGCCAAGAGCAAGGCCCGCCTGCAGCGTTACGAGGAAATGGCGGCCGAGGCAGAGAAGACCCGCAAGCTCGACTTCGAGGAGATCCAGATCCCGACCGGCCCGCGGCTGGGCAACCTGGTGGTCGAGGTCGAGCACCTCGACAAGGGCTTCGAGGGACGCGCGCTGATCAAGGATCTGTCCTTCACGCTGCCCCGCAACGGCATCGTCGGCGTCATCGGTCCCAACGGCGTCGGCAAGACGACGCTGTTCAAGACCATCGTCGGGCTCGAACAGCCGGACAGCGGCATCGTCAAGGTCGGCGAGACCGTGAAGCTGAGCTACGTCGACCAGTCACGCGGGGGGCTCGACCCGAAGAAGAACGTCTGGCAGACCGTCTCCGATGGGCTGGACTACATCCAGGTCGGGCAGAACGAGATCCCGTCGCGGGCCTACGTCTCGGCGTTCGGTTTCAAGGGACCCGATCAGCAGAAGCCGGCCGGGGTGTTGTCCGGTGGTGAACGCAACAGGCTCAATCTGGCGCTCACGCTCAAAGAGGGCGGAAACCTGATCCTGCTGGACGAGCCGACCAACGACCTCGACGTCGAGACGCTGAGCTCGCTGGAGAACGCGCTGGACAAGTTCCCCGGCTGCGCGGTGGTGATCTCCCACGACCGCTGGTTCCTCGACCGGACCTGCACGCACATCCTGGCGTGGGAAGGCGACGACGACAACGAGGCCAAGTGGTTCTGGTTCGAAGGCAACTTCGGCGCTTACGAGGAGAACAAGATCGAGCGGCTTGGAGCCGATGCGGCGCGTCCACACCGAGTGACTCACCGAAGGCTCACTCGCGACTAGTGTCAGGCGTGCCAGCGTTGGTATGCGTGCTGAGGAGCGGTCGGCATGACGGTTGATGCTCTGAACTGGGCGAAGTTCGCTGACGGCCGTGACATTCCCCAGTGGATATCGAAGGCGTACGCCGACAGCTACCAAGGCCCGCACGACGACGAGGCCGACGCCGACTCCGCGCCTGCGGCGGAGTCGCAGACGGCTCACGCGGTCACGCCGGCGTTATTGAGCGCGCACTATCGGCTCGGTTCCAATCGGCCCGCAGGCGAGAGCCGCGTCGCGGTCTACCCGCACGACGACCCGAGCGGATTCGGTCCCGCGCTGCAGGTGGTCACCGACGACGGCGCGATGCTGATGGATTCGGTCACCGTGCTGCTGCATCGGCTCGGGGTGGCCTACGCGGCGATCATGAACCCGGTTTTCCATGTGCACCGGGACGGCGCCGGAGATCTGCTTGCGGTTGGGCCGAAGGATTCCGGCGGCGACGGGATCGATGAGACCTGGATCCATGTCCAGCTCGTGCCGTCGGTGGACCGCAACGCCCTCCATGAAGCCGAACGTCTGCTGCCAGGTGTGCTCGCCGACTTGCGCAGAGTCGCAGCGGATTCGACGGCGATGATCGCCGTGCTCGACGAGCTGGCCCACGACGTGGAAACCAACGCGAACGGCCACTACCCGGGCCCGAACGGCGGCGACGTCGCCACCCTGTTGCGCTGGTTGGCCGATGGACATTTCACGCTGCTGGGCTACCAGCGCTGCCCGGTGCACGACGGACGGGTGTCGGGGGATGCGGCGACGACCAGCCTCGGTGTACTGCGCCGCCGCAAGGGTTCGCGTCCGCGCCTGACCGAGGACCACGAGCTGCTGGCCTTGGCGCAGACAGACGTTGCCAGCTACTTACGTTTCGGCGCTTACCCGTATGTCTTCGCCGTCCGTGAAGACGCTGACGGCAGTTGCTTCGAGCATCGCCTCATCGGCCTGTTCACCGTTGCAGCGATGAACGCCGATGTCTTGGAAATCCCGATCATCTCGCGCAAGGTCCACGAGGTGCTCACCCTGGCTGACCTCGACCCCGGCCACCCCGGGCAGTTGCTGCTTGACGTGATCCAGACCGTGCCGCGTTCAGAGCTTTTCGCGCGCAGCCCCGAGCAACTGCTGGCGATGGCCAAGTCGGTGGTCGACCTCGGATCGGGGCGTCGCGCACTGCTGTTCCTGCGCGCCGACCGCCTCGAGTACTTCGTGTCGTGCCTGGTCTACCTGCCACGCGACCGCTATACGACAGCGGTGCGTTTGCAGATCGAAGACATTCTGGTCCAGGAATTCGGCGGCACCAGCCTCGAATTCACCGCTCGCGTCACTGAATCACCCTGGGCACTACTGCATTTCATGGTCCGGTTGCGCGCAGACACCGCCACGCAGATCGATACCTCCGACGCCAATCGGGTGCGGCTTCAGGCGCTACTGACCGAAGCCGCGCGCACCTGGTCCGACCGGTTGCTCGCCGAGGCGGTTGCGGCCGGGGTGGAGCCCATCGAGGCTGAGCACTACGCGGGCGCATTCGCAGAGCCGTACAAAGAGGCCGTCACCCCTGCCGATGCGATCAACGACATTGCCATCTTCGAAAAGCTGACCGACGATTCGGTCAAGCTGGTGCTGTCCGATCACGACTATGACGAAACCGTCCGGCTGACATGGTATTTGGGCGGGCGGACGGCATCGCTGAGCCAGTTGCTGCCGATGCTGCAGTCCATGGGTGTGGTGGTGCTCGAGGAGCGGCCGTTCACGGTGAACCGCCCGGACGGGCTGCCGGTGTGGATCTACCAGTTCAAGATCGCGCCGCAGCCCGCGGTCCCGCTGGCGCAGCCGGGTCCGGAGCGGGAGGTGATGGCTCAGCGTTTCGCCGATGCGGTGACCGCGATTTGGGAAGGCCGCGCCGAGATCGACCGGTTCAACGAGTTGGTGATGCGCGCCGACTTGACCTGGCAGCAGGTTGTGCTGCTGCGCAGCTACGCAAAATATCTGCGGCAGGCCGGTTTTCCGTACAGCCAGTCCCACATCGAATCGGTGGTCAACGAAAACCCGGACACCGCGCGCTCACTGGTCACGTTGTTCGAGGCGCTGTTCGATCCCGATCCATCGGGCTCGCCGAAGAGCCGTGACGCGCAGGCTGCCGCAGCGGCGGTCGCCGCGGACATCGACGCGTTGGTGAGCATGGATACCGACCGCGTCCTGCGCGCATTCGCCGAGCTGATTCAGGCTACGCTGCGCACCAATTACTTTGTGACACAAGAGAGATCGGCCCGCAGCCAGAATGTGCTGTCGCTAAAACTGGATGCGCAGCTGATCGAGGAGCTTCCGCTGCCGCGTCCGAAGTTCGAGATCTTCGTGTACTCGCCCCGCGTCGAAGGTGTGCACCTGCGGTTCGGTTACGTAGCGCGCGGTGGCCTGCGGTGGTCGGACCGTCGGGAGGACTTCCGCACCGAGATCCTGGGCCTCGTTAAGGCGCAGGCCGTCAAGAACGCGGTCATCGTCCCGGTCGGCGCCAAGGGCGGGTTCGTCGTCAAACAGCCGCCGCTGCCCACCGGTGATCCCGCCGCCGATCGCGACGCCAACCGCAACGAAGGCGTCGACTGCTACAAGCTATTCATCTCCGGACTGCTGGACATCACCGACAACGTCGACCACACCACCCGTGAGGTCAGCGCCCCACCGGGAGTCGTGCGCCGCGACGGCGACGACGCCTACCTGGTGGTGGCCGCAGACAAAGGCACCGCAACGTTTTCCGACATCGCCAATGAGGTCGCCGAGTCCTACGGCTTCTGGCTGGGCGACGCGTTCGCGTCCGGGGGATCCGTTGGCTACGACCACAAAGCGATGGGTATCACCGCCAAAGGTACGTGGGAAGCGGTCAAGCGGCACTTCCGCGAGATGGGCGTCGACACCCAGACCGAGGACTTCACCGTGGTCGGCGTCGGCGACATGAGCGGCGACGTGTTCGGCAACGGCATGCTGCTGTCCATGCACATTCGCCTGCTGGCCGCCTTCGACCACCGCCACATCTTCTTGGACCCCGACCCCGATCCGGCCGCGTCGTGGCAGGAACGACGACGGATGTTCGACCTGGCGCGCTCCAGCTGGGACGATTACGACACGTCGCTGATCAGCGAGGGCGGTGGGGTGTACAGCCGCGAGCACAAATCCATCCCGATCAGCGATCAGGTCCGCGCGGCGCTGGGCATCGAAGACGACGTCACCGAGATGGCGCCACCGAATCTGGTGCGCGCGATTCTGCGGGCACCGGTGGATCTGTTGTTCAACGGCGGCATCGGCACCTACATCAAGGCCGAGGCGGAATCCGATGCCGACGTGGGTGACCGGGCCAACGATGCACTGCGCGTCAACGCGAACCAGGTGCGCGCGAAAGTCGTTGGCGAGGGCGGCAATCTCGGTGTCACGGCACGTGGCCGGGTCGAGTTCGATCTGTGTGGTGGGCGGATCAACACCGACGCGATGGACAACTCGGCCGGTGTGGACTGCTCAGACCACGAGGTCAACATCAAGATCCTGGTCGACGCGCAGGTGACCGCGGGCAAGATCGATCCGGGTGAACGCACCCGGCTACTCGAGTCGATGACCGACGAGGTCGCCGCATTGGTGCTCGCCGACAACGAGGACCAGAACGACCTGATCGGCACCAGCCGCGCCAACGCCCCGAGCCTGCTACCGGTACACGCCGACCAGATCAAATATCTGGCGGCCGAGCGTGGGCTCAACCGCGAACTCGAAGCGCTGCCCTCGGAGAAGGAGATCGCGCGGCGGCTCGAGGTCGGCATCGGGCTCACCTCGCCGGAACTCGCGACGCTGATGGCGCACGTCAAGCTGACGCTCAAAGACGAACTGCTGGAAACCGATCTGCCGGATCAAGAGGTGTTCGCCAGCAAGCTACCGCGGTATTTCCCGTCGCAGCTGCGGGACCGGTGTGGCTCGGCGATCCGCTCGCATCAGCTACGGCGGGAGATCGTGACCACCATGCTGGTCAACGATTTGGTCGACACCGCCGGCATCAGCTACGACTACCGGATCACCCAGGACACCGGGGTGGGTCCGGTGGATGCGGTACGCACGTACGCCGCGACCGACGCGATCTTCGGGATCGGGCAACTGTGGCACAGCATTCGCGAGGCCGAGCTACCGATCGCGGTGTCCGACGAGATGACCCTGGACACCCGTCGGCTGATCGACCGCGCCGGACGCTGGTTGCTCAACTACCGCCCCCAACCGTTGGCGGTGGGCGCCGAAATCAACCGATTCGCAAGGAAAGTGGCAGCGTTGACGCCGCGGATGTCGGATTGGCTGCGCGGTGACGACAAGGCGATCGT
>Ga0302314_10016894_pt1 | contig 12292 bp, 1 predicted proteins | sample III_Palsa_N2_3_FD_200533 | JGI IMG/M metagenome (GOLD analysis project Ga0302314, IMG submission 200533) | Peat permafrost microbial communities from Stordalen Mire near Abisko, Sweden - III_Palsa_N2_3 | ecosystem: Environmental > Terrestrial > Soil > Palsa > Peat permafrost | place: Sweden...
CCGATCCTGAAGGGCGTCGACCAGTTCGATGCCGAGTTCTTCGGCATGTATGCGAACGAGGCGGCGCTGACCGATCCGCAGCATCGCGTGTTCCTGGAATGCAGCTGGCAGGCGCTGGAAGACGGCGGCTATGACCCAGCGGCCTATGACGGCGCCATCGGCGTGTTCGGCGGCTCGAGCATGAACACCTATTTCCTCAATAACGTCTGCGCGGATCGGGCCACGATCGAGCGCTTCACGACCGAGTTTCAGGTCGGCGGTTATCCGATGCTGCTCGGCGCCGGCCAGGAATTCCTGGCGACGCGGGTCGCCTACAAGCTGGGGCTGACCGGGCCGGCAATCACGGTACAGACCGCCTGCTCGACCTCGCTTGTCGCCGTCGCCCAGGCCTGCCAGAGCCTGCTGCTGTTCCAAAGCGACATGGCGCTGGCCGGCGGCGTGTCGATCAGCTTTCCGCAGCAGCGCGGCTATATGCATTTGGAGGGCGGCATGGTGTCCGCCGATGGCCATTGCCGGAGTTTCGACGCCGCCGCCAGCGGGACCGTCTTCGGCAGCGGCGCCGGTGTCGTGCTGTTGAAGCGGCTGGAGGACGCCGAGGCCGATGGCGATCGGATCTATGCCGTGATCCGCGGCACCGGCATCAATAACGACGGCGCCGGCAAAGTCGGTTTCACCGCGCCCAGCGCCGACGGCCAGGCGATCGCGATCGAACAGGCCCTGGCCGTGGCCGGCGTCGAGGCGCGCGATATTTCCTATGTCGAATGCCACGGCACCGCGACGCCGCTGGGCGACCCGATTGAAGTGGCCGGCCTGACCAAAGCCTTTCGCAAGAGCACCGATGCGCTGCAATTCTGCGCGCTCGGTTCGGTCAAGAGCAACGTCGGCCATCTCGATGCCGCCGCCGGCGTCACGGGCCTGATCAAGACCGCGCTGTCGCTGCAGCACGCGATGCTTCCGGCGACCCTGCACTACGAGACGCCCAACCCGCAGATCGACTTCGCGGCATCACCGTTCTTCGTCAATCGCGCACTGACGGCATGGCCGGCTGGGCAAGCGCCGCGCCGCGCCGGGGTCAGCGCTTTCGGCGTCGGCGGCACCAACGTCCATGCCATCGTCGAGGAAGCGCCGCCGCGACCACTTGCCGATGTCACGACGGAAAGAGTGGAGCTGCTCGTCCTGTCGGCGCGCACCGCGCCCGCCCTGGCCGAAGCACGCGACCGTCTGACAGACCACATGCGCCGCCATCCGGACGCCCGCCTGGAGGATATCGCCGCGACGCTGCAGAGCGGCCGGCGTCGCTTCAAGCATCGCCTCGCTCTGGTCGCCCGCGATCGGGACGACGCGTTGGCACAACTCGACGGCCCGGTCCCGGCGGCGATCGTGGCGGAGGATACGGCCGACCAGCCCGCCCTCGCGTTCCTGTTTCCGGGCCAAGGCGCGCAATTCCCCCAGATGGGACGCGACCTCTATGACCAGGAACCGGCCTTCCGTGACGCCGTCAATCGCTGTGCGGCGATCCTCCGGCCCCTGACCGGCATGGACATCCGGACCTATCTTTATCCGGAAAACGCCGATGCGGCCCAGGCGCTCGTGTCGACCCTGATCGCGCAGCCGGCGATCTTCACGGTCGAATACGCGCTGGCCCAACTGTGGCTGAGCTGGGGCTTGGCCCCGCGCACCATGATCGGCCATAGCATCGGCGAATTCGTCGTGGCCTGTCTTGCCGGCGTGTTTCCGCTGGAAGACGCGTTGGCTATCGTCGCCGCACGCGGTCGGCTGATGCAGGATTTGCCCGCCGGCGCGATGCTGGCCGTGCGGCTGACGCCGGCCGAGACCGAGCCGCTGCTGCCGCCCTCGCTGGCGATCGCCGCGATCAACGGACCGGCGCTCGTCGTCGTCGCAGGCCCCCACGACGCGATCGCCGCCTTCCAGGTCGATCTCGAAGCGCGCGGCACCTTGAGCCGCCTGCTGGCGACCTCTCATGCCTTCCATTCGCCCATGATGGACCCGATCGTGGCGGATCTACGCACGCTCGTTGCCGGCATTTCGCTGTCGCCGCCGCGCTTTCCCTATATCTCGACCGTGACAGGCCACTGGATCGATACGGCCGAGGCGACTTCGGCCGATTATTGGGCCCGCCATGCGCGCGAGCCCGTGCTGTTCCATGCCGCGCTTACGACGCTGTTCGATGCGGACACCCCGCTGCTGCTCGAAGTCGGTCCCGGCAACGGCCTGACCAATCTGGCCCGTCAGGCATTCCGCGGCACCGAGCGCTGCGCGTTCGCCTCGCTGCCCGACCCCGACCGCGCGATCGACGACCGGACAGCCGTTTTGACCGTCGTGGGCCAGCTCTGGAGCCTGGGCGTCGACATCGATTTCACCAAGGTTCGCGGCAAACGCGGCCGACGGATCAGCCTGCCGACCTACCCGTTCCAGCGGACCCGCCATTGGATCGATCCTCCCGCACGTTCCCGTGATTTCGCCAACCCGGCGGTCCCAAGGACCGACCTGGTCAGCGAAGCCGTCCTGGAGGAGCCGATCGCCATGCCCGAAACTGTGCCCGAGCCGCGACCGGATATCGCCGCGATGATCGCGACCGTGCTCGAGGAACTGTCGGGCGAGTCCCTGGCGTCGGCGGAACCCGGCGTGAGCTTCCTGGCCATGGGGTTCGACTCTCTGTTCCTGGGCCAGGTCGCCCAGCGCCTGCAGAATCAGACGAAAGTCAAAGTCACCTTCCGACAGTTGCTGGGCGAGCAGTCGACCATCGAGAAACTGGCCGCATTCCTGGCCGAGCGCATGCCGGCACCCGTCGCCGTCGAACCGCGTCCGATATCCGCTGTCGCAGCACAGCCGGAGGGGATGGAAGCGCTGTTCCGCGATCAGATGGAAGCCATGAAGGCGCTGTTCGACCGGCAGCTCGATACGTTGCGCCAAGCCGGCCCGGCCGCGCCGACTGTCGCGGCCGTTGCGCCCTTAGTCCAGGATGAGGCGACGCCGTCGCGCTTCCAGGCCTACCGGGCGGGTGCCAAATCCGCGAGTGCCGAACCGACTCCGGCTCAGCGCGCTCATATCGACGCGCTGAGCACCCGCTATTGCCAGAAGACCGCAGGCTCGAAGCGGCTGACGGCGGAATATCGTCCGGTCCTGGCCGATCCCCGCGCTGCCGCGGGATTTCGCGCGGACTGGAAGGAGATGGTCTATCCGATCGTCTGCGATCGCTCCGCCGGCTCCAAGATCTGGGATATCGACGGCAACGAATATATCGATCTGGTGAACGGCTACGGCCAGACCGCCTTCGGTCATGCCCCCGAATTCGTGACGCGGGCGGTAACGGAGCAATTGGCGCGCGGGTTCGCCATCGGTCCCCAGTCGGAGCTGGCCGGGCGCATCGCCCAGCTGTTCCACGAGATGACCGGCAACGAACGGATGACCTTCTGCAACACCGGCTCCGAAGCGGTGATGGCGGCCTTGCGCATCGCCCGCGCGGTCACCGGCCGGACCAAGGTCGTGGTCTTCGACGGCGCCTATCACGGCCAGTTCGACGAAGTGCTGGTCAAGGGGCTCGCCCGGTCGAGCGAGCATCCGCGCTCACTGCCCGTCGCCCCGGGCATCCCGAATTCGGCGGTCGAGAACCTGATCGTGCTGGATTATGCGACACCCCACGCGCTCGAGTGGATCCGGGCCCATGCCGATGAGCTGGCGGCGGTGGTGGTCGAGCCGGTGCAGAGCCGACACCCGGCGCTGCGTCCGATCGCGTTCCTGAAGGCGATCCGCGAGATCACCGAGGCATCCGGTACGGCCTTCGTCATGGACGAGGTCGTCACCGGCTTTCGCGTCCATCCGGGTGGTATGCAAGCAGTCATGGGCATCCGCGCCGATATGGCGACCTATGGCAAGGTCGTCGGCGGTGGTCTGCCGGTCGGCATTCTTGCCGGCAAGGCCGCCTTCATGGATGCGCTCGATGGCGGGCCTTGGAGCTACGGCGATGCCTCCGTCCCCGAAGCCGCCGTGACCTTCTTCGCCGGCACCTTCGTCCGCCATCCGCTGACGCTGGCGGCGACCTGGGCCGTGCTGGATCATCTCAAAAGCGAAGGCACGTCGCTGCAGGAGCGGTTGTCCGATCGAACGGAGGGGTTGGTCACCCGCCTCGGCGAGCTGTTCCGCGTGCACGGCATCGCGGCACCGATCGAAAGTTTTTCGAGCTTTTTCTACTTCAATCTGGCCGCGGAAGACCCGCTGGCGGGCCTGTTGTTCCACCATCTGCGCTATCGCGGTATCCACATCCAGGACGGCTTCCCCTGCTTCCTGACGACCGCCCATTCCGACGCGGATCTGGACGCGATCGTCCGGGCGTTCGAGACCAGTCTGAACGACCTGGCCGAGGTCGGCATCCTTTCCGCTAAAATCGTACCCGTTGCCGCTGAAACCGACCCACTGATCCCCCTGACGGAGAGCCAGCTCGAAATCTGGTTGGCGGCCCAGTTCGGCGACGAAGCCTCTTGCGCCTTCAACGAATCGGTCACGGTGTCGCTGACCGGGCTGCTCGACTGGGCAGCGCTGCAGACGGCGCTCGACGGGATTATGCTCAGGCATGAGTCGCTCCGCGCCCGCTTCAGTGCGACGGGCGAGACCATGCAGATCGCGGCGCCGCAGCCGCTCGTCTACGGCTTTCGCGAGCTCGCCGAAGCCGATACCGAACAGGCGTTGGACGCCGTCATCGACGAAGACGCCAGGACGCCGTTCGATCTGATGAACGGCCCCGTGTTCCGCGCTCACCTGGTGAGGATCGGGAACGAGTCCCATGCGCTGATCCTGACCGCCCATCACATCGTCTGCGATGGCTGGTCGATCAATATCATCGTCCGCGAGCTGGCGGAGATCTATACCGCTGCCGTCAGGAAGCGGGCCATAGCGCTGACGGATGCCTTGCGCTTCAGCGAATATGCGCGGGCCGAGGCCGCCTCGGCCGATCACCGTGCCGCGACCGAAGGATTCTGGCTGGAAAAATTCACGATCTTGCCGGTGCCCCTCGACTTGCCCACCGATCGTCCGCGTCCGGCCGTTCGATCGTTCAACGGGGCCAGCCGCTCACGCCGCATCGACGTGGAGCTTTACAAAAGCGTCAAGGCCGCCGGGGCCGAGCAGGAGGCAACCCTGTTCGTCACCCTGCTGGCCGCGTTCGAACTTCTGATGGGCCGGCTTGCCAGTCAGCAGGCGGTGGTCATCGGCGTTCCGACCGCCGGTCAGTCGCTGATCGACGACGAGGCACCGCTCGTCGGTCATTGCGTGAATTTCCTGCCGATCCGCGGTCGATGGCGGACGAACACCACCATCGCCGAGCATCTGCGCGCGGTCGCCGTCGAAGCCTTGGACGCCTATGAGCACCAGAACTACACGTTCGGCACGCTGGTGCGGAAGCTCGCCATGCCGCGCGACATCAACCGCCTGCCCCTGACCGAGGTCCAGTTCAATCTGGAGCGACTGTCGGATCAGATCGACATGCCGGACCTGACCATCGGCGTCCGGCCCAATCCCAAGGCCTTCGTGATTTTCGATCTGTTCTTGAACATCATCGAATCGAAGCAGGGCCTGCGGCTCGATTGCGACTACAATACCGATCTCTGGGACGCGGCGACGATCGACCGTTGGCTCGACTATTACCTGATCATCCTGCAGTCCATCGCTGAAGATGCAAAGACCGCGATCGGCGCGATCGACGTGCTGCCCCCGGCCGAGCGCACCCAGCTATTGGTCGCGCTGAACGCGACACGGCACGCGTTCCCGGCGGAGCGCTGCATTCACGAACTGATCGAAGCCCAGGTTGTCCTGCGCCCCGATAACGTCGCCATCGACGACGCCGCCGTCCGGATGACGTATGCGGAACTGGATCAGGCCGCCAACCGCATGGCCCGGTTGATCGTCGAGCGCATCGGTCCCGGCGGCCTGGTCGGCATCTGTATCGAACGATCGGCCGACCTGCTGGTGGCACTCTTGGGAACGCTGAAGGCCGGATGCGCCTACGTCCCGCTCGATCCGCATCATCCGATCGAGCGTCGGCGCTCGATGGCCGCGAATGCTGACATCGCGATCCTGATCGCGGGCGACGCGGAACTCGCCTCGGTCGCTCCATCCGGGACGCCCACGATCGATCTCTCCTTGGACCAGGCCGCTCTCGCGCGGCAATCGACGACATCGCCGTCGATCGCGCGAAACCCCGAGCATCTGGCCTATGTCATCTACACGTCAGGCTCTACGGGACGTCCCAAGGGGGTCGAGATCACGCATCGCTCGGTCGTCAATCTGCTGACCAGCATGGCGCGGGAGCCCGGCTTCGGATCGAAAGACACCTTGCTGGCCGTGACCACGATCGCCTTCGACATTGCCGCGTTGGAATTGCTGCTGCCCCTGATCGCCGGGGGCACCGTCGTGATCGCGAGCCATGCGGAGGTGCGCGACGGCTTTGCATTGAAGGCCCGCCTGCAAGCCAGCGGCGCCACGATGATGCAGGCGACCCCGGCAACCTGGCGCCTGCTGCTTGCCGCCGGCTTCACCGCCGCCACCGGCTTCAAGATGCTGTGCGGCGGCGAAGCCCTGCCGCGCGAGCTTGCGACCGAACTGCTGGCCGGCGGCGGCCGGCTTTGGAACATGTACGGGCCGACGGAGACGACGATCTGGTCGTCCTGCACCGAAATCACGTCGCCGACAGCCGACATCTCGATCGGGCAACCGATCGCGAACACGGAGCTCCATATCCTCGATCGCTTTGACCGGTTGGCGCCGATCGGCGTCTTCGGCCAGCTGCATATCGGCGGCGAAGGCCTGGCCAGGGGTTATTTCAAATCGACCGAGCTGACGTTGGATAAGTTCATCGCCAACCCGCTCGGCACCCCATCGCCCAGGCTCTATCGGACCGGCGACAGCGCGCGCCGATTGTCCAACGGCGACATCATGCTGGGTGGCCGCATGGACCACCAGGTGAAGCTGCGCGGCTTTCGGGTCGAACTGGGCGAGATCGAAGCCGCCATCAGTCGGCAGGAAGGCGTCGCCGCCTGTGCCGCGGCACTGCGCAACGGCCCTTCAGGCGCGCCGCTGCTGGTCGGATATGTCGTGGCACGGGACGAGACGACCTTCGTGCTGGCGCGGTTGCGCACATCGCTCGCGGCGGATCTACCGGACTATATGCTGCCGTCCAGTTGGGTGTTTCTCTCGGCGCTGCCGCTGTCAGGCAACGGCAAGCTCGACCGTTCCGCCTTGCCGACACCGATCATGGCAACGACCGCAATCGAGCAGGATCAGCCCAGAACCGATCTTGAAATCAGGATCGCGCGGATCTGGCAGGAGGTCTTGAAGCTGGATGCCATCGGCAGCGGCGACGACCTGCTGGAACTGGGGGCGGACTCGATTCACTTCTTTCAAATCACGGCCCGCGCAAACCACGAAGGCATCCGGATCGCGGCAAAGCAGCTGTTGAAATACCGCACCATCGCCGCCCTTGCAGCCCATCTCGATGTGGCGAACGGCTCGCAAGCCCGCGCCGTCTGAGGCGGGCCATCGTGCAGCAAAGCCATTTCAACGAGACCGACGAGGCGGAAAATTGGCAACCCTGTTCGCTCGCGCAGGAACGATTCTGGGTTTTGGATCAGCTGCTGCCCGGCAATCCGGCCCTCAATATCGCCGTGCGCTGGCGTCTCGACGGCATGGTCTCGACCGGTGAGCTGGAGCAGGCCTTCGGCATTATTCTCGCGCGTCATGAAATCCTGCGCACCGCCTTCGCCGATCGGAACGGTGCCTTGGTCCAGATCGTCAGACCCGCCGTCCCGATCAAACTGTCGCTCATCGATCTGACATCACTCACGGAAGACAATGCCGCCACTGAAATGGAGCGGGCGAGCGCCGAGGAAGCGCGCGCATCCTTCGATCTGGCGGCCCCTCCGTTTCTGCGCCTGACCTTGATCCGTTTGCGCGCGCCTCAGGCCGTTCTGCTGGTCACGATCCATCACATCGTCGCCGACGGCTGGTCGATCGGGCTGTTGGCCGAGGAGATGGGCGAAATCTGTTCCGCCCTTCGAACCGGCGCGCAACCAGCCCTGCCGCCGCTCAGCATCGCCTATGGCGACTATGCTCGCCGGCAACGGGATCGGTTGGCCAGCGCGGACTTCGACGCCGATGCCCAGTTCTGGCGTCATGCGCTCGCGGGCATGACCCATTTCGCGCTTCACACCGACTTTCCGCGCCCGGCCGAGCAAAGCACCCATGGGGCGATCGTCTCGATCCTGCTGCCCCGCCCGCTGACGGATGGGTTCGCCAAGCTCGGCCGGCGGCACGGCTGCACGCTGTTCATGACCGCCCTCGCGGCGCTCTATACCTTGCTGCACCGCTATTCCGGCGAGATCGATATCGCCCTCGGCACGCAAAGTGCCGGCCGCGACGATGTCGATGTCGAGAGCCTTGTCGGCCTGTTCATCAACACGCTCGTCCTGCGGGGCGATCTGTCCGGCGATCCGAGTTTCGCCGAATTGCTGGAACGCACGCGCGACCTTGTGGCCGACGCTTTCGAGCATCAGCAATTGCCGCTGGAACGGGTCATCGAGATCGTCGCGCCGAAACGCGATCTCAGCCGCAACGCGCTGTTTTCGGTCAATTTCATCTTCCAGCGCTCGTTCGTCGAAAACACCTCCTACGGCGCCTTTACGCTCACCGACCTGCCGTCGCGATCGGCAGGCGCGCTCTATGACCTGAATTTCTTCATGGTCGAGCGACCGGAGGGATGGCGGATCTCGTGCGAATACAATACCGACCTGTTCGAGCCGGCCACGGTCGAGCGAATGATCGATCATTTCCGCAATCTGATGCTGTCGGCGACCGATGCTCCCGACGAGCGCATCGCAGCCTTGACCATGCTGAGCGAACCCGAACGGCACGCGTTGCTGGTCGAGATGAACGACACCGCCGCCGGCTACCCGAGTGAAACTCTACCAGCCCTGTTCGGCCGGCAGGCCGCGGCAACGCCGGAGAGCGTTGCGATCACTTGCAACGGCCGGGCGCTGTCGTATGCCGAACTGGACGACATGTCGTCCAAGCTGGCGCGGCATCTGATGGCGCGCGGCATCACGGGGCTGGTCGGCGTCATGCTCGACCGGTCGGTGGCCCTGCCGGCAGCATTGATGGGTATTCTGAAGGCGGGCTGCGCCTATGTCCCGCTCGACCCAGCCTATCCCGTCGCCCGGCTGGAACAGATCATCGCCGATGCCGGCCTCGCCGGGCTGGTCACGCGGGGCGAACTCGCCGAACGGCTGCCGGACAGCAATTTGCCCTGCATCGACATGGATCGGTTACGGGTCGGAGACGAAGGGCGACTGCCGGAGGTCTCACCGAATGAGCCGGCCTACGTCATTTTCACCTCAGGATCGACCGGTCGCCCCAAAGGCGTGGAAATTCCACATCGGGCGTTGGTCAATCTGCTCTGGGCGATGCGGGACCGCCCCGGCATCAATAGCGATGACGTGCTGCTCGCCGTCACCACCATCTCGTTCGACATCGCGGCGCTGGAGTTGTTCCTGCCCCTGATCGTGGGCGCGCGGCTGGTCGTCGCCACAGCGGAACAGACGATCGACGGTCGCGAACTGCTGGCCCTGATGGATCGCGAACGGGTCACGATGCTACAGGCGACGCCGGTCACCTGGGAGCTGCTGATCGACGCCGGTTGGCGGAGTTCGCCGAAGCTGAAGATGCTGTGCGGCGGCGAGGCGCTGTCGCGCCGCCTGGCCGACCAGCTGCTGCAGCGCGGCGGCGAACTCTGGAACCTCTACGGTCCGACCGAGACGACGATCTGGTCCGCCGCCCACAGAATTGAGGCCGGGATCGGTCCGGTGCCGATCGGCGGCCTGATCGCTAACACGCAATTCTATGTCGTCGATGCCCGGGGAGGCCCCGTCCCGGCCGGGGCGCCCGGCGAACTGCTGATCGGCGGCGACGGCGTCGCCACCGGCTATCTCGGCCGCGACGACCTGACCGCGGCCCGTTTCGTCGCTGATCGATTCCGGCCGGCGGCAGGCGGTCGCCTGTACCACACCGGCGACATCGTCCGGATGCGGCGGCCGGGCGAATTCGAGTATCTCGGCCGGACCGATCATCAGGTCAAGCTCCGGGGCTTTCGCATCGAGCTGGGCGAAATCGAGGCGGCGGCGCGGTCGAACCCGGAGGTTGCCGAAGCCATCGCGACGGTCTATCGCCCGGATGGCGGGGAGCCGATCCTGTCGCTTTATGCGGTCGTGACGGCGACCTGTCGTCTGTCTGCGGAGCTCCTGATCGAGCAGTTGCGCCGAGGTTTGGTCGAAACCCTGCCCGGCTATATGCAGCCGGAACGTATCACGCTGCTGGAGCGGCTGCCGCGGACACCGAACGGCAAGATGGATCGGCAGGCCCTGCCGGCTCCGATCCCGCTGGAGCGGGCGCGCTCCAGCGGCGCAACACCGCTGGACGCAACCGAGCGACGCTTGGCCGACATCTGGCAAGACGTGCTCGGGCTGGACGAAATCGACAAGGACGCCGACTTCTTCGAGCTCGGCGGGCATTCGTTGCTGGCGGCACGGCTTCTGGTCCGGATCGAAGCCGCCTTCGGGCAAAAGATCAGCCTCGCCAGCCTGTTCAAGGCCCCGAGCCTGGCGGCGATGGCGCAGTTGCTGACGCAGGGCGACGTTCGGCAGCATGATTTCCGCCAGGTCGTGCGCCTGCAAGGATCCGGCACTAGGACGCCCGTAATCGGCATCAACAATACCGGGATCTATTTCACCGTGTCGAAGCGGCTCGGTCCGGAGCGGCCGTTCACGGCCCTGCAATTGTTCGACCCGTCCTTTTCGCGCAACGAAATGCCGGAGAGCTTCGAGGCGATCGCCCAGCAATATGTGGCGCTGATCCGCGAGGTACAGCCCAAAGGCCCCTACGCCCTGCTCGGCTGGTGCGTCGGCGGCGCGCTCGCGTTCGAGGTCGCCCGGCAGCTCAGCGAAAAAGGCGACGCAATTTCGATGCTGGCGCTGATCGATACCTGGGCGCCGCGCTATATCGAGGATCTGGGTCGGGTCAAAGGGATGCTCGCACGCCACTCCTATCGCTGGCAGCTGATGATCCAGGACTGGACGCGCAAACGGAACGAGGCTGCCGGGCTTTGGCACTTCATCCGGAATCGCGAGTTCGTCCGCAAGCTCGGCCGCGTTGCCGGCCGGCGGGATAGTGCCCCCGACATGACGCTCGGCGCCCAGGCGCGTTACGTCACGGCCGACGGCTACGATCAATGGCTGCTCAAATACCTGCAGCAAGCGGTCAAGAGATATCGGCCCGGCACCTACTCGGGTGAAATCACCATCTTTCGCAGCGATCAGGAACCGCACGGCCTCTTCCTCGATCCCCAGTTCGGGTGGGGAAACCATACGAACCGGAATGTGACGGTCGTCTCGTTGCCGGGCGATCATTTCACCATCTTCACCGAGCCGGCCGTGGATCAGATGGCCCAGCAGATTACCGACCATCTGGAGGCGGTCGAGGCGCAGGCGGCGGCTTTGTCGGATCGTCCATGAAAACCAGCTCTCGACGCGTCGGCAGCGGTCTGTTCGTCGTGGCTGGTGCCGCCTTGTACGCCTTTGTCCTGACGGCACCGCAACTGCCGCCGCCCTCCGGCCGCTATGAGATCGGCCGTCAGCCGCTGGCGCTGGCCACGCGTCAAGGCACCGACGCGACGCCGATCGCCGAACTCTGGTTCCCGATCGACGCCGAAGGCGCGCGCCCGGTCCTGCTCTATTTCCCGAGCTGGGCGGGCACCGAGATCGAAAACGTCTTCCTGACCCGCGATCTGGTCAGCGACGGCTTCGTCGTGGTGACGGTGCGCTACCCCACGGCAGAGGAGATCGCGAAGGCCGGTTTCGGGCTTCGGGGCGAGCCGATCGGCAGGATGGATTTTTCATCGGAACAGGCGTTTGAGCGCACGCTCGCTCTCGGCGATGCCAAGGTCAGGGCGCGCGCCCGCGACGCGAGCGCCGTCCTCGATCAGTTGAACGATCTGAACCTCCAGCAGGGACCCTTCTCCGGCCGCCTCGATCTCGATCGGATCGGCATATGGGGCTTTTCCCTTGGCGGCGCCGCTGCGGCACAGGCCGCCAGGATCGACCCGCGTATCAAGGCCGTCGCCAATCTCGACGGCTGGCTGTTCGCCGATGCGGCCAAGCATGGCGTGGCCCAGCCCTATTTGCTGATGAGCGATGCCAGCCCCCTGCCGCAACCGGCAGAACTGACGACTACC
>Ga0302314_10016896_pt1 | contig 12291 bp, 10 predicted proteins | sample III_Palsa_N2_3_FD_200533 | JGI IMG/M metagenome (GOLD analysis project Ga0302314, IMG submission 200533) | Peat permafrost microbial communities from Stordalen Mire near Abisko, Sweden - III_Palsa_N2_3 | ecosystem: Environmental > Terrestrial > Soil > Palsa > Peat permafrost | place: Sweden...
CTCAGCTGACGATCGCTCATCTAAATCCCCAGGCAAATCAACACGCCCAGAGAATCACATCCCCCGTCCCGCCTCCACTACTTTTGCAGAGGTCTCCTTGTGGGAGAAGGAAACTCTAAACGATCTTAGAATCCGCCTTGCCCCAGTAGCTGTCGCGGATCAGGCGCTTGTACAGCTTGCCGGTAGCGTGGCGGGGCAGCTCCTGCATGAAGTCGATCCGGCGCGGCGCCTTGATGTGGGAGATGCGCTCGCGGGTCCAGGCCGATAGCTCCTCCGCCAGCGCCGGCCCCGCCTGCGCCCAATCCACCGGCTGGATCACAGCCACCACCTGCTCGCCCATCTCCTCGTGCGGCGCGCCTACCACGGCCACGTCGGCCACCTTGGGGTGGGTGATCAGCAGATTCTCGATCTCCTGCGGGTAGATGTTCACCCCGCCGGAAATGATCATGAAGCTCTTGCGGTCGGTGAGGTAGAGGTAGCCCTCCTCGTCCACCCAGCCGACATCGCCGAGGGTGGTCCAGCCGTGCTGGTTGCGGGACTCCGCGGTCTTGGCCGGATCGCCGTGGTATTCGAACACACCGCCCCCGGCGAAATAGACCAGGCCCTCGGTGCGCGGCGGCTGGGGCTCGCCCTCATCGTTGCAGATCATCACCTGGGCGGTCAGCCCCTTGCCCACCGAACCCTTGTGCGCCAGCCATTCCGGCGCGCTGATGGCGCAGAAGCCGTTGCCCTCGGTGCCGGCGTAGTATTCGTGGATGATCGGACCCCACCAGGCGATCATCTGCTCCTTCACCGGCACCGGGCAGGGCGCGGCGGCGTGGAACACCGCCTTCAGCGACGACAGATCGTACTTGGCGCGGACCTCCGGCGGCAGTTTCAGCATACGGACGAAATGAGTCGGCACCCATTGGGCGCAGGTGATCTTGTACTGCTCGATGTACTTCAGCGCCGCCTCGGGATCGAACTTCTCCATCATCACCACCGTGCCGCCCAGAGCCAGCACGCCCATGGTCCAGCCCAGCGGCGCGGCGTGATAGAGCGGGGCGGGCGACAGATAAACCGTGTCCGGACTCATGCCGTAGAGCATCATGCCCAGAGTGCTCAGTCCGTTAGGCGCATCGAAGCTGAGATCGGCCGCCGGCGGGCGCGTGACGCCCTTGGGGCGACCCGTTGTGCCGGAGGAATAGAGCATGGCCGCGCCGGCGCTCTGATCGTCAATCGGATGGACCGGCATGGAGGCGCGCGCGCCCTCGAAGCTCTGGAACGGCGGAACCGCCTCGCCCACCATGAACAGGTCGATGTTCGCAACCTCCTCGGCGACCTGCCGCGCGATGTCCGCCAGGCTGGGCGAGGTAATGAAGGCTTTGGCCCCGCAGTCCTGGACGATGTAGCCGACCTCGCCCGCCGTCAGCTTTGATGAGATGCAGGTGAACCTGATGCCCGACCGCTGCGCCGCCCAGATCACCTCGTAGTAGCGCGGGTGGTTGTCCATGAAGCAGGCGATGGCGTCGCCGGTCTTCAGTCCCAGCGAGCGGAACAGATGCGCGCCCTGGTTCGAACGTTCGTCGAGTTGGCGATAGGTCACCACCTCCCCGGTCTCGGCCATGATGTAGGCGGGCTTGTCCGGATTGGACTTGGCGTGGATGTGGGGGTGGGTCATTCAGCGGCCATGAGATGGGCGCGGTAGAGATCGCGAAGAACCTTCTTGTCGATCTTTCCCGTCGCGGTGAGGGGGATGGAGGCGAACACAACGTCATCCGGCATCCACCATTTGACGATCCGTGTAGAGAGGAAGTCGAGGACGGCCTCGCGATTGACCGCGTGACCGTCGTGGGCCTCGATCACCAGCAGCGGCCGTTCCTCCCATTTGGGATGCGGCACGCCGACCACGGCGGCGATCTTCACGCCGGGACAGCCGACGGCGACATTCTCCAGGTCGATGGAGCTGATCCACTCGCCGCCGGACTTGATCACGTCCTTGGCGCGGTCGGTGATGCGCATGTAGCCATTGGCGTCGATGTTGGCGATGTCGCCGGTGTCGAACCAGCCGTCTTCGTCGACCACATCGGCCGCGCCGCGATAGTAGCGGCGCAGGGTCCAGGGTCCGCGCACCATCAGAGCGCCGGAGGTTTCGCCGTCGCGGGGGGCTTCGGTCTCGTCCTCAAGGGCGATCTTCAGCTCGATGCCGAACTGGATCCGCCCCTGCTTGCTCCACAGCACCGCGTCGCGCTCGGCCTCGGGCAGGGCGTCGAGCTCGGGCATCGGCGTCGAGGTGACACCCAGCGGGCTGGTCTCGGTCATGCCCCAGATCTGGATCACGTCGACGCCGTGGCGCTTGAAGGTCTCGGCCATCACCGGGGGCGCCGCGGAGCCGCCGATGATCAAGTGCTTCAGCCGGCCGGGCGTCAGCCCCTTCTCGGCCAGATAGGCGAGATAGATCGTCCAGATCGTCGGCACCCCGCCGGTGACCGTCACCCCTTCGGCCTCGATCAGCTCGTGCAGGCTGGCGGCGTCGAACTTCTCGCACGGCAGCACCAGGGCCGAGCCGTTGATCGGCGCCATATAGGGCAGGCCCCAGGCGGTGGCGTGATACATGGACGAGCACGGCATGATCACGTCGTTCACCGACAGGCCGAAGGCGCTGTTCAGGCTGCAGGCCATGGCGTGCAGGACGATGGAGCGGTGGCTGTAGAGCACGCCCTTGGGATCGCCGGTGGTGCCCGAGGTGTAGCAGAGGCAGGCGCCGCCGTTTTCGTCCACCAGCGGCCAGTCGAACCCTTCGGGCTCCGCCGCCAGCAGGCTCTCATAGCAGGCCGCGCCGACGCACCCGGAATCGGCGTGCGCCTCGTCGGTCATCAGGACGAAGGTCTTCAGCGTGGGCAACTGCGGCGCCAAGCGCTCCACCAGGGCGGCGAAGCTGGTGTCGTAGAACAGCACCGTCGAGCCGGCATGGTCGAGGATGAAGCGGATCTGCTCCTCGAACAGGCGAGGGTTGACCGTGTGCAGCACGGCGCCGACGCCCGGCACGGCGAAGAACAGCTCCAGATGCCGATGGGTGTTCCAGGCCAGGGTGGCGACCCGATCGCCGGGCCGCACGCCGAGCCGCGTCAGCGCTCTGGCGAGCTTTTCGGTCCGGCGGCCCAGTCCCGCGTAGTCGTAGCGCCAGATCGATCCGTCGGTCGTGCGCGAGACGATCTTGCGGCCGCCGTGGTTGAGGGCCGCGTACCTCAGGATCGACGTCGTCGACAGAGGCGTATGCTGCATCAGCCCTTCGATCATCGCGTTTCCGTCGGCCCCTGGATTTATCGTTGCGGTGATTTTCCCATTCGCGCGAGCCCACGTCGAGACTCCCGTGGCGGAAACTGGTCCGGAATGACGTCGATTGCGCTGGACAGCCGCGCCGGCATCGCGCGGGATGGGCGGATGAAGCCGATGTGCGCCGCCTTCATCCTCGCCGTGCTGGCCCTCCTGGCCGGCTGCGCCACCGCGCCAGAGCCGGAGCCGGCAAGAACCATCATCGCCATCGCCTGCCAGCTGCCGCCGGGCTTTCACAAAGCGGTTGTCGGCAACAAGCAGAGCCTGACCGATCCGACCTGGGCGCCGTTCGGCCGACCGGAGACCGGATGGTCGGTCTACGCCGTTCGCGCCGCGCATGAGGTCAAGACCCGCTGCGCGCCGAAATCGCCGGGGTTTGCCGCCAGGCTGGCGCGCTGGCAGGATCGACACGCCCTGCCCTCCACCGGGCTGATGGACAAGACGACCTTTCTGGCGATGAAGACCTCCTGGCAGGCTGAGCGCCCGTTTGTCGCCCAGCGCGCCGCGGGCCTTTGCCCCGGCCCGCCGGCCAGCGCAGACCTGACAACCCTGCCTGCACCCGAAACCTTGGACGGCAAAACCGTGCAGCTTCGCGCCGACGCCGCGCACGCCCTGGAGATCATGGTTGCGGCCGCCCGGCGAGACCTCCCGAACGCGGCGCTCCGACCCGACCGCCTCACCGTCTTTTCCGGCTTTCGCAGCCCCGCCTATGACGCCGACCGCTGCGCGCGGGAGGGAAATTGCGACGGCGTGGGCCGGGCGACCTGCTCGGCCCATCGCACCGGCCTCGCGATCGACCTGACGCTGGGCGCCGCGCCGGGGTTTGAGGTCGACTCCAGCCAGGACGCCAACCGGATCTGGCAGACCCACACGCCCGCCTACAGGTGGCTGGTCGACCATGGCGAACGCTATGGATTTACCAACTACGCCTTCGAGCCCTGGCACTGGGAATGGAATCAATCGACACCCTAGGTGTCAAGTTGCGACACTATGACCTTGGTCATTGGATGCCCAGTTTGTGTAACACCTGGGTAAACGGTTGCGGGCGGGAGGCGTGGGATCGTGGACGAACAGCTGATACGGGCTGCAATCAGGCTCACCTCGCAGTTCATGTTGCGTAATGTGGAGGTGTTGTCGGACGCCGCCGAAGGCGACCTGATGGCCGGCCTGATTTTTTCCGCGATCGTCCAGGCTAATGTCAGCCCCATCAGCAAGGATCCGAGACTGGGCAAGACCTATGGCCAGATGGACGCCATTCCGCCCGACGAGCTGCGCTCGCCGGTCAGCGTCAACGCCCTCGCCGAGTCGCTGGGGATTCCCTACGAAACCACTCGCCGGCACGTGAACAAGCTGATCAAGGACGGCTTTTGCGTAAAGGTCGGCGCCCGAGGCGTCATCGTGCCCGCCGAAGTGATCGCCTCTCCGCGGTTGATGAAGAGTGGACTGCAGCAGTACAGCCACCTGATGCACTTCCTTGGCCAGCTCAAGGAAATCGGACTTCTCGACCACCTTCAGTAGACAACTGTTTGTGCCGATCGCGGCTGATCGTTAGGGCTTGCCGGAAAGACCAAACGGGAGCCGGCGATGGATCTGCAGATGAAGGATCGGGTGGTGTTCGTGGCCGGCGCCAGCCGCGGCATCGGCCTGGGCATCGTTGAGGCGCTGCTGGCCGAAGGGGCCAAGGTGGCGATGACCGCCCGGGGCGCCGATGCGCTCGAGGCCGAACACCGGCGCCTGGCCGGCATTCATGGCGCGGACAAGCTCTGGTCCATGGCCGGCGACATGCGCGATGCGACCACCATCGAGACGGCGATGGAACAGGTCGAGATCGAGTTCGGTCCGATCTGGGGCGCGGTGGCCAATGTCGGCCTCTATCCAACACCGCTAGGTTTCGAGATCGACGACGAAAATTGGGACGCGGCCTTCTCCCAGAATCTGGATTCCGCCTTCCGACTGGCGCGCTCGGCGCTGCGGCGAATGACGGCGCGGGGCGAAGGCTCGCTGCTGTTCATCAGCTCCATCGCCAGTCTGGGTGCGCTGGGCACGGCGCTCACCTATGGGACGGCAAAAGCGGCGATGAACCACATGTCCAAGGAGCTGGCCAAGGTGGCGGGCTCCAAGGGCGTGCGGGTGAACACCATCGCCCCGGGCAACATCATCTTCCCGGGCGGGACCTGGGAGATCAATTCCACCGGCCCGCGCGCCGAGGGCTGGGCGCGCTGGATCAAGCGCGAAGTGCCGATGAACCGCTACGGGACGCCGGCGGAGATCGGCCTTCCCGCCGCCTTCCTGCTGAGCCCGGTGGCCAGCTTCCTGACCGGCGCGGTGATCCCCGTGGACGGAGGACAGACGAAATGAAGATGTGGAGCCGCATCGCCGGGTTCCTGGCCAGCCTGCTGGTGACATGCGCGAGCTCTGGCGCGGCCCTCGCCCAGACCGGCGCCAGCCCGACGCCCATCGAGGGCGATTTCATCATCCACGACTTCCATTTCCACTCCGGCGAGACGTTGCCGGAGCTGCGAATCCACTACACCACCTTCGGCCACCCGGTCCGCGACGCTGCCGGCCATGTGACCAACGCGGTGATCGCCATGCATGGCACCGGCGGGTCCGGGACCAGCCTGATCCGGCCGATCTTTTCCGGCGTGCTGTTCTCGCCCGGCGGACTGCTGGATGCGAGCCGCTACTACATCATCCTCCCCGACGACATCGGCCACGGGAAGTCGTCCAAGCCCAGCGACGGCCTGCGCGCGCGGTTCCCGCACTACGACTACGCCGACATGGTCGAGGCCGAGCACCGGCTTGTGACCGAGGGCCTGCAGGTGGATCGCCTACGGCTGGTGATGGGCACCTCCATGGGCTGCATGCACACCTTCCTGTGGGGCGAAATCTGGCCCGACATGATGGACGCGCTGATGCCGCTGGCCTGCCTGGACGTGCCGATCGCTGGCCGCAACCGGCTGTGGCGCCAGATGGTGGTCGACGCCATCACCAGTGATCCGGCCTGGAAGGGCGGCGACTACACAGCTGAGCCTCGCGAGGCCCTGCGCGCCGCCGCCGACCTGATCACCATCGCCGGCGGCGCGCCGCTGCAGATGCAGAAGAGTCTGCCGACGCCCGAGGCGGCCGAGAAATACCTGGACGATCGGCTTCACGCCGAATTCGCCACCGAGGACGCCAACGACGTCCTCTATTCCACGGACTCCTCCCGCGACTACGACGCCTCGCACCTTGAGCTGATCAAGGCGCCGGTGATGTGGATCAACTCCGCCGACGACTTCATCAACCCGCCGGAACTGGGCATCGCCGAGCGCGAGGTGAAGCGCATCGCCCACGCCCGGTTCGTGCTGATCCCCATAAGCGACCAGACCTGGGGCCACGGCACCCACACCCATGCGGCTGTGTGGAAGGACTATCTGGCGGAACTGCTCAGGGAGTCGGCGCGGTAGGGATTTCCGCGACCGCGCAGCCATGGTCGAGCAATTCTTCCGCCGCGCCTTGATCCTTCGGCGTTCCATCACCGGGGTCGCTCAGAAGCACGAAGCCGGGGGCGCCGTTCGGCCGTGACGCGCCTATCAGCGCCAGGGTCTCATCGCCCATGTTGGCGCGGGCGGCAGGGTCGGTGTCGGCGAGAATCTTGAACGGATCACGGCCGCCGAGGTCTTCGCCGGCCAGCCACTTGGCGCGATAGTGGTGGTGGTAGCGGGCCAGAGCGACGGTCGTCCAGCGGGCGCCGCCGATCCGGCTCAGGTCCTGCTTCAGAGCATCGCGGACATCGGCGCGCACGCAGTCGACGTGGATATGCAGCTGGTTCTGGGTGCGGCCGTTCATGGAGTTGACGGCCAGGCCGATATCCTCGCGCGGCACAGGATGGCCGATGCGGTCCTGCACCAGTTTGCGGGCGTCCCAGGCCGCGGCCCAATAGTTGGGCGAGCCCGGCGCGAGCAACTCGGGACTCTCGATCCCGGTGACCTTGGCGGTGGGGATCACCAGATACTGGGTCTTGCCTTGGATGTCCTTCAGCACCGCGTAGCCGGCGGCGAAGTTCACCGACACACAGGGCGCGGGATTGCCGCTGGTCTGCATGTCGGGCGTGCACAGCTCGTGGACGATATGCCAGAGCGCGTTGCCGTGGGTCGCCGCGGCGTCCTCGGCCCAGGCGAACATCGCCTTTGGGTGCGACAGACGCACGGCGACCATCCCGCCCCCGGCCAACAGGACAAGGGCCACAGCAAGGGCGAGAAGACGTTTCATAAGGTCGGTGATCTAGCGGTTTTTTAAGCCTGCACGCACGGCGGGTCTAACAGGACGCTGCGCTTATCCAACTATCAAACGGATAACCGGTTCAATCTCACGCGCGAGCGCCGAAAATATGGCGGGGTCTTAGGGTTTTTAAGCAGCAGGATTGCTGCACCGATACCCGCAAAAAGTCCGCCCCCACCGCCCAACGCAACAAGGATCGTCAAAATCTCGGCTGGCGTGGCAAGCCGAGGTGGAGTCGCGTGACCCTCGTGAATCGGAACTCCGAACAAATAGTGGCCGACCGCTACCGCCGTGATGAGGCAAACCATGACCAGACCAAGCGCCAAAAACTGCCATGCCATGCGCCGCCACGGCATTTGATCCGACCGAATGGACCTCAACATTATCGTCCCTCCCCTGACGTCTCACGAACTGCTTAGTTCCAGATCCCCGGCTTGCGATCCGCCCACGGACATTCCTTTTCCAGCTGAGCGGCTAGGCGGAAGAGGGTGGCTTCATCGGCGTAGCGGCCGGAGAACATCATGCCGATGGGAAGGCCTGACGCCGACATGCACAGGGGCAACGAGATCGACGGCTGGCCGGTCATGTTGAAGGGCGCGGGAAAGGGAAACACCTCGCCATTGCGCTTGCCGAAATCGCGCGGGGCGACGGTCATCGGGTCGAGATAGCCGATCGGCGGCGGCGGCGTGCCCATCACCGGGGTCAGATAGACGTCGAATTCCTCGAACAGGGCCATCACCCCGCGCCCGAGCATCCGGAGCTCCTGCTGCTCCCACATCACCTCTTCGCCGGTGGCCTTGCGGCCATTGCGCAGGCTGGCCCAGGTCAGCGGCTCCAGCTCGTCCGGCTCCGGCTCGCGACCGATGGCGTCGATCAGCCGGCGCATCCCGGCGGCGAAGTTGGCGCCGGAGTATTTGTTCTGGATCGCGTAGAGGGCGCGCTGATCGATCCCCAGGCCGCGCGGCACGACCTCGTGACCGAGCGCCTCCAGCATCGCCGCGGTGGCCTCCAGATGGGCCTGGATTTCAGGGTCGATCGGCCGGCCATTGGCCGTCTCCGACGACCAGGCGATGCGCAGCCGGCCGGGAGAGCGTTCGATCTCTTCCATATAGGGCCGGTCCTTGGCTGGCGGCGCATAAGGGGAGGCCGGTTCGGGGACGCCCGTGACGTCCAGCATGGCGGCCGAGTCGCGCACCGTGCGGCTCATGATGTTCTCGACCACATAGCCTTGGGCGAAGTCGTAGCCGTCCGGCAGGTGCGGATTGCGGTCGCGGGTGACCTTCAGCCCCACCAGCCCGCACATGGACGCCGGAATACGGATCGAACCGCGTCCGTCGCCGCCATGGGCCATGGGCACAATCCCCGCCGCCACCGCCGCGGCCGAGCCGCCGGACGATCCGCCGGTGCTGTGACCGGTGTTCCAGGGATTGCGGCAGGCCCCGAACAGCGCGGGCTCCGTGGTGCCGGTGATGCCGAACTCCGGCAGATTGGTCTTGCCCAGGGTCACCACGCCCGAGGAGCGGTAGCGCGTCATCAGCCCCGAATCCTCGGTGTCGACCACCCCGGCGTTGGCGGCGAACCTGCTGCCGGAGGTGCGCGGCCAGCCCTTCACTTGGATCAACAGGTCCTTGACCAGGAAGGGAACGCCGCGGAACGGGCCATCGGGAAGCGGTCCCTTGGCTGCGGTCCGAGCCTCATCATAGGCCTTGTGGACCACCGCATTGATCGCGGGATTGTGCCGCTCGATCCGCTCGATCGCCGCCTCGGTGACTTCCGCCGGCGACACGTCGCCCGCCTTGATCAGCGCCGCGAGGCCCTGGCCGTCGTAGTCAGAGTATTCCTTGAAGGTCATGGCCGCGCTCGCACTTGAGGAGCGCCAACCTTCGGCGAGGCGCGCGCCGCTGGCAAGCCGCTCAGAGCCGCGACATTTCAAAGAGGGCTGATAGTGTGAGACTCCATGGCGAGTCTCCCTTCAAAGCCCGGCAGTGAACTGGACACGCGCGGGCCATCCGCCAACGCCGTGGCCGAGGTGTTCACGAGCTTCGCCCGGCTGGTGGCGGGCGAACGGCATCGCCGGATTTTCTGGTGGATGTGGGGCGTGGAGACCGTCCTGGTTCTGGTCATCAACCTGCTGGACTCGATGTCCCACATTCACATCGCCGCCTTACGAAACCTCACCGGGCCGATCTGGCCACCGATCACCGATGAGTTTTCCAGCGGCGTGGTGGTGATCGCACTGTACCCGCTGGTGGCGCACCTGGCCTTCCTGGCCACGCCCTGGGATCGGCGCGGCGGGCGATTCCTGCTAATCCACGGCCCCGCCGCCGCGGCCTTCTCCGTCGTCCACGTCTCGCTGTTCATCCTGGTCCGGCTGATGGTCTACGGCCTGTTCGGCGATCTTTATGAGTTCGGCGGCGTCGGGGCCTTCGTCTATGAGCTGCCCCGTGATCTGCTGGTCTATGGCGTCAGCGCCGGCGGCGTCTGGGCGGCGATGGTGCTGCTGCAGAACGCCGGCCCGCCCGCCTCGGCGGCGCAGCCCATCTTCGAGATCAGGGACAACGCCCGCATCCTCAGGGTGCCCATCGCCGACATCCTGGCCGTCCGCTCCGCCGGCAACTACGTCGAATTCCTGCTGGCCGACGGGCGCAGGCCGCTGATGCGCGCGACCCTCGCCGACACCGCCGACCAGCTCGGCCCGCACGGCCTCGCCCGCACCCACCGCTCCTGGCTGGTCAACAAGCGCCGCATCGCCCAGATCGAACCGGCGGGATCGGGGGATTTCAAGCTGTCGCTGTCGGGCGGGGTCGAAGCCCCGCTGTCCCGGCGGTTCAAGGGGGCGATCGACGAGGTGTAGGCTTGGTGCGTCCTTCGACACGGCCCTGCGGGTCGGCTCAGCATGACGTATTTGAGTGGACTCAAAAATCTACGTCATGCTGAGCCGCGCCACCAGGCGCGTGTCGAAGCACGCACAACCATCAAACCGGCCGCGGAATATCCACGACCTTCAGCTCCGCGCCGGTGTAGTCCCGGTAGGCGACCTTCAGCTCCTTGCGGGTCAGCGAAAACGCCGTGAAGCCGGATTGCAGCGAGCAGAAGTCGCTGCCGCCCATCTTGCAGTCCTTGCGCACCTTCGAGCCGGCGCCGGTGCAGACATAGTGGGTCGCGCCGCGCGCGACATGCTGCAGATCGTGGTCGTGGCCATTCAGATAGAGCGGGATGCGGTAGCGCTGCAGGATCGGATCGAGCTTTTCCTGCAGATCGGCCTCGCCGCCAACCAGGGTCCCGCCGCCGCCGGAATAGACCGGGTGATGGCCGACCACGAGCTTCCAGTCGGCGGTGGACTTGGCTAGGGCGGCCTCGAACCAACGGAGCTGGGCGTCGGGATCCTGGCCTTCGACCTTCACCTTCTCAGCCCCGTCGGCGCGATACTCGGAGATGAAGGGCGAGGTGTCGAGGACGAAGAACTCCACCGTGGCGCCGTCGGGCGCGGTCTCGGTGAAGCTGTACCATCGAGACGGTAGCCGCCAGCGACGGCTGGTCTTGGCGTAGTCGAGTTGGGCTTGGCTGTCGCCGTGATAGTCGTGGTTGCCGAGCGCGACCCACCAGGGGGTTTGCAGTGATGGTGCGGTGTAGACGTCCTCGAACGAGGTCCTCCAGATCGGATCGTCGACGCTCTTGACCCCGTCCTCATAGAAGTTGTCGCCCACCGAGATGGTGAAGCGCGACTTGATCAGGCTGGCGGTTTCGCCCATCCGCGCGGCGACGTCGGCCTGGTGAAACTGGCCGTCGCGGCCCCAATCTCCCACCGCCAGAAAGGTCAGCGCTGGCGCGGACTGCGCCCAGGCCCGGGAGAAGGGCGAGGCGGCGGCCAGACCAAGCCCTGCCAGGGCCGCGCGGCGAGTGATGGAGGATTGCGACATATGTAGAGCTCCGAAATTCGGAGCGACCAAAGCAGCGTTCTGTGACTGGCTTGTGTCAGGGGTGTTGTAGCGATTGCCAGCGGCGCCGAACGCGGGCTTGCTGGCGGCATGATCCATCTGCCGACCGCGACCTGGACGCACACGGCCTTCGACCTTGCCGCCTGGGCGAGCGGGGCGGCGCTGAGCGTCGTGCTTTACCGCTGGCGCATCAAGGGCGCGGTGCGGCGGGTGGCCGGTGCGGTCGACGGCGGTTATTTCGTTTGCGTCGCCGCCGGCGCGGTGGCGGGCGCCTTCGTCTCCGGCTCGCTCAACACCCTGCGCGAACCCGCCGCCGCCATCTCCCACAGCATCGTCGGAGCCCTGGTCGGAGCGATCGTGGCGGTGGAAATCTACAAGGCCGCGCGCGGCATCCGCGGGTCAACCGGGACTATCTTCGTCGGCTCCTTCTCGCTGGGCGTGGTGATCGGCCGGTTCGGCTGCCTGTTCGCCGGCCTGCCCGACCGCACCTATGGCGTGCCGACCCGCCTGCCCTGGGGCGTTGATCTGGGCGACGGCGTCTCGCGCCATCCGGTTCAGGTCTACGAGAGCGCGGCGATGGCCCTCTTCCTCGCCGTCTACTTGCTCGGTCTGCGCGCGCGGGCGGACTGGGCCTTGCGGCGCGGCTTTTATGTCATGTGCATCTGGTACGGCGTGCAGCGCTTCGCCTGGGAGTTTCTCAAGCCCTATCCACGGTTGATCGGACCCTTTAACCTCTTCCATCTGATCTGTGCGGGGCTGGTCGTCTATGGATGCG
>Ga0302314_10016897_pt1 | contig 12291 bp, 13 predicted proteins | sample III_Palsa_N2_3_FD_200533 | JGI IMG/M metagenome (GOLD analysis project Ga0302314, IMG submission 200533) | Peat permafrost microbial communities from Stordalen Mire near Abisko, Sweden - III_Palsa_N2_3 | ecosystem: Environmental > Terrestrial > Soil > Palsa > Peat permafrost | place: Sweden...
AAGTTGTCCAGCGCGTCCCGGATCTCCTCCGGCCGGATCGTGAGCTCCGCCATCTGGGTTCCCTGCTCTCCTAGTTGCGATCCTCGGCCCGCCCGTGGAGGGCCGCAAGTATTCGACTCTCGGTCAGTGGGATTGGTCTGACCGTATGTACCGACCGAGGGTCGGATGCTGCTTCCCCGTGAGGGGATGGGCTTCAGCCCGCCAGGCCCTGCCGCGCGCCGTCCATACGGCTCGCGATGGTGCCCTCGATGATCTCGTCGCCGACCTGGACCCGGACACCGCCGAGGACCGAGGGGTCCACGTCGACGTTCAGGTGGACCTCGCGGCCCACCAGTCGGGCCAGGGACGCGGCGAGGCGCTCCTTCTGCACGTCCGACAGCGGCACCGCGGCGGTCACCAGGGCGACCACGCGACCGCGACGGCCTGCGGCCAGCCGGGAGTACTCCTCCAGGCCGCCTTCCAGGCTACGTCCACGCGGCTGCGTCACCAGGGCGGCGACCAGCTTGATCGTGGCCGGGTTGGCCTTGCCGCCGAGCAGGCGCTGCACCAGCTCCGCCTTGGGCGCGTTGCCGGCCCCGGCGTTGGTGAGCGCGGCGCGGAGCTCGTTGCTGCCTGCGACGACGCGTCCGAAGCGGAACAGCTCGTCCTCGACCTCGTCCAGCGCGCCGACCTTGTCCGCACCGATGATCTCGGTGAGCGAGGCCAGCTGCTCGACGGCGTCCACCAGGTCGCGCGGGGCGGACCAGCGGGAGCGCACCAGGCCGGAGACCAGGTCGACCGCGTCCGTGCCGATCTTGCCGCCGAACAGCGCGGTGACCAGGTCGGCCTTGCGCTGGCCGGAGCTGGCCGGGTCGGTGAGGGTCCGGCGCAGACCGATCTCGCGGTCGAGCACGCGGGTCACGGCGAGCAGGTCCGCAGCGAGGGCGGAGAGGTCGACCGACGCACTGCTGTCGGTCAGCGCCTCCAGGCGCTCGCGGGCTGCGGCGTTCGACTGACGCGTGGCGCTGCTCACTTGGCGGCGCCCTGCGTCTCGGCGGCCTTCGCGTCGAGCTCGTCCAGGAAGCGGTCGATGATCCGGCTCTGGCGTGCGGCGTCCTCGAGGGACTCGCCGACGACGCGGCCGGCCAGGTCGGTGGCGATACGGCCGACGTCCTGACGGAGCGCGGTCGTCACCTGGCGGCGGTCCGCCTCGATCTGGGCGTGGCCTGCGACGATGATGGACTCGCGCTGACGCTGTCCCTCCTCGCGCATCTCCGCGATGATCGCCGAACCCTGCTCACGGGCGTGCTCGGTGATCCGAGCGGCCTCGTGGCGGGCCTCAGCGAGCTGGGCCTTGTACTCCTCCAGCGTCCGGGTGGCCTCGGCCTGCGCCGCTGCCGCCCGCTCCAGGCCACCCTCGATCGCGTCGTGCCGCTCGTCCAGGGTCTTCTGGATGTTGGGCAGAAGCTTCTTGCCGAGGACGCCGAAGACGATGAAGAAGCAGAGCAGGCCGATGATCAGTTCCGCGGTGTCGGGGATCAGCGGGTTCTGCGCTGCCCCCTCAGCCATGAGGACCGACATCATGTCTGAACCTTTCGTCGAGTGTGGCTACTGGCCGGGCTGGTTACTTGGCCGAGAAGATGAACGGCGCGACCAGGCCGAGGAGGGCCAGAACCTCACAGAGCGCGAAGCCCAGGAACATGTTGGTGCGGATGACCGGCATGGCCTCGGGCTGACGGGCCATGGCCTCGATCGAGTGACCGAAGACCAGGCCGATGCCGACGCCGGGGCCGATGGCGGCCAGACCGTAGGCCACAGCGCCGAGGTTGCCCTGGATGCTGATGTCGTTGACGGCGGAGGCTGCCAGCGTGAGGTTAGACATTTTTTCCTGTCTTCCTAGTAATGCGGTCCACCGGGGGGCTTCCCGGCGGAAATCTGATGGGGCGGTGCGGAGGTCAGTGACCCTCGAGCGCGCCGCTGATGTACAGCGAGGCGAGCAGCGTGAAGATGTACGCCTGCAGGAACTGGATCAGCACCTCGAACGCGGTCATGCCGACGGCCATGACGAACGAGCCGCCCGCGAACGCCGACATGATGGAGGGGGTCAGCAGGTACCAGCTGGCAACGCTGAACATGACGATCAGCATGTGGCCGGCGAACATGTTGGCCCAGAGCCGCACCGCGAGGGTGAACGGTCGCAGGATCACGTTCTGCAGGAACTCCAGGAACACGATCAGCGGGACCAGCCAGCCGGGGGTGCCCTCCAGCCAGACCAGGTTCTTGACGCCGCCCTTGAAGCCGTGGGTCTTGAACGTGATGTACATGTACGTCACCCACACCACCAGCGCGAGGCCCAAGGGGTAGGCGATGCGCGATGCCACCGGGAACTGCGCCAGCGGGATGATGGACATGATGTTCATGATCCATACGAAGAAGAAGATCGAGGTCAGGAAGGGGACGAACTTCTTCCCCTTCTTGCCGATCACATCCCGGGCGATGGCATGCGAGATGAAGGTGTAGCCGATCTCGCCGACCAGCTGCAGCTTCCCGGGGACCAGCTTCGGCTTGCCGAAGGCGGCCCAGAAGAAGCCGACCACGATGACCATGCAGATGATCGCGAGGAGCATCGGCTTGGTGAAGTCGAAGCTGCCCACGCTGAAGATCGGCTTGAAGTTGAACGAGTTGAGGCCCGGCGCGGGGAAGCCACAGTTGGCATTGATGTGGCACCCGCTCTCAGCGAGCAGCGTTTGGGCACTCACCCGTGACTCCTTCGTCGTGACGCATAAGAACTGCAACCTTGTGTGTCGGCGCGGCTGGTGAGGCCGCGAGTCGGCACTGGGGACTTGGGGTGGTGGTGCCGCCGCGGTCCACTCGGCTCGTGGGCCGAGGACCGGGCACCCCCGGGATCTGCACTGCCTCTCGCAGTACCCGATCCGGGCACGTCGCGACCCGAGGGGGCGATGCCCGTCTCGGCCGGATTCGCTCCGGACGATAGCAGATCAGGATGAAGCGTCTTTAGTCCGCCCTTACATCCCATCATGGGACTCCGTCTTCGCCGGAGCCGAGGGCTCCGGGTGGACGTAGAGCATCTTGCTGGTGAGCGTCTGACGGACCTGACCGCCGACCCAGGCCAGTGCGGTGACCAGCAGGGTGATGGCGAAAGCCCGGCCGTCGAAGAGCGTGGTTCCGTGGAACACGATGATGAAGAGACCGACCAGCAGCATCTGAACGGTGTAGACCAGCAGGCCCGCGGTCATCACGACCTGAGGCTTGTCCCGGGTGATGCGCATCAGTGCGGCGAATCCCCCGGCGAAGAAGACCGCCACGACCGCCAGCCCTACCAGGCCGCCGATCAGGCCCTTCTCGCCGGCGACCACGGCGCTGACGATCGTGGCAACGACTCCCACAGGGGCGGCATAGATCGCCGCGCCCCGGAGAATCCGGGCGTCGTTGGACAGCATCGTCGTCAACTCCGGCGCGATGGGTGGAAAGCGTGAGCTACTGAAGGGGGTGTTGAGCGCTCTGCCACAGGCCCGCGAGGCGGACCGCGACCGAACAACCTTCTCCCATAAGGTCCTTCGGCTCATCTCCCGATGTCGTGAACCGTATCACAAGCTATTTGGCCAGGTCTTTACTCTTCGGGTGTGGTTCTTGCCACAAGGCCGTCACTCCGGGGCGTTACCTGGAGTTTCGCCCTGATACGCCCGAATGCCTGCCGGCGGCATGGGCGCCGGTACCGATCTTGCGAAGCAGTTCCTCGTCCTGGGTGGAGAGGGCCGCCTCTTCCAGAGGCGGCTCGCCCTGCGCCACCACGGCCGTTCGGCGGTAGCGCGGCGGCAGGAAGCGCTCCGCCATCCGGGGGGCGTGCGGCTTGAAGCGGGGCAGCAGCAGCACCAGGATGCCGATCAGGCACAGGGTCATCGCGACCTTCACCAGCAGCGCCTCGGTACGGCCCACGGAGAAGGCGACGGTGCCGAATGCGATCAGTGCCGCCCAGAAATACATGATCATTACTGCCCGGCTGTGGGAATGCCCGATCTCCAGCAACCGGTGGTGCAGATGCTGCTTGTCCGCCGCGAAAGGCGACTTTCCGGCCCAGGTCCGCCGGACCACCGCCAGCAGCAGGTCGGCGAGCGGAATCGCGATCACCGTGAGCGGCAGCAGCAGCGGAATGTAGATCGGCACCATCGCGTGCGTGGCCTCGGTCTGCGAGGTATTGATCTGCGGCGCCAGGACGGCCGGGTCCACACGCCCGCTGAGGGAGATCATCGACACTGAGAGCACCAGGCCGAGCAGCAGCGCCCCCGAGTCCCCCATGAAGATCCGGGCCGGATGCAGGTTGTGCGGCAGGAAGCCCACGCACATGCCCACCAGGACCACGCTGAACAGCGTGGCCGGAAGCGCGTCCGGGACGCCGTAGCCGTAGGAGAGCCGGTAGGCGTAGACGAAGAAGGCCAGGGCCGCGATGCAGACCATGCCGGCCGCCAGGCCGTCCAGTCCGTCGATGAAGTTGACCGCGTTGACGCTCATCACCACCAGCGCCACCGCCAGCAGCGTGCCCCAGGTCTCCGGGATCGACACCGCGCCGATCCCGGGCACCGGCAGCCACAGGATGGTCAGGCCGCGCCAGACCATGACGCCCGCGGCGACCATCTGGGCGCCGAGCTTCACCAGCGCGTCCACGCCCCACTTGTCGTCCAGGACGCCGATGACCCACATGATCGAGGCGCCGGCCAGCAGCGCGGGCACGTCGCTGCCGTTGCTGGAGCTGAAGATGCTGGAGAGCGTGGTGAGCTTGGACGCCACCAGCAGCCCGGCGCACATCCCGCCGAACATGGCGATACCGCCCATGCGCGGAGTCGGCTCGCGGTGCACGTCACGCTCGCGGATCTCCGGCATCGCGCCGGCCACGATCGCGAACTTGCGGACCGGTCCGGTCAGCAGGTAGGTGACCGCGGCGGTGACGCACAGCACCAACAGGAACTCACGCACCAGCGCCCTCCTCAGCTGCGTTCGACGCCCCCGTAACTGCGGTTGAGCATAGCGGCCGATGCTGGGGGGCGGTCTGTGCCTGAAGGTGCGTCACAGCGCACCACCTTAGTGAGGGAGACGCCTGCGACCACCATTGCGGTTTTGTCGACAGTCATTCTCTGCCCTCGGAATATGCGGGAAAGCGTTCGAGCAGCGTGCGCACCTCCTGCCCGACCGCCCGTCCGACCGACGCTCCCTCCGGCCCGCCCCGGACGACGCGTCCGACCAGACCGCCGATCTGCACCATCTCCGCAGGTCCCATGCCCTGGCTGGTGACGCAGGCGGTCCCCAGGCGCACCCCGGCGGCGGCCGCCGGCGGTGCGTCGTCGAAGGGGACGGCGCAGCGGCCGACCAGCAGGCCCGCGGATTCACAGGCGACCTCGATGTCGCGCCCGGTGAGCCCGAGGCCCCGGGCGTCCGCGGTGACCAGGTGGGTGTCCGTGCCCCCCGTCAGCGGGCGCAGCCCCACCTCCGCCAGTGCCCCGGCCAGGGCCTGGGCGTTGGCCACCGACCGCCGCGCATAGGACCGGAACTCCTCGGTGGAGGCGGTCCGCAGTGCCAGCGCCTTCGCCGCGACCACGTTCATCGCCGGTCCGCCGTGGGTGAAGGGGAACACCGCCCGGTCCACCCGCTCCGCCAGTTTCGCCGTGCACAGCAGCAGCCCGCCGCGCGGACCGCCGAGCAGCTTGTGGGTGACCCCGCAGACCACGTCGGCGTGCGGCACCGGCGACTCCACCAGACCGGCCGCGACCAGCCCCATGGTCTGCGAGGCGTCCGCGACCAGATAGGCCCCGACCTCGTCCGCGATCGTGCGGAACGCCGCCCAGTCGATGGCCCGGGGGTAGGAGATCGACCCCGCGAGGATCGCCTTGGGGCGTACCGCCCTGGCCAGGTCGCGCACCTGTGCGAAGTCGATCAGTCCGTCGGCCGCGCGCACGCCGTAGCCGCTGAAGTCGAACCAGCGTCCGGAGAAGTTGGCCTCGGAGCCGTGGGTCAGATGGCCGCCGTGGGCCAGGGACATCGCCAGCACCGCGTCCCCGGGGCGCAGCAGCGCCGCGAAGGTCGCCAGGATCGACGAAGTGCCGCTGCTGGGCTGGACATTGGCGTGCTCGGCGCCGAACAGCGCCTTGGCCCTGTCGATCGCCAGCTGCTCGACGGCGTCCGCCTGGGCACAGCCGGTGTGGTGCCGCCGCCCGGGGTAGCCCTCGGCGTACTTGTCGGCGAAGCCGCTGCCGAGCAGGGCGCGGACCCCGGACGAGGTGATGTTCTCCCCCGCGAGCAGGTCGAGCTGCGTCCTGCGCCGTTCGCACTCGGCGTCGAGCACCGCGGCCAGAGCGGGATCCCGCTCGCGCAGCGTACTGCCCATCTCGGTGGCCTCCCTTGTCCGCTTCGCCCAGGTAGTGGCCACTCTAGGACGGGAAGAAGCGATACGCCTGGCCTAGACCGGCACCCGGGCCACACCGGTGAGCGCGGTGACGATGGGGTCGAGCGCGTCGAAGATCTCTTCGCCGCAGTTGCGGAACATGCCGAGCGGGGCGCCGTAGGGGTCGTCGACCTCGTCGGCCTCGGGGGTGGCCGCCAGCAGCCAGCCGCGCAGCGCCGCCGCCGCGCGGACCAGGGCGCGGGCGCGTTCGGCCACGTCACCGGGCTGGTCGGAGGTCTCCGGCAGGGTCGCCGGGTCTATCGCCCGCACCAGCCGGGTGAACTCCTTGAGGGTGAAGGTCCGCAGACCCGCCGCATGGCCCATGGAGATCACCTGGGCCCGGTGGTCCAGGGTCGCGGTCAGCACCAGGTCGGCGCCGATGACGTGCTCGTCCAGCAGTTCGCGGCCGATGAAGCCCTGCGGGTCCGCGCCGTACTCGCCGAGGATCTCGGCGGCGTTGGACTCCATCGGGGCGCCCTCGTGGCCCCAGGTTCCGGCGCTCTCCACCAGGATGTCCCCGGCGCCGTTGGCGCCGAGGCGGTACTCCAGCTCGTGCCTGGTCAGCCGCTCGGCGATGGGCGAGCGGCAGACATTGCCGGTGCAGACATAGAGGATCTTGAACGCGCCGTGCCGGGGATCCGCGCCGCCGTAGTAGGGGCGCGGGACGGGACGGGCGTGGCGACCGACCGACAGGGAACCGACCGAGGGAATGACGGAACCCGCCGTGGCCCCGCGCTGGGGCCCGACTCCGCTCATCACACTGCGGCTGCTCCGACTGGGGTCGGTCACCTCCCGGCCTCCACCAGGTCGGGTACCACCTCGCGGAGCTGCGCGGCCGACACCGCACCCTCACGCAGCAGCACCGGGACCTTGCTCGTGACGTCGACGATGGAGGAGGGCACGGCGTGGTCGGCCCGGCCGCCGTCGAGGTAGACGGAGACGCTGTCGCCGAGCTGCTGCTGGGCCTCGTCGCAGTCGGCCGGGGACTGGCCGCCGGTGAGGTTGGCGCTGGAGACGGCGAGCGGTCCGGTGATGTTCAGCAGTTCGATGGCGACCGGGTGCAGCGGCATCCGGATCGCGACGGTGCCCCGGGCGTCGCCGAGGTCCCAGCGCAGCGAGGGCTGGTGCCGGGTGACCAGGGTGAGACCGCCGGGCCAGAAGGCGTCGACCAGCTCCCAGGCCAGCTCGCTGAAGTCGCTGACCAGGCCGTGCAGCGTGGTGGGCGAACCGACCAGCACGGGCGTGGGCATATTGCGACCGCGCCCCTTGGCGGCCAGCAGGTCGGCGACCGCGGCCGGCTTGAAGGCGTCGGCGCCCAGCCCGTAAACGGTGTCGGTGGGAAGCACGACGAGCTCACCCCGCCGGATCGCCGAAGCGGCCTCGCGCAGGCCCGTCTCGCGGTCGCTCGGATCGGCACAGTCGTAGCGGCGGCTCATCGGTGCTGGCCCCTTCCCTGGGCGGATGTGCGGGTCATGAGGTGGCCCTGCGGGCCGTGGCGAAGCGCGGACGGTTGTTGAGGTCCCGGTGGTCGGCGGCATCCGTCCAGCCGGCCTCCTCCCGGAAGATCCACGGGACCAGGCCGCCCTGGGTGTCGGCGTGCTCGATGACGACCACCCCGCCGGGCCGCAGCAGTCTCGCCGCGACCTTCTCGATGCCCCTGATGGTGTCCAGGCCGTCCTCGCCGGAGAACAGCGCCAGCTCCGGGTCGTGGTCGCGGGCCTCGGGGGCGACGTACTCCCACTCGGTGAGCGGGATGTACGGGGGGTTGCTGATCACCAGGTCGAAGCGGCCGTTGAGGTCGGTCCGGTCAGCGAAGGCATTGGTCGCGTCGCCCTGGGTGAGGCTGATCCTGGCGGCGTCCGGGCTGGCGTCCACATTGCGGCGGGCCCAGGCGTACGCCTGGTCGGAGAGCTCCACGGCGTGCACCCGGCTGCGCGGGACCTCCTGGGCCAGCGCCAGCGCGATCGCGCCCGAGCCGGTGCACAGGTCGACCACCAGCGGTTCGGCGACGTCCATCGAGCGCAGCGCGTCTATGGCCCAGCCGACGACCGACTCGGTCTCCGGGCGCGGCACGAACACCCCGGGGCCCACCTGGAGCTCCAGGTAACGGAAGAACGCCCGCCCGGTGATGTGCTGCAGCGGCTCGCGGGCCTCGCGGCGGGAGATGACCTCCCAGTAGCGGGCGTCGAACTCGGAGTCGGAGACGGTGTGCAGCTCACCCCGCTTGACCTCGTGGACGTACGCCGCGAGCTCCTCGGCGTCGAAGCGTGGCGAAGGCACGCCTGCGGCGGCCAACCGCTGAGTGGCCTGGGCCACCTCGGCGAGCAGCAGGTTCACTGCGTACCTCCTGTCCTTCGGAAGCGGGCTGGTTCAGTTGTTGTGCGCTGCGGCTTCGAGCCGAGCGGCGGCGTCGGCGTCGACCGCCGACTGGATGATCGGGTCGAGCTCGCCGCTCAGCACCTGGTCCAGGTTGTACGCCTTGAAGCCGGTCCGGTGGTCGGAGATCCGGTTCTCGGGGAAGTTGTAGGTGCGGATCCGCTCGGAGCGGTCCACACTGCGGACCTGGCTGCGCCGGGCGTCGCTGGCCTCCTGGTCGGCCTCCTCCTGCGCGGCGGCGAGGATGCGCGACCGCAGGATCCGCATGGCCTGCTCCTTGTTCTGGAGCTGGCTCTTCTGGTTCTGGCAGGAGGAGACGATACCGGTCGGGATGTGGGTGATCCGCACCGCGGAGTCGGTGGTGTTGACCGACTGGCCGCCGGGGCCCGAGGAGCGGTAGACGTCGATCCGCAGGTCGTTGGCGTTGATCTCGATCTCGACGTCCTCCGCCTCGGGGGTGACCAGCACGCCGGCCGCGGAGGTGTGGATGCGGCCCTGCGACTCGGTCGCGGGCACCCGCTGCACGCGGTGCACGCCGCCCTCGTACTTCAGCCGGGCCCAGACGCCCTGACCGGGCTCCGTGGCCCCGCCGCGGGCCTTCACGGCGACCTGGACGTCCTTGTAGCCGCCGAGGTCGGACTCGTTGGCGTCGATGATCTCGGTCTTCCAGCCGACCTTCTCCGCGTAGCGGAGGTACATGCGCAGCAGGTCGCCGGCGAACAGGGCCGACTCCTCGCCGCCCTCCCCCGCCTTGACCTCGAGCAGCACGTCCTTGTCGTCGTTGGGGTCGCGCGGGACCAGCAGCAGCCGCAGGTCCTCGGTGAGCTTGTCGCGCAGCAGTTCGAGCTGCTTGATCTCCGCGTAGAAGTCCGGGTCGTCGGCGGCCAGCTCGCGGGCCGTCTCGATGTCCTCACCGGTCTGCCGCCAGGCGCGGTAGGCGGCGGTGATCGGGGTGAGCTCGGCGTACCGCTTGGACAGCTTGCGGGCCTCGCCCTGGTCCGCGTGGACCGCCGGGTCGGCCAGCCGCTCCTCGAGAACCGCGTGCTCGCTCAGGAGCTCCTCGACTGCCTCGAACATGGGGCTGTGCCTTCTTCCGGCCTGCAGGGCCTACTGGGTTGGGGGGCTTCGGTGTGCAACGCGAACGACGCCGACCGGAGCGACCCCGCGTGAGCGGGGCGCGGCCGGCCGGCGTCGCAAGGTCGCTAGTCGTGCTTGGCGGCGTGCTTCTTGCCGAAGCGGGCCTCGAAGCGGGCGACGCGGCCACCCGTGTCCATGATCTTCTGCTTGCCGGTGTAGAAGGGGTGGCACTGCGAGCAGATCTCGGCGCGGATGACGCCGGAGGGCTCGGTGCTACGGGTGGTGAACGACGCGCCACACGTGCACGTGACGTTGGTGACCACGTAGGTCGGGTGAATCTCGGACTTCAAGGGGTGCTCCTAGGTTCGGGAGGGCTCCGGGTCGGACGGCGGGCTGCCGTTCGTGAACCGGGACCGACGTACCAGTCTGCCAGCACTGGCCGCATCTCCCCAAACCGGGAAGCCGCCGTGCTTATTCCGCAACCGCAACGCAACGCCGCAGCCCCGGACCGTACGGTCCGGGGCTGCGGCGGTACAGCGGGGCGGCAGGGCCTCAGTCGCCCTGGCCGGGCGTCGTCTTGGCGATCTGCATCAGGAACTCGGCGTTGCTGGAGGTCTTCTTCATCTTGTCCACCAGCAGCTCGATCGCCTGCTGCGAGTCGAGCGCGTGCAGCACCCGGCGGAGCTTCCAGGTGATCGCCAGCTCTTCGGCGCCGAGCAGGATCTCCTCCTTGCGGGTGCTGGACGCGTCGACGTCCACCGCCGGGAAGATCCGCTTGTCCGCGAGCTTGCGGTCGAGCTTGAGCTCCATGTTGCCGGTGCCCTTGAACTCCTCGAAGATCACGTCGTCCATCCGCGAGCCGGTGTCGACCAGCGCGGTGGCGATGATGGTCAGCGAGCCGCCGTTCTCGATGTTGCGCGCCGCGCCGAAGAACTTCTTCGGCGGGTAGAGCGCGGTCGAGTCGACACCACCGGACAGGATGCGCCCGGAGGTCGGGGCGGCCAGGTTGTAGGCACGGCCCAGACGGGTGATGGAGTCCAGCAGCACGACCACGTCGTGGCCCAGCTCCACCAGTCGCTTGGCGCGCTCGATGGCGAGCTCGGCGACGGTGGTGTGGTCCTCGGCGGGGCGGTCGAAGGTCGAGGAGATGACCTCGCCCTTGACCGAGCGCTGCATGTCGGTGACCTCTTCCGGACGCTCGTCGACCAGGACGACCATCAGGTGGCACTCGGGGTTGTTGCGGGTGATCGCGTTGGCGATGGCCTGCATGATCATCGTCTTGCCGGTCTTCGGCTGGGCGACGATCAGACCGCGCTGGCCCTTGCCGATCGGCGTCACCAGGTCGATGATCCGGGTCGTGATGATGCCCGGATCGGTCTCCAGGCGGAGCCGGTCCTGCGGGTAGAGCGGGGTGAGCTTGTTGAACTCGGGACGGTTGCGGCCGGAGTCGGGCTCGCTGCCGTTGACCGAGTCCAGGCGGACCAGCGCGTTGAACTTCTCGCGGCGCTCGCCGTCCTTGGGCTGGCGCACCGCACCGGTGATCGCGTCACCCTTGCGCAGGCCGTTCTTGCGGACCTGGGCGAGCGAGACATACACGTCGTTGGGGCCCGACAGGTAGCCGGAGGTCCGCACAAAGGCGTAGTTGTCCAGGATGTCCAGGATTCCGGCCACGGGGATCAGCACATCGTCGTCGTTGACCTGCTGCTCCGGCGGGACGTCGAAGCCGTCGCGACGGTTGCGCCGGTTGCGGTCGCGGTAGCGCCCGCGGCGTCGGCCGCCGAAGTCGTCGTCGTCCTGGTACCCGCCCTGGGGCTGGCTCTGCGGGCCGGCCTGACTCTGGCCGCCCTGGCTCTGCTGGCGGCCGCCCTGGCCGTCCTGGCTCTGGTTGCCGCGGTCACGGTCGCGGTCACGGCGGTTGCGGCGCTCGCCGCGCTCGCCGCGCTCGTTGCCGGCGGTGCGGTCACGGCGGTCGCCGCCGTCCGTCTCGACGCCGGTGCCGCTCGCGGTGGTGGTGGTGGCGGCGACGCCACCGCCGTCCTGGTTGCGGTCACGGCGGTCACGGCGCTCACGACGGCCCTCACGGCCCTCGGGGCCGCCCTCGGTGCGGTTCTGCTCCTGGGCGGGGCGCTCACGGGTCTCGGTGGCCAGGGAGGCCTGCGCGGGCTGGACGGCCTGGGCGGCGGCCGACTCGGCCGGAGCGGACTGGGTCGCGGCCTCCGGCGCGGCGGTCAGCGAGGTCGCCGGGGCGGTGGCACGGCGGCTGCGGCGCGGGGCGCGCTCCAGGGCCGGGGTGTCGCCGGTGACCTGGACCGGGATGTCGATCTGCTGCTGCTCGACGGCGCGGGAGCGCGCGGTGCGGCGAGCCGGGGGGGCCTCGGCCGCGGGGGCCTGCTCGGCGACGGGCA
>Ga0302314_10016899_pt1 | contig 12290 bp, 10 predicted proteins | sample III_Palsa_N2_3_FD_200533 | JGI IMG/M metagenome (GOLD analysis project Ga0302314, IMG submission 200533) | Peat permafrost microbial communities from Stordalen Mire near Abisko, Sweden - III_Palsa_N2_3 | ecosystem: Environmental > Terrestrial > Soil > Palsa > Peat permafrost | place: Sweden...
GCGCGCGTAGAGCGGCGAGGGCAGGTTCTCCGGCACCTCGCCGAAGATGCCGCGCTCGCGTCCTTCCTCGCCCGCCTTGATCGCATCCCAGTTACGCAGCACGTCGGACGAGCTCAGGGGGTCTGCAACCGGTACCTCGCCGAAGACATGGGGATGGCGGCGCACGAGCTTCTCGGCGCACGCGTCGGCCACCCGGGCGAGATCGCCCGCGCCGCGCTCCTCGAGCAGGAGCGCGAGGAAGTGGACCTGAAACAGGACGTCGCCGAGCTCGTCCACCAGCTTCGCGTCGTCGCGGCGCTGCGCCGCGTCGGCGAGCTCATACGCCTCGTCGACCGTATGGGGGACGATCGTGCGCTCGTCCTGCTCGCGATCCCATGGGCACTCGCGACGAAGCCGTCGCGTGATCGCGTCCAGGCGAGCGAGCGCGTCCTGGATCTCCGACCCGCCCTCGGTCATCTGCGCGAGGGCCTACTTATTTCGACGTCGTCGTGGTCGTCGGCGGCGTCGTGGTCGTCGACGGCGCCGTGGTCGTCGATGGCGTCGTGGTCGTCGACGGCGTCGTCGTGGTGCTCGGCGTCGTGGTGGTGCTCGGGGTCGTCGTGGTCGAGGTCTTCGGCGCCGTGTAGTTCTTGCAGTCCGGGATCTCGAAGCCGGCGCGGCACGTCGTCTTCGGCTTCCACTTGCTCTCCCAGGGCGGGCTCGACAGGGCGTCGGAGGTGAGCGTGGATTTGATCGCCGCCGTCGCCCTCTTCAGGGACTCCGTGCTCGCCGGGAAGATGTCCGTGACCTCAGCCACGTAGTAACCGTACGGGCTCTTGATCGGACCGAGCAGCTTCAGATGCGGGGCCGCGAAAATGGCGGTGTTGAGCGCGGCGGGCTCCTCGCCGTTCACCACGCCGGCGAGCAGGCCGCCGGTGTTCTTCGTCGCCGTGTCGGTCGAATATTTCTTGGCCGTCGAGGCCCAGCTGTGATGGCTCGCGATCAGGGCCTTGGCCGTCTGCGCCTCACTCTGCGTCTTGGTGAGGATGATCCGGATGTTGCGGCGCTGCGGCGTCGAGTAGGAGGTGATGTGCTTCGTGTAGTAGGCCTTGATCGCCGCCGGCGTGGCGAGCTTCATCGACAGCACGTCGATGCGGAAGCGGTAGAGGATGTCGGCGGGCGTCTGAGCCGTCTCCTTGAGGAACGTAGTGAAGGCGGCGGCGGTCTTGAATTCCTGACTCTTTGCGGTCGCGTACTGCTTCTCGACCTCGGCAGGGGTCGCCTTGATCCCCTCGGCGGCGGCCTGCCCCTGAATCCAGTCGGCCCGGATCAGGTACTCCATGGTCTGGTCGAACTGCTGCGAGCACGCCGTCTTGAGCTCGGAGACCGGAATCGTGGCCGGCGCGATCTTCTTCAGCGATGCAATGCACTTCGTGTAGTTCGGGGGGTCGGGGACGATCACCGGGCTGCCGGGATCTGACTCGGCCTCACCCACGGCCGCGACGTAGCCCCAGTGGGCCAGCGCCTGAGTGGTGATCGGGTTGCCGGCCACGACCGCGACGGCGTCGCCGGGAATCGCGCTCCCGCAGCCGGAGACCACGACGCCGCCCACAAAAATGGCGCCAAGCGCCAGGATGAAACGTGCAATGCGATTCACAGAGTGCGTGATGGTAGCGAGTTACTACGAAGGGTCTCGTAAGAGCTGCGGCGGGCCTCCCCGGCGTCCGGACGCGGTCTCAAGATAGCGATTACAGTCGCGACGATGCCGGACCTTCCGATCGAGGACCGCCTGGCGATCGAAGCGCTGGTGACCGAGTACGCCTGGCTGCTCGACCACCGGCGCTGGCACGGCGTGGCCGATCTGTGCACCGACGATGCCGTGCTGACCATCCGCGGCCGCGAGATCCGAGGCCAGCCCGGCCTCGCGGCGTGGGCGGAGCACCGGGCCACCAACAAGGCTCGCCGCACCCAGCATCAGATGACCCTCCTGCGCCTCGAGGCGTGCTCCCCCGATCGGGTTACCGGAACCGCCGCCCTCGTGCTCCACGTCGCCAAGGCGGGGCACGGAGGCACCTACATCGACCTCGTCGGCGAGTACCGCGACGAGTACGTCCGCACGCCTGCCGGCTGGCGCTTCCGCCGCCGCCACCTGGTGACGCTGGAGGATGGGTAATCGGCTGGCGCCGATTACCTTGGGAGTTGGCCTGGCGGCCAACTCCAGCGAGCACTACGCCGCTTCCGTGGTTACCGCCAGCAGCACGTCCGCCGCCCGGACGACGGCCGGGAACCGCGCCGCGGGGTCCTTGGGGATGCGTACCGACAGCTGCGACTTGCCCGACTCGTACAGTGCCTCCGGAATCGCGGCGCGGATCTTCTTCGCCCGCACCGAGTCGAGCTCGATCGGGGTCACGGCGAGCCGGTCGCCCCGGAAGGTCACCGCCCGCGCGCCCGCCTGGCCGAGCTTGATCCGCGCCTGCTGGAGCGCGATCAGGTTCTTCAAAGGCTCCGGAAGCTCGCCGAACCGGTCGAGCAGCTCCTCGCGCAGGAGCCCCAGATCGGCAACCTCGCGCGCCGCGGCGATCCTCCGGTGGACCTCGACCTTGGCCTGCTCGTAGGGGATGTAGTCGGCGGGGACGTACGCGTCGACGTTGACGTCGAGGCGGACCGGCTCCCAGTCCTCCTCGCCCCCTTCCTCCTCGAGCCCGGCCACCGCCTCGTCGAGCATCTGCATGTAGAGCTCGAACCCGAGCGCCGCGACGTGCCCGGACTGCTCGTCGCCGAGCAGGTTGCCGGCGCCGCGAAGCTCGAGGTCGCGCATGGCGATCTTGAACCCGGCGCCGAGCTCGGTGTAGTCAGACAGCGCCGAGAGCCGGTTCGCCGCCTCGGGCGTGAGCGCGGCCGCGCTCGGATACAAGAGGTACGCGTAGGCCCGCTCGCGGCTGCGTCCCACCCGCCCGCGGATCTGGTAGAGCTGAGCGAGACCGAAGGCGTCCGAGCGCTCGACGACCAGGGTGTTCGCCTGCGGAATATCGATTCCCGACTCAATGATGCTCGTGCACACCAGCACGTCCGCGTCGCCCCGCAGGAATCGCAACATCCGCTGCTCGAGCATGCGCTCGTCCATCTGCCCGTGGGCCACCTCGAACTTCATACGAGGGCACAGCGCGCGTAGGCGCTCGGCAGTTTCGTCGATCGACTCGACCCGGTTGTGGAGGAAGAACGCCTGCCCGCCGCGGGCGTGCTCGCGCTCGAGCGCCTGCTTGACCAGCTGCTCGTCGTACTCGCCAACGTAGGTCTTGACCGGGCGCCGGCCCTCGGGCGGGGTCTCGATCACGCTGATGTCGCGCACCCCCGCCAAAGACATCTGCAACGTACGAGGGATCGGCGTCGCACTCATCGCGATCACGTCGACCTTCAATTTCAATTGCCGCAGAAGCTCCTTCTGCTTGACTCCGAAGCGCTGCTCCTCGTCGACGATCAGCAGCCCGAGATCCTTCGCCCGCACGTCCCGCGAAAGCAGCCGGTGCGTGCCGATGAGGATGTCGACCTTGCCCGCGGCGAACTCGGCGATCGCCGCCTTCTGCTCGGCCGCGGGGCGGAAGCGCGAGACATGCGAGACGATGATCGGATAGTCCTTCAGGCGCTCGGAGAAGGTCCCGAAGTGCTGCTGGGCGAGGATCGTGGTCGGGACCAGCATCATCACCTGCTTGCCGTCCTGGACCGCCTTGAAGGCGGCGCGCAGAGCGACTTCGGTCTTGCCGTAGCCGACGTCGCCGCAGATCAGGCGATCCATCGGCCGCGGCGCCTCCATGTCGGCCTTGACGAACTCGATCGCGTCGCGCTGATCGGGGGTCTCGGTGTACGGGAACGCGACCTCGAACTCGCGCTGCCAGTCGCTGTCGGGCGCGAACGCGTGCCCCTCGCGCCGCTTGCGCTCGGCGTAGAGGTTCAGCAGCTCGCCCGCGAGCTCCTGCGCGGCCCTGCGAGCGCGCGCCTTGATCGTGTCCCAGCGCGTGCCGCCGAGCTTCGACAGCGGCGGGTGGGCGCCGCCCGCCCCGACGTAGCGGCTGATCTTGGCGAGCTGGTCGACGGGGACGAACACGCGGTCAGAGCCCGCGTACTCGAGGTACAGGTAATCCCGGGTGACGCCGGCGACCGTCTTGGTGTCGAAGCCGGCGAAGCGGGCGATCCCGTGGTCCTCGTGGACGACGATGTCGCCGGTGCGCAGGTCGACGAAGCTCCGCAGGACGCCCCGCCGCCGCGCCCGGTCGGGGCGATCGGGGGCGCGCCGGCGGCGGAACAGCCGGTGCTCGGGGATCACCGCGAGGTGGAAGGCGGGCGCGATGAACCCTTCGCTCAGGCGGGCGTGGGCGAAGACCAGATTATTGGCGCCTGACGGCGCTGTTTGGTGGAGGGCGCCGCCGTTCTCGGCCGGGTCCAACCAGTCCACCCGGAGGCGGTCTAGATTGTATGCGGCTCGCTCGCCGTCTCCCTTGGCCGGATAGGCGACGACCGTTCGATACCCGGACCGAACCAGCTTCTCGAGCTCGGGCTCGGCCTCGCGCAGCCCGCGGGCGGCGAAGTTGGCGTCCTGCGCGCGGAACGAGAACGGCTGATCCTGCTCGATGCTCGAGAGGCGGATCCGCGCCCGGTCGCCCAGCGCGTCCTCGATCGGGCCGGGGGCCACGTACAGGTGGTGGGCGTCAGCGTCGTGGAACGCGGCGGTCACGTCCTGCCAGTGGTCGTGCAGCGCCGGGGCGACGTCCTCCTCGCCCGCGATGATCACGGTCGCGTTCGCCGGCGCGAGCTCGAGGAAGGGGTGGAAGCGATCGACGGGTAGGAGCTCGGCGATGTCGGGGCGGTCCTCGGCATTCTCGAGCGCCGCGATCTCCGCCAGCTCGCGGTGCTCCTCGGCGAGCTCGGCGGCGGGGGCCACCTCGACCTGCTCGGCGTCGCCGAGCGAGCGCTGAGTGAAGGTCGAGAACCAGCGCAGCGACTCGATCTCGTCCCCGAACAGGTCGACGCGCACGGCGCGATCCTCGGTCGCCGGGAACACGTCGAGCAGGCCGCCGCGAATCGCGAACTGGCCGCGATCCTCGACCTGGTCGACGCGCTCGTAGCCTGCCGCCACGAGGTCGCGCGCCGTCTCCTCGAGGTCGAGCAGCTCGCCGGTCCGGAGCGTGAAGCCGTGCGGGCGGAGCGCCGGGTCGGGCACCTTCTCCGACAGCGCCACCGCGCTGACCACGACCACGGGCGCCTGGCTCGGGTCCAAGAGGGCATCAAGCGCGGCGATGCGCTGGCCGACCAGGTGCGGCGGCGGCGCGAGGTGCGACTCGTAGGTGACGCCGCGGCTCGGGTAGAAGCGCACGGTGCGCGGAGCGAGCCAGGCGCGCAGGCCAGAGGCCAGGTCGCGCGCCGCGCGGTCGTCGCCGGCCACTACGATCGCCGGGGTGGCGGGGTCAAGCAGCGCGGCCAGCAGGTAGGAGCGCAGCGATCTCGATACGAAGGCGCGCCCGCCGTCGTGGGCGAGCTTCGCGGTCTGGGGATCGCTTTCCGCGTTTGTGAGAAGGGCGCTGAGCATGGACTGGTGGTGGGGCGGACGTGGGGCGGTCTCCGTGCGCGGCCACACAATCGGCCACGCCCGAGACCCCACCCCACCCGGCTCTCCTTAGTCTAGGTCAGCGTTGTCCGAACTCTGGGGCGTAGAGGTGGACGGTCTCGGTCTTGCCCTTGAGCGTCACGTCTGGCCGCTCGGTGAGGGTCGGCTTCGTTTGCAGCAGTCGTGTGGTGCGGTCGGCGATCAGGATCGGGTCGCCGGTCTGGCGGGTGGCGGCCTCGACCCTGGCGGCAGTGTTGACGGCGTCGCCGATGATCGTGAACTCGAGCCGGCCGGCGCCGCCGATGTTGCCCGCGACGACGGCGCCCGAATTGAGGCCGATCCCGATCGCGAGCTCCTGATCTTCGGTCTCCAGGGTTCGTTGGATCTCCAGGGCGGCGGCCAGAGCTTGGTCGGCGTGGTCGGGCAGGCGGCGGGGGGCGCCGAAGACGGCGAGCAGACCGTCGCCGACGAACTTGTCCACGCGGCCGCCATGGGCGTGGATGACCGGCACGATCTGCTCGAACAGCCGGTTGATCGCCGCGACGACGTCGCGGGCCGGGGTGCGCTCGGCGAAGCCGGTGAAATTGCGTACGTCGAGGAACATGATCGTGACCTCCACCTCCTCGCCCTCGAGGCTCGTCCCCTCCTCGAGGATGCGCGCCGCCACGTCGGGGTCCACGTAGGTGCCGAAGGCCTGGCGGATCCGCTCGCGTTCGACGAGGCCGTCGACCATCCGGTTGAAGCCAAGCTGGAGCTGGCCGATCTGGGTACCGTCGTACACCGGCACGCGGGTGTCGAGCTCGCCGCGCTGCACCTGCGCCAGGGCCTGCCTGACCGAGTCGATCGGGTCCGAGGTCGCGCGCGCGGCCATCGTGACCGCGAGCAGGCCAACCGCGAGCCCCACACCCCCGAGCCCGATCATCGCGACGGCGAGCTGGTGGGCTTTGACGGCGCCGCCGACGAGCGCCCCGATCCCGATCGCCACCACTCCTGCCACGGGGACCCCGGTCCCGAGCACCCAGGCCAGCACGGCCCGCGTGGCCACCCCGGGCACGGCCAGGCGCTCGGGCGCCGAGCTGGCGAGCGCCCGCGCGGCGGTCGGACGCAGGATCCGCTCCGCGAGCAGGTAGGCGACGGCGGCGGTGACGACCCCGGCCAGCGCGACGATGATCGCGGCGTTGACGCCGCCGGTCGTCGAGTAGTGGGCGTTGAGCACTCCGAACACGATCGCCGCCCCCAGCCACAGCGCCACCTGGATCACGAACACCTTGATCGGCGCGCGCAAGATGATCCGGCGCTCGCGATCGCCGGCGGGAAGCTCCCCGGTCAGCCACCGGCGAATCCCGGCGAACAGCTGCTGGGTCCCGAGCCGCACCCCGACCAACGACGCCACCAGGAAGTACGCAGCGCCGGCGATCGCGTTGACCAGGTTCACGTGGTCGGTCGTCGCGGCCTTGGGCTCGGGCACGACGAACGCAGCCACGAGAAAGACCGCGATCGCCCCGATCAGGTTGGCGACGAACAGGACGAACGAGAGCGCGACGGCGCCCAGCCGCCAGAGCGCGAGGCCGGACAGCGTGCTCTCGCCGGGACGCGCCAGCTCGATCAGGCCGCCCCGGACGTCCGACGCGAGCGCGCGCAGCCGTCCCACAGTGAGCGCGACCCTATCCGACGGTCAGGCGGACGTGACGTTCAGGCGGGCGTGTCCGCGAGCACCACCCGCTCGGCCGCGTCGGCCGCGTCCTCGACCAGCAGGGCGACCTCCTCTCGCGGCTCCTTGAAGCGGCCGAGGACGTAGGCGGCGACGCGATCCGGGTCGGTGGTCGGCGGCCGGCCGACGCCGATGCGCACGCGGGCGAAGTCGGCTCCCCCGAGCGCGGACTTGAGCGACTTCAGCCCGTTGTGCCCGGCCAGACCGCCGCCCACGCGGGCGCGGATCTCGCCGAACGGGAGGTCGATCTCGTCGTGCAGGACGAGCACCCGCTCGAGCGGCAGCTTCAGCTCGCCACGGGCCGGGCCGACCGAGCGGCCGGCGTCGTTCATGTACGTCTGCGGCAGCAGCAGAGCGACGCGCGGGCCGTCCGGCCCGGCGCGACCCTCGCTCAGCAGCCCTGAGTATCTGGCTTTCGCGTTCGGCAGGTCCCAGCGGTCGGCTAGCTTGCGTGCGACCTCGAAGCCGACGTTGTGAGGGGTGCCCACGTACTCGGACCCCGGGTTGCCAAGGCCCACGATCAGCCAGTCCACGGGGGCGCCCCGATGACGGCCCGCAAGCGCACTTGGGCGCGACACCGCCGGCTCTCCTCGCGGCACCGCGGCCTAAGCGGCGAGACGGCCCGTGGCCGCCACGGCACTAGGCCGTCTGCCCGTTGCCGCCACGGCACCGGGACGTCTGCCCGTGGCCGCCACGGCAAGGCTCAGCTGTGCGCTCACTCCTCGTCGCCCCCCGAGCTCTCGCCCTCGGGCCTGGCGCCCTCGCCGCCGATGAGCTCCGTCTCCTGCTCGATGCCCTCCTCGGCCTCGGTCTGCAGACGGGGCGGGGTGAGCGTGGCGATCACCAGCTCGGGCTCGTCCAGGAACTTGACGTCGGCGGAGACGGCCAGTGCCGCGAGGGTCAGGGTCTCCCCGATCTCCATTGCCGAGACGTCGTGCTCGATCGAGTCGGGGATGTCGTTCGGCAGCGCCTCGACCGTCAGCTCGCGCGTGACGTGCTCGAGCACGCCGCCCTCCTTGACGCCGGGAGAGTCTTCCTCGCCGGTGAGCACCATCGGAACGGTGGCCTGGATCGCCTGGTCGAGCCGGACGCGAAGCAGATCGACATGGACGGTATGGCCGTCGACGGGATGGCGCGTGAGCTCCTTGAGCACGACCGGCGTCCCGGCGGTGCCGTCGACGCTGAGGTCGACCACGGCGCCGGCGCTCGCGAGCACGTGCCTGAGCGTGCGGTCATCGACTTCGAACGGCACCGGATCCTGGCCGCCTCCGTAGACAACGCCGGGAATGAGCCCTGACCGGCGCAGGCGGCGCGCGGTGCGCGAGCCCGCCGGCTCACGTCCGGCGACGGCGAGGGCAGTGGTCTCTCTTGCGGGCATGTCGGTTTCGTCTCCGGTCGGCGGACGGGGCCGCTGGTCATCGGGCCGCGGGGCGGCGAACGATGGTAGCGGACGATTCCGGCAAGCCGCGGGCGGGCTGCCGGCCAGAGCCGTCGAGCCGCGGGCGGGTTGCGCCGGCCAGAGCCGTCGAGCCGCGGGCGGGTTGCGCCGGCCGGAGCCGGCGAGTCCTCACCGGCAGACGTGACCCGCGCGATACGCTTTCAGCCGTGGTTGGTACGGGTCAACTCGTGGCGTTGGTGGTCGGTATGCATCTGCTGGCCACGGCCTGCGCGGCGGTGCTGATCATTCACGCCAAGAACGCTGCGCCGACGACGGCCTGGCGGCCGCCCGAGGGCGGATCTGACGACGGCGGCGGCAACGACCGCCGGGGCCCCCGGGGACCGTCGCGCCTCCCCGGCGGAGGACTGCCGCTTCCCGACGCCGTCCCGGCGCGGGTGCGCCTGCGCGACCATCGCCGCCTCGCCGATCTGACTCCGCCGCGCGAGCGCAGGCCCGCGCGCGAGCCCGGACGCGAGCCGGTGCGGGCCGACTGAGAGCTCAGAACCGCGTCGGGCAGTCGCCGTCGGTCTTGATCCGGACTGATACCGCGAGCAGCTCGACGCTCAGGCCCGTGATCGGGTTACCAGGGTGACGGACGCGGACGCACTGGGTCACGGGCAGGCCGTGCGCGGGCTGCCAGGCGACTCGCGCGGTCCCCTCTTCTCCTCCGAGCGGGAAGCTGGTCGAAACGGTGAGCTCGAGGATCGAGATCGGAGTCGGCCGGCGCAGATTGGTCGCGTCCTCGGCGACGCGCGCCCGGCACGCCGAGCTCGTCCGGCAGTGGTACAGGTCAGCAAGCATGGCTGCCTGATCGCCGCGCGCTTCGTCCTGCACCAGGGCGGTTATGGCCGAGCGCTCCGCCGACGCGTTGCTGTAGATCCGGGTTAGCAGCGCGCTGACCACCAGGAACACGACTACCAGCGCGACGATCCACGGCAGGGGTGGGCGACGGCGCACGCGCGGGATGATCGCGCAGACTGGCCTCGGTCGCCGCAGACCCCCTCGTCGCTCGGGTTACCCCGCCTCGGCGAAGTCCTCGCCGCTGAGCTCGAGGAAGCGTTCGACGGAGGCCTCCTGATGCTCGAGCCGCTCCGCGTACGCGTAGGCGTGCTCGGCCGCCAGCTGGAGGAAGTCCTCGACGCAGCGGGCCGGGTCGTCGGCGAGGGGATAGACCCTGGTGAAGTCCTGCTGGGCGCACGCGATCCCCATCGGTGGCCGGCCCTGCGCGAGCGTCCGGGCGCTGCACACCGGCGCCACCACGAGCTGGCGATCGGGCGCCACCAGAGCGGTCGGAAGCAGGCGCGGCGCGGGCAGCCGCACCGACAGATCGATCGAGTGCACCACGGTGACGTTGCCCAGGAGGAGCTCGCACAGCGGCTCCCGCCACACCTCGAGCACGGTGTCGGCGCCCACCAGCGCGTCCTTGAGCGCGGTGGCCTGCTCGATGTACAGGCGTTCCGCCTCTTCGCGATCGTCGGCGTCGGCGAGATCGAGATCGCACGGCACGCGCAGCAGCTCGCTGGCCGCGACCCGGGCTCCAGCACCGCGGCTCCCGGAGGCAACGTAAGTCTGGAGGGTGCCGAGATCGCGTCGACCGAGGAAGATCACGGTCACCGCATCACTCAACGGCAGGCCGTCGACGCGAAGCGAGACGGCTACCGAGCTGGTCTGGTCGAGCAGCGCGCGCCGCAGCAACTCCTCGGCGGCGGCGTCATCTGAACGTGGATCCTCGTCGAGCATGGTGCCAGTGCTCCTTAGATCGGCTGCTTGCCCGCATGTATTTACCCACGTTGCCGGTCGGATAGCCACCGACAACCGGACTATCAGCCAGGGCTTGCTATATCCAGCTGGCGCATCGTCGCTCGCAGCGGCCCGGCCTCATCGCTTGAATCGACCCGGCCTCGTCGCTGGAATCGGCCCAAAATTCCCGCGCTCGCGGGCACATCCGGGTACCCTCCATTTGCCATGAAGGTCCTCTACAAGCCGTTCGCGATCATCGCCGGGATCATCGGCGCGAAGCTCGCCCGCAGCCTATTCAAGGCCATCTGGGGCACGATCGACGACCAGGCGCCGCCACGGCCTACGGATGAGCGGACGAGCCTGCCCAAGGTGGTCAGCGCCGCCGCGATCGAGGCCGCCACGACCGCCGCCACCCGAGCCACCGTCGACCGCGCGGGCCTGAAGTGGTTTCACTTCACGACGGGCATCTGGGCGGGCGAGAAACAGCCGGCCGAGGCCAAGAAGTAGCGCGCGGCGGTCGGTGCGCTCCGAGGCGTGCGGGCGGTCCCACGCGTGCGCGGCGGTCGGTGCGCTCCGAGGCGTGCGGGCGGTCCCACGCGTGCGCGGCGGTCGGTGCGCTCCGAGGCGGTCGGCGCGTGATGAAAAACCTCTCCTCCTCATCGGATATTCATCACACGCCTGGCCGTCGCTACCCGGCGTCCCCGCGACCCCGCGACCCCGCGACCCGCGGCGGTGGCGCCGCCCGCGCCGCTGCCCGCCACGTCCGAGCTCGCCCTCCTCGGGGGCGTGATGAGAAAGCCTTGACCTTCAGGGATAACTCAGCAAGCCCTCCGCGCGCTGGCCCTCCACGCGCGGACCCGCCACACGGAAGGCCGCCCGCGCCACGCGTAAGGCCGCCGCGCCACGCGCCGGGCTGTCTGCGGTGGGCCGCCCCCGGTCTTCGCCGGGGGGTGCTGTACACGCCGGGCCTGACTTGTCTACCGACTTGACACGCACCCCCATGTCTGTAAAGGTCCGCCAGGCTGGACCACAACCGAGGAGAGCGCCGATGTCCACCGCTGCGATCGATGTAAGCGCCGCCGGCGAGGACGGGCTGACCCGCGCGACCTGGCGCGACGGCAAGCGGTACGCCTGGATGCTCGGTCTGCTGGTCCCGACGCTGCCCTTCATCGTTTACGGCCTGGTGCACCTGACCGGCCTCGGGGCGATGTGGTTCTTCGGGCCGGTGATCCTGTTTGTCATCTTCCCGGTCCTCGACCTGATCGTGGGCATGGATGCCGCCAACCCGCCGGACAGCGTGATGAAGTGGCTCGAGCAGGATCGCTACTACCGGTGGTGCACGTATGCCTTCCTGCCGATTCAGTACGGGGGTCTCGTGTTCGCATGCTGGCTGTGGTCGAGCGGTCGCCTGTCGACGATTGACAGCGTCGGCCTCGCGCTGACCATGGGGATGGTCAGCGGGATCGCGATCAATACCGCGCATGAGCTCGGACACAAGCGGGCAAGCCTCGAGCGGTGGCTGAGCAGGGTCGCGCTCGCATCGAGCGGCTACGGGCACTTCTTCATCGAGCACAACCGCGGGCATCACGTTCGCGTCGCCACGCCAGACGATCCGGCCAGCTCGCGCCTGGGCGAGAGCTTCTGGGCCTTTTTGCCGCGCACGGTCAAGGGCAGTCTGAGCTCGAGCTGGGAGCTCGAGCGCGAGCGCCTGGCGCGAACCGGGCAGCGCCTTTGGACGTGGCACAACGACATCCTCACCGCGTGGGCGATGACCGTCGTCCTGTTCGGAGTCCTGGCCGTAGCTTTCGGCCCGGTCGTGCTCC
>Ga0302314_10016900_pt1 | contig 12290 bp, 7 predicted proteins | sample III_Palsa_N2_3_FD_200533 | JGI IMG/M metagenome (GOLD analysis project Ga0302314, IMG submission 200533) | Peat permafrost microbial communities from Stordalen Mire near Abisko, Sweden - III_Palsa_N2_3 | ecosystem: Environmental > Terrestrial > Soil > Palsa > Peat permafrost | place: Sweden...
ATTCGGAACCGTGCTGTACGGCGCAACGCTCGACGGGGGGACGGCTTCGCAGTGCGAAGGTGGGTGCGGCAGGGCTTATTCGCTCGACCCGGTGTCCGGCGTTGAAAAGGTGCTTTACGACTTCCAAGGTACCGGCGATGGAGCGTATCCATGGTCCGGCCTCACTAAGTTCGGCGCCCTTTTATATGGAACCGCCCTCGCAGCCGGACCATTGGGCGGTGGCACTGTCTTCTCGCTCGATCCGAAGACCGGAACGGACGCGCTGGTGTATGCCTTCAAGGGCCGCAGAGCCAGCAAAGACGGCTTTTCGCCCTACGGCGGCCTGCTCAAAGTCGGCGATTTACTCTACGGCACACCGGCTTCGGGGGCGGACACAACCACCATCTTTGCAGCAACAGCTGCGGCGTCGTATTTTCACTGCAGCCCGCAACCGGTAAGGAGGCAGTCGTTCACGCCTTCACAGGCGGCGAGGACGGTGAGTTTCCAACGTCTGATCTGATCAGCGTCGACGGCTTGCTGTACGGGACGACTACGAATGGCGGCGGCGTCACGCGCAAGCATAGCTATGGAACCGTGTTCTCCGTCGATCCCGCGACGGGCGCGGAAACGGTGGTGCACGCGTTCAAGAAAGGTCCGCAGGGCTCCTATCCCTCGCCCTACGGCGGTCTCGCCGAGATCGATCATACGCTCTACGGGACTCTTCAAGCTGGATGGTGTCGCTCGCCGCCAGTTCCCAGACGATCTCGGACATATGGGACATCGCTCAGCCACGGCCCCGCGGGAGCACCCAGCTCATCTCGGCCAACACAACCAGGCTGACGAAGCCCGGCCCAAGCACCGACCTCGCGGACCGCACCCAACCCTATCCGCCGGACCGCCCGCTTCCAGCCGGCATCTTTGCGCGACCCGCGCTCACCCTTGAAAGATCAACAGCAGATAGGCCGCGAACAGCAGCAGGTGCACCGCGCCTTGCAGGACGTTGGTGCGGCCACTGGCGAAGGTGACAACGCTGACGGCGAGGGTCAGCAGAAGCATGACGAAATCGGTGTGCTCCAGGCCAAGGACAAAGCCGCGCCCGGTCAGGCGACTGATGATGAGCATGGCGGGCACCGTCAGTCCGATGGTCGAGAGCACCGAGCCCAGGAAGATGTTCACGGCCCGTTGCAGATGGTTGCGCCCCGCGGCGCGCACAGCACCGACCGCCTCGGGCGTGGCCACGAGCAGCGCCATGATCATCCCACTGAACCCGATCGGGGCGTTGAGGGTCTCGATCAGGTAGTCGACGGGGTGAGCCAGTTGCTCGGCCAGGAAGACAACCGGCAACATGTAGAGCGCGAGAAGGACGGCGTGATGCGAGAGAACCCCACGTCCGGTGGGCGGCGCGCCAATGTGTGGGTCGGCGTCTTCGCCCCCGATCGTGAAATAACCGCGGTGGCGGCCCACCTGCACCATAAGGAACGCCACGTACAGGCCCACCGACATCAGGATCAGGAATGTCTCCTGAGCTTTCGACAGAGTCGGACCCGCCGTCGTCTGGGTGAAGTCGGGCATGATCAGGCTGAGCACCGCCAGCGGGATGATGAGCCCCAGATAGGTGTTGGCGCCTTGCAGATTGTAGTGCTGCTCCCGGTGTCGCCAACCCCCGACCAGCAGGGACAGGCCCACCATTCCGTTCAGGATGATCATCACCACCGAGAACAGGGTGGCGCGGACCAGTGTGGGATCATCCCTGCCGTGCATCATCACTGCCGAGATGCTCATGACCTCGATGGAGGTGACCGAGAGGGTCAGGATCAGGGTGCCGTAGGGCTCGCCCAACCGGACGGCGAGGTGATCGGCGTGCCGCACCACCGACAGCGCCGAACCGAGCACCGTCCCGAAGAGCCACAGGAAAATCACCACCAACCACACGGGGTTCGCCAGGCTTCCCATCAGGAGAGGTTCCTGGATCATGAAGATCAGGCACGTGGCCACGCTGGCCCCGAAAAACCATTCGTCCCGGATCAGGCGGGCCAGCCCCTGGGGTCTCATCGCTGAACTGTTCTCACGAAAGCGGCGGGCGTCGAGCCGCCGGTCAGGCGCCCGCTCAATGGGCGCCGCAACTATCAGGGGGCGAACGATGCGCAAAGCGATCCGCCATCCAGGCGACGGCCGACGCCGCGCTCTTCATGGCCGCGGCGCCATGGCCGACGCCCGGGAGCTTCAGAAAGGTCACGTGACTACCCGCCGCACACAGTCGGGTCATGTAGGCCTGCGTCACCGACGGCCGCACCACCGCGTCGATGTCGCCCTGCGCGATGAACAGGGGAAAATCGGGAGGCAGCGCGCCAATGGTGTTTTGTGCGAGCAGACCGGCCCATGGTTGCCTGGCCGTCAGATCGGACACGCTGAGAAAGCGTTCCTGCAATGCCTGTCCCATCCTGTTGCGCGGCCGCAGGTCGAGCGGGGATTCGAGGCAGAGATTGGCCAGTCTGTCGACGTCCGGCATCGCCGCCGGGTCGACGACAGCGTCGATCGGCGCGCCATAGACGCGCGCCCACGACCACAGCGTCATGGCCAGCAGATTCTTTCCGCCGGGTGAGGCCACGTCATCCGCCATCAGGGTGCCGAGGTCGGTTGCCGGCGCCGCCGCTGCTATCCCGGCAAGGTGGATGTCCGGCGCGTAGGTCGGCGCCAGAAGACCCGCATAGAGGACCGCCTGGCCTCCCTGGGAATGCCCCCAGAGGGACACGTCCGCTTGCGGGTCGTGCGCCAGGTTTTCGGCCGCCCTCACCGAATCCAGTACCGCGCGCCCCTCGCTCATACCGACCAGATAGGGATGCGGGCCCGGCGTCCCGAGACCCGGATAGTCGCTCGCGGTGACGATGTAGCCGCGGGCCACCATGCTGCGAAGGCCCATGATCTGCTGAAATTTGAACAGGGCCAGTGACGGAGCGCATTGCGGGACGATCCCGCTGGTCGGGTGAGCCCAGGCGACGATCGGGCGGCCGCCGGCGGGTACGGGACCGTTGGGGATGATGATGGTTCCAGACACGGCGATCGGCTCGCCACGCAGGCCGGTCGAGCGATACAGAACGCGATAGGCCGCGGCGCCGTTCCTGTCGGGGTCGAGGAGTTCGGTCCGGATCAGCGACCCCGGCGGCCCAACCAATTCCGCCCCGGAGGCCTGATAGAACGCACCCTGCGCTGAAGTACTGGAAACCATGGCCGCGGCGAGCAAACCAACCCCCGCCACAACGATCGCCGCGAACGTGTTCAACTCGACCTCCCTATGCGCGCGACTTTAGTTCTGCAGGCAATCGTCGAGCCAGTCGAGCGCCCGTCGGTTGAGCAACGAGCGGTTCATCATCTCGCAGTGGCCGCCGGCCCCCTCGGCTGCGGTGAAGCGCAGCAAGGTCTTGGGACAGCGCAGGGCTTCGAACAACGCCGGCGCCGAAGCGCTCAGGGCGTCATCTTCGGCGAGCGTCAGCAGGGTGGGACATGTGATCCGCTCGGCCCGACCTTCCATGGTGAATTGCTCGGCGCAGCGCAGGTAGTCGCGCAGATTGTCGACGCCGTGGACCCAGTAGCCGCGCTGCCTGAGGTTCCAGCGCATCCGCCGATCGTTGGCGACGAGGTATTCCATCTTGTCCAGGATTGCCTGGTCCAACTCGCCCAGATCGGCCGCTTCTTCCGGCGTCGCCCCGAGCATGACCGCCACGTCGCGGAAGCGGCCGACAATGCTCCACAGGCCCGGATCGGCGATCAGCGCCGCCAGGCGCGGCTCTCCTGAAGCCGCGCGGGGGGCCAGGTGCCCGCCAAGGCTCCAGCCCATGAGCGCAATGCGCGAGGGATCGACGATCGGAAGTGTCAAAGCGAAGTCCATGACGGCCGACATGACGGTCTCCCAGTCCGGCCGCAGAGCGATGCCGTGCTCGTAGAGCATGGCGCCCTGGCCCGGGCCGTCGAACATCAGGACATGATAGCCGCGACGCGACGCGGCGACGCCCGAGGCGAAGTACATGTCGGGGATCGTCGCATCGTAACCGTTGGTCAGGATCAGCAGGGGGCCGACCTGCTGCTCGTGACCAGCGGCGGGCAGCAGATAGGTCGGCATCGACAAATCGCCGAATGGGATGCTCATCGGCGGGACCGGCGTGTCCAGCAGCGCGAGACCTCGATCGAAGGCATCGATCTCCTGGCGAAACACGGCCAGCAGGCGTGGATCGGTCGGCGCGCCATAGAGGGGATGCAAGGCCCCATTGTAGAAGACGCTCGCCCTCAGAAACTGGTCTCGCGCACTCGCGCGCTTTCCCTTCGCCAGCGTGGCTTGCGCGTCCGCCACCATCCGGTCGGCGGCGGCCGTCCAAGCCAGGCGATAGGCGTCATCGCCGCCGTCGCCAGTGGCCCGCGCCACGGCCTGGACCTCCCCGAAGTCGGCGCCCCCGTAGGGAATGTAGCCGAGCGCCGCGGTTCCGAAATCGTCTAGCAAGTCGTCTTCGAACAGGATGCCCATCGCGATGCCCTCCCCTTGCATGCCTCGGATCTATTGGCCGATCCGTCCCCTCGACCCACTCCCGCGCAGGATATATGAATGTCAGATCGGCGGCGTCGTCGAGTCTGCACCGCCGAGCCGCTCCACCTGGTTGAGAGGTGTTCCAGGTCACGGCCTATCAGACGCGCGCGAGAACAAAGCATGTCGGAGCCAGGTCAGGCTACTCAAAAACCACCTCCCCGATGGGTTTTGAAGCTGTTCACGAGGACGCACGTATTTCTGAACGGCATCTCAGGTGGCCTCGCCTTCAACACGCTCAGCGGCCGCGAAGTCTGCTTCATCACCATGACCGGCGCGAAGAGCGGACGCCGGCTCACGATACCGTTGATGTATGTGCCGTATGGCGAAGGCGTCCTGCTGGTCGCTTCACAAGGCGGCGCGCCCAGGAACCCCGTTTGGTACGGAAATCTCGTCAAGCATCCGGACATCGACGTGCGACACTGCGGCCGGCGCATGAAACTTCATGCGCGCCTCGCCACGGCGGAGGAAAAGCCGGGGCTCTGGCCGATCTGCGATGAGCATTATCCTCCGTATGCCGACTATCGTGCACGCACGACCCGCGACATTCCGATCTTCGTCTGTGAGCCGCGCGGATGACGTGACCAGCTCGCCGACATTCGGCGAGGTTTCGACCGTTCCGTCGTCGGACGGCCCGTTCGCGGGGGCCAGATTTCAGATGACACTCAAAAAGTGCTAACCAGCAAAAAACAGAGGAGGAACAGACCATGACCGATGCATCGCAATCCAGGACTGTGCTGATCGCGGGCGCCAGCGGCGTCGTCGGGGCCGCGGCGATCGAGCATTTCGCAAAGCTGGGCTGGCGCGTGATCGGCGCCTCGCGCCGTCCGGCCGACGTCGAGCCTGGCATCGTCTATGAACACCTCGCCCTCGATCTGCAGAACGCGGCCGCCTGTCGCGCGGCTTCCGACACGTTCTCCGGCGTCACCCATGTAGTCTACACCGCCCTGTTCGAAAAGCCCGGCCTGATCCCCGGCTGGCGGGAACAGGACCAGATGCAGACCAATCTGGCGATGATGCGCAACCTGATGGACCCGCTGCTGGCGGCGGCCAAGGGCCTCAGGCACGTCAGCGTGCTGCAGGGCACCAAGGCCTATGGCGTGCACGTCCATCCGATCAAGATCCCCTGTCGCGAGAACCGACCGCGCGATCAGCACGAGAACTTCTACTGGCTGCAGGAGGACTATATCCGCGCCGCCCAGAAGGGCGCGGACTGGAACTTCACCATCTGGCGGCCGCAGGTGGTGTTCGGCGGCGCCACGGGCGTGGCGATGAACCTGATCCCGATCATCGGCGCCTACGCCGCCATCTGCCGGGAAGAGGGCCTGCCGTTCCAGTGCCCGGCGAGCGTGCCCAACGTCCTGGAGGCGGTCGACACCGACCTGATCGCCAAGGCCCTGGCGTGGGCGGGAGACGCCCCGAACGCTCGGGGCGAGACCTTCAACATCACCAATGGCGATGTCTTCGTCTGGCCGAACGTCTGGCCGGCCATCGCCGAGGCGGTGCGCCTGGAGCCCGCCTACGGTGATAGGCCACTCGCCCTGTCCACGTTCCTGCCCCAGCATGCGGAGGTGTGGGATCGGATCGTCAGGAAACATGATCTGCGACCGATCACGATGGCGGAATTGGTCGGGGAATCGCATCACTACGCCGATTTCATCTTCGCCTTCGGCGACAGCGCGGAGTCGACCGCGGTGCTGGTCAGCACCACCAAACTTCGCCAGGCCGGCTTCGGCGACTGCGTCGACACCGAGGTGATGTTCAAGAGCTGGCTGAAGCGCCTCGCCGATCGCAAGGTGATCCCGCAGCCTTAGAACCCAGCAGGTCGCGTATCGGCGGACGGCCGACGCTTCTTTGCTGATCCTTCTCAAAACATGCCGTCCGGGAACTTCCACAACCCGGACAGAGGACTCGGCCGTGCGGCGGAAATTCAGCTCCTTGGTGAGGATCACAAAGCGTTGCAACACCGTGCCGCCCCGTTCCAACACGCCCTCAGGATGCACTTATCAGCATCGTCAATAAGTCTCGCCGATGAATCTATTGGACGCCCGATGACGAGAGGCGGATAAATGCTGAAAATCAAACGGAGGAACAGCGGAATGCTGGCCTGCTGTGCGTTTGCGGTGTTCCTGCTCCAGCAGCTTTTGATGCCGATCGCTATTCTGCGCGAGCGCCTCTTCGGCAAGAAGGCGCCTCGTGCGAACACCGCCGTTCTCTGGACGCCTGAGTCTGCCGTCGCGGCGCCGCCATGGGCGAGGACCGCTCTGCGTCCTACGGTCGTCCTTGTGATTGTTCTGGAGATATTCGCGGTCGGCGGTTCCGTCGCGGCGGCAACCCTGACGACTCAGAGCGGCCGCCAATCCGCCGAGCAGAAGCTGCTGACAGCGCTGCACACGTCCATCTGCCATGCACTCGGGAGACCCCTCTCATGACCACTCTGGAAGCCCATCTGGGCCAGGTCTCGTTACTGCGCGGATCGAATCACAAGGGACCGGTGACGGCGGCGCGCCAGCGACGGACCGCTATGATCTACGGCGCCCTGTGTCTGCTGGGCGCCCTGCCCCTGCTGCTGGGCGCCTCGGCTCCCCTGCGCGCGGCGGGGGTGGGCCTGTGGATCCCGGGCGGCGGATTCCTGGCCGACGGTGGCTGGGTAAGCCTGCTGTTCCCCATCGCCCTGGTGCTGTTTGTCGCATCGCTCGTGACCTGGTTCTGGTGCGGCATGGTGCTCGCACCGCTGACGGTGTGGCTTGGATCGGCCGCGCTGGCTTACGGTCTGGCCGGCGAGAAGATCTGGATCGGCGGACCATGGCTGGCCGCCGCATCGGCTGTTATGGTGGGCCTCGCATTCCATCGCCGCGCGGTTGCGCAGGGAACGAAGGCGCGCGCCAAGGCGGCGGCGCGGGACGCCTATGTGCCCGAATCCCTGGCGGAGGTTAAGGTAAGGGCCGCCGCGGTCGCCGTGGCCACGGCGCGGGAGATGGACGACGAGCAGCTTTCAGCGCTGCGCTACCTGCTGGACCGGGCGCTGCAACCCGTGGACCAGTGGGGCGGCTTCGACATCATCGACCAGTTCCAGCCGGCGGCGCTGCGCTACCAGATCAACCACATGGGCTTCGCCCTGGGGATCAGCCAGCGCGCCTATGCGCCGAGCTTCCACGGGTATCTGGGCGAGGCTCAACGCAACCTCATCGAGAAATACCTGCTGCGCAAGGTGTGGGGCTACTGGGTGTACGAGTCCTGCTGGGGGCATCTGAATTTCAGCAACTGGGACCCGGCGCGGCGCGACAACATCATGCTGACCGGCTGGTTCGGCATGCATGTGGGCCAGTACATGCTGGCCACGGGCGACCGGCGCTATCTGGAGCCGGGCAGCCTGACGTTCAGGCTCAACGAGCGGACCGCCTTCGTGCACGACTTCAATACCCTGGTGGGGTCGGTAAAGGCCAACTACGACACCGCCGAGTTCGGGTTGTTCGCCTGCGAACCGAACTGGATCTATCCGATCTGCAACCACTACGGCATGGCGGCGCTGGCGGCGCAGGACGCGTTGTGCGGGACTGACAACGTGCGGCGCTATTTGCCGCGGTGGACCCGGATGATGGATACCGAGTTCACCGACGAGAGCGGATCGATCATCGGTCTGCGCTCCCAGCACACCGGCCTGCAGGTCCCGTTTCCGGTTGGCGAGGCAGGATACGCGCCGTTCGAAAACATCTTCGCGCCGGACCGGGCGCGCGAGCTGTGGGCGATCGCGCGGCGGGAGATCGCCCCGGCGATGCACCCCGACAAGGACGGCCGGCCGCGCATAAGCTTACCGGGGGCTGGACTGGACGCCGGCAACTATTCCACGGGGCACACCGCCTCGTTCGCCGGGATCCTGATGGGCGCGCGGGAGTTCGGCGACGACGATCTCGCTGAAGCCGCGCAGAACAGCCTCGACGCCGACTGCGGTCGCGAGGTGACGAACGGCGTGCGACGCTATCTGGCCGGATCGAATCTCGCCAACGCCAACGCCGCCCTGGGCTCGCTGTTGCGCACCGGCGATTTTGGCCGCGCCTTCAGCCAGCCGCCTGCCCAAGAGACCCTCGATGGACCCGTTCTGGATAAGGCCTCCTACCCAGAAGTGCTGGTCGGCAAAGCCGTCAGCGACGGCGCCGGGCTGGATCTCGTGCTGCATCCAGGACGGGGCGCCGGCGTACAGACCCTGGGCTTGGCGCGTCTGCGGCCGGGAGCCCGCTATACGGTGTCGGGAGCCGCCGTGGACGCCTTCACGGCCCGATGGGACGGGACCGCCGACCTGGACATCATGCTCGAGGAGCGCACCGCGGTGCGCGTGGAACGAACTCACTCGTGAGCAGCGAGAGGTGGTCGCATCGCGACCTCACACGATCTGCGGCAAGCGGACCAGCGCCCTGCCGGGCGCGGGCGCCTTCAAATCGGAGCTCGGACGTCAAGCCAATACGACATGGGACATGCCCGGCCGGATCAGGGATAAGGGCTCCACCCTGCATAAGGCCTCCGTACTGGCATGAAGCGGGACAGCCACGCCGGCGGAAAAACCCGCCATGGCTTGCGCGAAAACGCCCGGGGGCGCACCCTGTGGGGTGGCGGGCGGATCGCCGATGATGAGGCTGCCGGAGAATCCCGAGTTGGGGTAGCTCAGATTGACCGTCAGAGAGACGTTCAGCGTGAGCGTGTCGCCGCCGAGCGGTTGGCCGGCGGCCAATGATCCCAGATTCAAAGTTTTGTCGGTGAAGAAGGCCTGTGCGGAGGCGGCGCTCGAAAATATCTGGTCGACTTCGGTGATCCCGTCCGCAACGACCCTCAATTCGGCGTAGCCCGACCAGCTGCCGAAACCCTCACCGTTGTAGAAGCCGAGTATCAGGTCTTTCCGGTTGACGAGCTGTGTCAGGTCGATCGTCTCGTTCACCGTCGCGGTATCGTACTCTGGTTGTTGACCGACCTTGGAATATCGGCCACCGAGCTGATCGATGGCGAAGAACGTGGGTGAAGCGCCGAAAGCGTTGGCTATCCTGCTGTTCGCCGCCAGCACGGCGGCGGTCTCCGCGCTCGTCGGTGCGCCATCAGCCAGAGCCAGGGCCTGAAAGGTCGTGATTTCGCTGGCCTGGCCGCCGATCGATGCAATGGCTCGGGCCCCGCCTGCGCCCTGCACCGATCCTTCCACGCTTGCCGATATTGTCTGGACCAGGTGGCCGCTGACGAGGCCGGTGTCGGCTTCGGCGTTGAAGGTTCCATACTTGGTGAAATAGGTGGTGGCTATGGCAGTCCCGGCGACCCCGCCGACACCCCCATGCGCGAATGCGTACTCATCAACATCGCCGCTGCTCCTGACACCGGTGGTGGCGGTGGCGCGGCCGCCTGCGCCCGCCTTGGCGCCGGTTCCTCCCGAGCCCCCCGTGGCCACGGAGGTCGCGACCGTGGTGGTATAGTAGCCCGGCGACGTCGTCAGCCTGAGCATCGCGGTCGCGGAGCCGCCCGCGCCACCGTCAACGCCGCCGAGGCCCGCGCCGCCGGCTCCCCCGGCAGCGGTCACCTCGCCTTCGAGCGTGGTGCTTGGATCCACCCCAAGGTCGTCGTCGAACGTCAGGGCCGATCCGGCCGCGCCGCCCGCGCCGGCACGGCCGCCGGTACTGTCACCGCCGGCCCCGCCGATGGCGATTTGCGTGAGCTGGAAGAAGCCTTCCGGGCTCGAACCGGTGACGGCATTGGTCATCGTGCTGGCCGCGCCGACTCCCCCCGCCGCTCCGTCGAATCCCGCGCCGCCCGCGCCGCCGACCTCCGTCGCCGAGACGCTCGAATTGCCAAGTGAGTCGGGCAAGGCGCTAGCCTGGGCGGTGGCCGTACCACCGGCGCCGCCGTGCCGCCCCTCGCCGTCTCCCGACCCTCCTGCGCCACCGGTCGCGAGCGCCGAGGCGTCGATGCTGTCAATGCCCGTCACGGATGTAGAGGCGGTCGCGTCGGCGCCCACTGCGCCGGACGACCCGGCGGTTCCGGCGCCACCGTCGCCTCCGGTCGCGCTGGTCTCGGCAGTGACGTCGACGTCGTAACCCGCGTTTCGCCGATCCACGGTCAGGGTGGACACCGCCGCGCCGCCGGCGCCCGCCTCGCCCCCGGCGCTTGCTCCGCCGGCGCCGCCGACGGCGTCCTGGAACAGCGTCAGATATCCGGACTTCACCAGCCCACTCGCGGCGTCGTCGAGTGTGCTGGCCGCGCCGCCGCCGCCGTTGGCGCCGGCCAACCCCGCGCCACCGGCGCCGCCATCCTGGTTCACGCTCACCGACAGGTACGCGCCGTTCGGAAGCAGACCCCGCGCGCTGGCGGTCGCTGCTCCGCCGGCGGCTCCGGCGGCGCCCGCGCCCATCGCTGATCCTCCGGTCCCGCCGACCGCCGTGCTGGTCAAAAGAACATCTTCATTCACGGCCGGATAGATTCCGCCGTCGTAAAAAAATAACGTTGAAACGCCGCTCCCCGCCGCGCCGGCGAGTGCTCCGGAACTGTCGCCGCCGGCGCCGCCGATCGCCGTCTGCTCGAGATAGAGGCTACCGAGCGTGGTAGAGCCGGTGACGGCGTTGCGCATCACGCTGTCGGCGCCCGCGCCGGCCTGGGCGCCGTTCGTCCCGGCGCCGCCCGCGCCGCCGATCTGGGTGGCGAAGGCAGTCGCCCCGCTTGGCGCCAGGACGACGGCCTTCGCCCGCGCAGAGGCGACGCCCCCCGCGCCGGCAAAGTTGCCGGCGCCATCACCCGCGCCGCCCGCACCGCCGATCGCCTTGGCCGAGGCGGTCACTATCCCCTCGCCGGTAAAGTCACACACGGCTTTGGCCGTGGCGCCCGCGGCGCCGTTCGACCCCGACCCTCCGGCGCCGCCGTCTGCCGCGGAGCCGCCGCTTGCGGACCCTGCCCCGACAAGCTGTCGAAGAAAGGAGACCGCCTGGCCTCCGGCTCCGGCCTTGCCGCCCGCGCTGTCCCCGCCGTTTCCGCCGACCGCGGTCTGGAAAAGCTCCAGCGAATTGGACCCGTTCGAAGCGCTGACCGCGGTGAAGATCAGGCTCCCGGCGCCCGCGCCGCCGCTGGCGCCAGCCGTGCCGGCGCCGCCATTGCCGCCGATCTGCAGGACGGTCGCCTCGCCATCGGACACCTCTTCACCGAGACTTGCGCTCGCCCGGGCGACATGGCCGGCGCCGCCGGTCTGGCCAACGCCGGCGGCCGAACCGCCATTACCGCCAAACGCATTGGCCTCCGCCTCGGCATATCCGACGGAGTTTGCAGTGGCGATCGCCCAGCCAAGGCCGCCCGAACCACCTGAACCGTTCCCGCTTGCCGATCCGCCGTTCCCGCCATAGGCCGATGCATGCCCCAGAAGCTGGCCGGCGCCGATGACATCGACCGTCGCCTTGGCCACGCCGCCGGCGGCGCCGTTCGAGCCTGCCGTCCCGTCGCCGCCGTCGCCGCCGATGGCCCGTGACGTGGCCTGCAGGTCGGCGCTGGTGGTCGGGTTCTGGGTGTCGTCGAAGGTCAGGCTCGACAAAGCTCTCCCGGCCACCCCGGCCGCGCCGCCCGCGCTCGCGCCGCCGCTTCCGCCAATGGCCTTCTGGAACAGCGTCAGATCTCCCTGGACCGTCGATCCCGACACCGCGTCGATCATGGCCACGTTCGCGCCCCGGCCGCCCGCCGCGCCATCCAAGCCCGCGCCGCCCGAGCCGCCGGTCGCCTCCGCGTC
>Ga0302314_10016901_pt1 | contig 12289 bp, 11 predicted proteins | sample III_Palsa_N2_3_FD_200533 | JGI IMG/M metagenome (GOLD analysis project Ga0302314, IMG submission 200533) | Peat permafrost microbial communities from Stordalen Mire near Abisko, Sweden - III_Palsa_N2_3 | ecosystem: Environmental > Terrestrial > Soil > Palsa > Peat permafrost | place: Sweden...
AGGGTGCCAGGCAGCCGCGCGGCGGCGACCTTGTCCCAGAAGGACACCAGAACCATCAGGCAGACGCCATAGAAGATCGCCCGCCCTAGCAGCACCGGCCAGGCGGCCAGCGCCGAGGCGAGGCCGGCGCGGTAGGCGGCGGCCATGGCGGCGAGGTCCGCCGTGCGTTCACTTGTGAAGGACGGCGTAGATCTCATGGATCACCTCCTCCATCGGCGGGTCCTCGACGGTGACGTCGTCGATCCCGCCCAGCGCCAGGGCCGCGGCGACCACGGCCTCGATGCGGGTCTCGCGGGTGTCGATGTCGAGCACGGTGGTGTGCGGCTCGCTGGGCCGGCGGCTGACGCCCGGCATCTCCAGCGTCAGCGTCGGGCTCTGCGAGCGCAGCGTCACCAGCTTGCGGGCGATGAAGCGGCGGCGCAGCTGGTCGGTCGGCTGGTCGAGCACGATCCGGCCGGCGTTGATGACGATCACCCGTTCGCAGACCAGTTCGATGTCGCGCGTGTCGTGCGAGGTCAGCAGCACGGTCTGGCCCTCATTGGCCGACTGCTCGCGGATGAAGTCGCGGATCGCCGCTTTGGCGGTGACGTCGAGGCCGATGGTGGGCTCGTCGAGGAACAGCAGACGCGGGGCGTGCAGCAGGCTGGCCACGATCTCGCAGCGCATCCGCTGGCCCAGCGACAGCCGCGCCACCGGCTGTTCCAAGAGGCCGGCGACGCCGAACCGCTCGACCAGGTCGTCCCGGCGGCGCGCGAACGCCGCGCTCTCCTGGTCGTAGATGCGGCGCAGCAGCGCGAACGAGTCGCGCACCGGCAGCTCGGTCCACAGCTGCGTGCGCTGGCCGAACACCACGCCGATCTCATAGGCCAGCGCCCGGCGTTCCCGCCAGGGCGTGTGGCCGAGCACCTTCGCGTCGCCGCCGCTGGGCTCCAGCACGCCGCAGAGCATCTTCAAGGTGGTCGACTTGCCGGCGCCGTTCGGGCCGATGATCGCCACGCGTTCGCCCGCGGCGATGTCGAAGCTGACACCCGCGACGGCTTCCAGGTCGACGATATCCGGATGGAAGAGCCCCGCCAGGGCCCCGAGCGCGCCGCGCCGCCGCCTAGAGAAGCGGTAGGACTTGCGAAGCTCCTGAACGGTGATGGCGGGGGTCATTGGAGGGCTCGGAGAAGGGGTGAAGAGGGATCGCGTCGGTCATCTGGCAGGCGCACATCGTCACGGCCCGCGACGGGAGCGGGGCGGCGTAGCCGGCGAAATTGGACCGACGGGTCCGGGTCATCACTTCAACCTCTGGGTCTTGAGCCCGCGCGGCCCATAGCCGAGCTTTCGACGGCGGGCAAGCGCGCCGCCTCCGACGCGCCCATCGCGCGGGCGCCTCAGGTCAGCATAAATGATTGGAATCGAGCGATATTCGTCATGCAGACGCGCGCTGGGAGAGCGCGTCGCGAATCGCGCCTAGGTCGGCAACATCCCGGTTGCGGCGATGCCGATGAGCATGGCGAAGACCATGCCGCCGGCGAAGATCGCCAAATCCTGCACGGTGACGTGGTGAGCAGGGCTTTGCGGGCGCGGCGATATCGGCGCATGCCAGATGGACACTTTAACCTCCGGGGAGCACGGGTCTCGGACTTCGCTGACGGAACGCTCCGTCTCGATCTTCGATCCACCTTGGCTTTAAGTCGCCTTTAACCGGGTTCGCCAATGGTTCGCCCTCACATGAAGAGCGAGGCGATGGCGTCCAGGAAAGCCGCCGAGGCAGGCCGCATCATCCTCGGCGACTGCATCGCCGAGATGGCGAAACTGCCCGAGCGTTCGGTCGATCTCGTCTTCGCCGACCCGCCCTACAACCTCCAGCTCGGCGGCGAGCTGCTGCGGCCGGACAACTCCAAGGTCGACGCGGTCGATGACGACTGGGATCGCTTCGCCTCGTTCGAAGCCTACGACCGCTTCACCCGCGCCTGGCTCGTTGAGGCGCGGCGGGTGCTGAAGGACGACGGCGCGCTCTGGGTGATCGGCAGCTACCACAACATCTTCCGGGTCGGGACGGCGGTGCAGGACCTCGGCTTCTGGATCCTCAACGACGTGGTCTGGCGCAAGTCGAACCCGATGCCGAACTTCAAGGGCACCCGCTTCGCCAACGCCCACGAGACGCTGATCTGGGCGGCGAAATCGCGCGGGGCCAGACGCTACACCTTCAACTACGACGCCATGAAGCTGGCCAACGACGACCTCCAGATGCGCTCGGACTGGACCCTGCCGCTGGCGACCGGCGAGGAGCGGATCAAGGACGCGGCCGGGGCCAAGGCCCACCCGACCCAGAAGCCCGAGGCGCTGCTGCACCGGGTAATCCTGGCCTCGACGCGGCCGGGCGACGTGATCCTCGACCCGTTCTTTGGCGTCGGCACCACAGGCTCGGTGGCGAAACGGCTGGGACGCCGCTTCATCGGCCTGGAGCAGAACCCCGGCTATGTCTCGCTGGCCCGCGCCCGCATCGACCGGGTGATCCCGACCGCGCCGGGCGACCTGGAGGTGACCGGCTCCAAGAAGGACGAGCCGCGCGTGCCGTTCGGCCAGATCGTCGAGGCCGGCTATCTACACCCCGGCGACACGGTGTGGTGCCCGCGCGGCCAACACCAGGCCAAGGTGCGCGCCGACGGCAGCCTCGCCATGGGCGACCTGACCGGCTCGATCCACAAGCTGGGCGCCATGGTCCAGTCCGCGCCGGCCTGCAACGGCTGGACCTACTGGCACATCCGCACCGACAAGGGCCTCACACCGATCGACGTGCTGCGGGCCAAGATGCGGGCCGAGATGGCGGCTTAGGGGCGCTTCCCCACGCCGGGAGCGTCTTGGTTCTCGACACACGCGTAGTGCGGGAGCTCGGCCGCCGCTATTCTATGCTCTCTTTGACGAGTGCCGGATGACGTAGTGCGGGGCAAGATGAGCAATCGGCCTGCAATGAGATTGAGAGCGATGTTCTTAATATCCCTGCTCATAGCGTCGTGTGGGTTGGCGCTTTGGGCGCTCAATATCCCCGGCCCGAAGCTCCACGGCGTTTCGGCCGAGCAGTTGAAGGCGCAAGCGGAAAATCTTCCGGCGAAGATTCACGGATTCAGGCGGTTCTACGCGAACGAGGTCGCCCCGTAGGACGCGGGCTGCATCCGCCTCCGGACTTCGCATTGGAGGCCCGGCGCCCAACGCTAGCGAAGGACGTTCCGGGCCGCCTTCAGGAATAAACTTGGCATCGCCTCGATCCCGGATCGCGGCGTCCAGATCGCGCCCGGCCACTCCCCCTCCGCGCGGAAAACACGCAGGGTCAGGGTGAAGTGGGTGAAGCCGTGGTCAATCTCGCCGGCTGCGCGCCATGCGACCGAGACAGGCGCGGCGGCGAGAGCCTCGGCGTCGGACCAGGGCTGGGCGCGCCAATCCGAGGTCGGCAGGGCGAGCATGCCGCCGAGCAGCCCCTTGGCCGGACGGCGGACCAGGGCGACGTCGCCGCCCCGCGTCAGCAGATAGGCCACGCCGTAGCGATGCGGGCGATCGGGCTTGGCGTCGCGGAGGGGAAACCGTTCCGGCGCGCCGGTGGCGCGGCCCCGGCACGCGTCGTTCACCGGGCAGACGGCGCAGGCAGGCGAGGTCGGGGTGCAGAGCATGGCGCCCAGGTCCATCAGGCCCTGCGCCCAGTCGCCGGGGCGGTCGTCAGCGACCAGGCCCTCGGCCAGGCGCTTCAGCTCGGGCTTGGCGCCCGGCAGCGGCGTCTCGACGGCAAAGAGGCGCGCCATCACCCGCTCGACATTGCCGTCGACGACGTTGGCGGGGCGGGCGAAAGCGATCGCGGCGATGGCGGCGGCGGTGTAGGGGCCGACGCCGGGCAGGGCGCGCAAGCCGTCCTCGGTGTCCGGAAAAACGCCGCCCAGAGCGCCGGCGACGTGGCGGGCGCAGGCGATCAGGTTGCGGGCGCGGGCGTAGTAGCCGAGCCCCGCCCAGGCGGCCATCACGTCGCCCTCGTCCGCGGCCGCCAACGCGGCCACCGTCGGCCAGCGTCGGGTGAACGCCAGGAAATAGGGCGTGGCGTGCGGCACCGTCGTCTGCTGCAGCATGATTTCCGAGAGCCAGACCCGGTAGGGATCGGCGCGCCGGCCCTTGGCCCGATCGGCGGGGCGGACGCGCCAGGGCAGGTCGCGGGCGCTGACGTCGTACCAGGCGAGGAGACGGGGTCGCAGGCGCGATGGCGTCGGGACGGGCGGCATGGCTTGCTCTATAGTGGCTCGATGCCGCGCAAGCTGCCCTCAGCCCAGGAAGCCGCCGCCATATTGGCGTCGCGCCGGCCCCGGCCGCCGCCGCGTCCGCCGCGCCACGCCGCGCGGGGACTCATCGTGGCGATGAAAGGGCTGGAGGAGAAGTTCGGCCGCGGCCCGGAGGATCTGAAGACGCGCTGGCGCGAGATCGTCGGCGACACCCTGGCGGCGCGCTCCGAGCCGGTGAAGCTGATCAAGTCGCGCACCGGCGGGGCGACGCTGGAACTGCGCGTCGCCGGGCCTGTCGCCGCCCTGGTGCAGCACCAGGCGCCGCTGATCCTCGACCGGCTGAATATGTATCTCGGCCCCGGCGCGGTGGCGCGCCTGCGGATCGCCCAGGGTCCGCTGAGCCGCCCGCTCGCCGCCAAGGCCGCGCCCAAGCGTCGCAACCGCCCGCCGCTTGACGCGGCCGCCGAGCAGGCGCTGGCCGACAGCCTCGCCGAGGCGCGGGACGGGCCGTTGAAGGCGGCGCTGCTGCGCCTCGGCCGCGAGGTGATGCGCGATCCGGGCCGGTGACAGCGTCGCCATATATCAGCCCTCTTCATACCGCCCACGGAATCGCGCTCTACTCAAATATCTGATCGGGAATCGCCCATGCGCGTCATCGCCGCCCTCGTCCTGTCGCTCGGCCTCATGGCCAGCCTCGCCGCCTGCAAGCCGAGCGGCAGCGGCGGCGCCAGCAGCAGCGGCGGAACCTCCAGCGCCACGGGCGCGGTGACCCAGGAGGACATGAGCCTGGGCGATCCGAACGCCAAGGTGACGATCGTCGAGTACGCCTCGCTCGGCTGCCCGGTCTGCGCGCACTGGAACAACACCGTCTTCCCAGCCTTCAAGGCCAAGTACATCGACACCGGCAAGGTGCGCTACACGCTGCGCGAATTCCTCACCGGCGACGCGCCGGTGGCCTCGGCCGGCTTCCTGCTGGCGCGCTGCGCCGGCGCCTCGAAGTATTTCCAGGTGGTCGACGCTGTGTGGCGGCAGGAAGAGCCGCTGCTGGAGAGCGACCGCAACGCCGAAAAGCGCGACGCCCTGGTCAAGATCGCCCAGTCGATGGGCCTCACCGAAGCCCAGTTCAACACCTGTGTCACCGACGACAAGGCGATCCTGGCGCTGAATGCGCGCTCGGAGAAATGGGCCGGCGACGACCATATCGAGAACACCCCGACCTTCGTGATCAACGGCAAGGTCTATGACAACGGCTTCCTGTCGATGACCGACATGGACAAGGCGGTCGCCGACGCCCAGGCCGGCGCGAAGTGAGCTTTGCGAGCCTCACCCGCGGGCTGTTCCTCGCCGCCGCGCTGGCGCTTCTCGCCGGCGCGGCGCTCGCGGATCCGCCGCCAGCGCATGAGCCGGACGACATGGCGATCGGCAACCCGCGCGCCCCGGTTACCGTGATCGAATACGCGTCGGTGGGCTGCCCGCACTGCGCCGCCTGGCACAACGCCGTCTTCGCTCCCTTTAAGGCCAAGTACGTCGACACCGGCCGGGCGCGCTTCGTGGTGCGCGAGATGCTGACCGGCGCTCCGGCCATCGCCACCGCCGGCTTCATGCTGGCGCGCTGCGCGGGCCCGGCGAAATATTTCCAAGTGATCGACGCGGTCTACCATCGCCAGGCCGAGATGTTCCAACCGGGCGCTCATGCCGGCCAGATACTGGAGGACATCGCCAAGTCGGCCGGCCTGGATGAGGCGGCGTTCCAGGCCTGTATCGGCGACCAGAAGGGGCTGGATGCGCTCAACGCCCGCGCCCAGCGGCACGTCGAGACGGACAAGGTCGATTCGACGCCGATCTTCTTCGTGAACGGCCAGCGCTACGAAGGCGAACAAACCCTCGACCAGCTCGCGACGGCGATCCACGCCGCGCGGCGCGGCCACTAGGCGGCGCCGGGAGGGGGCGTTGCATTTTCAGAGACTGCGCCTTTCGGGCTTCAAGTCCTTCGTCGAGCCGACCGATTTCCGCATCGAGCCGGGGCTGACCGGCGTCGTCGGGCCCAACGGCTGCGGCAAGTCGAACCTGCTCGAGGCGCTGCGCTGGGTAATGGGGGCCAATTCGGCCAAGGCCATGCGCGGATCGGGCATGGACGACGTGATCTTCGCCGGCTCCGGCGGCCGGCCGGGCCGCAACCACGCCGAGGTGATGCTCACCATCGACAATGCCGACAACACGGCGCCCGCCGCGTTCGGCCGCCATCCGGTGCTGGAAGTGGTGCGCCGCATCGATCGCGGCGCGGGGTCCACCTACCGGGTCAACGGCAAGGAGGTGCGGGCGCGCGACGTGCAGCTGCTGTTCGCCGACGCCTCCACCGGGGCCAATTCGCCCGCGCTGGTGCGGCAGGGCCAGATCTCGGAGCTGATCGCCGCCAAGCCGCAGAACCGGCGGCTGATCCTGGAGGAGGCGGCGGGCGTCGCCGGCCTGCACACGCGCCGCCACGAGGCCGAGCTGAAGGTCCGCGCCGCCGAGACCAATTTGGAACGCCTCGACGACCTCGCCCGCGAGCTCGACGCCTCGCTGGGGCGGCTGAAGCGCGAGGCGCGCCAGGCCGAGCGCTACAAGAAGCTGGCGGCGCAGATTCGCGTCCTGCAGGGCGCGGTGCTGCATGCGCGCTGGTCGGAGGCGCGCGAGGCGCTGCAGCGGATCGACGCCGAGGCCCAGACCATCGGCGCCGAGGCCGAGCGAGCGACGCGCGCCGCCGCCGCCGCCAGCGCCGCCGCCGCCGAGGCGGAAGCTGCGCTCAGGCCACTTCGCGACGAGGAAACGGCGTCCGCCGCCATCCTGCACCGCCTGGAGATCGAAAAAGACCGGCTGGATCGCGAGCTGGAGGGCGTCTCCGCAGAACTGGCGCGGCTGCAGGCCGAGCTGGCGCGGATCGATACCGACGCCGCCCGCGAGGGCCAGATCGTCGAGGACGCCGGCCGGGCGCTGACCCGGCTGGAGGGCGAAACCCGCCAGCTCGAAGCCGAAATCGCCGCCGCCCCGGAACGCATGCCGCTCCTGGCCGCCATGGCCGAGGCCGCCGGCTCGGTCCGCCGCACGGCCGATGAGGCGGTCGAGCGCCTCGCCGTCGAGATCGCCGCGGCGCAGGCAAGCCAGCGCGCGGCCCAGATGCGGGTCGATGAGGCGCGCTCGCGGCTCGCCCGCACCGTCCGCGCGCTGGAGCAGACCAAATCCGACCGCAACGCCCTCGGCCCATCCGACGACGGCCCACGCGCTGCGGCAGAAACCGCCCTCGCCGCGGCCGAGGCCGGGCTGGAAGCTGCCCGCACGGCGCTGGAAACGGCGGAGGCCGAGCGCACGGCGGCGCAGACGGCTGAGTCGATGGCCAGGGCGGCGGCGCGCAAAACGGCCGACCAGCTCGCGGTGCTGAAGTCCGAGGCCCAGGGCCTCACCGCGCTGACGGCGCGCGGCGAGAGCGGCCCGTTCAAGCCGGCGCTCGACTCGGTGACGCCGGAGGCGGGCCTGGAAGCCGCGCTCGCCGCCGCGCTGGGCGACGATCTCTCCGCCGCGCTCGATCCCAAGGCGCCGGCGCGCTGGAGCGGCGCCAGCGTCGCGGCGCCGACCTGGCCGGCGGGCGCGACCCCGCTGGCCGAGCGGATCAAGGCGCCGCCGGAGCTGTCGGCGCGGCTGGCCTATGTCGCCCTGGTCGAGGCCGGTGACGGCGCGCGGCTGATGGCCGAACTTTCGCCGGGGCAGCGGCTGGTGTCGAAGGGCGGCGACCTCTGGCGCTGGGACGGTTTCACCGCCAAGGCCGGCGCGCCCAAGCCCGCCGAGGCGCGGCTGAAGCAGCGCGCGCGGCTGGCCGAGGTGAATGCCGAGATCGCCCGGCTGGCCCCCGCCGCCGAGGCGGCCCGCGCCGAAGCCGAGGCGGCGGCCAAGCGCATCAACCGATCCGACGAAGCGGTCCGCGCGGCCAGGGCCCTGCCGCGCCAGGCCGAGCTGGCGTCACAGGTCGCCCGCGAGCGGCTGGAGACCCTGGTCCGCGACGGCGCCCGCCGTGACGCCCGCGCCCAGTCGCTGGACGAAACCATTGCCCGCTTCGAGGCCGAACGCGCCGAACTGGCCGCCCAGCTCGAATCCGCCGAGGCTGCGCTGGCGGAATTCGCCCCTGACGAGGGCGGCGCCGCGGCGCTGGCTGCGGCGCGCGAGACCGCCTCGGCCGCGCGGGCCGAGGAAGCCTCCGCCCGCGCGGCGCTCGACGTCGAACGGCGTGAGCGCGACGGCCGGGCGCGGCGCTTGGAGGCCCTGGTCTCCGATCGCGACGGCTGGATGCGCCGCGCCGAGACCGCCGCTCGCCGCCAGGACCAGCTGGCGCGCGAGCGCGAGAAGGCCGACGCCGCCATCGTCCTGGCCCGCGAAGCGCCACTGCGGGTCGAGGCCCGTCGCCAGATCATGCTGGACGAACTGGGCGTCGCCCAGACGCGCAAGGCCCGCTCGGCCGACGCCCTGGGTCTCGCCGAGGCGGTGCGCGCCGACGCCGACCGCGCCTGGCGGCTGACCGAGACCGCGGCTGGCGAGGCGCGCGAGCGCCGCGCCACCAGCGCCGCTCGCCTCGACGCCGCCCGCGAGCGCTTCAACGAGGCCGCGGGCGCTATCCGCGAGCAGACCCGGCTGGAGCCCGACGCCCTGGGCAAGCAGCTCGCCGAGGAAGCCGTCGCCCTGCCGCGCGACGCCGCCGGCATGGAGACTCACCTGGCGGCGCTGGAGCGCGAGCGCGAGGCGATGGGGCCGGTCAATCTGCGCGCCGAGGAGGATGCGCGCGAACTCTCCGAGCGCCTGCAGACGCTGAAATCCGAGCGCGCCGACCTTTCCTCCGCCCTCGCCAAGCTGCGCCAGGCCATCGCCGAGCTGAACGCCGAGGGCCGCGAGCGGCTGACGGCGGCGTTCACGATCATCGACGGCCACTTCCGCTCGCTGTTCACCACCCTGTTCCAGGGCGGCGAGGCGGAACTGCGGCTGGTGGAATCAGACGATCCGCTTGAGGCCGGCCTGGAGATCTACGCCTGCCCGCCCGGCAAGCGGCTCGCGGTGATGAGCCTGCTCAGCGGCGGCGAACAGGCGCTGACCGCCGCCTCGCTGATCTTCGCCGTGTTCCTGGCCAATCCCGCTCCGATCTGCGTGCTGGACGAGGTCGACGCGCCGCTGGACGACGCCAATGTCGAGCGCTTCTGCAATCTGCTGGACGAGATGCGTCGGCGCGCGCCGACGCGCTTCATCAGCATCACCCACAATCCGCTGACCATGTCGCGGATGGACCGGCTCTACGGCGTCACCATGCACGAGCGTGGCGTCTCCCAGCTGGTCAGCGTCGATCTGCGGCAGGCGGAGGCCCTGGCGGCGCAGTAGCGTCCGGACCCTGGGCATTTTGGCGCGTTTAGAAAAAATCGAGACGCGTGGGCTTGCCTTGTCTAGGTTATCGTTGTTATCTAAGCAGTGTTAGGTTGCGTTACCGAGTCAGCGTGGGGATACGCTGACGCTACCCCCCGGTGCGTGGGCTGACGCCGTAAAGAAGCGTGTTCGATCCAAGCTTCTTCCATCGCAAACCTCTCTGGAGGGCTTTCTTCATGAAGCTCGCATTCGCGGCCGCCTGCGTGGTCGCCACCCTCTCGCTCGCCACGACCGCCCTGGCCGATGGCCAGACCACCGCAACCCTGCAGCAACCGGTCGCCAAGAAGACCCAGTTCGTCGCCAACGGGGCCATCTGGGACTGCGCCGACACCACCTGTGTCGCAGACAACACCCCCGACCAGACCTTCGGCATCGGCGAATGCCATGCCGTCGCCAAGCATGCCGGCGTCGCGGTCGCCGAGTTCAAGACCAGCTCCCACTCGCTGCAGTCCGCGTCGCTCGAACAGTGCAACGCCGGCCTCGCGCCCAAGGCGGTGACCGCGTCGCGCTGACGCCACCTTTCGACTGTTTGTTCCTGCGCCTCTCTCGGGCGGTTCCTTCGGGGACCGCCCGCTTTCTTTTGCGGGCTCGCCGCTCGAGCGCGATGGTTTCAGATTGGCGCAATCTGAAACCATCGCGCTCGACACTTTTGTTTGTAGAGCATGATTCAGCGCTTGGGCGATTCCGCCCAACCCCATCATGCTCTACGCGGTCCGGGCTTGGTTGCGAGGGCGAAAATCGCATGCTATCAGGCGCGCGGCTTCGGGCGAGGGGGTCCTCGGACGGCCCCGCCGCCCATGTGCTTTCCCAAGCGCTTTCAAGCCCTTAGGTCGGACTCAGGCACTCCCTGCTTCCGGTGCTGTCAAGTGACGGACGGACTTATTCAGTGGCGGACGATTCCAAGCAGGCGGACGTGGGCGCCCGGTACGCCCAGGCCCTCTTCGAACTGGCGAAGAGCCAGGGCGACGTGGCCGTCGTGGAAGCCGACCTCAAGTCGCTGAAGGCGATGCGCGCCGAGAGCGCCGACCTGCGCACCCTGATCAGCTCGCCCGCCTTCGACGCTGAGCAGAAGGGCAAGTGCCTAGCGGCCATCGCCGACGCGGCGAACTTCGCGCCCACCACCCGCAAATTTCTCGGCTTCATCGCGGCCAATCGCCGCGCTAGCGCCCTGCCGGCCACGATCACCGCCTTCGAGCGCCTCGCCGCAGAGGATCGCGGCGCGGTGTCGGCCGAAGTGACCACCGCCATGCCGCTCACCGAAGCGCAGGCGAAGGCGCTCGCCGCCGCGCTGCGCACGGCGCTGGGCAAGGACCCCGAGATCGAGACCCGCGTCGACGCCGCCATCCTGGGCGGGATCAAGGTTCGCGTGGGCTCGCGCCTATATGACGCCTCGCTGAAATCGAGGCTCGATTCGCTGAAATTCGCCCTGAAGAGAGCGTAAGACAACTCCATGGACATCCGCGCCGCCGAGATCTCGGCCATTCTCAAGTCTCAGATCGCCAACTTCGGCGAGGAATCCGACGTATCCGACGTCGGCCAGGTGCTGTCGGTCGGCGACGGCATCGCCCGCGTCTTCGGCCTCGACAAGGTCCAGTCCGGCGAGATGGTCGAGTTCCCCTCGGCGGGGGTGAAAGGCATGGCCCTCAACCTCGAGCGCGACAATGTCGGCATCGTGATCTTCGGCGAGGACCAGGCGATCGCCGAGGGCGACGAGGTCCGCCGCCTCAGCGAGATCGTCGACGTGCCGGTGGGCAAGGGCCTGCTCGGCCGCGTGGTCGACCCGCTCGGCAATCCGATCGACGGCAAGGGCGCGCTGACCGATGTGGCCGAACGACGCCGCGTCGACGTGAAGGCGCCCGGCATCATCCCGCGCAAATCGGTGCACGAGCCGGTGCAGACCGGCCTGAAGATCGTCGACAGCCTGGTGCCGATCGGCCGCGGCCAGCGCGAGCTGATCATCGGCGACCGGCAGACCGGCAAGACCGCCCTGGCGATCGACACCATCCTGAACCAGCGCCCGGTGAACGCCTCGGGCGACGAGAAGTCCAAGCTCTACTGCATCTACGTCGCCATCGGCCAGAAGCGCTCGACGGTGGCGCGGGTGGTCAAGACGCTCGAGGAGCGTGGCGCGCTCGACTACACCATCGTGGTCGCCGCGACGGCGTCGGATCCCGCGCCGCTGCAGTTCCTGGCGCCCTTCTCCGGCTGCGCCATGGGCGAGTGGTTCCGCGACAACGGCATGCACGCCGTGATCATCTATGACGACCTTTCCAAGCAGGCCGTCGCCTACCGGCAGATGTCGCTGCTGCTGCGCCGCCCGCCGGGCCGCGAAGCCTATCCGGGCGACGTCTTCTACCTGCACTCGCGCCTGCTGGAGCGGGCCGCGAAGATGAACGACGAGTTCGGCGCCGGCTCGCTGACCGCCCTGCCGGTGATCGAGACCCAGGCCAACGACGTCGCCGCCTATATCCCGTCCAATGTGATCTCGATCACCGACGGCCAGATCTTCCTGGAGACCGACCTCTTCTACCAGGGCGTCCGGCCGGCCATGAACGTCGGCATCTCGGTGAGCCGGGTGGGCTCGTCGGCGCAGATCCGCGCCATGC
>Ga0302314_10016903_pt1 | contig 12289 bp, 13 predicted proteins | sample III_Palsa_N2_3_FD_200533 | JGI IMG/M metagenome (GOLD analysis project Ga0302314, IMG submission 200533) | Peat permafrost microbial communities from Stordalen Mire near Abisko, Sweden - III_Palsa_N2_3 | ecosystem: Environmental > Terrestrial > Soil > Palsa > Peat permafrost | place: Sweden...
CAGAAGATGTCCTCGTAATAGGGCTTGGCCACCGCCAGGCACTGATAGAGGTTCAGCTTGGCCATGTTCAGGCAGTTGGCGCTGGTCGGGTCCGTCAGCAGCGGCGCGACCAGGGTCTCGTTCTCCTGGCCGGCCTCGCCCAAGAGGGCCAGGGCCGCCACCGCCATGCCGCGGATCACCACTGGCGGATAGGGCGCGGTCGCCGGCGGCGCGTTCAGCGCCATGGTGTCGAACCCGGCGGCGGCGCGCTCCAGATGCTGCAGTTCCTCGGCCCGGCCGGTGAAGGTGAAGGACGACGAATTCTTCGCTGCGGCCAGGCGTTCGTCGCGATCGGGCACGAATTCCTTCGACCAAGCCTGGTGCTGGACGTCGTAGGCGGACTGTTTCACCGCCGCGCCGGCGGCCATCAGCTTGCGCCCCTGCTCCATCAGGGCGGCGATGGCGAGGCCCGCGGCGGTGTTGGAGCCGGCAATGCCGAGCACGTAGCGGGGGTCCTGCTCGATCAGCCCCGCCAGTTGCCGGCGACCGACGTCGTTTTCGGAATAGTTGCGCACGCTGGCGACGAAGTTCGGATCCTGCAGGGCGGCGATGGCGGCATAGGCGATCTCGCCGCGCAGCAGGGCCTGCGGATCGTCGCTGGCGCCCAGCTTCAGCGCCTGGGCGACGTCCGAGCCGGTCTTGAAGTCCGGGTTCACCAGCGCGGCCCGAGCCATGTAGTCCTCATAGGCCGCGGCGTTGTTGATCACCCGCGGCGAGAGTTCGAAGGCGGCGGGCGTCGGCGGCGGCGCCAGGGGCGCCGGCGGAGGCGGCGGGGCTGGCTCGCTGCAGCTGGCCAGCCCGGCGCCGCAGAGGGCCAGACCGGCGATCAAGGCCGAGCGAAAAGGCGTGATCGATGTCATGTGTCCTGCCGTCCTGGCGCCGAAAGGCGCGCCCTATGAGTCGGGATAGTCAAGATTATGGCGGCACGGGGCAAGCGCCGCCTTTGCGGTTTCCGCCCGTGGACCTTCGCAAGGTCAGTCGAACAGGGTCGAAACCGATTCCTCATTGGCGATTCGACGGATGGCCTCCCCGATCAGCGGCGCGATGCTAACCAGCCTGATCCTGTCGCAATCCTGAACGTGCAAGGGCGCTTCGATCGAATCGGTGACCACCAGCTCCTTCAAGACGGAGTTGCGCACCCGCTCGGTGGCCGCGCCGGAAAGGACGCCGTGCGTCACATAGGCCGCGACCTCGATCGCGCCGTTTTCCATCAACGCCTGGGCCGCGGTGCACAGGGTGCCGGCCGAATCGACGATGTCGTCGAACAGGATGCAACGGCGCCCCGAGACGTCGCCGATGATGTTCATCACCTCACTCTGGCCCGGCGCGGAGCGGCGCTTCTCGACAATGGCGATGTCGGTGTCGAGACGATTGCCCAGCGCGCGCGCGCGCACCACGCCGCCAACGTCGGGCGATACGATCAGCAGGTCGCCCGAGTGGTGGTAATGCTCGCGGATATCCTCCGACAGCACCGGCGTCGCCACCAGATTGTCGGTCGGGATGTCGAAGAAGCCCTGGATTTGACCGGCGTGCAGATCGACGGTCAGCACCCGGTCGGCGCCGGCGCGGGTGATCAGATTGGCCACCAGCTTGGCCGAGATCGGCGTGCGGCCGCCCGTCTTCCGATCCTGCCGCGCGTAGCCGAAATAGGGCATGACCGCGGTGATCCGCCTGGCCGAGGCGCGGGTCAGCGCATCGATGGAGATCAAAAGCTCCATCAGGTTGTCATTGGCCGGATAGGAGGTCGACTGGATGACGAAGACATCCTCTCCGCGGACGTTCTCGTCGATGACGACAAAGACCTCGTTATCGGCGAAACGGCGCATCTGCGCCTTGGTCAGGGGAAGACCCAGATAGGCGGCGATCGCCTCGGCGAGGGTCCGGTTGGAATTGCCGGCCAGGAGCTTCATCTAAGAATCGTGCCCATCCGCTTTCGCCGCCATGGCGAGGCTTCTAGCAGCGCTTGACCGGCGGGCAAGTCCCGCCGCATGTCGATGGGGTTCAAACCATCGGTGGGGCCGAATGAGCACCCTGCAAGCCACCATTCGTCCCGCCTGGGGCGCCGACCTGCACGGCCTTGGCCGCATCGACCCTGCGCTCAGCCAGCCAGGATTTGGGCAGAAGGCCGTGCGGTTGATCAATCAGGGCCGCGCCTGGATCGCCGATGTCGGCGGCGCGCCGGTCGGCTACGCGGTCACCAGCCAGGAATTCTTCGCCCGGCCGCTGGTGGAGAGAGTCTTCGTCACTGCGCGTTTCCGGCGCCAGGGGTTGGGCCTGGCCATGCTGATGCGCTGCGAGACGGCGCACCAGGACGACCGGATGTTCGTCACTATCAAGGTGTCGGACACGGCCATGGTGGGCCTTCTCGCCAAGGCCGGCTTCCAGGGCAGCGGCATCATCTACAACCTCGGCCCCGACGATCCCGACCTGGTTTACGTCAAGCTGCGCCCGCCGCCCCTGACCTTCGTCAAGTATCAGCCGTCAGCATGATCGCCGAGAGCAGGCGGCCGTAGTCGGGCTCGCCCAGGTGCAGGGCGCGGCGGTTGGAATAGAATCGGTCGGCGTCCGGATAGGTATCGAGGCCGACCCACTCGCATCGTCCGACCCCAGCCTGGTGGAGCCGATCGAGCACGAAGGCTGGCAGATCGAAGAGGCGCTTGTCGGGCGCCGCGCCGGGCCGGAAGAAGCGTTTCGCGTCGGGCGCGTCAGTGGTGAACCGCTCGAGAAATTCCAGCCCGACCTCGTAGGACCCCGGTCCGATGCAGGGTCCGACGGCCGCGACCATCCGTTCAGGCCGCGCGCCGAGGGCGCGCATGGCCTCGACGGCCGAGGCGACCACCCCGCCAAGCGCCCCTTTCCATCCGGCGTGAGCCGAGGCGACTACCCGGGCCTCGGCGTCGGCGATCAGCACGGGCGCGCAATCGGCCGCCAGCGCCCCGCAAGCCAGGCCCGGCGTTGTGGTGACGACGGCGTCACCCTGCGGCGGGCCGCTGCCCCAAGGGCCTTCGACCCTCATCGCGGTGGCGGAATGGATCTGATAGCCGGTAAGCAGCCGGGCCGGCTCGACGCCGAAATAGGCGGCTGCCCGGCGGCGATTTTCCGCTACGGCGGCGGGATCGTCGTTGGAGCCGACGCCGACATTCAAGCTGGCATAGACGCCCTGGCTGACCCCGCCCCGTCGCGTGAAAAAGGCGTGGCGCACGCCCGCCTGGGCGGCCAGCAGGGGCGAGGACAGCACGTCCAGCTCGCTCATGCCGCCGCCTCGAAACCAGGCGGAGAGAAACCCGCCGAATGGATGCAGGCCGCCTTGAACAGCAGGCCCATCTGATCGTCGGCGATCAGGCGCGCGAGCTGCCGATCGATGCGCGTCGCCTGGTCCGGCCGGGTGCGTTTCAGAGCCGCGGCGCGGTGTTCGATGCCGAGGGCCCGCAGGAATGCGCCTTGAGTCAGCATGACGGTTGAGGCCTCGGCCATCCAGGCCGCGGCCAGCACGGCGGGAAAGTCTACATGCACCGTCAGGTCGGCTTCGCCGGGGCAGGCGAGGGGATCGACCGTTTCGTGGCGCCTCAACGCCTGCAGCGTGTCGCCGAACCCCGGCTCGTCGCGGCCATAGTCGATCAGCAATGCCGCGCCGGTCTGGCGCGCGATCCGGCCACCGAGTTCGCCGCCAAAGGCCTGCTGTGTGTCCGATAATTCGAAAACGGAACCGGTCGGGCCATCGATTGTCGGGTGTTCGAAGGTCGGCGCCAGGCCAAAACTGAGTTCGCGATGCTTGTCCAATCCGATCCGGCGCTCAGCCCATCGACTGGTGGTGCGCACCAGTTGGCGAACAGGAAGGCAGTCGAGCAGTTCGTTGGCGATCAAGATCATCGGCGCATCGTCTGGAAGCCCGGACAGGCTCGAGATCCAGCGGGGTATAAGTGGCGATTTGGCGAGCGCGACCTTCTGATTACAAATCAGCTGCTCAGAGGTATCGATCAGCCAGAGGTCCGCGGCCTTCAGAAAGTCCGGCGCAAGCCCAGCGGCGCGCAGGGCGTCGCTCATCAGGGTCCCGTCGCCCGGGCCGGCCTCGACCAGCAGGAAGCGGGCTGGCGCGCCCAGTCGCCGCCAGGTCTCGACCGCCCAGAGCCCGATCAGTTCGCCGAACATCTGCGAGACCAGCGGGGCGGTGATGAAGTCGCCGTCCTCCCCTAAGGCCGGCCGGGTGGCGTAGTAGCCGAAGACCGGATCGTGCAGGCAGCGGCTCATATAGTCGGCGACGCTGATCGGCCCGCCGACCGCGATCTCGGACTTGAGCCGCTCAAGCAGGCTCATGGACCGGCTGGTCGGGGGCGGGTGATTTCAGGGCCAGCCAGAGCAAGACGGCGCCGATCAGCACCATGGGCGCGGACAGCATCATTCCCATGGTCAGGCCGAGCGGGAAGACGGGCATGGTCAGGTCGGGATTGCGCACCTGTTCGAGCAGGATCCGGATCGCGCCATAGAGGACGAGGAAGAGGCCGGTGATAGCGCCGCGCCGCTGCAGCCAATGCCATCGGTGCGTGGCCAGGCGCAGGATGAGGAAGATCAGCACGCCCTCGAGCGCCGCCTCGTAGAGCTGGCTCGGATGGCGCGGCTCGAGGCCGGCGGGGCAGTCGCCGCCGTTGGAGAGGCGGATATGCGGGCTGCAGAAGACCATGCCCCAGGGCCCGTGCGTCATCCGGCCCCAAAGCTCGCCATTGATGAAGTTGGCGATGCGGCCGAAGAACTGGCCGATCGGCTGGCAGGGCGCAACCAAGTCGGCCAGCAAGAGGATGTCGATGCGGTTGACGCGCGCAAAGCCGATCACCGCCAGGGCGACGCCGATCGCTCCGCCATGGAAGCTCATGCCGCCATGCCAGATCTCGAATATCTCCCAAGGGTGGGCGAACAGGTAGGGCCGCTCCTGCGCCGAGGGCAGCATGTAGAAGAGCACGTAGCCCAGCCGCCCGCCGACGATGATGCCGATGGTGATCCAGAGAACCAGGTCGTCGATCTGCGCCACGGTCGCCGTCGGCTTGCGCGCGCCCCAGAGTCTGGCGTTGCGCACCAGCCCGACGCCATAGCGCCAGCCGAGCAGAATCCCGGCCACATAGGCCAGGGCATACCAGCGCAGGGCGAATGGCCCGATTTGGACAATGACCGGATTGAAATCTGGAAAGACCAAGGCGGCCGGGCTCCTTCGCGAAACTCACGCGCTTACGCGGCGATTTAGCAGCCCAGGCCAATCCCTTCGCATTAAATTTCCGTTTCCCATATAAGGGGGCATGCAGAGCCAAAATCCCTTTCTCGACGAGTTCGCCAAGCTGACCAACGCCGCGCTCGGGCTTGCGCAAGCCGCCGGCGACGAGGCCAAGACGGCTTTCCGCGCCCAGGCCGACAAGATGGCGACCGAGTTCGATCTGATCCGACGCGACGAATTCGAGGCCGTGAAGGCCGAGCTGGCGGCGCTGCGCGAAGACGTCGCATCCCTGAAGGCGGCAAAGACCGCCAAGCCGAAAGCCGCAAACGGGGACGACGCCGCTCGCGCGTAGGAAGAAGCTGGTTGAGACGCCAGCCGCGAAGCAGATTAGGTTATGATTCACCAAGTCGGCCGCCGCCGCGGTCGTCTGGCAGGAGCAATACGGGGCCCCATGGACCTTCCCAACTCCGAAGAAGACGACATCGAGACCGGCTCCGATCCGCTGGAAGTGGTCGAGCATGTGCTGAACGCTGAAAACCTCAGCTTCGACCGCACCGAGGACGGCGATCTGGCCTTCGCCCTGACCGGCGACTGGAAGGACTACGAGCTGTGGTTCGCCTGGCGGCCGGAGGCCGATTGCCTGCAGCTTTGCCTGGCGCTCGACCTGCAGGCGCTCAAGGCGCAGCGGACCGCGACCTGCGAGCTGCTCTCGCTGGTCAACCAGCGCATCTGGCTTGGCCATTTCGAGGTCTGGACCGATGACGGCGAGGTGGTTTTCCGCCACGCGCTTGGCCTGCCGCATGGCGAACGGCCGACGCTCGCCCAGGCCGCCTCGATGATCGACGCTGCGGTTGAGGCGGCGGACCGCTTCTATCCGGCCTTCTCCTTCCTGTTGAAGGGCGGCAAGAGCCCGGACGAGGCCATGGCCGCGTGCATGTTCGAGACCATCGGCCAAGCCTGAAGGACGTCTCCATGACGCCGATCCTGGTCCTCGGCGCGGGCCATATGGGCGGAGCCCTGATCGAGGGCTGGCTGGCCGTCGGCGCGTTCGAGGCCTCGCAGCTGATCATCAGCGATCCGAAGGCCGGCGAAGCCGCGAACGCCGCCGCCGCGCGGGGCGCGCGGCTCAATCCACCCATCGCAGCCTTGGCCGAGGCGCCGCTGGTCGTGCTGGCGATGCGGCCGCAGGACTGGCGCGCCGCCGCCGCCGAAGTCACGCCAAGGCTGGCGCCGGACGCGGTGGTGGTGTCCGTGGCCGCCGGCGTCCGCACCGAAGACCTGGCCCTGGCCTTTGCGCCCCGGGCCGTGGCGCGGGTGATGCCGACCACGGGCGTCGCCGTGGCTAAGGGCGCGGTCTCGATCTTCGCGCAAGACGCCAGGGCGAGGTCGGCGGCGCACCTGCTGTTCGACCCGGTGGCGACCACGGTAGACCTGGCCGACGAGGCGCTGATGGATGCCGCCGTCGCCGTCTCAGGCTCGGCGCCCGCCTATCTCTACGCCTTCATGGAGGCCCTGGCCGCCGCGGGCGTTGCGGAAGGGCTGACACCCGAGGCCTCCAAGGCCCTGGTTCGCGCCACCATGGTCGGCGCCGCCGCCCTCCTCGACCGTTCCGGCGAGGATCCGGCGGACCTGCGCCGCAAGGTCGCCTCGCCCGGCGGCACCACCGAGGCGGCGCTAAAGGTGCTGATGGCCGAGGACGGGCTTGGCCCGCTGCTCGCCGAGACGGTGGCGGCCGCGGCGAGAAGGTCTAAAGAACTGGGTTAGGCGAAACGCCGGGACCCATGGTCACTGACCTCATCTTCGACTACGCGGCGAGGACGCCGGACAAAACGGCGGTGGTCTACAATGGCCAGCCTCTGTCCTATCGCGCCTTCGCCGCCAATATCGCCCTGGCCCGCGGCTATTTCGCCCGGCGTGGCCAGGTTGGGGCCGGCATCGCCGTGCTGGTCATCGCCAACCTGCTGGATTTCTGGGTGGTCAGCCTGGCGCTGCGCAGCCTTGGCCTGACCACCATAGTCGTCCGGGATGTCGCCAACTTCGAGGTGCTGAACCTGCCGCAAGTCCGCTGCGTGGTCGCCAGCGCCGGCGAAACCATGCCGGGCCTGGATGAATGTTGCTCCGCGCGCGGCTATCCCTTGCTCAAGGTCAGCCTGGCTGGAGAGGTCGGCGTCGGATTGAACGACATCGCCCCGCCCGATCGACCCGGCGGCCACATCCTGCAGACCTCGGGCACCACCGGCAGCCGCAAGATGGTGCTGATGGACCCGTCGTTCGAAGCCGCCTTCATGCGCGAACGGCGCGAGCTGCTCGGGGTCGATGAGACCTCGGTGGTGGACTCCTTCGGGTTCCACGCCGGCACCGGCGTCGGCTACAACTCTCCCGTCTCCACTTGGCTCGCCGGCGGCGCCGTCGTCATGGCCAAGGGCGTGGAGCGGCACACCTCGCTGCTCTATCCGGGCATTACCCACGCCTTGCTCATTCCCGAGACGCTCGGCTCTATCCTGGCCGCGCCGGAAGGGGCCTTCCCGCGCAGCGAGATCATGCACCTGTCGGTCACCAGCGGCGCGGCGACCCAGGCGCAGATCGATGAGGCCAAGGCCCGCATCACGCCGCACGTCTTCAACCGGGTCGGTTCGACTGAGGTCAACAGCTGGGGGAATACCCGTCTGGAGACCGAGGACGATCACCGCTGGCACCGGCTCGCGCCCGGACGGGTGGTGCAGGTGGTGGACGACTTCGACCGACTGGTGCGTCCCGGCGAGGCCGGGCGGGTGCGGGTCAGCGCCAGCGACGGACCGAACGGCTACCTCTTCGACGAAGAGGCGAGCCGGGCCTTCTTCAAGGACGGTTTCTTCTATCCCGGCGACCTGGCGGTCCTGCGCGAAGACGGGCGCATCGCGCTACAGGGCCGCGTCACCGACGTCATCAACATCAAGGGCCACAAGGTTTTGCCGGCGCCGCTGGAGGCGCGGCTGCGCGAGGCGCTCGGGGTCAGCGACGTCTGCCTGTTCAGCATGCAGGACGACCACGGCGAGGAACAGCTGCACCTGATGATCGAGGCGCCGGCGCCCATCGATACGTCCATCCTGGTCCCGGTCCTGAGGGCCGAGCTTTTCGGATATCCTGGCGCCCACGTGCGGTTCACGGCCAGGCTGCCGCGCAACGACACCGGCAAGGTGGTGCGCCGCGAGGTGGTGGCTCGGGCGCTCGCGACCCGCTAGCCCGGCAGGCGCACCACCGCGCGCAGGCCGCCCATGGGGCTGCGATCCAGGGTGACGTCGCCGCCGAGGGCGCGGGCCAGGTCGCGGGCGATGGCCAGGCCAAGGCCGACGCCCTTTTCGTTCTGGTTGCGGGCATCGTCCAGGCGACTGAACGGCTTGAAGGCGTCTTCGTAACGCTCGGGCGGGATGCCAGGGCCGTCGTCGTCGACCAGGATCTCGACCCCGCCAGAAGGCCGGGCGCGGGCGGCGACCTCGACATGCTCGCCATGCACGGCCGCGTTCATGACCAGGTTGGACAGGGCGCGCTTGAAGGCGTTGGGGCGGACATGGGCGGCCAGGGTCCCGTCGGCGTCGACCTGGACCTGGGCGCCGGCGCGGGTCGCGCCCTCGCTGACCTCCTGGATCAGTCCGCGCAGGCCGACGATCTCCAGCGCCTCGCCGTCCTCGCCGCGGGCGAAGGCGAGGTATTCGTCGATCATGTGCTCCATCTCGGCCAGGTCGAGTTTGATCGCCTTCAGGCGCGGGCTCGGCTCGGCCAGGGCCACCTCCAGCTTCAGGCGGGTCAGCGGCGTGCGCAGATCGTGACTGACCGAGGCGAGCAACAGTGTGCGCTGGTCGACATAGCGCTGGATGCGCTCCTTCATGGCGATGAAGGCGTGGGCGGCTTTGCGCACCTCGCGCGCGCCATGCGGCTTGAACTGCGGCACATCGCCGCCGCGCCCGAAGGCGTCGGCGGCATCGGCCAACCGCTCGATGGCGCGGACCTGGTTGCGAATGAAAAGGATGGCGACGCCGGTCAAAAGCACGGTCGCCAGGATCATCCAGAGGATGAAGATGTGGCCCTGGGTGGCGAAGGCGCGGTCACGTGGAGCGATGATGCGCAGGACGCCCTGTTTCACCTGCACGCGGATGTCGACATAGGCCGGGTAGCGGGCGGTGTCGAACCAGAAGGGCTGGTCGATCTGGTTCTCGAGCGCCCGCTTGATCGACCAGTCCACTGGCCCGAACAGCGAGGCGCGCTTGGACTTGGGCAGCGTGGCGTCCGGCTGCAGCGCGACCGACAGGTCCAGCGTCTTTTCGGCCCGGTTCTGCAGGTTGGCTAGCCGCTGGGGCGTTGGGTCGTCCTCATAGCTGTCGACCAGCCAGGAGACGTCGCCGGCCAGTCCGTCCGCCAGGTGGCTGGTCACCGTCTGCCAGTTGGCGTCGAAAAAGGCCCAGGTGACGGCGGCCTGCATGACCACCACCGGCAGGACGATGATCAAAAGCGAGCGGCCGAGCAGCGAGGTCGGCATCCAGCGCTTGAGCAGGCGCGGCCAGAAAAGCTGCGACAGCTTCACCATCAGTCGGGCGCCAGCATGTAGCCTATGCCGCGCACGGTCTGCAGATAGCGCGGCGCCTTGGGATCGACCTCGATCTTACGGCGAAGGCGCGTGACCTGCACGTCGACCGCCCGGCCGGACGGATCGGCGGTCTCGCGCGCCAGCTCGATCCGGTCGACCGGCACGTGGGCATTGGCGGCGAGGCGGCGCAGGAGCCGGGTCTCGGCCTCGGTCAGGCGCACGGGCTCCTCGTCGCGGGAAAGCTCGCCCCGGCCCGGATCGAAGCTGCAGCGGCCGAGCCTGAGCTGCGCGGCGGCCTGCGGCTGGGCGCCGGCGCGGCGCAGGATGGCTTCGATGCGAAGCAGCAACTCCTCCGGCTCGAACGGCTTGGCCAGATAATCGTCGGCGCCCAGGCGCAGGCCTTCGATCCGGTCGCCCGCGCCGTCGCGGGCGGTCAGCATCAGGACTGGCGCGGCCTTGGACGGCCCGGACTTGCGCAGCCATTCGGTGAGGGCAAAGCCGTCCTCGCCGGGCATCATCACGTCGAAGACCAGAAGGTCGAAGTCGAACATGGCCAGCATGCGACGGGCCGCCGCTGCATCCGCCGCCACGGAGACGCGGAAACCGGCTCGGGCCAGATATTCCTTCAGGAGCGCGCGGATGCGGTCGTCATCATCGACCACCAAAAGGTGTCGGTCGCGCGCCGCCGTCTGGGCTTGGCCGTTCAAAATCGGGCTCTCAGCATTCGCAATGTCTACACCGTCCGGCGCAAATCCTCGACTTCGCGATCGGGGGCAGGGTGGCCGAGATCGGCCGGGCCGGCAAGGACGCGCCCGCCTGGCCTGAATTGCGCATGGATCGAACCGCGGCCCCTGGGCGTTTCTCTCGCACAGTCGCGAAGACCCCGCGACCAGGGAGCACGCCATGCTGGGAACCGCCACCAAACACGCCATGCTTGGCGACAGCCAGGCCATCGCAACCATTCCGGTGACAGACGCCGCCCGCGCCAAGGCCTTCTATGAGGGCAAGCTCGGCCTGGAGTTGAATGAGACGCGGCCCGGCGTCGCCACCTACAAGAGCGGTAACGCCGTCCTCTTTGTCTACGAGACCGACAAGGCCGGCACCAACAAGGCCACCGCCGCCACTTGGCCTGTCGCCGACGTCGACGCGGTGGTCGCCGAGCTGAAGAGCCGCGGCGTCGCCTTCGAGCGCTACGACAACCTGCCCAACACCGAGATGCGCGGCGATGTCCACGTCACCGGCGCGATGAAGGCGGCCTGGTTCAAGGACCCGGACGGCAACATCCTGTCCATCGTCAGCGGCGACTAAGCCGCGAAACTGCGCTTGCCGAGCCAGCGACGACCCTCGATAGAGGGCCGATGAAGCTCATCATCGATACCGATATCGGCGACGATTACGACGACATCGTTACCCTGGCCGTCGCCCTGGCCAGCCCGGAGCTCGACATCCTGGGCGTGACGACGGTCGTCGGCGATTCGACGCTCAGGGCGCGGCTGACCCGGCGCTTCCTCAATCTGGCCGGCCGCGAGGACATCCCGGTCGCCGTGGGGGCGACGTTGCGGACCGGCGCGCCCTTCACCCACAGGCGCTGGGCGCGCGGCGGTCCGGAACCGGACGCCGACGAGATGCAGGCGTTGGATTTCCTGCTGCAGCAGATCGCGGCCAATCCGGGCCAGGTCACCCTTCTGGCCATCGGCCCGCTGACCAACCTGGCCGCCGCGCTGGAGCGCGATCCGGCGACCTTCCGCCAGCTGCAACGCATCGTGCTCATGGGCGGCTCGGTGCGCCGCGGCTACCGCGACCTGGCCTGGCACGGCGGCGGCAAGCCCTCGGCGGAATACAACATCCTCTCGGACGTGAAGTCCGCGCAACTCGTGTTCGAGGCGGGCGTGCCCCTGAGCGTCGCGCCGCTGGACGCGACCATGGTGGTGCTGGACGAGGTCAAGCGCCAGTTCATCTTCACCCGCTCGACCCCGATCACCGACGCCCTGGCGCTCACATACCTGCAATGGTCGGGCGCGGCCGGGCGGCCGACCCCGATCCTGTTCGACACCGCCGCGCTTGCCTTCGCCCTGGATCCTTCGATGTTCAAGGTCGAGCGCCTGCGCCTGATGGTCGATGACCAGGGTCATACGCGCGAGGTCGAGGGGCCGCCCAATGCCGAGGTTTGCCTGGACTGTGACGAAGATCGCTTTCATCGCTGGCTGATGCCGCGGCTGGTGGGGCGCGATGGCGGAGCCGGGCCGGGCTGAGGACGTGGCGCCTATTGCGACGACGGTGGAGGGGACTCGGCGAGGATGAGGAAGACGCCGCTTCGCGCCGCGGCCACGATGCTGACCAGCGACCCGGCCTTGACCGGCCGAGGCGTCCCGATGTCCGGAAGATCGGCGATCAGGTTGCGCAGATAGCCGATCTTCAGCGCGTAGTTGACGTTCTGAGCGATCTGATCTGGCGCGGCTTTTTCAAGTCTCGCAACGACCACGCCCACC
>Ga0302314_10016906_pt1 | contig 12287 bp, 7 predicted proteins | sample III_Palsa_N2_3_FD_200533 | JGI IMG/M metagenome (GOLD analysis project Ga0302314, IMG submission 200533) | Peat permafrost microbial communities from Stordalen Mire near Abisko, Sweden - III_Palsa_N2_3 | ecosystem: Environmental > Terrestrial > Soil > Palsa > Peat permafrost | place: Sweden...
GTCGATGTTGAAGGTCGACATGCTGCCGTCGGCCCCTGTCAACGTGACCGGCCCGAATGTGATGATCACGTACGAGTTCCCTCCCGGCCCCCGATAGAAGCCGGTCGCCTCGGTGATCCTCACCGCCAGGGCGGCCAGCGTCGCCGCGGTCTGCTCATCGGCGTCGACCTTCGGACAGGTGAACGCGTCGTGGCCCCGTACCTGGCCCCATTCGCGAAGGCTCTTGGCGTCGCGGCTCATCTCCGGCAGAATGCTCGGGTTCGCCCAGGCCCACATCCACGAGCCCGACCCGGGACTGAAGCTGCCGAGAATCTGAGCCGGCGCCGTCGCGGTCTTGTCCGGGAAGGTCCACGTGATCAGGCCCGTGGTCTGATCCAGGCCCCAGCGGTCGGCGGACCCGAGGCCCCAGGACCTGTGTGCCTGGGCAAGCTGCGCGACCATGTCTTCGCCCTGTAGGAGCAGGGTGCCCAGGTCAGCCTGATCCACCGCCTGAGCAGCCGTCTCCGTCTTGTCGGCCTTGTCAGCCCGCTGAAACAGTCCCATGCCGCAGGAGTCTGCCAGAGGGCTGCCCAGCGCCGATCAAGGGGAGGCAGCTTGCCGGCGACAATCCGGCGGGCGACGCCGCCGGAGCAACGGTGCCGTTTCAGCCAACCAGCTCGTCGATGGTTCCGCTGGTCCGCAGTCACCAACCGGTCGTTGTCCACCCCAGTTGACCCGACGAAACTGCAGTCGGCGACATTGTCCTGGCACGCGTCGCCGGAACTGAAGACCTGGCCAACCGTCACTGTGATCCTCGCGTCCGGGTCCAACGTGCTTGCCTCGCCGCATCGGACTACGGGCGGGTATTTGATTGCGGGCGTGGCTGGTCGTCTGATGAAGTGCGGGGATGTTCGAGAACGTCCTGTGGGAGCGCGATCTGCACCAACGCGGTTCCAGCGCCAAACTGGCCGTGTCCGCTGACTGCGTGGTCGCCCACGAGCGCCGCAACCGCCTCGTCTGCCTCGACCTGCGCGACGGCACAGTTCGCTGGGATATCCAGTTCGGGTCCTGGCCGCGCGACGTGGTCATGTCCGGCGACCGGTGCCTGGCCATCGCGCAGGACATCGACGGGCTCGTCTGCTTCGACCTTCGAACTGGGGCCGTGCTGTGGAATGCCGGTCTTCCGCGCTTCACCAAGCACATTGCGGTCACCGAGGACACTGTGCTCGTCGGCGGATGGCGCGGCTACACCTCGCTGATGGCCTTCGACCTGGCCACCGGTGCGCCGCGCTGGACCACTGGCGAGCGCTGCAACACCGTCCTCCCCATCCCCGTCGGCGGTGCCTTCCTGACAGGGGCGGACAACGGCACCGGCCTGCGGCTGCTCGACGCCTGTGACGGGGCAGAGCGTCTGCGGTGGACGCTGCCGGCCCCGCTGACCACGGTCGACGGGAACACAATGTTCACCTCAGGCGAGGCCAGCCAGCTCCTCGTGCGCTGCGGCACGCGCACCGTCGCCAAGCTCCGCCCCGACACCGGCCAGGTCCGGACACTCCTGCACCACGACACCGACCTGGCACCAGCGGCCGCCCAGTACGTCGGCGGCCTGCTGTGGGTGCGCGAACACCGCGCCGGGTACGCAGCCTTTAATCCAGGCGACGGCTCGCTGCGCTGGCGCATCGACGTCGGACAACCGCTCATGGAACAGGTGGTGCCCCATGAAGCGGGCTTCCTCCTCGGCGGCGACCACGGAACCCTGCTCCGCCTGGACGCCGCAGGCCACATCACCCACCGCACCTCGGTGAGCCGTCGGATCACCGCACTGCACCCGGCCGGTCCGGCCGGCCAACCCGACGAACTGATCGTCGTCACCCGCGGCACGCTGCTCGCCATGAGCATCCCCGCAGCCACGCCCACCGAGAAGGACGCCGTATGACAAGCGAGGACCGGCCACTCCTGGACGCGCTCGATACCGTCGCCTGGGACGAGTTGAAGCACAACTACGGCCCGGCCGCTGACATCCCCGACTTGCTGTGCACGATCGCCCACGGCGACGCCGAACAGGCGCAGAAGGCTGCCGGCACTCTGGACAACCACCTCTACCACCAAGGCGGCTGGGTGTGCTCGGCAGCGACCGCCGCACTGCCGTTCCTGCTCTCCCTGGCCGCCGATCCCCGAATCGCCGGACGAGTGGATCTTGTGGAGACGGTGACCTCGATCGCGGAGACCGCCACGACCGCCCAGCCGCGCTTCGTGGACGAGGGGTGGCCCGGGGCGTGGGAAGGGCAACGTCCAACCGTACTGTCGCTGCTGGTCGACGACGATCCGGCGATGCGTCGGGCAGCGGTCGACCTCCTTGCCCGGGGCGGTGGTCCCATCCGTGCGAACCTTGACTGCCTGCTGGAGCGCTGGCAGCACGAGGAGGACCTTGCTGCACGCCTGGACATCGTCCTCGCCCTGGGGTCCATAGCCTCCGGCCCCAGCCCCGACGACACCCAGGACGTGCGCGCGCTGCTGGACAGCCTGCTCGCGCACCCGCAGCCATCGGTCCGGCTGGCCGCCATCCACGCCTGGGGCAGCATCGACCCCCACACCCCGGCCCGGCATCTCGACCTGGCCCTGGACATCCTCACCGACCCGCGGACCGCGACCGACCTGGCTACGGCCGGTCCCGACCACAATCTCCAGCAGAGCATCGGCCGCACCTACGAACTACTGGCCGCTGACCCCATCGCGGCCACCCGACTCGTGACGCGGCTCGCCGACCCGAGCAGGATCGCCGCGTCCGGTGCCGACACCTACCGCGTCCTGCGCCGCACCGTACTCGCCAAGGCCGGTGCCCTGCTCGCGCAGTGGCGCTCGCCGCAGGAGGCGATCCTCCCGGTCCTCGCCCAAGGCCTGGAGGACACAGATCCCGAGGTCCGGCTGCGAGCCGCGCACCTCCTCGCCGTGCTCGGCACAGGTGCCGCACCGTATGCCGACCAGCTCGCCGAGCACCTCGACGACACCGGCACCAACGCCCAGCGCGTCAAGGCGACGGTCGCAGACAACGCCCTGTGGGCACTGGCGCGACTCCACGACCCGCGCATCCTGCCGAACCTGCCCGCACGCCTCTACGCCAGCCGCCAGGTCTTCGCCACCCACGCATCCTCCTATTCGCGAGACACGAGGTTCTACTACCCGACGCTGCCGGGCATCCACGAGGTCCTGATCCCACTGCGCGCCCACGCCGACCTGCTCCTCCCCAGCATCCGCGAGCTGATGCAGCACGCTGCCGCAACGGACGACTGGCAGGCCGGCCGCGCATTCGCCACCCTCCTGCAAGCGTGGGGCGAGGACGCGCTACCGGCACTCCCCGAACTCGTCACGCTGCTCAAGGATCAGCGCATCTGGGAACTGGTCGTACCTGCCATCGCCGCCATAGGACCGGCCGCCGCCCACGCCGCGTCGGCGCTCCAGCGCTGCACCGAACACCCCACGCCCCGAGACGCCTACCTGCTGCCCTGGGCAGCATGGCGGATCGGCGGTGACCCCCAGCCCGTCGTCGAACATATGGGCAACGCCCTGGCCCGGGACCGAATCGCCCACCACACCATCCACCGCCTTGGCAGCCTCGGTCCACTGGCCGCACCGTACGTCGACCGGCTACGCGACCTCAACGCCCCACCCGGCTCCTGGGAGCACACCGAAACAGCCTTCGCCCTGTGGTCCATCACCGGAGACCACACCGCCACCATGTCCGTACTCGAAACCGTCGCCCACCAGCTGGCCAACGGAAAGTACCTCCCCGTCATGCTCCCCACACTCCAGCGCCTGGCCCACACCGACACGCCACTCACCACGACAGCCGAAGCCGGACTCCGTCAGGCCCTGACCCTCGACCGACGCCTCGCCTCCTCCGGCAGCTGGCGCACCTTCATCCAGGACGAGGAGATCCGCACCGCCATGGACCAACTCCTCAACCACACACCGGAAAGCCGGTGACCGGTCAGCCGGACGCAGTCCGCCACGGCCCCGTGCCAGGGCCGTGCACAGACACGACGACGCCCAAAGCCGCCCTCGTCCCCGTTGCCCTTGACGCCGCGCTGCAAGCATCCCGTGCGCGGCGTGTGGTCCCCAAATGGTCCCCAGGGGGCGATCACTGGCAGTGAAACGGCACTGTCCGGCCCAGACCTAACGACTGACGGTGAACATCCGCGCCGAGACGGGGGTGCCGATACCCGGCGACGCGCCAGCCACGCCCCTGCAGGTGAGCGCTTGGCAGGTCCGGGGTCTGCATGGATGGTGGCGGTGCGGTGAGCGTGCTTCCCGCTCCTGGGCCCGCGCCCTGCCGCTGTCCACCGCCGCGCCGCCACGGTGGAGGTGAACGATCTCCCAAGGAGGCGCATATGGATGAGGTTCCTTCCCGTGGCCGGATCTACCGCGGCTGCGGCTGCCGCGACGCCCAGCGCAAACAGCTCGGTACCCGCTGCCCGAAACTCAAGGCCGACCCCGCGCACGGCAGCTGGGGCTACGCCGTTGACCTCCCGTGCCCGGACAAGAAGCGCGGCACCCGCAGGCGGACCGGCTTCGCCGACTCCAACGCGGCCGAGCAGGCTCTGGTGCGCGTCCTGCAGGCCGAGCGCACCGGCGTGTTCGAGGAGCCCGACATGAGCGTGCGGGACTACCTTCTGGAATGGCTGGCCATGCAGGAGAAGGTTCTGCGGCCCACCACCTTCTCCAACTACCACGAGAACGTTCACAACGACCTGCTGCCCATCTTCGGCACGATGCGGCTGGCCGACCTGCGGGCCCGGCACATCAACGCCTGGGTGCGCACCCGGCTCGAAGCCCACCGCGGCCCGATGATCGTCTACCGGGTCGCAGCGACCCTGCGCACCGCCCTGAACGCCGCTGTCCGCACACGGCAGCTGGCCTACAACCCCGCCCTGCACGCCGTCATTCCCCGCCCGCCATCGCCGGAGCGCCTGTGCTGGAGCCCCGAACAGGCCGCCGCGTTCCTGCGCTACAACACCCTCGCCTACGCCGACCAGCTCACCGACCTGTTCGAAGTCATGATCAGCACCGGGCTGCGCCGCGGTGAGATCCTGGCCCTGCACTGGAGCGACGTCCACCTGATGGACCGTGCCCTGTACGTGCGCTGGACCCTCGCTGCGGTCAACAACAACCACCTGCACCTCGGTCCGCCGAAGAACGAGGCCAGCCGCAACTGGGTCGGCCTCAACTCCCATGCCCTCGCCGCCCTCCACCGCCAAGCCGCCGTCCACCAAGCCCTCCAACCGCAGGGAACGCCCCTGGCGGGACTGGTGTTCGCCAGTGTCGAGGGCGGGCCGCTCCGTCCGCAGTGGGTCCTGGACCAGCTGCGCAAGCGCACTGCCGAAGTCGGCCTGCCCACCATCGGGCTTCATGATCTTCGCCATACGGCGGCCACCATCATGATCACCGCCGGGGTCCCGATCGCCACGGTCTCCAAAACCCTGCGCCACGCCAATCTGTCCACCACCGTCGACCTCTACGGCCACCTGCTCAAGTACGCCGCCCACGGAGCCGTCGACGCCCTCGCCCGCCTCCTCGATCAGGCCGAGCACGACAACCACCGCACCGCCCCAGTACGCCCCATCACCCGGTAGTCCCTACTCAGACGCCCCGCGACTACACCAACCAGGCCGCGTAAGCGACCCTTCGCGACCACGCAGCGACGCCAGAGGACAGAGGACAGAGAAAGCGAAAAGGGACGCCTCTGTTTTCCGGCGGAGGTGGTCTTTCAACTGCGGAAACTCTCTGCCAGGACGACAGGATTTGAATCTCGGGGCCTGCGGACTTCCGCGGGTCGCGTCACGGGTCCAGGGACCGTCGAGGCGGTCTTCCCTGACGGCAAGGAACCCGCTCACACTGCAAGGGGCGACATCGGCATGAGGGGGATGCAATGGCGAAGCAGCGCGCACGTCGATCGTCGGGCCGCAAGCAGCGGGAGCGGCGATTACGCCTGGCGGGTACCGCCGCAATCGGGCTCCTGCTCATCATTTTGATCCTCTTCTGGGCGAAGGTGTGGCCGTACGTCCTCGGCGTCGCGTTACTGGCCGTGGTCGGCGTCGCGGGCGGGCGCCTGTGGCGCACGCACCGCAGGCTGCGCAGGGAGGACCGGCAGTGGCGGGCCGAGGACCAGGTCCGCTCCGGCCATCGCACGCTGGCCGAGGTCGACTCGATGTCGGGCACCGAGTTCGAGGAGTTCGTGGCGGGGCTGTGTCGCAGGGACGGATGCACCCGCGTCCAGGTCGTGGGCGGGGCGGGCGACAATGGTGCGGATGTCCGCGGGCTCCTGCCTGATGGGCGCAGTTTCGTGATCCAGTGCAAGCGCTACACGCCCTCCAGTGCCATCGCCAGCCGCGAGATGCGGGACCTGCTCGGTGCCCGGGTCCACTTCAAGGCGGATCTGGCCGTGTTCGTCACCACCACCCGCTTCACCCGCCCCTCGGTCGCCTTCGCCCAGGACCACGACATCCTCGCTGTCCACCGCGACCACCTGGGCCTGTGGAACAGCGGCACCACCCTGCCCGCCCTGGCAGACGTCAACGGAGCCGGCCAGGGCGACCGCCGCCACCAGGCCCGCTGGAAACAGACCTACAACCCGTGACGCCACCCGCGCTATGCGGTACCTGCGCGTTTGCTGCGGTCCGCGCACGGCACCGCTTCATCCCGGATCAACCGCGTCCCGCACTGACTCGGGCGCGGCAGCTCCCACAAGCATGCCGACCGCCGGCTCCGTAGCGGTTGATCGGTGTGCCGCATCCGGCGCACGGGCCCACCTCCCAGGGCATGCAGTGCTGCAGTTCGGCTGCGGCATGGCGCTGCTGTTCGTTGAGAGCGAGGCGCTGCTGGACCTGCGGGATCACGAACAGCCGAGGGGGGACCTCGTCGATGGTGTGCAGTCCGGTGACGCCGACATCTCCGCGCCCGGGCCGGGGGTCGTTGAAGACAAACGTCTCATCCCCGTACCGGCAGGTCGGGTCGAGGTCCTGCTCGGTGAAGGTCAGCTCATCCTCGGCCTCGCCCCGGCTGGGTTCCTTTTCGTCGTTGGGTCCGAAGATCTCCAGCCACCGCTCGCGGTCGGCGGCGGGCACCCACATCCGCGAGCAGCTGCGGGGATCGCGCTGGCTGGGAATGCGCATCGGCAGGTACTCGCCATCGGCACTGGCCACGACCAGGTGGTCGACTTCGGTGGGCGGTTTCGGCGGCAGGCACAGCACGGGAAGCGTCCATTGCGCGTGGAACCGGCCGCAGGAACTGCCCGTGTCAGGGCAGGGCCGCTCACTGCCCGGCAGGCACTTCCAGCACTGGAGGTGGCGCACCCCCGCGCGCACCAGCATCGCCAGCGGCGAGGCGATCTCCTTCCAGGTGAAGTCGTCGACCCGCGCCCACGGTGCCCGATCGATCAGCGCGGCCCGGTCGCTGTTGGTCACCCACAGCGGCACGATGCCCTGCTCGACAGCGGCCTGGGAACGGCGACGCACCGTGCTCGCACTGATCGGTGCGTACTGCGCCTCCCACCCGATCAGCTTGCCCTCGGGTCCGGTGACCAGCACATCGCTGCGCACCTTGCCGTCCGAGCTGCGTGCCTCGATCTCGGCAGCCAGTCCGTGCCGCTCGGCAGCGCGCGCGATGCGCTCCTTCATGGCCTTGTGCTTGTCGCTCTCCTCGGCCGTCGGCGTCCTTCGGATCGGCAAGTGGGCCGCGACCAGGACGATGCGGCCGTTGACGGGCCGGCGCTGGATCGCCATCCACGGGATGTGCTCCCCGTCTTCCTCGGCCTGGCAGACACCCTCGTTGTGGTGCTCCAGGCACTCCAGGAGTTCACGGTCGCGCTTGTCGATCGGCTGCGTGATCTCATCCAGGAGACCAGGGAGTTGGGGATTCCCCAGGTCGGCATGGCTGAGTTCGACAACGGTGCGGTACCCGGTGTGGAACACCCCGTTCGCCATACATATAAGCGTAGAACCGGCCGCCGACATCCGACAGGACGCCCACTTGGTCGCCACAGCACCGTCTCGGCCAACCCAAGCCTGATCAGTTTCCTTCCCAGGCGGGCCTCCTTATCGGTGCCATGCAGCAGACTGGGGATGTGGCAGAAACCGACCCGACAGAGCCTGTGGCCTCCACGCCGACCTCGTCCCTGGCTGGGACCGACCCGCCCGAGGCGACAAGCGATGCCGCGTGGGAGGACTACCTGCGCGACCCGATCCTGAAGAGTCCACCTGAGCCGGGCGCTCCTGGCCGTGTGCCGCCTGGGGAAGACCTCAACCTCCACATCGGATGGGACCGGTTCGAGAAGCTCATGCTCGCGGTCTGCCGCAACGTCCTGGGCCTCCATCAGGTGCGGTTTCGCCGCTATGGGGTGCAAGGTCAGGCGCAGCACGGGATCGACCTGGCCGGGCGTGCTCCGGATGGCCAGCACACAGTGGTCCAGTGCAAGGACTACAAGGACTTCACCACCGACGTCTTTCGCAAGGCCGTGGAGACGTTCGCCGACGGCCGCAGACCGTTCGGCGCCAAGCACCTGATCGTCGCCACGTCGGCATCGACCGAACCCACACAGTTCGCCGACGAACTCGATGCGCTCCAGGAGGAGCACCCCGACCTCGACCTGGAACTGTGGGGATCGGAGCAGATCAACGAGCACCTCCGAAAGTTCGGCAATGTGGTCGCCCAGTTCTGGACGCGCGAAACGGCTGAGACTTTCTGCACCGACGCTCCAACCGCTGGTGTGCCCATCCCACTGCCCGACCGCCTCGAGCAGGCGCAGCGGATCCTCATCGGCCCCCTGAACACCAACACCGTTGCTCCACTGCTGCAGCAAGCGGAAGCGCAGCACATCACCGAACCCGAAGCCTCCGCTGGCCTGTACGCGGACCTGGCCGGACGGTTGGAGGAAGCCGGGTTCCACGGCCACGCCACAGTGCTGCGGCAACGCCAGCTCGATGCGCTGCAAACGGCGCGACTGTGGCAACAGGCAGGCGACCTGGCAGCACAGCTGGCCGTCGACGCACTCCATGCCGGTGATCGCAGGGAGCCCAGAACCCTGGCCAGCCGACTCGAACGCCTGGCAGCACACGCGCAAGCCGACGGCAGCAACGCCGCAGCGTCGATCAAGCGCCATATCCAGCTGGTGCGCTCCGCACTTGAGGCCGTGCTCCATCCCTTGGGAGCCAGCGATGGACTGCGGGCCGCGTTGATGGACCCCGCCGACTCCGAGCCGCTGTACCAGCCTGTGCTGGTGCTGTTGCTTGCTGAGAGCACTCTGGTCTCGGCCCCCGATAGGCTCCCCACGCTAGACGGGCTGATCCGCGCCGCCATCGAACAGCACAGCACGCAAGCACCCGCGGTCGGCGCCGAGGATGCGGTCATGCGCCTGCGCATGATCAGGGCCGAGTACGATCCGAGCGAGCGCACACAGCTGCGGCACCTGGCGCGCCGGCACATGGTGACGGGACGGCTGGCCGCCTGGGTGAATGCGCGCGAGGCGCGCCGGTGCGCGTGGGAGAGCAGCGCCGACTCGGCCGTAGAGCACTGGCGAGACGCCGTCTACGACGGCATCCACGCCGGGTTTACCGAGGACGCTTCAGATTGGCTTTACGCGATCCGCAGCGTGAACGCGTTGTTCGGCCCTTGGGAGGATCTCGACGATGAGCACCGGCTCGCCTCCGCGCTGCGGGCCACGGGGACGGCGCGCCTCCTGGGGCGAGCCGGGTCGCCGCGCGAGCAGGCCCTGTCCGCGAGGGGAGGCGGCCAAGACACGGAAGCAGTATTGTCGGCACGCCGCTGGCTCGCGGACGCCATCGTGACGGGCGACTGGACAGACGAGCTGCAGGCTCTGGAATTCCTGGCGGATCTCTACGCCGAGAATCAGGCGCCGGACCTGGCGGCGGAGCTGTATGTACGCGCCGGCTGCACGAATCAGCTGCAGGAACTCGCCGCCGCAGTGGAAGACTATCCGCTGCACCGCGCGCCGTTCGGCGACGCACCCTGGTGGGTGCTGCAGGCTCAGGCCACGCTCGTGGAGGCCCAGGCCGATCTCATCGACGACGCCACCGCGCAGGAACTCATGGGCGTCATGATGGCACTCGCCGAACGTGGCCGCGCCGGTGAGCTGACCGAGTCACCCACCCGTACACTCACCCACCAGGCCACGACGACCGCCTGCGCGCTCGCCGACCGTGGCACCCCCGAGCAGGCCGTCCAACTCCTGGACCTGCTGGCCGCCGACGTGCCTCGCCATGCCAGCCAGGCTCGCCATTCCGATGACAGCCATGCCTCCGCGTGCGTGGCTGTCGCGAAGGCCCATCCCTCTGGGGCGAAATCCGCTCTGACCCGGCTGTTCGACCTGGCCGAGCAGGGAGTGCAGAAGGCGCTGGAATTGCTGGTCGGTGACGAACTCACGGGCCTGATCCGCACAGCCGAGGGCGACCCGTTGCCAGCGAAGGGATCGGGCCTGTCGCAGCAGGACCTGGTCGAACTCTGCGGCCGGATCGGCGGCCTGGATGACAAGGGCCTCTACCTCGCCGACGTGGCGCGCGCCCTGTTCGAACCCGATCACCCGAAGGTGCTGCAGCGGGCGGAGCAGGCCCGCGACCGCATTCTTCAGCACCCCACCCCCACACCTGGCGCCTTCGACATCGGCACGTCACTGGTGCCTGACTCCTTTCAGGTCACGCGTGCGCGTGCCCTGCCTGACCCAGATCGCAAGGCCTGCCTGGAGCGGGTTCTCGCCATTGCCGGCGACGCGCAGGAGATCGTGCTGACCCGACAGGATGCCCTGATGGCAGCGAAGAATCTCGTGGCGTCCCGGCCAGAGCATGAACGACAGCGCACCTTCAAGGCCGTCATCGGCCTGGTACGCGGTGAGCACACCGAAAGCCGCCTGAGCGAAGTACTGACAGACAGCCCACACCCCCTGTCGGCCTTCCGGTTGAAGGTGGAATCGGTGTCGCTGCGCGGCCCCGCGCTGCTCCTCGCCCAGGCAGCGGCCTCTGACCCCGAGGAGCACGAGTGGATCCGCCAACAAGCAACCGAACTTCTACGCAGCCGCGATGGAAACGACCTTCACGCCGCAGCCATGGCACTGTGCCGCCTCCCGGACGAGCAAGCCACCGGCGTCGACCCTGCCCTGCTGGCCAGTCACAACCACGTCGGAATCCGCCAGGCCAGCGCCGTCCTGTGCATGCGGTTTCCCGACCGACATGTAAAGACCGCCCTGAACCTCGTCGCAGATCGCGACTTCCGGGTGCGGCAAACTCTCGCCGACCACGCCAGCCACGCGGCCTCGAAGGGCGCGCAGGTCGAGGCAGTTCGTCAGGCTCTGCACGGCGACGCACGCCACAGCGTTCGCACGCTCGCGGGGAAGCCCACGTACCACTCGTGTCCCGGCCAATGATGGGTACGCAGCAGGCTAACAACTGCCGATGTCAATCGCGCCGCCTGCTGGAATGGTTCAACGTGATCAACGACGTCAGAGTCCGGCGGTGACGGCGTCGACGACCGGTCTCTTGGTCAAGTATTCGTGGATGCCGTGAGGGGAGAGGTAGTTGCCCGTGCTGATGCGTACGTCCGTGACCCCGGCGGCGATGTGGCTGAGGCCTGTGCCTCGTGCGACGACGTCCCAGCGGGAGTAAGCATTCGTCCACACGATCCCAGCGGGCACGGTGAGCGAAGTCGTGGCTGCGGCAATTCCATCCCGAACGACCAGCCAGCCCAGTGGGGAGCCACAGGTGATGAACGCCCGCACGCCACCGCTCCTCGCGACTGAGATCTCACCGCGCTGGATCATGTCATAGGCAATCACGCTGCCGAGCGAGTGTGCGATCAAAACCTGTGGCTGGGCGTTAGTGATCGCTTCACGGATCACGCCGCGGACCTGTTCTGCCTTGTCGTCGTTGCGCAGATAGCCGTGAACCTCTCGGAGGAACCACACGAGGCGGCTACCAGCTCCGCGAGATGTCGTCCGGTCAACGGCGGTGATCTTGCACTCTATGCGGCGCCTAAACACAGACCGGCCGAGCGTTCCCGTGTCGGCCGCCTGGTCGGCGTCATCTGCGGCGGCGTCGGGGAGGTAGAAGGACAGCACGTGTTCGACGAATTCCTCCTCGTCTGCGGTTAGGTGCCTGTTCTCCCCGGGCATGTCGTCCGGGCCAAGGCGCAGGAACTGTTTGGGGAAGACGTGGCTGTAGCTGGGAACCACCAGTGCAGGGTCGGGGGCTTGTAGCCCCGACGAGTTACGGATGCCCTTCGTGAGGGCCCGCTGCCATATCGCGGAG
>Ga0302314_10016907_pt1 | contig 12286 bp, 6 predicted proteins | sample III_Palsa_N2_3_FD_200533 | JGI IMG/M metagenome (GOLD analysis project Ga0302314, IMG submission 200533) | Peat permafrost microbial communities from Stordalen Mire near Abisko, Sweden - III_Palsa_N2_3 | ecosystem: Environmental > Terrestrial > Soil > Palsa > Peat permafrost | place: Sweden...
GCCGCTCCTCTAGAAGCGGAAGACGAGGCCGGAGCTGAAGTTAAGCAGCTTGGATGCGGGGATGTTGGGGCCGGAGGCAGCGATGGTTGAGGTGCTGGCGGTGGTGAGGGAGCCGTATCCAATCTCGATGACGCGGAAGTCGACATGGCGGGCGATGCCATAGTCAACGCCTGCGAAGACTCCGTAGTCGAGCTTGCTGCGGTGGACGGTGCTGTCCGGAGCCTTGGTAGTGCCTGCGCCGACGGAAGCCTGGATATAGGGCTTGATGGGGTGGGAGAAGGGCTGGCCGGAGACTCGGACGCCGACGAGGAAGTCGCGGAGGAGGGCGTTGTTTGAGTGCAGATCGGCGTAGCGCATGTCGAAGCCGGTGCTGAGCTTGCCTGCGTGGAAGAAGTCGTAGTAACCGCCGAGGTTGTATCCGTAGAAGACCGCGGAAGTGGAGTTCTGGCCGAGGAAGGCGTAAGGGCCGGAGTCTGGGACGGAGTTGCTAACGTAGGTGGCGGCGGGGTTGAAGTAGAGTCCGACGTTATGCTGTTCCTGGGCGTAGGCCGCGACGGTCGTCAGAGCGAGCACGACGACAGTGGCAAGGTACCGAAGCTTCATTAATGGATTCCTCAGAAGAAACTGGTGATGCGAGTGCCGCTCGCAAATAGGAGCGCAGTACCAAGTCTATAGAAAGATTCGACGGGATGAGAGCGATTGGCGGGAATGACGTTTTGCGGCGGGAGCGCGGCGCTACGGTAAGCGGATGGCGAGACCGGCGCCGAGGGTGAAAAGCGTGGCTTCGGGCGCGAGGCCGCTGCTGCTGATTCCGGACATCCTGCCGTAGCCGGCCTCGACGAGACGCAGATCAAGGTGGGGGAAGAAGTTGTAGTCGAGTCCGCCGAGGACCTGGTATTGGAACTTGTTGCTGAAGGTCGAGCCGGAGCCGTTCAGGCCGCTCGAACTAGCGCCTCCGACACCGACCGAGCCCTGGACGTAGGGCTTGAAGGGGAGGAGGGGCGGTTTGGCTGCGAGGCGCAGGCCGAAGAGCGCGCTGCGATATCGCTGCTCGTTACCCCACAGGTAGTCACCGCGCAGGTCCGCGCCGAGCGAGATGGGGCCGAGATGTAGGAAGTCGTCGTAGATCCCGGCGCTGGGGCCGTAGTACCAGGTGGTCGACGCGGCCGCACCGGGACTGGCGGCGTTGAGGCGGACGGCATCGAGCTTGCCGTAGATGCCGATCTGGGCAGGGGCCGGTGCGGAGATTGAGATACCAAGGAGGGCAATGAGCCAGCTCTGCTTCATCGGGGTCCCGCTTTCATTGGGGAGGAGGTGCTGATAGTTAAGAATACGCGTCAGGCGCGGGCGGTTGCTTGATGTTTGTGAGATGAGATGTGAAATTCGCGGGGTGGCGAAGGGCGTGGCTTAGCGAGCGCGGCCGCGAGCTCGCGGGGCGGGAGGTGGGTAGGCGGGCTTGAGCTTTGCCGGTTTGGCGGAGGCTGCCGGCTTAGGTTCGTCGAGGCCGATGGAAATGGGGCGGTGGGCGGCGACGAGGTCGGCGATGGCGTACTTGAGCGGCTCGATGCCTTCGCCGGAGACGGCGGAGATGGCGAAGAAGGGCAGCTTGCGGCGCTTGGCGAAGGCGGCGAGCTTCTTCAATTTGTCGGGATTGGCGACGTCGGTTTTTGCGGCGACCAGGATGGTGGGCTTGGCGGCGAGGGCCGGGTCGAAGGCTTTGAGTTCGGCGGTGATGACTTTGAAGTCGGCGACGGGGTCAGGGCGGGCTGTGCCCTCGGCGGCGCCGGAGTCGGAGACGTCAACGAGGTGGACGATGACGGAGGTGCGCTCGATGTGCTTGAGGAACTGGATGCCGAGGCCGTGGCCGAGGTGGGCGCCTTCGATGAGGCCGGGCAGGTCGGCGACGGTGAAGGACTGGGTGTGGGGGAATTCGCCGACCTGGACGACGCCGAGGTTGGGTTCGAGGGTGGTGAATGCGTAGTTGGCGATGCGGGGTTTGGCCGCGGAGAGGCGGGAGATGAGGGTCGACTTGCCGACGTTGGGGTAACCCACGAGGCCGGCGTCGGCGAGCAGGCGGAGTTCAAGGCGATAGGCGCGTTCTTCGCCGGCGCGGCCGAGTTCATGTTCGCGCGGGGCCTGGTGGGTGCTGGTGGCGAAGTGCTGATTGCCCCGTCCTCCGCGGCCTCCACGAGCGACGACGATGGTGTCGCCGGGGCGGTTGAAGTCGTGGATGAGCTCGCCGGTTTGGTCGTCGAAGAGGAGGGTCCCGACGGGGACGTTGAGGGTGGTTGGCTCGCCGGCAGCACCGGACATGTTGGAGCCGAGGCCGTGGCCGCCGCGCTCGGCTTTGTGTTCGGGGTTGAAGCGGAAGTGGACTAAGGTGTTGTGGCTGAGCGACGAGGAGATAAGGAGGTCGCCGCCGTGGCCGCCGTCGCCACCGGAGGGACCGCCGCGGGGGACGAACTTTTCGCGGCGGAAGGCCATGCAGCCATTGCCGCCGTCGCCGGCTTTGACTCGGATTCTTGCTTCATCGATGAACATTTTCCACTTCCCAGTGTAGCGGAAGCAGGGTAGGCTGGTACTACACCTTGGATTTGCGTGAGCGTATCGAGCGGAGAGTTGACCCGCAGGTAACGTGTTTTAATTTTGACCGGGCCGGCAGCGATCGTAATTTTCTGTTCATGAGGCGGTGTGAGCATGGATGCGAAGCCAACCGACCGAATCCCCAAGGCATAACTGAATCCGCAACAGGCTGAGAACCGACACGTTCGCCATCGCGAACACACACGAGAGCCGATACTGTTTCAAATCTTTAGGAGACCTAATGTTGAAGATGCTAAGAAACAAGAACATGATGGCGGCGTTTTGTATTGCGCTGCTATGCGCAGCCGCGACAGCGACGCGGGCACAATCGACGACCCAGGGCGCCATTGGCGGAAACGTAGTGGATTCTACGGGCGCGGCGATTGCGGCCGCGAAGATCACGATCCGGAACGTCGGGACCAATGCAGTGGAGACAGTCACATCGGATGCGAGCGGCAACTTCATCGCGCCGCTGGTCGAGCCGGGTACGTACACGGTGACGATCGCGTCGTCTGGATTCGGCACCGAGACTGAGAACAATGTGATCGTGCAGGTGGGCCAGGCGACGACTTTGGCGCCGCACTTGGCGCTGGGCAGCGCGGCGCAGACGGTGACCGTGTCGGCGCAGGCGGCGACGCTGAACTTCGACAGCCCGGACCTGACGGCAGTGGTGCCGGAGGCCGCGATTCAGCAGATTCCGGTGCAGAACCGGCGCTGGTCGGCGTTGGCGATGACGACGCCGGGGGTGGTGGCGGATGCGAGCGGATTTGGCTTGATCAGCGTGCGCGGCATCAGCACCTTGCTGAACGATGTACTGATCGACGGCGCCGACGACAACCAGGCGTACTTCTCTGAGGAGCGGGGGCGCACGCGTGAAGGATATTCGACCGTGGCCAGCGCGGTGCGCGAGTTCCAGGTGAACACGGGCGTCTATTCGGCGCAGTTTGGGCGGGCTGCGGGAGCGGTAATCAACTCGGTCACAAAGAGCGGCAGCAACGAGCTGCATGGGGAGTTAATGTTTAACGACCTCGATCGCGGGTTTGGCGCATACGATCCGGGCGCGGTGAGCCCGGCCGGCACTCCGCTGAAGCCGAAGGACCTGCGCAAGATTTATGGGTTTGCGATGGGTGGGGCGATTATTAAGAACAAGCTGTTCTGGTATTACACGTACAACCAGTACACGCACATCAATCCGGGTATATCGAAGGCGGCCAGTTACGGCACGGCGACTTCGGTGGGCGGCTTTCTGGAGCAGCCGGACGTATCGTCGGCGCTGATTGAGGCCAACTGCAACCACGCCACGGGCTATCTGAATGAGACCACGACGGGCACCGGCACGCTGACGCACGCGACGCTGGACAACGCAGTATGTACGATGGCGGCGCGGCTGGGCTTGTCGACGTACGCTGCAGCGGCAACGGCCTACGACAACGGGCTGGCGGCGCTGGACACTGATCTTGGCACAGTGGCAAGGGCCGGATATCAGGAGATCAACACGCCGAAGCTGGACTGGCAGGTCAACAGTAAGAACACAGCAACCTTCCTGTTCCACCGGCTGCGCTGGGACGCGCCCGGCGACGTGCAGACGAGCACCAGTGCCGCGTATGCGCTGGACGCGTGGGGTGAGGACTTCGTGAAGCTGGACTATGGCGTGGCCAAACTGGACAGCCAGATCGGCAGCCGCATGAGTAACGAAGTGCTGTACCAGTTCAGCCGCGAGTTGAACGACGAGGGCCAGCAGCCTTACAGCGCCTACACCAAGGCCAATCTGATCGCTCCAAACGGCAGCAGCGTCATCGGCGGTCTGAGCAACGCGCCCAGCGGCGGAACCATCCCGTATATCGGGCTGGATACCAGCATCGGGTTCAACCTGGGTTCGCCCTACTATTCGTACCGAATTGCTTATCCGGGCGAGCGCAAGTGGCAGGTGGAGGACGTTTTTTATCTGACTTCAGGCAATCACACCATCCGCATCGGCGGAGACGTGATGAGCAATTCGGATTCGATCAAGCAGACGCCCTACTACTTCGGCGACTACACCTACAGCACGCTTCCGAACTACCTGACTGATCTGACGACCAAGGGCAGCGCGGGGACCTGCAATAGCACGGGCGGTGCGGCGACGGCGACCGTGAGCGGCGTTGGCACTTTCGGGTGCTACTCTTCTGCGTTTCAGGACTTTGGAGCGACCGGCGACACCATCAGTACGACCGATTACGCTGGGTTTATCCAGGACAACTGGAAGGTTTCTCCGCGCCTGACATTTGAGATGGGCCTGCGCTATGACTACCAGCAGTATCCTGCTCCAACGGCCAACTTGACGACGGCGGTTGGCTCCTTTGTACCGTATGCTGGCATTACCAATCACCCCGAAGACAGAAACAATCTGGGCCCTCGCCTGGGCTTCTCGATGGACCTGTTTGGCACGGGCAAGACGGTAGTGCGCGGCGGCTACGGAATCTACTTCGGCCGCATTGTGAACGCGACGATTCTGCAGACTTACTTTAGTTCAGGCAGTCCGAACGGGCAGTATGGGCTTGCCAGCACCAAGCCGACGGCTACGGGAGTTCCGACCTTTCCATTCCCGTTTGCCGGGGGCAGTGGATCGAAGCCTTCCTCGTACTACCTGGCTCCCAACCTGCAGAATCCTGCGGTGCATGAGTTCGACATGATTGTGCAGCAGCAACTGGGCAAGGGCACGGTGGCGCAGGTCAGCTACATGGGAGCGCTGGGGCGCACACTGCCGAACTTTCTCGATGTGAACCTGGCGCCGCCGACGGTGTCGTCGACGATTACGGTGGTCGCACCTTCGGCGTCGGGCTTCGGCAACGGGCCGCTCGCGATCGGGACCCAATATGTGGTCCCAACCTTCTCCGCATACATCAACCCGAACTTCACCAACATCACCGAGGTGATCAGCAATGTCAATTCGAGCTACAACGGAATGACGGTGGAGGTACAGAACCACTCGCTTCGCAGCGTGCAGTTCGATGTCAACTATACGTGGTCTCATTCTCTGGACTACAGCCAGAACAGCGCGGCCGGAACGACCAGCAACAACTGGCTGAACCCGTACGGACCGGCGTCGCAGAACTATGCCAATTCTCAGTGGAACATCCCGAACCGCGTGGTGGGATATGTGCTGTACAAGTTTCCCGAGATGTCCTCCAGCAATATGCTGAAGTACGCGGCGAATGGCTGGTCAATTGACGACACATTCCAGATGCAGAACGGCCTGCCGTACTCGGCTGTGATCGGCTCCGGATTCAACTCCAGCCAGGCTCTGAACTCCTCGTGGACCGGAGCGCCATCCCCATCATCGTCGGCCGGAGATTATCTGCCGCCGATCGGGATCAACACCTACCAACTGCCGCGGACGATTGTGGACGATTTGCGGGTGCAAAAGGGGTTCAAAATCCAGGAGAAGTACGACCTGCAACTCTCCGCCGATATGTACAACGTGGCCAACCACCAGAACTACAGCATCAACGCCACGGACGTTCATCAAACGGCATACAACTTCAATACCAGCGGCTCTGGCGTCAGCACGCTCCAATACCAGCCGGTTACGGGGCCGGGTGTTGGATTTGGCTCGCATTCCACTTCCAACGACAGCGGCTTCCTGTATACGCCTCGTGAGATACAGGTCCAGGCACGCCTGATGTTCTGATACAGAGCGAGCATCGATTCAGGGAGGGCGGTGGCTTCGGCTGCCGCCTTTTTTCTTTTGGATGGCCGGTTTCGGGTCACGGCCGGGCGATGCGCGCCCCATGATGTGACGGCGGTCCTACCCAAATTGGGAAAAAGCGATTAGTCTGCGGCTGGTCCTGGGGTCCGTTCGCGTTTACGGCGAAGTGGCGGCAAGGGCTTGTTTGTTCTCTGCCCGATGGCGTTGGGTGGGGTGGTTGGAACGCGTAATTTCTCTCTCCCGTGGGTTGCATCGGAGGGCGTGAAGCCGGGTCGGTCGGCTGTAGCTGGCTGGATTCGGAACGTCTTCAGTGCGGCCCTTGGTCTTATGAAACGAGGGTCGATGGTGTTGGGGCACGGTCGCGGTCGGGTTGGGTGGTTCGCGGCGGTGCGGATGGTCTGCGCGCTGGGCGTGGTGGGATTTTGGCAGGTGGCGTTCGCGCAAAGTGCGACCGATGGAGCAATCGGTGGGCGAGTGCTGAGCGCGGCGGGTGAGCCTCTGGCTGGTGCTTCGGTGGTGTTACGGGAAGCCGAGACGGGCCTTACGCTGCGGTCGGTGTCGGGGAAGCGTGGCGAGTTCCTGGTGGTGCGTCTGCCAGTGGGCCAATATACCGTGACGGTGGAGGATGACGGTGCGGTGTCGACACTGCCCGGACCAGTTGGCGTGGCGCTGGGCGAAGTGACCGAGGTTGAGGCTCGGATGCAGGCGGGTGCAGCGCATGCGCTGAGCGGCGTGGGGACTGGGTTGAGCGGAGACGACCTGGTGGCGCTGCCGGTGAATGGAGGAGATTGGAGGGCGTTGGTACTGCTTGTGCCGGCGGCGAATGGCGCGGCGAACGGCGATGACGATGCGGGCGAGGTGAGCTTTCGCGGCGTCGCGCTGACGCAGAACAGCTCGCGGATGGATGGAGCGAGCGGAGACGAGAGCTTTAGCGGCGCGCCGTTGGGTGCGGGCGTTGCCGAGGATGAGGACGCAGGCTCGGACGAGGCTTCCGACCGGAGTGCGGGCGTGGGGAGCGGGCCTGGATCGGTGACGGATGGCGGGCAGCGGGCGGGTTCGGCGTATGCGTTTGCGCAGGCGGGCGTGCGCGAGTTCCGGGTGCAGGGGCAGGGCGATGCGGCCGCGTACGGCTCGGCGCTGTATGGGCACGGCGTGGGTGGAGTGGTGACGACGGTGTCGCGCTCGGGCGGGACGACGCTGCATGGGATGGCGTTTTATACGGTGCGGGACAGCGCGTGGGCGGCGGCGAATCCGTTTGCGATCGCGTCGACGTATTTGGATGGCGTGGTGACGAGCGCGCTGGTGAAGCCGGAGGATTTGCGGCAGCAGTTTGGGGGAAGTCTGGGCGGGCCGCTCGAGTGGAAAGACGGCCACGGATCTGGACGGATAAGGACGGATGAAAAGCAAAATGCGGGCTGGAGGCAAAAGCTCTTTTTCTTCTATGCGTTCGATGGGCAGCGGCGGAATTTTCCGGCGATCTCCGCGCCGGGTTACGCCGGATTCTACTCGCTGACCGCGATGCAGACGGCGCTGTTGGCGAATCGCGGCGTGACGCCGGCGAAGACCAACGCCGCGTTGAATTATCTGGACAGCCTGACCGGGACGGTGGCGCGGTCGACGGACCAGACGGTGAACTTTGGGCGTTTGGACTGGCAGCGCAAGGGCTGCAGCCGAGTGGCGATCGAATACAACCGCACGCGGTGGAGCGGGCCGGGCGCGGCGCGGTCGGGCGCGGTGGTGGATCGCGGCGTGGCGAGCATTGGATCGAGCTTCGGCAAGGTGGATGCCGGCGTCGCGCGATGGGTGCAGATGGGTCGCGGCGGTTGGAGCAACGAGGTGCGCGCGCAGGTTGGGCGGGAGCTGCAGTATGAAACCGCGCAGGCTCCTCTCAAGCAGGAGCCAAACATCGGACCGGGCGGAATGCCGCCGGAGGTCTCGATTGGGCCGCAGGGACTGGTGTTTGGGACGCCGGCGGCGCTGGGGCAGAAGGCGTATCCGGACGAGCGACGGTTTGAGGTTGCGGATGTTTTGGGCTGGGTGAAGGGGCGGCAGTTTTTGCGGGTGGGCGCGGACTTCAGCGCGCTGAACGATTTTACGGATTCGCTGACCAACGTGGATGGGACGTTCAGCTTCGACAGCGGCGCGACCAATGGCAAAGCGGGTGGGCTGGTGGATTGGATTACGGATTTTACGTTCAACGTGAACGCGTATCCGAATGGCGGTTGTCCGTCGATCGCGGCCGCGGTGCATGACTTCTGCTTCCGGTCGTACTCGCAGAGCTTTGGGCAGCAGAGCGTGAGCTTCTCGACGCAGGAGTGGGCGGGCTTTGTGCAGGACGACTGGCGGGTGGCGCAGAGGCTGACGGTGCACGCGGGTGTGCGGTACGAGTACGAGTTTCTGCCGCTGCCGCAGCAGCCGAATCTGGCGCTGGATGAGACTTTCGGCGGGGTGGGCGCGACCAGCGTGTTTCCGGAGGACAGAAACAACTTCGGGCCGCGGCTGGGGATGGAGTGGGCGCCGTTCGGCGTGGGGCATGGAGTGGTGCGGGTTGGATACGGCGTGTACTTCGGCAAGCTGCCGGGGGCGACGATTCGCGCGGCGCTGCTGGATACGGCGCTGCCGAGTTCGGTGGAGCGGGTGCGGATTCTGCCGACGACGGAGACGGTGTGTCCGCAGAACACGGAGGTGGGTTTCGGGTATCCATGCGCGTATGTTGGGGCGCCGAGCGGGGCGGTTGCGGCAACCAGTTCGGCGATGGTGTTCGACCGGAGGTTTCGGCTGCCGATGGTGCAGCAGGGGACGCTGGCGCTGGAGCACGAGGTTGGCGGGGGCGTGCTGGGCAGCGCGCGGTATGTGATGAATCTTGACCGGCAACTGGAGAACTCGGTGGACATCAACATTGCGCCGGCGACCGATGCGAAGGAGTTCGAACTGCAAGGCGGGACGGGCGCGGATGGCGTGCGGGACAGCGAGACGTTCGCGGTTCCGGTGTATACGGAGCGGGTGAGCACGAGCTTTGGGCCGGTGACGGACGTGGTGTCGAACGCGAACGCGACGTACCACGGAGTGACGCTGGAGGCGCGGCGCGGGATTGGTGCGGGGCGGTCGGGGTACACGGGCGCGCGTGGGTTGGAGTTTCGCGGGGCGTGGACGTGGTCGAAGGCGATCGATTTTGGGCAGAGCGCGGGCGCGGTGCCGGTGGGGAACGCCCAGTTCGATCCGTTCAACGTGCGGTACGACAAGGGGCTGTCGGCGCTGAATTTTCCGCTTCGCGTGGTGGCTTCGGCGGTGTGGTCGCCTCGGCTTGGCGGGGACGTGCAGGCGACGGCGGAGCGGGCAATTTGGCGTGCGGTGGTTGGCTGGTCGCTGGCAGGGATTTTCACGGAGGCGAGCGGACGCGGGTACAGCCTGGATGTGTTTGGCGGGACGCGACTGGTGGGTGGGCGGGAGAGCATCAATGGGTCGGGCGGCTCGGTGGTGCTGCCGACTGTGGGGCGGAATACGCTGCGGCTGCCGGATACGGCGAATCTGGATCTGCGGCTGAGCCGGAGCTTCCGGGTGAGCGAGGGGATGCGGCTGCGCGGGTCGGTGGAGGCGTTCAACTTGACCAACCACGTGAATATCTCGGGGGTGACGCAGCGGGCGTATCTGGTTGGTACGCCGGTGCCGTTGAGTGGGACGACGGGGCCGGAGGTGACGCCGCTGGTGTTCCAGGATGCGGGCACGGTGGCGACGGAGGGGCTGAATGTGCTGCCGTTTGGGGCGTACACGGCAGCGGGAACGAACCAAGCCCGGGAGCGGCAGGTGCAGATGGGGTTGCGGCTGGAGTTTTGAGGGGGTATCCCCACCCACCCCTCCCCGTAGGATGTTGGGGAGAAGCGCTTTGTTTTGTGGCATATGGCGAGTTGGAGATGCGCCAGCCTCTTGGAAACAAAGGGGTTGCCGCTAAGATCGTCTAAGCAAAAGGGATAGGGCTGGCGCGTGGCCGCGCTTCTTGGCTCGAAATGGAGCATCTTTTCCACTATTACCAGTTTAGAAGATTGGGCATAACTCTACGTCGAATCTATCTGGTGTGGAATGTGTGAGATGAGGCTTTTGGGGCTTGACAATGCGATTTTGCGGGGATAAAAGTGCTTTTGGCGCGAGCCTTCAGCCCGCCCTTTGCGGGGGCCGAGGACCTGGGGCGTTGCCCCAGGCTACGATACCGCGCGCCTTCAGCGCTTTCAGGACGGTTGCCCTAGCTGACAAGACAATCATTACTTACTCTTGGGGATGGTGAGGGGGATTTCGAGGGTGCCGGATTGGTTGGCGATGGTGTCGAAGAGGCCGGCGCGGAGGGTGAGCTGGCCGTGCGGGAAATCGATGGCCAGGGGGAACTTGAGCGGCGCGTGAAGGAAGCCGGCGTACTGCGCAGGGGTGATGGTGAGGTTGAAGGTCTGGCTGCGGGCGGCGACGAGTTGGCCGAACGAGTCGTAGGCGCCGAGGTCGATCTCGATGGCGGCGGTGCGGGTGCCGTCAGGATTCTGGGTGAGGGCGATTTGTTTGGGGTCGAATTGGAAGACGGTGTTGTAGGGGGAGCCCTTGGTGTGCGGGGCGGCTTTGGCGGGCGCGGTTGGGGTGGGCTGCGATGACGAGGCGGGCTGGACATTGAGGTCGAAGAGGAGTTGGGTCGAGGGGATGGCGCCGAGGCGCATGGGACCCTGGATCATGTCGTGGATGAGGGCGGGTGCAGGCGGGTCGGGCTGTTCGTCGTTGTAGCCGGTGCGGTAGAGGAGGTGAAGGCCGGGGCGGTCGATGGTGATCTTGATGGGGTGGAAGTGACCGTCCTCAACTGAGCGCGGCGGGATGTAGGAGAGGGTGTAGAGATGGGAGGTGCTGTCGACGAACTTTGCGGCTTCGGACTTGTAGTCGTTGGTGTTGTCGGAGGCTCCGCCGGTGGCGTCGGCTACATCGTCGGGGCCGCAGGGACCCAGCGCATGGATGCCGCGGGGGTTGAGGGGATAGATGGCGATCTGCTCCTGGGTAAAGCGGTCGTAGAGGTCCATCAGGCGATGGATGATGATCATGTCGGGCGGCCCGATGGAACAAGCGAGGCCTCCGTCGCGCAGGATTTTGAGGGGCATTCCGGGGACGACCCAGATGAGGTTTTTGCGGCCGTGGATGGCGGAGACGTAGTCGGCGATGCGGTTCATGCCGGCGATGGCGATGGGAACGGGCAGGAACGGGTTGCGCACCCATTCGACGTTGAGCTTGTCGACGACGGCGGCTGCGGCGGGTCCGTCGGTGGTGAAGTCGTGCAGGAGAACGAGGTCCTTGCTGGGGGAGAACTCGAAGATAGCGACCTGAGTGCCCTCGGGCATCGTGCGAAGATACTGGGCGATGTACTTACTGGCGCGCTCCATGTCGGCGGGTGGGCTTCCGAGCAGGTCGAAGAGGAAGATCTGGACGGGGCCGTTTGCGGGGAGGGTGCGGGCGTTGGTGTAGGTGTTGGGCGGCAGGGTGCGCGCGGGGGTGGGTGGGGTGGTCTTGTCGTATTCGTAGAAGCTGCGGATGGGCTGGGGATGGTCGTCTTCGGAGACGGTGAAGTCGGATTGGGTGAGGCCGCGGACGGGCTGGCCTTTGTCGTCGGTGACGAGGACGTCGACGATGGTTTCGCGGGAGTAGACACGGAGGGTGGGGGTGGTTTGCGAGGTTGATTTGGGTTGATCAAAACTGGCGTCTGGAACGTTCGATTCAATTTGCGCACAGGCGGGCAGGGCGCAGAGAACAGCTGCGGCAAGGACTTTTTGGGTGACACGAAGCATGCGTAGGGTCATTCTCCCCTTCTTCGGAACTGGGTCAGGTTTCGGCCGGCAGGAAGAGATTGACCCCACGATAACCGAGCCGGGCTTCGCCCTTGCTCGGCGATCCCTTCGACAGGCTCAGGGCGGGCTATGGGGGACCCCGGGCTGGTGCGGGATTGCATGGCTCATCCTCCGAGAGACGCTGATGCGATGGTAACTGGTGCGGGGCAGG
>Ga0302314_10016909_pt1 | contig 12285 bp, 11 predicted proteins | sample III_Palsa_N2_3_FD_200533 | JGI IMG/M metagenome (GOLD analysis project Ga0302314, IMG submission 200533) | Peat permafrost microbial communities from Stordalen Mire near Abisko, Sweden - III_Palsa_N2_3 | ecosystem: Environmental > Terrestrial > Soil > Palsa > Peat permafrost | place: Sweden...
GCCCGCGCGGCGCGCGAGCGCCTGCGCGAAACGCGCACGCACCGCGTCGCGCGCGGAGGGCGGCGCCGCCTCAGCCATGCGCTGCGCTGGCCGCCGCCTTGGGCGGATCGGCACGCGCCGGCCGCGGCGTCGGCGCCATCTCGACGCGGCGGTTCTTCGAGCGGCCGTCGGCATCGGCGTTGTCGGCCACCGGCTGCTCGGAACCGAACGCGGCGGCGAAGATGTCGGACGACGGCACGCCGTCGTCGATCAACTCGCGCGTGACGGTCAGCGAGCGCTGGGCCGACAGCTCCCAGTTGTCGGCGAACTGGTGGTTGCCGCCACGCACCTGGCGGTCGTCGGTGAAGCCGCTGACCATCAGGATCTCGTCGCGCGCCTTCAGGTACGTCGTGATCGGCGCGGCCAGCGTTTTCAGCAGCGCGCGCCCCTCGGGCTGCAGCTCGGCGGAGTTGAACGCGAACAGCACGGCGCCGTTGATCTCGATGCGGCCTTGGGCGAGGGTCACGCGGCCCGCGGCCAGCGGCACCGCCAGCGCGCGTTCGAGTTCGGCGCGGCGCTGCTGTTCGAGCTGGTGCTGCCTGATCTCGTCCTGCAAGCGCGTCACCAGCTCCAGCTGCGACGCCAACGCGAACAACAGGATCAGCACGAACGCGCCCAGCAGCCCCGACATCAGGTCGCCGAACACCGCCCACACGGGCGCGGACGAGTCGACGGCGCCGTCGGCGTCGATGTCGTCGGAAATCATCAGGCAGCCCTCCGCCCGGCGGCCGCGGGGCGGGCGCCTGCTGGCGGCCGGACCACGCTCATGCCAGCGCCTCCGCGGCCTGGCGGCCCGCGAGGCGCTGCAGTTCCTCGATGATCTGCTTCTGCGACAGGATGCTGAGGTCGATCACCTCGCGCGCCTGCGCCACGTAGTACGCGAGCTGCTCGTCGCTGCGCGCCATCTGCGCGTTGAGGGCGCCGTCGATGCGATCCAGGTGCGCGGTGAGCTTGTCGTTGGACTCGCTGAACAGCTGCACCGCGAAGCCGAAGGCCTCGCCGAGACTGGCCACTTCCACGGCGCTGCCGGTGACCTGCGCGGCCACGTCGACCAGTCGGCCCGCGTCGGCCTGCACCTGCGCGTGGAAGCGCTCGCCCACGCGTTCGAGCACCGCGGCCGACGACGTCACCAGCGCGTCGATCGCGCCGCGCTGCTCGCCCGCGGCGCGGTCGATGCCATCGAGCAAGGTGCCCAGCGTCTCGAGGAGGCGCGCGCGTTCGTCCAGCATCGTGTTGTCGCGTGCCATGCTGTCTTGCAGCTTCTGGCGCAGCTCGGAGATGACTTCGGCCGCCGCGCGCGGCGCCTCGGACGCGGCCTGCACCAGGCGGCCGATCTCGGCGATCGTCGCGCGCGCCTGCGTCTCGGCCTGCGCGGTGATGTCGCGCGCGGTGCGTTCCATCGTCTCGACGACGCGCTGCTGCTGTTCGAGCGACTGCGCGCCGGCCTGCTGCCACTGGTGCTGCAGCGACGCGGCCATCGCCTCCAGCGACTGTGCCATCGCGGCGACGCGCTGCTGGTCGCGCTCGGCCGACGACGTCTGCAGCTCGGCGTGCGCCTGCTGCACGGTGCGCAGCAGCGAGGCCGAATGCCGCTCGAACGTGGCGGCGGCCGCGGCCAGCGACTGGCCGGTGGCCTCGGACACCCGCGCGCTCGCCTGCTCGTGCTGCGCGACCGCCGCGCCCCAGGCCAGCGTCACGCGCTGCACGGCGGCGTCCAGGCGCGTGCCGACGCCATCGAGCTGCGACGTCGCGGCATCGGCCATCGCCCGCTGCATCGCGGCGGTCTCGCGCGCCATGCCGGCCAACGCCGCGGCCATCTCGCCCTGCCAGCCGGCGTGGCGCTGCGCCACGTCGTCCAGCAGCGCGGCCGAGCGCTGGTCGAAGGTCTGCGCAAAGCGCTCGTGCGACGCGGCCAGGGTCGCGGCGAGCGCGTCGCCCGCCCGCGCGTGACGCGCGAGCACTTGCTCCCACGACGCCGCGACCGTCGTGGTGCTCGCCTCGAAGCGCGCCGACAGCTGGTCGAGCTGGCCCTGCATCGTGCCGGCCAGCGCCGCATGCAGCGCCGCGGTCTCGCGCGCGATGCCAGCCAGCGTGGCCTCGGCCACGGGACGGATCGTCTCGCCCGCGATGCGCGCGCCCTCCGTCAGGCTCGCCTGCAGCGTGCGGTCGACCGACTGCGCGAGGCCCGCATACGCGGCCTCGGCCTGGTCCTGGAAGCGTTCCTGGCTCGCGAGCAGGCGCGCGCCGGAGGCCTCGTGCTGGCGCTCCAGCGTCGCCATCATCGTGCCGAGCCGATCGACCAGCGCCGGCATCAGCTCGGCCTGGCGTTGCAGCAGGCTCAGCGATTCCTCGCGCTGGAAGGCGACGGTGAAGCGGCGCAGCGAGGTCGCGATGCGCGCGTCGAGCCGCTGCGCCACGGCCACGCGTTCGCGGCGGGCCAGCGCGGACAGCAGCCCCAGCGTCGCGGAGCCGGCCACGCCGGCCACCGACGTGCCGAACGCCAGGCCCAGGCCCTTGACCGGCGCGATCAGCGAGTTGCGCACGGCGACGAGGTCGGTGGCGGTCTCGAGCGCGGCGCCGGTGCCGCGCAGCGTGAGGATCATGCCGAGGAACGTGCCCAGCATGCCCAGCAGGACCAGCAGCCCGGCCAGCGTCGGCGCCAGTGACGGCGCGGGCAGGCCCACGGGCTCGCCCTCGACACGGCGGCGCACGGCGTTGCGCAGCGCGGCGGGCACGCGTTCGAGCCAGGCGGCGAGGCCGTCGGGCGCCTGCGCGAGCTCGTCGACGGCCTGCCCGAGTTCGTCGGTGGCCAGGCGGAAGCGGTTCAGCTCCAGCACGCCCATCACGTAGAAGGCGCCGATGAGCACGGTGATGACCAGCGCGAGCGGGTTGGAGAGCACGTAGCCCGCGCCGACCCAGGCGATGACGGCCAGGCCCACGGCGAGCGTGGCGTGGCGAAGCAGTTGATTCATGAGCGGACGAGTAGCGACTGGCGGCAGGCCTCGAGCAGGCCTTCGACGGGTTGCAGGCGGAGATCGAGTTCGGCGAGCAACAGGCCCCGCATCTCCTGGCGGAACCGTTCGAGCCATGGCCCGGGCTGGGCGGGAGCTTCCGACGCCGCGTCGGAGCCGTCGCCGCGCAACTGGTCGAAGCGCGGCTCCAGCCGCGCGCCGACCGCGGCCAGCAGCGCGCGCTCCTGCACGCCGACGACCTGTTCCATCACGATGTCCAGCTCGGCCAGCTTCGCCAGCGATGCCGAGCGATCGGCCAGCGACGCGCGCAGGCGCCGCCGCAGCGGCACGATCTGCGTCTCCATCGCCAGCTGGCACTTCGCGTAGCGCTGGCGGTAGGTGGCGAAGTCGACGGGCGTCTCGCCGGCCGCGGCCGCGCCGGCCAGCGGGCGATGCACGCGCCGCGTTCCGGCCGCGCCGTCCGGCGCGTCGGCGATCGCCTTCGTCAACGCGGCACGCACGCGCGCGAACTCGCGTTCGTCGGCCGCCAGGGCGCCCTGCCCGACCAAGCCGGCAACGCCGGGCGCATCGACGCGCGCGCCCGCATCGCCCAGCGCCGCCGACAGCGAGAACGCGTGGGTCCAGTCGAACCATCGGGCGAGCCGCTGCGCGAACGCATCGGGCGCCGCAGGGGCGGCGACGTCGTCGAGAGCGGCCAACGTGCGGATGAACGTCGAGCCGGTGAGAGGGGGGCGGCGCACGTCGCGCGCCAAGCTGCCAGGCACTGTCGGAGTCGGAAAAAGGGCGGAGTCTACTCTCGTTCGGTCATCGAAATGGAAGACGATTTGTGGTAGCCGGCCGCCGTCGAGCGGCGGGGCGGTGTTACTCTGCGGAGCGCCGCAGGCACCCAACGACCCGACGCACAACTCCGCTCAGCCCGCAGCCCCAGCCCGCCCGATATCGCCCGCATCCGCCAGCTCCCACGCATGCCAGCACGTCTCCCGCAGCACCCGCGAGCGCGCGGGCGAGAGGATGCCGTCGGTGAGGCCGTCGAACTTGACGTCCAGCTGCTCGTCGGACATCGGATGCAGCTGGCTGCCGACCGCGTGGTCGATGAACTGGTGCAGCGCGCGCCCGCTGTTCAGCGTGACCGTCATGTCGACCTGGTCGGGCTTGATCGCGTTGTCGACGACCACGTGCACCTTCTGGCGCAGCGCGACGACCGCGGGGTCGGCGACCGCGGCGTCGGTGAATGCCTGCTCGCCGCCCTTGCCCGTGACCAGCGCCACCGCCACCGCGTGGTAGATGCTGAACTTGCCTTCGAGGCCGATGGCGGGCGTGGTCTTGCCCATCAGGTTGAGCACCAGCGGGTGCACCCGGAGGTCGACGGACGCGATGTCGCCGGGCCGGATCGCGTTGGCGTCGCGCAGCCGGATCGCCGCGTCGATGGCCGGGTGCGCGACGATGCCGCAGGCGAACGGCTTGTAGGTGTTGAGCGCGGCCTCGTAGCGTTCGCCCAGGCCTTGCGTCACCTGGCTCCAGTCGTGGCGCGTGCTGGCGGCCTGGCCCCAGCCGTCGAAGCCCTCGATCGCCACCTCGGACGCCGTGTAGCCCTGCTGCGCGAGCAGCGCGGCCGTCATGCCGTTCTGCGCCGCGCGGCCGGGGTGGAAGCTCTTGGTGTCGGAACCGAACTGCACCTTCAGGCCGACGGGCTGCGACGCGGCGATGCCCAGCGCCCAGGTCATGCGTTGCTCGTCGAGCCCGAGCAGTCGGCCGCTGGCCGCCGCCGCGCCGAACACGCCCGTCGTGCCGGTGATGTGCCAGCCCATCGCGTAGTGCTCGGGGAACACCGAGTTGCCGATGCGGCACTCGATCTCGCAGCCGATCACCAGCGCGTTCATGAATTGCGCGCCGGAAACCGGGTGGTATTCGGCGAAGGCCGTGAGCGCAGAGGCCACCGGGCCGGCCGGGTGGATGATGGTCTTGAGGTGGGTGTCGTCGTAGTCGAGCACGTGCGAGCTGATGCCGTTGACCAGCGCGGCGTCGAGCGCGTCGAGCCGCTCCTTGCGGCCGAACAGGCTCGCCTGCGCCGGGCCGGAGAACGGCTTCAACGCGGCCACCGCGTGCGACGGCGCGCCCTCGCGCGAGCCGCCGACCGCGCAGCCGGCCCAGTTCAGCAGCGTGCGCGCCGCCTCCTTGCGGACGGCGGCAGGCAACTGCTCGACAGGCGCCGTGGCGGCGTAGCGCGCCACGATGCGCGTCACCGGCTCGGACGGCGGCGCCTTGGGGGCGGCACCGGGCGGCGGCGCCGGCTTGTCGTCGGCGGCGGCCAGCAACGGCGCGCCGGAAAGGCCCGCCGCGAGCGCTGTCGCGGAGGCGCGCAACATGTCGCGTCGGAAGAACGAAGTCATGCGGACACCTGCCGGGTGATGACGAGGGAGCCGCCATCCTCGCCGTCGACGCCGCCCTGCGACAGGGCGGAAACCCGGAACGCCTACTGCGTCGGGATGCCTTGCGCCGGCGCGAACACGCCCGTCGGGTCGTACGCCGCCTTCACCTGCACCAGGCGCGCGAAGTTGGCGCCGTAGTAGGCCGACTGCCAGTCCGCGAGGTCCGGGTCGAGGTAGTTCTGGTAGCACTCGCCGCTGCTCCAGGCGCTCATGGCCGTGCGCATGCCGGTCACGATGCTGCGCGCGTTGGCCACCACCGCGGCCGTCACGCCGACCGGGCCTTCGATGTAGTACTGCGCGCTGAACAACGCGTTGCGATGGACGAACGCGGTCGCGTCCGGCGCGACGCGCGCGATCGCGCCGCCCATCAGGTCCATGATGACGGCCAGCGGCCCGATCGCCTGCTGCGCGTTCACGGCGGCGATCAGCGCCTGGATGCCCGCGGATGGCAACGCGGCATCGAAGAAATCGGACGCGGCGACGAAGGTCGCACGCGCCACCTCGCCGTCGCCCGCGGTGGCCGGCAGGTGGCACTCGGACACCGTCAGGCTGCCGCAGCTCGCGAGCATCGTGTCGTGGAACGACTGCGTCTGCGCGCTCTGCGACGTCGGCGTGGCGCCGGCGGCGGCGAGGAACTGCGTCCAGATCGGCGCGAAGTCGGCGGCGCTGCCGATGAAGGTGCCCGAGACCTCGATGGTGGGCGATCCCGACTGCGTCGTGCCCAGCACCAGGCCCGACCACACCGTGTCGGGCAGCACCTGCGGCCAGGCCTGCCAGGCCGCGATCACCTCGGCGGCGTCCGTCCAGGCGAAGGCGGCCGAGAAGTTCGTGACGTCGCTGGTGGCGAAGGTGTCGAACGTCATCGACGTGACGATGCCGAAGTTGCCGCCGCCGCCCCCGCGCAGCGCCCAGAACAGGTCGGCATGCGTGTCGGCGTCGCAGGTCACGACCGAGCCGTCGGCCAGCACCACCTGCGCGGAGACCAGGCTGTCGCAGGTGAGGCCGTACGCGCGGCCGACCACGCCGATGCCGCCGCCCTGCGCGATGCCCGCGATGCCGATCGTCGGGCACGAGCCGGACGGGATGCACACGCCCTGGTTGGACAGCTGGTCGTAGATGTCCACCAGCATGGCGCCGGCACCGATCGTCGCGGTGCCGCTGCCGACGGCGATGGTGTCCATGTCGCCGACGTCGATCACCATGCCCGTGGTCGTCGAGTTGCCTGTGTAGCCGTGGCCGCCCGAGCGCATGGTCACCGCGACGCCGTTGGCGCGCGCGAAGGCCAGCGCCTGCGCGACGTCGCTCGCCGAGGCGCAGCGCACGACGGCCTGCGGCACCGTGCCGTCGTAGGCCGCGTTGAACACCTGCGCCGCGAGCGCGAAGCCGCTGGCGCCCGGCAGCACCACGGTGCCCGCGATGGCGCCCTGCAGCGTGGCCCAGTTCGGCCCCGACGCGGGCGGCGGCGGTGCAGGAACCGGCGAACTGCCGCCTCCGCCGCCGCAGGCGTCCAGTCCGAGCAGGCCGGCCGCGCCGGTGGCGGCGATGAAGTGCCTACGATCCATGGCGAGCTCCGCGGGCGGCGGCGAGCATCGGTAGCGGGGTCGGAAGAGTCATCCCGCGACGATAGCCAGTCACGCGCTGCGAGTGTCACCAAACGCCGTCGCCACCGGCGCGCACGCCGAATGAACGACGGCCGTCGCGCCGCCTCGCGGCGGGCGCAGCATAGTCGCCGGCCCGCATGCGCACGGCCCGCGTCCGCCGCGCGCGGCGCCGCGAACGCGCGCTCGCCCAGTGATGCGGCGGCTGGTCGCGGCGCGTGTGCCGGGCGACGACACGCTTCGCCACGCCCATCGTGTGCGACGAGCGGGTGCGGCAGCTGCTCGCTCACGCGCCCTGAGACAATCGGGCCTCGATGTCCGAGCCCTCGCCCTCCTCGCTGCTGCACAGCGCGTTCTATCGCTTCGTGCCCTTGCCCGACCCGGCGGCCGCGGCCGATGCACTGCGCGCGCTCGCGCGCGTGCTGACGGGCAGCATCGTCGTCGCGCACGAAGGCGTCAACGGCACGGTCGCGGGCACGCCGTCGGCGGTCGGCGCGTTCGAGGCCGCGCTGCAGGACGCGCTGGACGGCGTCCTGCACGGCATGGCGTTCAGGCACAGCGCGTGCACCACGCCGCCGTTCGGCCGGCTGAAGGTGGGCGTCAAGCCGGAGATCGTCGCGCTGGGCCTGCCCGACGCGCTGCCCGCGCCCGACGAACGCGACGCGAGCCACCTGTCTCCCGCGGCCTGGCGCGAACTGCTCGCGCGCGACGACCTCGTGCTGCTGGACAACCGCAACCACTTCGAGGTGCGGCTGGGCCGCTTCCGCGGCGCGGTCGACCCCGGCGTGCACAACTTCCGCGACTTCGTCGCCTGGGTGCAGGCGCACGCGAACGAGTGGCGCGCGGCGCGCAGGCCGGTGGCGATGTACTGCACCGGCGGCATCCGCTGCGACAAGACCGCGCCGTGGCTGCGCAGCCTCGGCCTCGAGGTCTGGCAGCTCGACGGCGGCATCCTCGGCTACTTCCAGCAACGGCCCGACGCCGATCGCGACTGGCAGGGCGAGTGCTTCGTGTTCGACAACCGCGTCGCGCTGGACACCCGGCTGCGCGAGACCGCCACGACCGCGGAGCAGGTGTTCGACCCCGCGCATGCCGACGAGGCCTGGCGCCTGCAGCGCGCGCGTCGCCTCGATGAAGCCGGCGACTGACGTGTTCGTGCCCGCGTTGCGCGACGGCGTGGCCGCCAGCCGCGTGGGCGTCGGCGACGATCGCTGCGCGACGCTGCTGGACTTCCTCGTCGCGCGCTTTCCCGCCGTCGACGACTGGCCGGCGCGACTGGCGCGCGGCGACGTGCTCGACGACCGCGGCCGGCCGCTGGCGGCGGACGCGCCCTGCAGCGCCGGCAGCCTGGTCTGGTACTGGCGCGACCCGCCGCCCGAGCCGCGCGTGCCGTTCGACATCGAGCTGCTGCACCAGGACGAGCACCTGGTCGTCGTCGACAAGCCGCACTTCCTGCCGGTCATCCCGAGCGGCCGCCACCTGCGCGAGACCGTGCTGGTGCGGCTGCGCCAGCGACTCGGCATCGCCACGCTCGCGCCCATGCACCGCCTCGACCGCGAGACCGCCGGCGTGCTCGTGTTCACCGTCCGCGCCGAGGAGCGAGGCGCGTACCACGCGTTGCTGCGCGAACGCGCGGTGACCAAGGCCTACGAGGCGATCGCGCCTTGGCGCGGCGATCTCGCGCTGCCGCTGGTCGCGCGCCATCGGCTCGAGAAGGCGGACGGCGCGGGCTTCATGCAGGTGCGGGCCGCGCCGGGCGAGCCGAACGCCGAGGCGCTGGTCGAACTCGTCGAACGCATCGGCGACCGGCGCGCGCTCTATCGACTGACGCCGCGCACCGGCCGCACGCACCAGCTGCGCGTGCAGATGAACGCGCTGGGCCTGCCCATCGTCGGCGACCGCATCTATCCGACGCTGTGGCCCGAGCCGGCGCCCGACGCGCCGCCCGACTGGTCGCATCCGCTGCAGCTGCTCGCGCGCGAGATCGCGTTCGACGATCCGGTCACCGGCGAGCCGCGCCGCTTCGCGAGCCGGCGCCGGCTGACGCTCGCGACGGATTCGTCCCTGGCCTGACGCCGACAGCAACACGCGCCTCACGTTGCCCGGCGACGATGGGTGCCCGAGGCCGCGTCCGCGTTGGCCCGGCGACCGCGTCGTCTTTCGCAGGCGGGTCAGAATCGGGCCTCCTTTTCTTCGCGAGAGACTCCCATGGATCTGCAGCTCAAAGGCAAGCGCGCGCTGGTCACCGGCGGCAGCAAGGGCATCGGCAAGGCCGTCGCCCGCGCGCTGCTGCTCGAAGGCGCCGACGTGGCGCTGCTGGCGCGGCACGAGCAGACGCTGCTGGACGCGGTGTCCGAGCTGGCGCTGCAGACCGGCGGCGAGGTGATCGCCGTGGTCGCCGACACGACCAGCGACGACCAGGTGCGCCAGGCCGTCGCCACCGCGGCGAAGCAGCTCGGCGGCGCCATCGACATCCTGGTCAACGCCGCCGCCGAACCGGCCGGCTACGCCGCGCCGCCCAAGCTGGAGGAGATCGCCGGCGACTTCTTCCATCGCGAGCTCGACATCAAGGTGATGGGCTACATCCGCTGCGCGCGCGAGGTCGTGCCCGGCATGCGCGCCGCCGGCTGGGGCCGCATCGTCAACATCAGCGGCCTGGCCGCGCGCCAGAGCGGCAGCGCGGTGGGCTCGATGCGCAACGTCGCGGTGGCCGCGCTCACGAAGAACATGGCCGACGAGCTGGGCCCGGCGGGCATCCAGGCGACCGTGGTGCACCCGGGCCTCACGCGCACCGAACGCACGGCGCCGCTGATCGCGCAGAAGGCCGCGGCGACGGGCCGCAGCGCCGCGGACGTCGAGCGCGAGATGGCCGAGGGCAACAGCATCCGCCACCTCGTCGACGCGCGCGAGGTGGCCGACGTCGTCGCCTTCCTGTGCTCGCCACGCTCGCGCGCGATCAATGGCGACGCCATCGCCGTGGGCGGCGGCGCGCCGCGCGGCATCCACTACTGAGACGAGGGCATGGCCTTGAACCTGCGGAACGCGGACACCCTCTTCCTGCGCATCTTCCTGCTGCTGCTGGTCGCGTTCTCGATCAGCTCGTTCCTCGCCTTCGAGGTGTTCCGCGCCACCGCGCCGCCGCCGCCGTGGCTGAAGGAGCGCTCGCTGAACCAGTCGATGGATCCGGTGGTCGCGCACATCGCCCACGTGCCGCGCTCCGGCGTGCCGCCGCTGGTCGCCCCGGGCAAGCCGCCGTACGCGGGCCATCCGCCGTGGATCTCGCTGTGGCTCGACGCCTGCATCAAGATCGTCGCGGTCGCCCTCGCCGCCTGGCTCGCGGCGCGCGCGCTGACGCTGCCGATGCGCCGCCTCAGCGACGCGGCGCTTCGCCTCGGGCAGACGCTGTCGCCCACCGCCGGCGTGGGCATCGCCGTCGCGACGCCGCAGTTGGACGAGGAGCGCGGCACGCGCGAGGTGCGCGAGACGGCGCGCGTGTTCAACGAACTGTCGCGCCAGCTCAAGACCGACTTCGACACGCAGCGACTGATGCTGGCCACCGTGTCGCACGACCTGCGCACGCCGCTGACGCGCCTGCGCATGCGGCTGTCCGAGCTGGAGGGGATCCCGGCGGCGCGCAGCGCCATCGACGACGTGCGCCAGATGGACGAGCTGATCGAAAGCCTGCTGGCGCTGTTTCGTCCGGCGACGCCCAACCCGGGCGGCGTCGCGGGCCGCTTCGATGCGTTCGCGCTGGTGCAGGCGATCGTCGATGACCTGCCGCAGCGTGGCCCCGAGGTCACACTCAGCGGCACGTCCGCATCGACGCCCTGCCAGCCGGCGGCGTTCCGGCGCATGGTCGAGAACCTGATCGAGAACGCGATCCGCCACGGCAGCGAGCACGGTTCGGTCGACATCGAGGTGACGAACGGCCCGACCAGCGTCTGCGTGACCGTCATGGATCGCGGCCCGGGCCTCAGCGCCGAACAGCTCGCGAGCGCGGGCACGCCGTTCCTGCGCTGGGCCGGCGACGAGGGCGACGCCGGCCGCCGCGCCGGGCTGGGCCTGGGGCTCTACATCACCCGCGCGCTCGCCGAACGCGAAGGCGGCCGCCTGGAGCTGGCCGCGCGGCCGGGCGGCGGGCTCTGCGCGACCTTGCACCTGCCGCTGTCGAGCTGACGCGCAGGCGCGCGTTCAGAACCTGTGAATGAATCCGACGCGACCGAGCGGGCCGTCAAAACGCGTCCGATCAAGGCGCAAAGCGCAGACGTAGCTCGGGCTACGGCGAGCATTTGCAACGCAGAGCGGGCGTGTTTTGACGGGACGAGCGGGCGTGGCGGGTTCGTTCACAGGTTCTCAGGGCGCGCCGACCAGCCCGTCGATCGCGCCGCCGCCCGTCTTCGACGGATCCTGCGCCCGCCCGGGCCCGCCCTGGCCGGCGTCGAGCAGCGACTCGTGCTGCGCCGCCTCGCTGGCGGCGCCGTCGCCGCCGGCGGTCGGATCCAGCTCGACGCTGGACTGGATCTGCTCCGGCTCGCCGCGCTGCGCCTCGCCGACGCGGCCGCCCGAATTGAAGTTCGGGATCGAGTTGGGGTCTTGCTTGATGTCCATGGGAAACCTCTCGCGCAGCGCGCCACGCGGCCGAACGGCCGCGACACCCCGGTCAGGCAACCGGCGTTCCCTGTCCGACCGCCGTTCCGGCGACCGTCCGTCGCGCGCAATTGCAGTTCGCGCCGACTTCACGGCGGGTCGTCGCAACGCGGTTTGAGGCGGCCGGACGAACTCCGATAGTCCACCCATCGGAACACGAAACGCGCTTCCGGACAGACCGACCACCAGACACCTCAGGAGCCCATCATGACCAAGACCACCACTCAATTCGCCGCCCTCGCCCTGGCCACCCTCATGACCGTGGCGACCTTCGCCGGCGTGAACGGCATCGCGACTCAGCAGTACGCCAAGGCGGACGCCCTCGCCATGGCGCCCTACGGCCAGACGCACGTCGCGGTGCAGCACGTGACGATCGTCGGCCACCACGCGAACGCCTGATAGATGGCGACCCCGACTCGGACGAAGTCAGGTCTTTCCTCTTGCCTCACCGCCGTGCGAAGCAAGAGGCAAGACCTGAGAACCTGTGAACGAACCCGCCACGCCCGCTCGTCCCGTCAAAACACGCCCGCTCTGCGTTGCAAATGCTCGCCGTAGCCCGAGCTACGTCTGCGCTTTGCGCCTTGATCGGACGCGTTTTGA
>Ga0302314_10016911_pt1 | contig 12284 bp, 11 predicted proteins | sample III_Palsa_N2_3_FD_200533 | JGI IMG/M metagenome (GOLD analysis project Ga0302314, IMG submission 200533) | Peat permafrost microbial communities from Stordalen Mire near Abisko, Sweden - III_Palsa_N2_3 | ecosystem: Environmental > Terrestrial > Soil > Palsa > Peat permafrost | place: Sweden...
CTCGATCTTCTCGCTCTATATCGTCGCGCGACAGGCCGAGGCGCCGCCGCACGCCGACACTTCGGAGGCAGAGGTCCTCTCGCTGGATGGAGTGCGTGTGCTGGTGGTCGATGACAATATGGTCAATCGCGAACTCGCGCGGGCGGTGCTGGAGAGCGCGGGCGCCGAGGTCGCGCTGGCGCCGGACGGCGAAACCGCCGCGCGAATGGCGGCCGGGACGCCCTATGACCTGATCCTGCTCGATCGCCGGATGCCCGGCATGGACGGACCCCAGACTCTGCACCGCATTCGCTCTGTGCCGGGCCCCAACGACTGCATCCCGATATTGGCCTTCTCGGCGGACGTCGATTTGGCCGATCTTATGGAGCCAGGCGGGTTCGACGACTTTGTCGGCAAGCCGGTGAACGCCGCCGCGCTGATCGGGACCGTTTCGAAATGGACCCAATGGGATCCGCCCGTCCTTGAGCTGGAGGCCCTCGATGCTGACTCCGTCTGAGGCGAGTACACGCCGCATCCTGGTCGTCGAGGACGATCCAATGGTGCTGGAACTGATCTGCACCCGGCTTACCTTGGCGGGATATCAGACCGTGCACGGGCGCGACGGTTATGAAGGTCTCGACCGGCTCCGGGACGACAGGCCGGACGCCATGGTGCTGGATATCAACATGCCCCGGCTGGACGGGTTTGGCGTGTTGCGCCAGATGAAGTTGCTGGGACATCTACCCCGCGTACCGGTGATGATGCTCACCGCGCGCAACCAGACCGCGGACGTGCAGGCCGCCATCAAGCTCGGCGCCAGGGACTTCCTGACCAAGCCGTTCGACGATCGAACGCTGCTGGCGCGGGTGGCGCGCCTGGTGCGAACGGCGGCCTCCGCCCGCCCCGTCCCTGTCCCGGAACGCGCCCACCGCATGATCTGGTGATCAGTCAGTTTCCCGTTTGAGCGCGCCCGACTAAAACTTAGTCATCGACTAAACTATCAATTGCCCAGCCTCGCCCGACCTGATACTTAGTCGCATGCTTAACCAATCAAAGTCCCTTGACTACCTGTTCCATGCCCTCGCCGATCCAAGTCGGCGGGCGGTGGTGGAGCGGCTGAGCCGCGGGCCGGCCAGCGTCAGCGAACTGGCTCAGCCGCTGGCGATGTCGCTGCCTTCGGTGGTCCAGCACCTCCAGGTGTTGGAGACCAGCGGCCTGATCACGACGCAGAAGGTCGGCCGGGTGCGCACCTGTACGATAGCGCCCCAGGCGCTGGGCGCCGCCGAGCAATGGATTCGCGAGCGGCGGGCCATCTGGGAAAGCCGGTTCGACCGGCTGGAGAACTACCTCAGCGACCTGCAGGCCCAGGAAGCCTCTGGCCTGACCGCGAACGCAACGACCGCTAGCTCAGGAGAAGACACATGACCATGGCGTCTGAAGTCCAAGCGCCTCCGGCCCTAAAGCTGACCCGGCTGATCGCCGCACCGCGCGCGCTGGTCTGGAAGGCCTGGACCGACCCGGTGGAGCTGGCCAAATGGTGGGGCCCCAAGGATTTCACCAATCCCCGCTGCGAGATCGACGCCCGCAAAGGCGGCGCCCTGCATATCGACATGCGAGGCCCCGACGGGACGGTGTATCCGATGAACGGGGTGGTGTGGGAACTGGCCCCGCTGGAGCGGCTGGTCTTCACCAGCGCCGCGCTGAACGAGGCCGGCACGGCGATGTTCGAAGTGATGAACACGGTCACCTTCGCCGACGAGCACGGCGCGACCCGGATGAACCTGGAGGCGGCGGTGGTCGCCATCCATGATCCGGCCGCCGCCGGCCATCTGGCGGGAATGGAGCAGGGCTGGTCGCAAAGCCTGGATCGGCTGTCGGCCCTGACGGCGCGCGCGCCGACGGTCCACGCCAGTTTCACGATCGAGCGGCGACTGGCTTTCCCGCCCGCGAAGGTGTTCGCCGCTTTCTCGACTCCGGAGGCCAAGGCCGCCTGGTTCGGCGGCGACGCGGGCGCCTGGACGCCGCTGCGCCGGGAGTTCGACTTCCGCGTCGGTGGGCGCGAGCAGGCGGTCGGCGCCTGGAAGGACGGAACGGTCTCCGCCTTCGATGCGGTCTATCATGACATCGTTCCGGAGCGGCGGATCGTGTTCGCCTATTCGATGCGGCTGGACGATCGGCTGATCTCGGTTTCGCTGACCACGATCGAGTTCTGGCCGGACGGCGAGGGCGCGCGGCTGACCTTCACCGAGCAGGGCGCTTTCGTCGACGGCTATGATGACGCCGGCTCGCGCGAACATGGAACCAAGGACCTGCTGGACAAGATGGAGGCGTCGCTGCACGCGGCCGCCAAGGGTGGCTGACGCCGGGTCATGCTAGGATGGCCTCGCCGGTTGAACTAGGCTCTGCGCCCGACGGATCCAGTCCTCCCCAAGGTTGTCGCCATGGCTGAAAACCCGCTGCCCACTATCTTCGAGCTGACGCCGCTCAACCCGACATTCCGCGCCGATCCGCATGAGGTGCTGGACGACCTGCGCGCCCGCTGTCCGGTGCATCGCGACGACAGCTCCGGCAGTTTCATCCTGACCCGCTACGAGGATGTCCGCGGCCTGGTCTCGGACCGCAGCCTGTGGCGCGACCCGATGCGGGCCGAGGAGGCCGCCGTGCTGCAGCGGCGTTTCGCCGAGCCCCAGCCCGAGGGTGTCGGACGCGGCGAGACCACCAGCATCCTGATGCTGGACGACCCCGACCATGCCCGGATCCGCCAGCCGCTGACCCAGGCCTTCTACGCCCGCGTGGCCAAGTTCAAGCCCCAGGTCGAGGCGATCGTCGACGGCGCCCTGGACCGGATCGACACGACCGCGCCCTTCGATCTGATGAACATGTTCTGCGTACCCGTGCCGATCGACGTTATCGCCGCCATCCTGGGCGTCGACCATGCGCGGCTGGGCGAGTTTCGCGACTGGTCCGAGGGGGTGATCCAATCACTCAATCCGTTCCGCAACGACGAGCAGACCGCGCATATGGAGCGCTCCAGCGAGGCCCTGAACGCCTATTTCACGCAGACCATCGCCGCCCGCCGCGCTGAGCCGAGCGACGACCTGATCAGCGACATGACCCGGCTGCAGGTCGAAGGCGCGCCGCTGAGCGATGTCGAACTGCAGATCAATCTCAGCGCGCTCCTGATCGGGGGAAACCTGACGACGACCGACCTGATCGGCAACGCCGTGCGGCTGTTGCTGGTTAACCCCGGCGAACTGGCTAGGCTCAGGGCGGATCCGGGTCTGATCAGCGCCGTGGTCGAGGAAACCCTGCGCTATGAGCCGCCGGTCGACATCACCGGGCGGATCGCCTCCGAAGACCGGGAGGTGGGTGGTTGCCCGGTGCGGGCGACGCAGTCGCTGCTGTTCTCCTTACGCGCGGCCAATCGCGACCCGGACGTGTTCGACGATCCGCACAGCTTCGATATCGCCCGCAAGCGCCGGCCGCACGTGGCCTTCGGCGGCGGCGCCCATATCTGCATCGGCGCGCCCCTGGCCCGGCTCGAGGCCCAGGTCGCGCTGCTCAAGCTGTTCGAGCGTTTCCCGAACCTGCGCCTGGCCGATCCGGATGCGGCGCCTGTCTGGCGGACCCTGCCGTTCTTCCGCGGTTTGGAGCGGTTAGAGCTGATAGCTTAGGCGAAACCTTGGTCCACCAGCCAGTCGCCGAACAGGTCGATCCAGCGATCCACCGGCAGGCCGCGCTTGACCATGCCGAAGCCGTGGCCGCCGCGGGTGAAGATGTGCAACTCGGCCGGCCGGTCGGCGCTGGACCAGTCGGCATAGAGCCCCTCGACCACCCGGAACAGCAGGCGGTCGTCCTGGGCGATGGCGGTGAACATCGGCGGTGCGTCGGCCGGCGCCGGCCGTCCCAGGGTCTCGCCGCCATAAATCGGCGCGATGAAGGCCAGCGGCGCGCCGCGCGGGTCCATCGCCACGTCCACGGCCAGAAAGGCGCCGGCGGAAAAGCCGACCATCCCGATCCGGTCGGGCTTGATCCCCCACTCGGCCGCCCGCTCGCGCACGATCTGGATCGCGCGGCGCCCGTCGTCGGCGGCGATTTCCCGCGCGCGGCCCAGCGCCTCATCGGGAATCACCTCCGACAGCCTGCGCGGCGCCTTGGCTCCGGGAACCACGGTGGGCAGGCTGGCGGCCATCTTTGCCGAGGCCTCGGCGAAGATGGCTGAATCCGGTGGGCTGCCCCTCAGCCGGTATTTCAGCAGGAAGGCGGCATAGCCCCGTGCGGCCAGCCAGCGCGCCAAGTCGATCCCCTCGTGCTCCCAGGCCAGGATCCGCCAGCCGCCGCCGGGACAGACGATGACGCCGACGCCGTTGGCCTTGGCGGGATCGGGCGCGAAGACGGTCAGGGTCGGGTCGGAGACGTTGCGCAGCATGGTGGTCTCGGGACGGCCGGCGGCGGGACCGCGGAAGCTCGTTTCCGACCCGACGCCCGGCAGGCTGCTTGGCGGTCCATCCGGCCAAAGCCGGATTACCGGGTTCAGCGAGATCTCGTGGTCAGCCTTCACATCGGGGCGCGCGTCATCGGCCATCATCGTCTCCTCCCGTTGTCGTTTTCGGGACTGTCACCCAAACACCGCCCCGCGTGAAGGGTGGGTCGGCTGCGTCACGGACGGATATGATGCTCCAACCCAGCCATTGAGATTCACCAATGTTCCTGAACCCCTCGCGCGGCGCCTACCGGCCCCAGGATCGCGATATGATCGGCGCGCCTCACGCGTACGAGGTCCGGTCGCTTCTGGGCGCCTGTCCCGCGCACGGCGCGACGCCGCTTTTGCCTCTGTCAGCCATCGCGACCGAACTGGGTCTCGCCGAGGTCTATCTGAAGGCGGAATGGTTGCGGATGGGCCTTTCGAGCTTCAAAGCGCTCGGCGGAGCCTATGCGGTGGCCCTGCTGGTCAAGGCGCGAGCCGAGGCGGCGGGCCGACCGGTTGCTCCGGCGGACCTGGCATCGCCGCCGATCCGCGCCGTCGCCGCCGGCATGACGCTGGTCTGCGCCAGCGCCGGGAATCACGGCCTGTCAGTCGCGGCGGGCGCCAATGCATTCGGCGCGCGGGCTGTAGTCTTCTTGAGCGAGGCGGTGTCCGAGACCTTTGCCGTCCGGCTGCGCGACAGGGGCGCGGTCGTTGAGCGCGCCGGCGCGACCTATGAAGAGAGCATGGAGCGGGCGACGGCCGTGGCCCATGCGCGCGGCTGGGACCTGGTGTCCGACAGCTCGTGGCCTGGCTACATCACGACTCCGCTGGACGTCATGCGCGGCTACACCGCGCTGTTCGAGGAAGCCGCCGACACCCTGGAGGCGGCGGACGGCCCGGCCAGCCACGTTTTCGTGCAGGCGGGGGTCGGAGGCCTGGCCGCCGCCGGCGCCGGCTATCTGCGCGACCGCTGGGGCGAGGATTTCACCTTCGTCGTCGTCGAACCCGAGGGCGCGTCCTGCGTGCTTGAGAGCGTCCGCCAGGGGCGCTTTGTCCGGTTGACCGGCGGGGTGACCACGCTTGGGCGTCTGGATTGCAAGGAGCCGTCGCTGCTGGCTCTCGAACTGCTGTCGCGGCTGGCGGACGCCTTTGTTCTGGTCTCCGACGCCCAGGCGGACCTGGCGGCGGCCCGGCTGGCCGCCCAGGGCGCGCCGGTCTCGCCCTGCGGCGCGGCTGGAGCGGCGGGATTGTTCGCCGCCTGCCGCGACAACAGCTGGCGAACACGGCTCGGGCTGGGCGACCGCTCTCGCGTCCTGCTGATCGGCACGGAAGCGGCCGATCCCTCGGACATACCCTCAACCAGTCCCTGAACGCGCAGGGGCGCCGTCTTTTCAGCCACCGGACCGTCGCGTCGCCGCCTCGCACGATTGCGTGTAGCGCTCACCGACCGGACCTGAATACAGTAAGCCGTGTTGGGGAGCGCGCCGGGGGCGAGACATGACGGCTGAGGTCGTGAGCACCGAGATCATCATCGAGGAGATCGTGGTCGCCCCGGTGGCGCCGGACCTGCTCTCGGCGGGCGAACGGTTCAGGCTTTTCCTGTTCGGCGGCGCGCTGCTGATCCTGATCAACTTCGCCGATCCAGCGCTGGGACTGATCAATATTCCGGTCAGTTTCTTCCTCAAGAACAAGCTGCACCTTCAAGCCAACCAGTTGGCGGTGTTCAAGCTCTGGGTCGGGGTGCCGCTGTTTCTGGCCTTCATGTTCGGCTTCCTGCGCGATCGCTGGAGTCCGTTCGGTCTGGGCGACCGTGGCCACCTGATGGTGTTCGGCGTCGTGACGGGCCTGATTTATGGAACGATTGGCCTGCTCAACCCCACCTACAGTGTGCTGCTGGTCGGCCTGCTCATCGCGACGGCGTCGTTCCAGATCGTCGGCAGCGCCGCCGCCGGCCTGATCTCGACCATTGGCCAGCAACAGGCGATCTCCGGACAGATGAGCAGCCTGTTCAGCATCGGCATCACCTTCCCGCTGGTGGCGTCCTATCTGGTGGGCGGCGTGCTCAGCGACATGCTCGAGGGGCGCGCGGCGTCCACCGCGGCGCGAATCCTGTTCCTGAGCGCGGCCGCCCTGATGCTGGCGATCGCGCTGTTCGGCGTCATGCGGCCGCGCGCCCTGTTCGGCGCGGCGAACGTCGAGCGCCCGACCACACACTTCGTGCACGATATCGCTCGGCTCCTGAAGCATTGGCCGGTCTATCCGGTGGTCATGATCCAGATGCTGTGGCAGTTCGCGCCCGCCGCCGGGATCGTGCTGCAATACCACATGTCCAATACCCTGCACGCCACCGACGCCCAGTGGGGCGCGTGGAATGCGATCTTCCTCGGCTCCTTCATCCCGGTTTTCGTCGGCTATGGCTTTCTTTGCCAGCGTGTGCCGCTGTCCAGGCTGCTGTGGTTCGGATTTGGCCTGGCGGTGTTCCAGATGGTCCCGCTGTTGTTCATCCACACCGCTGTCGGGGCGCTGATGGCCGCGGTTCCCATGGGGGTGATCGGCGGCATTGGCCAGGCCGCGCTGACCGATCTGGCGATCCGCTCATGCCCCAAGGGGCTGCAGGGCACGATGATGATGCTGTTCAACACCGCCGTCTATTTCTTCGCGCTGCGGTTTGGCGACCTGTTCGGGACCTGGCTCTATGACCGCCACGGCGGCTTCTCCGCGGCGGTGGTGGCGACGATCATCGTCTACGCCCTGATCCTGCCGGTTCTGCTGCTGGTGCCCAAACGCCTGATCGCCACGACGGACGGGGCAGCCCTGGCGGCCTGACGCCTCACGGCGGGAAGCGCGGCCTAACCGCGTTCGGTAAAGCCTTATCGCACCTGTTGACACAGCCCTTCCCAATGGCGAAAAGCCTGAGCCTTCCAGTCCCCGGCCGCGCGGCGCGGGGACGTTCCGCTTTTTGGGAGGCCAACCATGGCAAACCCATCGCTTGGGGCTCCAGCACCCGCCGTTCCCGCCGATCACATCCTGGGCGTCTACAATCGCGCCCCGCTGGCGTTCGAGCGAGGCGAGGGCGTGCGACTGTGGTCGACCGAGGGCGAGGCGTATCTGGACTGCGTGGCCGGGATCGCGGTCGATGCGTTGGGCCACGCTCACCCCAAGCTTGTGGCGGCGCTGGCGTCCCAGGGCCAGAAGCTGTGGCACGTCTCCAACATCTACCGCATCCCCGAGCAGGAGGCGCTGGCGGCGCGGCTTTGCGAGGCGACCTTCGCCGACGTGGTGTTCTTCACCAATTCCGGCACCGAAGCGATCGAGTGCGCGCTGAAGGCGGCGCGGAAATACCACTGGGCCAATGGTCAACCCGAGCGGGTCGATATCATCGGCTTCGACGGCTCGTTCCATGGGCGCAGCTACGCGGCGGTCAACGCGTCTGGAAACGCCAGCTATCTGGAAGGTTTCGGCCCACGCCTGCCCGGCTACATCCAGCTGCCGTTCGGCGACCACGAGGCGCTCAAGGCGGCCATCGGCCCGACCACGGCGGCGGTGATCATCGAGCCGGTGCAGGGCGAGGGCGGCGCGCGGTCGCTAAGCGACGCCCAGCTCACCGAGCTTCGCGAGATCTGCGACGAGGCCGGAGTCCTTCTGATCCTGGACGAGATCCAATGCGGACTGGGCCGCACTGGCAAGCTGTTCGCGTATGAGTGGGCCGAAAACGCCGCGCCGGACATCATGTGCGTGGCCAAGGCGCTGGGCGGCGGTTTTCCGGTCGGCGCCTGCCTGGCCACGGCCGAGGCGGCCAAGGGGATGACGGTCGGCTCGCACGGCTCGACCTATGGAGGCAACCCTCTGGCCATGGCCGTCGGTCTGGCCGCCTTCGACGAGATCGCCAAGCCCGCGATGCTGGCCCACGTCCGCGAGGTTGCAGGCTATCTGAACCAGCAGCTGACCGGTCTCAAAGAGCGCTTTCCGGACGTGGTGGTCGACATCCGCGGCAAGGGCCTTCTGATCGGGATCAAGCTGGTCCCCAACAATCGCGACTTCATGGCGCTGGCGCGGGACGAAAAGCTACTGATCGCCGGCGGCGGCGACAACTGCGTACGGCTGTTGCCGCCCCTGGTGCTCAGCCTCAATGAGGCGCGCGAGGCGATCACCAAGCTGGAGCGCGCCTGCGAGGCGGTCCGGCGGAAGGCCGCGGCATGAGCAGCGCGGCCGGCCTGAAGGAGCCCCGCCACTTCATCGATCTGTGGCGGTTCGACACGCCGACCCTGCGCTCCATCCTGGACGACGCCAAGGCCCGCAAGACTGCGCGCGCCGGCTGGCCCAAAGGCGCGGTGGACCCGGACGTCCCGGCCAGGGACCGCACCCTGGCGATGATCTTCGAGAAGAACTCGACCCGCACCCGGTTCTCATTTGACGCCGCCATGCGCCAGCTGGGCGGGGACGCGATCATCGCCACCGCCTCGGACATGCAGCTGGGCCGGGGCGAGACGGTGGAAGACACCGCCCGTGTACTGTCGCGCATGGTCGATCTGGTGATGATCCGAGCCAACGCCCACGAGACTTTGGAGCGCTTTGCGCAGGCGGCCAGCGTGCCGGTGATCAACGGCCTTTCCGACGCCGGCCATCCCTGCCAGCTAATGGCTGATCTGCAGACCTTCGAGGAACATCTGGGACCGGTCGAGGGGCGAACCATCGCCTGGGTCGGCGACGGCAACAACATGTGTTCCAGCTTCATCCATGTGGCCGGTCAGTTGGGCTATCGGCTGAATATCGCCTGCCCCGACGCCTATCGCCCCGATCGGGTAGATCTGGCCCGCGCCGCCGAACGCCAGGCGCAGATCGAGATCACCCACGACCCGCGCGAGGCGGTCAAGGGCGCCGACTGCGTGGTGTCCGACACCTGGGTATCCATGGGCGATGTCGACCACGACGAACGCCTGGCCGCGCTGGAGCCCTATCAGGTCGACCAGGCGCTGATGGACCTGGCCGCGCCGGGCGCCATCTTCCAGCACTGCCTGCCAGCGCACAGGGGCGAGGAGGTCACCGACGAGGTGATCGACGGCCCCGCCTCGGTGGTCTGGGACGAGGCGGAAAACCGCATCCATGCGCAAAAGGCGATCATCGCCTGGTGCCTGGCGGGGTAAGGGCCGCCCCGGCCACCCTCGACCCGACTAGTCGCCATCGATTAGGCTGGCCTCAACCGATAGGGAGAGGATCGTCATGCATACCCAGGACATCGAATATCACGCTGATGGCGCGCGATTGATCGGTCGGCTGTTCGTGGATGAGGCGCGCAGCGGACGTCGCCCCGGGGTACTGGTCGCGCCCGAGGGACTTGGACTGTCCGAGCACACCTTCGACATCGCCCAGCGGCTGGCCGAGGCCGGCTATGTGGCGTTCGCCATGGACTATTATGGTGACGGCGCCGCGCTTGGCATGGACGAGATCATGCCCAGGATCGGCGCCTTCATGGCCGCGCCCGAAACCATCCGCGCCAGGGCGGCCGAGGCGCTGAAGGTGCTGGCCGCCCAGCCCCAGACCGATCCCGCCCGTCTGGCGGCCATCGGCTATTGTTTCGGCGGGACCACCGCGCTGGAGCTGGCGCGCAGCGGTGCGGACCTGAAGGCTGCGATCGGCTTCCATTCCGGGCTCGGCACGACGCGGCCGCAAGATGCGAAGACCATCAAGGCCAAGGTGCTGGTCTGTATCGGCGCCGACGATCCGATCGTCGCGGCCGACGCGCGGGCCGCTTTCGAGACCGAGATGAACGCGGGCGGCGTCGACTGGCGGATGAACCTCTATGGCGGCGCGGGTCACAGCTTCACCAATCCCGAGGTGGGCCGCCTGAACCGGCCGGGCTTCGCCTATCACGCGCCGACCGACCAGCGCTCTTGGCAGGCGATGATCGACCTGTTCGACGAGGTGTTCGGGGCTATGTGAGGTCCTATCCCAAGGCTCAGCTTGCCTCGCCGCCCGTCACCTGCTGAAAGGGCGCGATGGCCGCTGATGCTTCCCTAAAGCGCGTAATGGTTCTGCAGGGCGGCGGCGCCCTCGGCTCGTATCAGGCGGGGGTCTACCAGGCGCTGAGCGAAGTCGATCAATGCCCGGACTGGATCGCCGGCATATCGATCGGGGCGATCAACGCGGCGATCATCGCCGGCAATGCGCCCGGCCAGCGCGTCGCGAAGCTGGACGAGTTCTGGCGCCAGGTATCCGGCGGCGTTCAGGCCGACACCTTCCTGGGCGAGTCCCAGATGCGTGCGTGGGTCAACGAGGCTAACGCGCTAGGCACCACGCTGCTCGGCTCGCCGGGCTTCTTCACCCTTCGCATCCCGCCGCCGGTCTTCTATCCGGCCGGCGCGCCGGAAGCGCTCAGCTTCTACGATACCGCGCCCCTGAAGGCCACGCTTGAGCGGCTGGTCGACTTCGACCGGATCAACGCCAAGCAGGTCCGCCTGAGCCTCGGTGCGGTCAATATCCGCACCGGCAACTTCGCCTATTTCGACAATTGGCGCGAAACCATCCGGCCCGAACACATCATGGCTTCCGGCGCTCTGCCGCCCGGCTTTCCGCCCATCGAGATCGACGGCGAACACTATTGGGACGGCGGCCTGGTTTCCAACACGCCTCTGGAATACGTGCTGGATGAGGACACCACCGACAACCTGCTGATCTATCAGGTCGATCTGTTCAGCGCGCGCGGGCCGATGCCAAAAACCCTGGCCGAGGCGGCCGAGCGGGAAAAAGACATCCGCTATTCCAGCCGCACCCGACACAACACAGACGCCAACCTGAAGATCCACCAGGCCAAGCTGGCGTTGCGCGCCTTGATCGAGGGGTTGCCGGAAGAGTTGAGGAACGATCCTCGCGCCCAGGAACTGAACGCCCTGGTCGCCGAAAACGCCGTCACGATCGTGCAATTGATCTATCGTCGGCGGCCCTATGAAGGCAGCTCCAAGGATTTCGAATTCTCCCGCTCGACTATGCTCGACCACTGGAAGTCCGGCATTGAAGCCGTGCACCGCCTGAAGCCTCACCGCGCGACGATCACCAGGCCGCCGCGTGAAACCGGCGTCCAGGTGTTCGACGTGCGTAACGGCGGGGGCGAAACCGAGCCCTGAATATCCTCCCCGAAGCAGAAGGCGCCTCCCCATGACCCTCAAGTCCAAGACCGCCGTCATCACCGGCTCGACCAGCGGCATCGGCCTGGCCATCGCCCGCGCCCTGGCCGCAGACGGGGCCAACATCATGATCAACGGCTTTGGCGCCCCGGCCGACATCGAGACCGAGCGCGCAAAGCTGGAGAGTGAATTTGGGATCAAGGCGGCCTATTCGGCGGCCGACATGACCAAGCCCGACCAGATCGCCGCCATGATCGCCGACGCTGAAAAGACCTTCGGATCGGTCGATATCCTGGTCAACAACGCCGGGATCCAGTTTGTCTCGCCGATCGACGAGTTCCCGCTGGAGAAGTGGGACCAGATCATCGCCATCAACCTGTCCTCGGCCTTCCACGCCATCCGCGCGGCTATCCCCGGCATGAAGAAGCGCGGCTGGGGCCGGATCATCTCCACCGCTTCGGCCCATTCCAAGGTCGCCTCGCCGTTCAAGTCGGCCTATGTCGCGGCCAAGCACGGCATCGACGGCCTGACCAAGACCGCTGCGCTGGAGCTGGCAACTTTCGGCGTCACCGCCAACTGCATCAGCCCAGGCTATGTCTGGACCCCCCTGGTGGAGAACCAGATCCCCGACACCATGCAGGCGCGCGGCCTGACTCGCGAGCAGGTGATCAAGGACGTGCTGCTGGAGGCCCAGCCGACCAAGGAATTCGTCACCC
>Ga0302314_10016914_pt1 | contig 12283 bp, 13 predicted proteins | sample III_Palsa_N2_3_FD_200533 | JGI IMG/M metagenome (GOLD analysis project Ga0302314, IMG submission 200533) | Peat permafrost microbial communities from Stordalen Mire near Abisko, Sweden - III_Palsa_N2_3 | ecosystem: Environmental > Terrestrial > Soil > Palsa > Peat permafrost | place: Sweden...
CGCGGCCTCGGACCACTATCGGCCAAGGGAATAGCGCAGGAAGGCATGCCGTGCACGATCTGATCATCCGGGGCGGGATCGTCGTTGACGGCACCGGCGCGCCCGGCTTCCGCGGCGACGTGGCGGTGAGCGACGGTCGCATCGTCGAGGTGGGCGAGGTGTCGGGTCCCGCAGCGCGCACCATCGCCGCGGACGGGCTGATGGTGACACCCGGGTTCGTCGACATCCACACCCACTATGACGGCCAGGTCTCGTGGGACAGCGTCCTGGCGCCCTCCTCCATCCACGGCGTGACGTCGGCCGCGATGGGCAATTGCGGCGTTGGCTTCGCACCGGCGATGCCTGACAAGCACGACTGGCTGATCCGGCTGCTGGAAGGCGTCGAGGACATTCCCGGCACCGCCTTGGCCGAGGGCCTCGCCTGGGACTGGCAAAGCTTCCCGGACTATTTGGATGCGGTCGGCCGCCGCAGCTACACGATGGACATCGCCGCCCACATGCCGCACGCGGCGCTGAGGGCCTTCGTGATGGGCGAGCCCGGGGCCGACCACACGGCGGCGCCGACCGAGGCCGAGATCGAGCGGATGAGTACGCTCACCGAGGAGGCGCTGCACGCCGGCGCGATCGGCTTCTCCACCTCGCGCACCTACGTGCACCGCAGCCGCGACGGCCAGAACATCGGCACGCTGACCGCCTCGGAGCGCGAGCTGCAGGGTATCGTCGGGGCGCTGAAGCGAGCGGGCCGCGGCGTGATCCAGCTGATTTCCGACGCCTATCTGACCGCGGACGACGACTTCGCCGCGGCCGAGCTGCGGTTGATCCGCGGCCTCGCCCAGACGTCGGGTCGGAAGCTGTCGTTCACGGTCCAGCAGTCCGACGACGCGCCGGACCGGTGGCGGGGCATCTTCGACGAGATCGACGCCATGGTGGCCGATGGGCTCGACGTGCGGGCCCAGGTCGCGCCGCGGCCGGTAGGCGCCATGCTCAGCTTCGCCTCCACCACCAACCCGTTCATCCTCACGCCCACCTACCGCGAGATCAACGCCGGCGTCGTCGCGGCGCGGCTGCGGGCGCTCGGCAGCCTGGAGGTGCGCGAGCGGATCCTGGCCGAACATGGCGCCTACCGGCCCGGCGGCTTCGCCGGCCAGCTCACCGGCGACTTCGAGCGCATGTTCCGGATGACCGATCCGGTCGACTACGAGCCGACGCCAGACGCCTCGATCGCCGCCGAAGCCAAGCGCACCAACAAGAGTCCGGCCGAGCACTGCTATGACGTGATGCTGGAAGCCGAGGGGCGGCGCCTGCTCTACATGCCGCTGGTCAACTACGCCTACGGCAACCTCGACGACGTCCACGGTATGATGAAGGGCGACCACACGCTCTACGGGCTGTCGGACGGCGGCGCCCACTGCGGCACGATCAGCGACGCCTCGTTCCCGACCACGACGATCGGTCTCTGGTCGAAGGGCAGCAAGAGCGGCCGCCGCTTCCCGGTGGAAACGCTGGTGCACGGCTATACCCAGCGCAACGCGAGGCACGTCGGCTGGCGCGACCGCGGCGTGATTGCGCCAGGCTACCTGGCCGACCTCAACGTGATCGACCTCGCGGCGTTGTCGCTGTCGCCGCCGGAAATCGTCCAGGACCTGCCGGCGGGCGGAACCCGGCTGGTGCAGAAGGCCCGCGGCTACCACTGGACCATCAAGTCCGGCGTCGCCACTTTCGAACAAGGCGAGTGGACCGGCGCGACACCGGGCGGACTGATCCGCGGCGAGACAGCGGCCCCGGCGCTTTCAGCCTAAGAGGTCGGGACCCGGCGTCCGGTCGCAGATGTCCGCCGCGGAAACCCGGCGCTTGATCGATACAATCGCAACGTTTCATCCTTAACGTTCGAGTCGGTCCTCCTCGCGCTCCAAGGAGCAGTTGCTTGCGTCTCTCCCTGCTGATCGGCTTGGTTCTGGCGGCGGGTCCCGCCTTGGCGGCGCCCGGCGGCCCGATCGTGAAGGACGGGGTCGAGATCACCATCCTGCCAGCGGGACCGGCCGGCGCCGGCGGCATCGTCGAGGTCACCCTCGACGTCGAAGCGCGCAGCGACGCCGCGGCGGCCAAGCTGAAGTTCCGCTCAATGCGCGGCGTGACCGCGATCGACTGCCGACTGGGCGCCAACCGGTTCATCAAGGCCGACGCCTATCCCGAGGCCAACCTCAGGGGCGAGGTCTCGCCCCGGGTGGTCAGCGGCGAATGGGTGCAGCCCGCCGTGGAGTCCTACATGCTCGCCGTCACCGCGCGGGTCTGCGGCGCCGCGCCGGCAGTCCGGCCGACCACGACCGCCGCGTCGGGACCGCTGCCGATCGTCAGGTTGGGAACGGACAGCGCTCCCGCCGCGCCGACTTCACCGCCGCCGGCGACACCGCCCGCCAGGATGGCGACGGCGATCGCGCCGAAGCCTGCGCTCGCCGCGCTGCCCCCGCGGGCTTTCCGCGCCAAGGCGGATGGGCGCGGCGTGGCGCAGGTCGCGGCCAGCCCCACGGCCCAGGGCGCGCAACACGTGCTGGGCCAGCTGCGCGCGCTGATCACGCCGCCGCTGGCGGGCAGCGTCGAGGCGGCGACGGTCAAGAACGCCGCCGTGTTCCGCGCCAGCGTGGCCGGGTTCGTTTCGCTAGGCGACGCCCAGGCTTTCTGCGCCCGCGCGGCGTCGGTCTCGAAGACCTGCTGGGTGCACTGGAAGACCCCCGCGCCAGCCCCACCGCCGACGCATCACGCCTAGCCGGCCGGCTCGACAACGCCGGCCTGTTCGGCTTCCGCCGCCAGCTGCTGCAGCGTCTCCTGGTGGCTGGCGCGGGTGATGCGGTAGCCGGACAGCAGCGCGAAGGCGATGCCGTAGAGGGCGACCAGCGTCGGCGCGTAGATCAGCGCGAAGTGGCGCATGACCCCGGGCGGCACGTGGGAGGGATCGGTGCCGGGTACGAGGCCGACGATGGCGACGATGCTGGAGGCGATCAGGATACCGAATCCGGAGGTCGCCTTCTGCACGAACGCCGAGGCGGCGAAGAACAAGCCCTCCGAGCGCCGCCCGGTCTTCAGCTGAGAGACCTCGACCACATCGGCGATCATCGATGTGCCCGCGGTGGTGGAGATGATGCCGAACGCCACCTGGACCACGGAGGTACAGAAGATGATGGCCAGCAGCTGAGGGCTGTGGTTCGGCGGCATCAGGCCGACGGTTCTCAGCAGCACGGGCGTGAGTCCCGCGGTCACCGAGAGCACCAGCATCAGCCTCGTCACCGTGCGCTTGCTGAACCGGCGCGAGAGCCTGGGCATGGCGACGAGAGCGATGACGGCCGAGCCAAACACTCCAGCCGTGAGGTAGGAAATCTGTCGGGCGCTGAACGCCCAGAAGAAGGTGTTGAAATAGGCGTTCAGGACAGCGGCCATCCCCATCGCCATGGCGCTGGTGATGGTGGAGGCCAGCAGGAACAGGAACGAGCGGTTCGACAGCGTTTCCCGCATCTCACCCAGCACGTGGAGAGGCGTGAGGCGGCGCCTCGGCGGCGGCGGCATCAGGTGCGGAATGTGCCGGTGCGTCCCGATGGCGGAAATCAGGATGCTGCAGAAGATGATCGCCGCCGCCGCCATGCCATAGTGAGCGTAGCCGGCGGGATTGAGCTGCCCCACGCGGTGCGTGGCGTCTGGCGTGAGAAACACCGCGTAGGCGAGCAGGTTTACCGTCAGACCGCCGACCCAGCCGAAGAAGTAGCGGTAGCTCAGCAGCACCGAGCGCTGCTCGTAGCCGGTGGAGAACTCCGCCGCCAGCGCCGAGCTGGGCACCTCGAACAGCGACGAGAGCGCGCGAATCAGGATCGCGATCAGGATCGCGTAGATGAAGAGCGCCGAGCCGCTCCAGTGCGGCGGGTTCCAGAGCGCCAGGTAGGCGAGCGCGAACGGCGCGGCAGCGGCGTACATGAACGGGTGGCGCCGTCCCCAGGGGCTGCGGAAATTGTCGGATATCTGGCCGATCAGCGGGTCGATGCAGGCGTCGAACAGCAGGGCGAGGAACGCGGCCAGGGCGATCGCTTGGGCGGGCACGCCCATCACCTGATTGTAGAAGAAAACCAGGAAGTAGCTGAAGCCGTTGTCCTTCACCCCGAAGGCCACCGAGCCGAAACCGTAGAGCCAGCGCGTCGGCCGATCGACCTCGCGCTTGGCCGCGCTGACGGCGCCCGCGGCGGCGTCCGGCGCTGGAACGGCGGTCAAACGCCGCCCGCTGGATAGCGGACTGCCAAGCCTGCGGGTGACATCATGGCGCGCCTCGCGGAGGAACCCTGGACCGGTCACCGTTCTGGCCTGCGTCACGCCCGCGGGGCAAGCGCGCTTTCGTTGCCGGCGCCGTCACTCCGGACGGCCGGCATCGCCGATCCGGGCCCATCGCCGACGCTTCCGGCGGCGCGAGAAAAAAGATCAGGCGGCCATATTTCCTTGTAATCGTGCGAATTTGCGCGCATAGGCAGAATATCGAATATCGTTTTGGTTCGGATGCTCTCCACGCTTGCTCTTCGGATCGAGCTCCCGAGTCTTCATGATCCTCTCCGACAATTTGGTCACCCGCGCCAACTGGCGCGCGCGAATAGCTACACCACAAGGAAGACCAATATGACGACTGGGACAGTGAAGTGGTTCAACGCCACCAAGGGCTTCGGCTTCATTCAGCCTGACGGCGGCGGCCAGGACGTTTTCGTCCACATTTCGGCCGTCGAACGCTCCAGCCTCGGCACGCTCAGCGAGGGCCAGAAGGTCAGCTTCGAGCTCGAGAAAGACCAGAAGAGCGGCAAGATGTCGGCCGGCCAGCTTCAGGCCGGCTAGTTTGCCGGAGCCGAGGTTCGCCTGCGCTGCGAACTTCGGAATCGGGATAACATCCCGGGCCTACCCAGCGGACAGGGCGGCATAGCGCCGCCCTGCTCCGTCGGCGCCGCCTCACCCTCAACGGAAGTCGTGCCATGGCGCGCAAGCCCAACTATTCCTTCGAGCGCCACGAGCGGGACAAGGCCAAGGCGACCAAGCTCGCCCAGAAGGCCGACGCCAAGCGCGAACAGCGCGAGCGCGACCGGGCCGGCGTCTCCGACCCGGCGCCTCTCCCCGCCCCAGATCCGGACGAGCTGTAGCCATGCAGACCGCGACCATCTTCAACCATGAGACCGTGCCGCTCGATGGCGAGCGCTTCGCCGACTGCGAGTTTCGCGGCTGCCGCATGGTCTACCGCGGCGGCGAACCGCCCCGATTTGACAATTGCACCTTCGACGACTGCGACTGGCGCTTCGAAGACGCCGCCGCCCACACCCTGGCCCACCTGAAGACCGTCTGGGCCGCCGGCGGCAAGGCCCCGGTGCAGGCGCTGATCAAGACCATCACCGGCGCCGCGCGGTAGCTACTCGCCGGTCGGCAACGGCCCGACGTACTGCTGGAAGCCGAGCAGCCAGTTCGGCGCGAGCGCCGCGCGGGCCTGATCCAGCGTCAGCGTTCCGGCGCAGACCATGTGCGACACCTTTGTCTCCAACACGTCCTTGGTCCGCGCGCCGTAGGTGTCGTTGTAGGCCTGCATCCACGGATTATTGGTGTCGCTCGGATCGCCGCCGTCCTCGATCGAATCCAGGTGATCCAGCTCGTACTCGGACGCGGTGTGGCCAGGCGGAATATTCTTCTGCTTGATCGCGTCGGTGTAGGACGGCAGGCTGCCAATCACGCCGCTGACCAGCGAGAAGTTCTCGAACACATAGCCGGCGTAGGCCCCCAGCAGGATCAGGGTGATCAGCAGCTGCTGGATCTTGCCGAGGTCCTGCGTGCCGACATTGCCGATCTCCTCGCCGGTGACGAGGTCGGCCCACGAGGCCTGGGCCGGCGAGGCCTTGTTGGCCAGCTTGCCGTTCGGGACCATCGCCGAGCCCAACCGCGCCGTGGCGGCGGCGGTGTCGTCGTCGGGATCCTGGTCGGCCTTGAGGCTGAGCAGCGCCGGCGCGGCGACCAGCGAGGTGGCCGAGATCCCCATCGCCAGCAGCAGCTCGCCCGGAATGGTTACCGCCAGCGCCTGGACCTGTAGTCGACCCCCGGCGCGACGGCGTTGGAGGCGGCCGCGGTGGCGAACGCGGCCAGCACGATCACCGTCCAGGCGCCGGCCTGCAGTTTCGACAGGCTAAGCCGGTTGCGGTTGTCGATGAAGGCGCCGATGGGCCGGCCGTTGACCAGCAGGCCCACGACCATCAGCTCCAGCGCCAGCAGCGCCACGACGGCGAGAAAGATCAGCCCGCGCCAGGCCGGCCGCAGCCCGGGCACGGTGCAGAGCATCACGCCGATCGTCAGCAGCGGCAGCGCGGCCCACGCCCAATTCTTGATCGGCAACGTTTCGCCCCCCGGCGCACACGCTTAACCGCGGCGGGCGCGGCGAACGACTCAGAGGCGCAATCTCAGCGTGCAGTTGGCGGCGGAGCTGAGCCGAAACCGGGAGGCGGTCAACCCCGCGCCGGCTGGAACCTGCCCTGCCGATCTGCCAACCTCCGCCGCAGGAGGAACGCGCATGCCGGCAAGCCAGACCTGGAACGCCGAGGCGCTCGCACCGCTGTGCGCGGCCGACGGCGAGTTTCGCCTCGCCGCGCGGTTCTGGACCGGCGGCCTGCGGCTGCGGGTCGGCACGCGGACCATCGCGATCACCGTCGCCGACGGCGCGCCGGCGGCGGGCGATCCCGGGGCCGACGCAGCGGGTGTCATCACGCTCACTGGCGACGACGAGGCGGTCTGGGCACAGCTGCTCGCGGCGCGGCCGCCGCGGTTCTGCAACGACCTGTTCAACCTGGCCGCCTCGGGCCGGATCGTGGTCGGGGCCGATCCGGTGCTCTATGCGCAATATTATCCGGCGGTGATGCGGGCGCTGGAGCTGCTGCGGCCGGCCGATCCGGGCGTTGCGACCGCCGCGCCGCCAGTCCGCGCGGCCGGCGCGTTCGACGCCCCGGTCGGCCGCTATGTTCACCTCGACCTCGCCGGCGAGGATCACCGGGTCTATTTCGAGGAGGCTGGGTCAGGCATCCCGCTCTTGCTGCAGCACACCGCCGGCTGCCACGGCGCGCAGTGGCGCCATCTGTTCGAGCGGCGCGAGATCACCGACCACTTCCGCCTGATCGCCTACGACCTGCCCTACCACGGCAAGTCGCTGCCGCCGGTGGGGCCGAAGTGGTGGGCCAGCGAATACCAGCTGACCGGCGGCTTCCTGCGCTCCGTGCCGCTGAGCCTGGCGGCGGCGCTGGAGCTAGAGCGGCCGGTGTTCATGGGCTGCTCGGTCGGCGGCCTCTTGGCGCTGGACCTGGCGCGGCGCCACCCGCAGAGCTTCCGCGCGGTGATCTCGCTCGAGGGCGCGCTGAAGGTCGAGGGCGACCCGGCGACGCTGAGCGGCTTTTGGCACCCGCAGGTCTGCAACGAGTACAAGGCGCGGGCGATGAACGCGCTGATGAGCCCGACCTCGCCCGAGGCCTATCGCAAGGAAACCAGCCAGGTCTACGCCGCCGGTTGGCCGCCGGCGTTCCTGGGCGACCTGCACTACTACCTGGTCGACTATGACTTGCGCGGAGCGGCGGCCGAGATCGACACCGGCAGGGTCGCGGTGCACATCCTGTCGGGTGAATACGACTCCAGCGGCACGATGGAGCTGGGCCAGGCCGCCCACGCCGCCATCCCCGGCTCGACCTGGACCGCGATGCCGGGCATTGGCCATTTCCCGATGTCTGAGCACCCGGAGGCGTTCATCGGCTATCTGCTGCCGGTGCTGGAACAGATCCGGGCGCAGGCGGCGGGGTAAGATCGGGCCTGGACTTCCGCTGCGGCCGGCTCTCAACTTGCGGGCATGACGGATGCTGCAGAAAGCAAGGGCCGGCTCGCGGGCAAGGTCGCCATCGTCACCGGCGCGGCCTCCGGCTTCGGCGCCGGCATCGCGACGCACTTCGTCGCCGAGGGCGCCAAGGTGGTCATCGCCGACCTGAACCTCGAGGGCGCGCAGGCGCTGGCCGCCCAGTTGGGCGCGGCCACGACGGCGATCCGCGCCGACGTCTCGCGCGACGCCGATGTCGCGGCCCTCGCCGAGGCGGCCACGGCGTTCGGCGGGCGGATCGACATCCTGGTCAACAACGCCGGCGTCGGCCAGGGGCCGCAGGCGCTGGAGACGGTCGCCGAGGCCGAGTTCGACCGGCTGTTCGCGGTCAACGCCAAGTCGGTCTACCTCACTGCCCGCCACATCGTGCCGGCGATGAAGGCGGCCAAGAGCGGCGCCATCCTCAACATCGCCTCCACCGGCGGCGTCAGCCCGCGCCCGAACCTGGCCTGGTACAACGCCACCAAGGGCTGGGTGATCACCGCCACGCGGGCGATGGCGATCGAGCTGGCGCGCTGGAACGTGCGGGTCAACGCGATCAACCCCGTGGCCGGCGACACGCCGCTGCTGGCGACCTTCATGGGCGGCGTCGACACGCCGGAGGCGCGCGAGCGGATCCTGACCACCATCCCGCTGCGCCGTCTGACCACGCCTGCCGACATCGCCAACGCCGCGGTGTTCCTCTGCTCCGACGAGGCGGCGATGGTCACCGGCGTCGCCCTGGAGGTCGACGGCGGGCGGTGCCTGTGAGCGGCGGCCAGGACTACCTCGGCAATCCGGTCACGGGCGAGCCCGAGGCGCTGGCGGCGGTCGACGACTTTGTCGCCGGGTTCATCGGCTACGAGACCCGCGCGGGCCAGGTGGTGAAGTCGGCGGTGGCGCGGCCGGGGCATGGGCTGCTCAACCTCTACGCCGGCGCGCTGTTCATGCTGCTGGAGTCGCCCGAGGGCCCGGGCCGGGCGCGGCCATTCCTGGCCAAGGCGCGGGCCGCCGCCCTGAACGAGCGGGAGCGCCGCACGGCCGATTTTCTCTGCGCCTGGACCATCGGCGACATCCCGGCGGCCCAGGCGATCGGCGAAGGCATCGCCCGCGACTGGCCGCGCGACCTGACGATGGTCAAGCTGGCGCAGTACCTGGCGTTCAACCGCGGCGACTTCCCGCGCATGCTGCGGATCGCCCTGGAGGCGCTGCCGGCCGCCGGCGACGTGGCGCAGATGCACGGCATGGCGGCGTTCGGCTACGAGGAGTGCCATCTGCTGGCCGACGCCGAGCGCGCCGGGCGTCGCGCGCTGGAGCTGCGCCGCGACGAGCCTTGGGCGCAGCATGCGCTGGCGCATGTGATGATCACCCAGGGCCGCATCGACGAGGGCGCGCGGTTCCTGGAGCGCGCGGCGCCGGGCTGGGACGGGCTCAACTCGTTCATGGCCACCCACAACTGGTGGCACCTCGGCCTGTTCTACCTCAGCCAAGGGCGCGGCGAGGCGGTGCTGGCGGCGTTCGACGCGCACTGCTGGGCGGGCGATAAGGACTACTCCCAGGACCAGGTCGGCGCCGTCTCGCTGCTGGCTCGGGCGGAGCTGGCCGGCATCGACGTCGGCGCGCGTTGGGGCGAGGTGGCCGAGCGGATCGCCGCGCGCGGGATCGACACCGAGCACCCGTTCCTCGCGCTGCAATACCTCTACGCCCTGATCCGCGCCGGCCGCGCCGAGGCGCCGGCGCTGCTGACCGCGATCCGCCAGCGCGCCGCCGCCGCGCCCGCGTTCGCTCGCCCTGCCTGGCAGGGCGCCGCCCTGCCCGCTGCCGAGGGCATCGCCGCCTACCTCGCCGGCCAGCACCCCGACGCCGTGCGCGAACTCGGCGCCGCCCTGCCGCATCTGCAACAGATCGGCGGCAGCCACGCCCAGCGCGACCTGTTCGAGCAGGTCTGGCTCGCCGCCGTGATCGCCGACGGCCGCTGGAGCGAGGCTCAGCAGGCGCTGGAGCGCCGCCGCGCGTTCGATCCCGACGGCGCGCCGCTCAACCGGCTGCTGGCGCGCACCTACGCCGCGCTTGACCTGCCGGCCCGGGCCGCCGAAGCCCGCGCCCGAGCCGAGGCGACCAGCGCAAAGTACGCAGCAGCATGACCCATCCCCGCGAAGACGCCCTGCTGGCCGAGATCGAGGCCCGCGAGGAGGAGATCACCGCGCTGGCCCAGGCGCTGATCCGCATCCCCTCGGTCAATCCGCCCGGCGAGTTCTATCGCGACTGCGCCGAGCTGATCGGCGCCCGGCTGGCCCCGCGCGGTTTCACCGTCGAGTACCTGCGCGCCGAGGGCGTGCCCGGCGACAGCGAGCGCTACCCGCGCTGGAACGTGGTCGCGCGCCGCGAGGGCGCCGGCGCCGGCCCCTGCGTCCACTTCAACGGCCACATCGACGTCGTCGCGCCCGGCGAGGGCTGGACCCGGCCGCCGTTCGAGGCGCGCATCGAGGACGGCCGCGTCTACGGCCGCGGGTCCTGCGACATGAAGGGGGGCCTGGCCGCCGCCATCGTCGCGGCCGAGGCGCTGATCGATAGCGGCGCCCCCCTGCCCGGCGCGATCGAGGTCAGCGGCACCGGCGACGAGGAATCCGGCGGCCTGGGCGGCGTCGCCTGGCTGGCCGAGCGCGGCTGGTTTTCCAAGCCCCGCGTCGACCACGTGATCATCCCCGAGCCGCTGAACGTCGACCGCGTCTGCATCGGCCACCGCGGCGTCTGGTGGGGCGAGATCGAGACCAAGGGGCGCATCGCCCACGGCTCGATGCCGTTCCTGGGCGACAGCGCCATCCGCCACATGGCCGCGGTGCTGGATGCGTTCGAGACCCAGCTCTACCCGGCGCTGGACGGCCGGCCGACCGCCATGCCGGTCGAGCCCCCCGGCGCGCGCACCCCGACGCTGAACATTAACTCCGTGCACGGCGGCCAGCCTGACGTCGAACTCGGCGGCGGCCTGCCCGCCCCGCTGGTAGCCGACGCCTGCCGCCTGGTGTTCGACCGCCGCCTGCTGATCGAGGAGGACCTCGGCGAGGTGAAGGCCAACCTGCGCGCCCTGCTCGACGGCCTGGCCCAGCGCCGCCCCGGCTTCCGCTATTCGTTGCGCGACCTCTTGGAAGTGCGCCCGTCGATGACCGAGCCCAATCGCCCGGTGGTGCGCGCCGCCCAGGCCGCCGTGCGCAAGGTGCTGGGCCGCGAGCCGGCGATCATCTGCTCGCCCGGCACCTACGACCAGAAGCACATCGACCGCATCGGCCATCTGCGCGACTGCATCGCCTACGGCCCCGGCATCCTCGACCTCGCCCACCAGCCTGATGAATACGTGGAGATCGCCGCGATGACCGCCTCGGCCAAGGTGATGGCGCTTGCGGCGTATGCGCTGCTAACTGGGGAGGGGTGAGGCGTTGGCCGGGGCATCTCTTCCCCCTGCCGGGGGGAGCGACTCGGCGCAAAGCGCCGAGCGGAAGGGGCCAGCCGCCCTTGCCAACGCTGACCCGCCGGGCTCGATGATCTGCACCTGCCCGTCAGCCCATCGTAGGCGAGGCGGTACTGTCGCAGGAAGACGCGCCCCAGGATGACGCGATGCCACCGCTCGCCCTCATAAAGCTTCACGCCGGTGAACGGCTGGAACAGAAGACGGTCGAGGCTCGGGATGTAGATTCGCGCCGTATAGATAAAGGCGCGGTGGCGTCCGCCAACGCCGCTGATCTCACCTTCATCGTGAACGGGCAGCTTCAGACGGCGCGCCAGCGCATCGTCGATGCAATCGCCACCCGCGCGGGTGTCGACCAGCGCCTTGACCCTCTTTTCGGGAAGGTCCGGAGCTTCGCCCGGTTGGGACCGCGACTTCAGTCCAATATCGACGAAGACGGTCGGGCCAAGTCTGACCAGGAGGTCCGCGGGACCTTCGCCCGCAACCCCGGACCTAAAGCCCGCCTGTGTCGAGCGCATGCGCTGGCCGAAACACCATGCCGCCTGGAAGTTGAACTGCCCCAGCGCCAACCTGACGGATCAGATAAGGGCCGGTGTCAAAGCGCTCGACCGCAACGGTGGCGGCTTCGAAATCCGGGAAGGCGCCGACGAACGCCGCGTCGTGGAACAGTACCCGCGCATGCAGGTGATTGGCCTCAAGCTCGGCTTTCATGCGTTCGAACGCCACGATGTCTGGCTTGAGGCTGGTCATCGACGATTCCTGGCTCCTTGAACCACGCGTGAGCTCTTCGCCATTCACTACTTGCGGGGCGCTGCCTTGAGTCGGCGGGGTGTGCGTTAACGTCCCTGAGGAACGGGCTGACGGCATCCCAGGTTGCGGCCGCGGTTAGCCAGTCGCGCCTTGACGCTTCAGGCTAACCTGCGGTGGCATGTCGCAAT
>Ga0302314_10016916_pt1 | contig 12281 bp, 9 predicted proteins | sample III_Palsa_N2_3_FD_200533 | JGI IMG/M metagenome (GOLD analysis project Ga0302314, IMG submission 200533) | Peat permafrost microbial communities from Stordalen Mire near Abisko, Sweden - III_Palsa_N2_3 | ecosystem: Environmental > Terrestrial > Soil > Palsa > Peat permafrost | place: Sweden...
ATTTCATCCTGCAGGTCGAACAGGTCACCGGCAGCCAATTCATGCAGATGTATTTCCACGCCGCCGGCGGGACCTACCGTTCACCGTTCGACAACCAGGCCACCGGGCTCGTGTCGTTCCGGGCCAGCGTCATTGATCCCAATCGCCAGGAGCGGCTGCTCAACGCCCTGCTCAATGGCGATGGCGGTGTCGGCACCTATCAACTGCTTATGCACCGTCCCGTCGCCACTGCTGCGTATGTGGGCACCCTGGCCGATACCTGCGCCCTGCTCAGCCGCGCCAGCGGCCTGACCATCCGGCTCGATGACCAATCTGGACCCATGCCGCGGATCCGACTCGTGGCTGGTCGCCTCGCCTTGAGAACGCTGGTGGGCCGCATCGCGCAGGCCGCCCACCTCACGCTGTCGCAATCCGCTGACGGCTGCGTGCTTTATCGACCGGAGACGAGCGTCTATTACGACCAGAACGGGATGTCCGCCGGCACCGACGGCCATCCCTATGCGGATGCGCATCCCCGCTGGTGGTGGTATCAGACGCTTGCCGCTGGTCCGCCATTGATCATCGAACCACGCCTGGGTGAACTCCTATTCGCCCCGCACTGGGTCGAGAGCCCGCTACGCGCGGTCGCCGCAGACCTGCAGCAGCGCCTGGGCGTGCCGGTGGCCCTGCAGGTGGACGAAGCCACGGCAGACAAGCCGATCCTCCTCGCCACCGACGAACGTGACCTCAGCGATGTGCTGAGGTGCCTCTCCGCGGCGTCGGATTGTGACTGCAGTGTCGCTGCCGACGGCAAGTCGATCGTCATCGCATCACGGGTCGTCCACGCGACCAATACGTCGCCCGCGCCGCAACCCGTTGCGCCTCCATCGCCAGGACTTCATTCCGTGCAGAGCAAAGACGTCCCGGACGTCGAAACCCCGGCTCCTGCGATCCATACAAGCGGTGGTTAACGGTTCATCGAAACCGCTTTGTGACAGATCGACCCCAGGGCATCGGATGGATGGAGGGCTCGCGTGCGAGCGCCTGGCAGCAGGGCTGCCGCCAGCTGCGGGGCGATGCGCGCCAGCGGCTGCTGGAGCACCGCTTCGGGACTGGCGCCCAGCCAGTCGGTACGGGCCTGGCTGACCTGCTGGATGGGAAAATCGGGCTCCAGGACCGTCAGCAGCAGACCGTGCGGCTGGATGCTGCCGGGAATATGGATCGGCTCCCGAGCACAGTCGGTGATCATCTGCGTGGTCACCGGCGTCGGCTCAGGGACGGCGATCAAGCGCTCATGGCGATTCCGGCATGCAGGCGCTCCAGACCGGTCATCATCGTCACCGCACCGGATGAGATCTCGCTGAGATTGGCGTCGCGGATCGCGGCGAGGAACGACTTGAAGGCCACCCAGCCCTGACGCAGGTCCGCGGCCGCGATGCGGTGGTAGTCCAGGCCCACACCGGCGATGTCACCCTTGCCGAAGGCGGTCCGCAGGTGGCGCAGCACCACCGCCGAGCCATGCGCCTTGCCGATCATGACATAGGCTGCACCGATCACCTCGTCATGCGTGCTGCGCACGATCCAGTCGCGCAGCTCATCGGTCGCGGCGGGAATGGGCAGGCGCGGCTGGGCGTAGTAGGCGAGATCCGCGCGCAGCGCCGCGAGGCGGTAGACTAGGCCACGTGGTTCGTCGGGGATGTCGAGTTCCGGGACACGGCGTTCGAACGCCTCCTGGATGACTTCCAGCTGGGCCAGCAGCTGGGCATAAGCGCCAACCGAGATCGTGCCGGCCACCATCGCTGCGACCACGGGCGTGGCCTCGATGCGTTGATGGGATTCGGCGGTCACCTGCTGGAGTGTTGCCAGCAAGGTTCCGGCAGGCTTCACGGCAGCGCGCGCTGCGGGCAGCGCCGCGGGAGAAATCCCATCACGAGAGGTCATGGTGGCGTCTTCTTTCGAACGGGAAGGTCAGGGGTGGATCGCCAACCCGGCCGCAGAGGCACGGGGCGGGAGGGCGGCAGGCCCTCGCTGTCTGGTGCCAGATGGCCGCAGCGAGGGTTTTCAGGAGTGAGGATCGTCTGACAACTCTCCGGCCGGGGGCTACTTGCCTAGCTATATTTCTCAATCCCGATGCACAGGGCATTCCCCCTGCGAGCACTCTCCCGGAGTGGATGGAAGCGTCTAGGCGCAGGCCCACCATCCGTCCGTCATCCTGCACGCACCTGCGATCGAAGCGCTCGCCGCGAGTCGCCGCTTCTGGGCAAGAAACGGCGGTTGCCCTGCTCCCCGGGGCTTTGCCCGCTCACCGGTGGCAGCCAGGGGCACGCGTCCAGGGGCGCCATGCCGGTACCAGGCCGGGACTACGCCGGATTCGGTCGGAAGACGCTCAGGTACCCATGCAGGGCGAGCCGCCACGCCGCCCGCAGCCCCTGCGCGACGCTCGTCACGAAGCGTGGTTGCCGCACGGTCGCGGGCAGGCGTGCGTCGCGCATGCTCCCCGTGGCTTTCACCTGGGTGGCCAGCCCGCACCAGGCGAGCAGACGGATGACCCACCATCCCAGGTCGACCTGTGCCCGGCCATAGCCGAGTCGAGGACTGTTCTGTCGCTTATGATGGTTGCCGTGCCAGTTCTCTCCCAGCCCCAGATGCAGCACGGAAAGCCACCAGACATTGCGCGCCGAGCCATGCTCGCTGCCGAGACTCCCCAGATGGCAGACGCTGTTGACGGTGCACTGCGTATGCAGGGCCACAAGCAGCCGGATGGGTCCAAGCCAGAGCGCGGCCGCGAGGGCCGCCGCCCAGCCGATCCACGGCACCAGAGCCAGTCCCCCGATCAGTGCCAGCGCCAGCAGCGGAACCTGCAGACGCTGCCACCAGCGGTAGCCCGACGTATCCATATCCTGGCAGAAGCGCCCGCTGTCGTCGCGACGTGCCTGCCAGAGCCAGCGCAGATGGGCCCACCAGAAGCCATCGCGCGGCGAGGAGATGTCGCCCGGCTTGTCGGCCATGGCGTGGTGATGGCGATGATCGGCCACCCAATGGGCCGGGGTTCCCGAACCATTGAACATCGCAAAGAAGATCAGGAGGTGCTTGATGACGGGATGCAGCGTGACGGAACGATGGGTCAGGGACCTATGATAGGCGATGGTCGTGCCCATTCCGCCCAGCACCAGCAACCCAGCCGCCACGCCGATGACGATCCATCCCGGCAAGGGCAGGAGCACCAGCCCGACGGCGGCGGCGACGTGGATGAGGATGATCCATGCGAGCGTCATCCATTCACCACGTGCACAGTACCACCAGGGCCGTTCCCATGGAGCCGTCCCTGCTCCCGCGGCAGCTCCTGGCGGGTCAGCGCTAACGCGCGCGTCGTCATTGGTGGTCATAGGTACCTTCATGCGATGGGAAATCGTGCGGAACACCCAGTCTACGCCCTGGGAATCGAGGATCCAAACATCAATTGTCCAATGACGCCTACCCTGGTTTTTCACCGCTCGTGCGGTGATGAGCGACATGTCCGCGTGGCGTCTCACCGTTGCTGATCACGCCGTGCCAGCCCGGTGTCATGCCGGCGTGCAACCGAGCGGGTGGTGCGCCGCTGGCAGTGACCGACGCCACGTGACGTCATGTGACGGATAGGTCTCGGTATGTCACCCTCATTGCAGCGCGGCGTTGTGGCTGACCGGCATGAATGTCGTCGGCCCGCGCGGACGCTTGGCGCGGACCGCCATGGCTACCGCTGCGGTTGCGTGCGCGACGGCCACCCGGCGACCGGGACCGCGCTAGCGCCGTCCACCGGCGAAGAGCCGGCGCAGCCGCCCGAAGAGCTCCAGTCCGCCACGTTCCTCGGACTCGAGCGCCGGGCTATCGAGCTGCGCTTCGTTGAGGATTGCGGTGAACTCCTGGCTCAGCTCAGCATAATTGCCCGGCCGGTCCACCGGCGCCTTGGCGAGCATGCGCCGCAGCAGGTCGGCGAGATCCGGTGGACATTCCGGCACCAGCACGATGGGATCCGGCGGCGGGGTGTTGAGGTGGTTGTAGATGATCTGCAGCGGCTGGTCGTTGGGAAAGGGCGTCTCGCCGGTGAGCGCGTGGTAGAGGGTGGCACCCAGGGCATAGATGTCCGCGCGGTGGTCGAAGCCGGTCGGATTCTCGACCTGCTCCGGCGCCATGTAGGCCGGGGTGCCGACGATGTCGGATGACAGGAAGCCCGTCTCATCGCCGGCGATCTGGCGGCGCGCCTGGCCGAAATCGGCGATCTTGGCATGCCCGTCATCGGTCATGAGGATGTTGGCCGGCTTGATGTCGCAGTGGAAGAGCCCACGCTCCAGCGCCGCGCGCAGGCCACTGCAGATCTCGATGCCGAGGCGCACCACCGTCGCGACCGTCAGGCGGTTCTGGTGGATCAGCTGGGCCAGGCTCGCGCCTTGGATGTACTCCATGACGATGAAGGTGGTCTGCTCGCCATGGGTGACGTCGTAGACCCGGACCACGTTGGGGTGGTTGACCAAGGCCGCGAAACGCGCCTCGTCGCACATCCGCTCGGCCAGGTGCGGATGGCGCTGCACCATCTCCGGCAGCAGCAGCTTCAGCGCCACCGGCGCATGCATCAGCAGGTGGGTCGCGCGGTACACCGCGGCGAAGCCGCCGCGCCCGAGCAGCTCCTCGATGCGGTACTTGTCGACCACATCCCCGATATCCGGCAGCATGCCGCCCCGCCAAGACGCCGCCGCCGCGGCGGCGTCGAGTCCCTCTCCGGGCTGCGGCTGGGCGTGATGGACCGCGAAGAGGGTCTCCGGCAGGACCTGCATGATGGGATGGGCCGCGAGCGCGCGGTCGGTGGCGAAGCAGCCATGCAGGTCCAACCCCGCCAGGGACGCTCCGGGCCTGAGCCGCAGGTGCGGGGTGCTCATGGCCGCACCGTCGCCTGCTGCAGCAGCGGGATGTCCAGGGCGAGCCCGACCGGCGCCAGGTCGGAGACATCGATGGCCAGGGCCCGGGCCGAGAAGATGCGCAGACCCAAACGGCGGCGGGTCCCACCCGGCGGCAGGGGCAGGGTCGGTGGCAGGGCCCCGACATGCAGGCAGCGGCCAGCGCGCAGCGCCCAGTCCGGACCCTGGCCGGAGGTGATGCGCAGCCACACCTGGGGCGTCGGCGGCAGATCGAGCAGCACCCCCAGGTCGTGCACCTGGCAGGTGCCCAGCGGGTGGCTAAGCGTGCCCAGCCCGGCGCCACCCGGCACCAGCCGCCAGCCCGGCTCATCGATCAGGGCGAGCTGCGCCACGGTCAGGGCCGGCACCGCCACCAGCCACTGATGGCAGCGGACGAAGAGGCTCAAGGGCGGTGCGGGGCCGGCCATCAGTGCAGCAGCGCTCGGGTCACGGCCAGGAGCTGTTCGGCGGTGAAGGGCTTACTGATGACGTCGGTGGCGCCGGCGGCGAGCGCCGCCGCGCGATGCTTCTCGCCGGTGCGGCTGGTGACGACGATCACCGGCAGGCCGGCCCAGCGCGGAGTGGCACGGATCGCGCGGATCAACTCCAGGCCATTCAGGCGCGGCATCTCAAGATCGGTGAAGACCAGGTCGATGGACCCCTCGCGCAGGCGCTCCAGGGCGTCCTCGCCGTCATGGGCCAGGATCACGGGATGCCCGCCCGCGCGCAGCGTGCGTTCCGCGGTCTTGCGCACCGAGAGCGAATCATCGACATACAGCACCCGTGCGGGGCCGGTCGCCGCGATCAGCGGTACGCTCGGCGCGATGCGGCTGCCATGCGACAGCGCATCGACGATCCCGGGCAGGTCGAGGATCGGCACCAGCTCCCCGCCGGTGCCGATCGTCACCCCGGTGATGAGGGGATGGCCCGAGAGCAGCTCGCCCAGCCCATGCACCACCACCTCGCGGTGCATGCGCACGTGTTCCACGACCAGCGCCGTGCGGCGTTCGCCGACCCGGCAGACCACCAGCGGCCCGGGCACATGCGCGGTGCCGGGACTGACCGCATCGGACAGGGCATGCAAGGGCAGCCATACCCCACCCAGGTTGAGGCGCCGGCCGCTCGGCCCATCGGCGACCGTGTACTGCCCCGCATCGACCACGTTCTCGATGTAGCCCAGGGGCAGGGCGTAGGCCTCGCCACTGATCGCCACGACCAGCACCCGGGTGATCGCCAGGGTCAGCGGCAGGGTGATGGTGAAGGTGGTGCCCTGACCGGCCTGGCTGCGCACCCCGATCGAGCCGCCGAGGCGCTGCACGCTGCGGCGCACCGCGTCGCAGCCGATGCCGCGCCCGCTGAGCCGGTCGCTGGACGGCCGGGTCGACAGCCCCGGGGCGAAGACCAGGTCGCGCACCGCCGCCGACTCGAGGTCGGTGTGCGGTGTGACCAAGCCCATCGCCACCCCGCGCTCGCGCAGCGCGACCAGATCCAGCCCGCGGCCATCATCACTGATCGCGATCTCGACCTGGCCATTGCTGTGGCGCGCGCTGATCACCAGCCGGCCCTGGGGCGGCTTGGACCGCTGCACGCGCTGCGGCGGGCTTTCGAAACCATGCGCGAAGGCGTTGCGGATCAGGTGCTCGAGGGGCCCTGCGATCTGCTCGCTGATCATCTTGTCGAGGTGCACGTCCTCGCCGCTGGTCTCGACCTGGGCGCGCCGGGTGCTGTCCACGCCCGCCGAGCGCGCCGCCAGGCGCAGCCGGTCGAAGAGATTGGTGACCGGGATCATGCGCAGCCGGGTCAGCTCGCCCTGGAGCGTGCCGATGGTGCGCGACAAGCCCGCGGCCTCGTCGCGGAAGGCGTCGATCTCGGCCTGCACCTGCGCCTGGACCTCGCCCAGGTCGTCCCCGACCTCGACCAGCTGCCGGGTGAGGATGTTCAGCGGCTGGTAGCGGTCGAACTCCAAGGCCCCGAACTCGGTCGCGCCATCGGTGACCAGCGCCCGGCTTCCCGTTCCCGTCCCGCCCCCCGTGCCCGGCAATCCCGGATCTGATCCCCCGCCCCCGCCTGCACCCGCATGCAGCGCGGAGCCCTCGCCGGAGAGCGCGAGAGCCGGGAACTCATGGTGCGCCTGGAACTCGTCCACCACACCGCTCAGTCGTGCACGCCCGGTCTTGAGCTCCTGCTGCAGCGTCAGCAGCGACTGCACGCGATCCTCGACCTTGTTACGGCCCAGGAGCAGTTCGCCCGCCATGGCCAGCAGATGGTCGAGGCGCTCGGCCGGCACGCGCAGGCTGCGCTGCGGCTCCGAGCCGGCATAGCCGGTCGGCAGATCGCGCGCGGGTTCGAGGACCTCGGCATCGATGCCGTTGGATTCCCCCACGGCCCGCGGAGGCACGGCGCTGACGCGCTGCGGCTCACTGCTGATGACGATGCGGTCGGTACGCCCCGTCGCCGCCGTCGGTGCGGCAGTGCTCGCGGTTGGCACCATGGCGTCCGACCGCGCCTGCTCCGGCGCCGCGGCAGCCACCGTGTTCGCGCTCCCGAGCACGGGCGCAGCCGCGCTGAGCCGTCCGTCCTGGGCATCGAGACATGCGAGATCAATTGCGGCGGGCGCGTGCGCCGGATCGGTCAGGCTCGCGCGCATCCGGGCCTGCACGGTGAGCATCGCATCGGCTGCAGGCAGGCTGCCATATTCCAGGCGGTCCTCGACCGCGTGCGCCGCAGCGCGAATGCGCATCTCCCCGACCGTCGCCGCCGCCCCCTTGAGGGTGTGGTAGAGCCTGCGCGCCTCCGCGGCGCCGGCCGGGCTCCAGCTCAGGCACAGCCGGTCGAGCTGCTCGAAGATGTCATAGGCCTCCTGCAGGAAGATCTGATGCGTCTCGGCATCGATGCCCGCGTCGCCTTCCGACGCAGCGCTGTCCTGGGCGACCGGCTCGTGGTCGGATGCGGTAGATGCGGTGGATGCGGTGGATGCGGTGGATGCGGTGGATGCGGCCACCGCCGCGGTCGCGGCCGGCTGGGCCGATGACGGCTTCAGCAGCAAACTGGTATCCTCATCCTCCGGGACGATCACCACCGAGATGCCCTCGATCGCCTCCAGGCGCGCCTCGTCCTCGGTGAAATCAAACAGCGCATCCGCGGCACCCGCGATGCGGTGCGCTTCCGATCCCATGATCGCGGTCGATGGCTCGCTGGACGCAGGATCTGCGCTGGAGACGGTCGCGTCAGCGGCAGCCCCCGGCGGAGCCAGCGCCGGCGCGACGCTGCGCCGGACCGCCGAGGTCGGCGGCGAGGCTGGATGGGCGCTGAGCTCCTCCTCATCGCTCTCCAGCAGCAGCGCCGCATGCCGTTCGCGCTCCACCGCCGGCAGGTGGTCGACCTTCAGCGCGCTGATCAGCTGCGTGGCCATGGCCAGGGCCTGGGCCGGCTGCTTGGCCAGCTCCAGCTCCAGGACCACGCGCGCCTCGCCCGCCAGACGGATGCCGCCAGCGCACAGCCCCTCCAGGCGCTGGGCGAGATCGACGATCTCGATGGCCATGAGCTCGGCCGCGGTCGACAGGCGCTGGAAGGTGTCCCCGGTGACCACCAGCGAGTTGACCCCGACCAGGCTGCTGGTGCCGACCATGGTATGGCCCTGGTCGGCGGCCGTGGTCAGGGCCTTGGCAACGGCAGCGGCGCGCAGCTGCCCGCATTCCCGCGACCAGGCCGAAGCCTGGGCCATGGCCGTCTCGATGGTCTGGATGGAGTGCGTGATGTCCGCGATGAAGCTCTCGCGCACGTCATCCAGCGAAAAGGCCTCCTGCCCGTCCGACATGCTCAGTGGACCTTGAAGCGCGTGACGCTTTCCCGTAGGGCCGCCGAGAGTTCCTGCAGCGAGGCGGCGATATCGAGCGAGCCGTTGGCGCCATTGGCGGTCTCGCCGGCGATCACCGAGATGCGGTCCATGGTGCTGGCCACCGCCACCGCGTCCTCGGCCTGGGCCGCGGCGATGCGCGCGATGTCGGTGACCAGGGCGGTGGACTGCTCCGACTCCGAGCGGATTCGGGTCAGGGCGGTGCCGGCGCTGGCCACCGCGCGCCCCTCCTCCTCCACCACCAGGCTCTGGCGCTCGATGGCGCCAACCGAGTTGCTGGTTTCCGTCAGGATGGTGCGCACCAGCTTCTCGATCTCCTGGGTCGCGGAGGCGGTGCGCTCGGCGAGCTTGCGCACCTCATCGGCGACCACGCTAAAGCCCCGGCCATGGTCGCCGGCGCGCGCCGCCTCGATCGCGGCATTGAGTGCCAGCATGTTGGTCTGCTCGGAGATCTTGGCGATGGTCGCGACAATCGAGGTGATCTCCATCGAGCGGTCGCCGAGGGTCTTGATCTTCTTGGCGCCCGCGGCGACCTCGTTTTTGAGCGTCTCCATGCCGACGATGACGTTGCGCACCGAGCTGTTGCCCTCGTTGGCGGAGGTCTGGGTGCGCTGCGCGGCCTGGGCGGCGGTGGCGGCGTTGCCGGAGACGAGATGAATCTGGTCGGACATGCGCTGCACCGAGACCGCCGCCGCCATGACCTCCTTGGCCTGCTGCGACGCGCCCGCGGCCATGCGCCCGGAGGCCACCTTCAGCTCGACCACCGCCTCATTGGTGCGGCTGAGCTGGGTGTTGATCGCGCTGATCAGCTCCTGCCAGCGTTCGAGCATCTGGTTGAAGGCATCACCCACATTGCCGAGGTCGCCCTCGCCGACCTTGGCGCGGACCCGCAGGTCGCCCTGGGCCGCATCCGACACCACGTTGAGCAGCCCCAGGATGTCGCCTTGCAGCAGCTCATGCTCCTCCTCGAGGCGGTTGCGCGACAGCGTCAGGGAGCGGTAGAAGCCGTTGAAGACGTAGCTGATGCCGAAGAAGGCCGCGATCGCGACGATCAGTCCGACCAGGCGGGTATGCGCATAGCGCGCCGCGCGCTCGTCGCACAGCCGGCTGAGTTCCGGACCGAGATCGGCCGAGACGCCGAGGATCTGCCCGGCCAGGTACTGGCCCTTGATCGCCGCGTCATAGCCGGCCTGGGCCCCGGGCGCATCGACCAGCAGGCTCTTGTGCACCTGGTCGACGTAGGCGTTGAGCGCCGCCGCCAGGGCATCGAATTGCGGCTCCAGCGCACGCAGGCGGTGGTTGCCGGTGCGGTGCTCGGAGTCGTTGAACTTCTCGTTGTCGCTAAGCGCCGTGGCCAGGTCGACATTGATCAGATCCGAGGCGGTACTGGAAATCAGCGCCAGCTGGCCGGCCAGGTCGAGGCGGGTGGCGGGATCCAGGGTCGCACCCTTCATGGTCGCCGCCGACTGCGCGCCGGCGTGCGCCACCAGCTCGCCCAGGGCGGGGAACTTGATGACGAAGGCGTCCATCATCCAGTAGCTGTCCAGGTCCGGGTCCAGAATCAGGTTGGAATTGTTGCCGGCCTGATTCTGGATGAGGTTGGTGCCGACCGCGACCCCGAGGTCGGACTGCGCCTGGTCGACCTTCTCCGGATCCGAAGTACCCAGGGCCTTGAGCGCGTCGTAGCTCTTCTTGATGCCGTTCCAGGTGTCCGTCGTGCCCAGCTCCACCCCGAGGCGGGCGTCGACCGCATCCACCGCCGCCTCGGCCGCGTCGCAGCGCTGCGTACTGGCGGTGACCTCGGCCACGGCATTGGGATCCAACGCCGCGACGCGCAGCGCGAGACGGCGGTGCTGCAGCTCAGCCAGGAAGGCCTGGCTGGCGTCGATATAGGTCACGCCATCGGCTTCCGCGCGGCTGAACTGCACGCTCGCGGAGGTCTGGCGAAAGAGCAGGTAGGCCACATAGCCGTCCGGCACCACCAGCAGCAGCAGCATCAGGGTCGGTGCGAAGCTGATGGTGCGGATCAGCAGGTCGACGGGAGCGAAGATGACCCGTGAGATGGGACCATTCCAACGAGTTTTGGCGAGAGGCATGGGTGTCCTGGACGTCAGGCGGTTGCGGAGAGGGAAAGGGAGGTGGGGTCGTCGCGCACGCAGCGCAGCGTATCCAGCAGCAACCCGAGGGTCGCGGTGTCGATCACCGAGGCCGGGTCGGCGCCGTCCTGCGGCAGGTAGCCGGCGACCCAGGGCGGCTCGTCGCCGCCGCCGGGCTGCAGCCCGGCCAGGGGGCTGACCGCGAGCACCTGGCGGACATGCAGGGCGCAGGACAGGCGCGGCAGCTCCACCAGCAGCACGGTGCGCTCCGCCTGCGGTGCCACCGCCTCCTGTGGCAGGTCGAGCAGCCGCGCCAGGTCGACTACCGCCAGGGCCTGCGGGCGGCGCGGGTGCGGCATGGCGCCGAGCACCGCCGGGGCGGTCGCCGGCAGGCGCCGCCAGGGGCCGGTGCTGGTGATGGTGGTGATCACACTGACATCCAGGGCGAAGCGCGAGCGCGCCAACGTGAAGACGCAGGCGCGGTTTTGGGTGACGATGCTCAGGTCAGCGGGCATAGAGCTTGAGCACCTCCTGCAGCTGGGCCGGCGAGAAGGGCTTGGTCAGGTAGTGGTCGGCCCCCTGCTTCTTGCCCCAGAAGCGGTCGGAGGGAGTGGATTTGTGCGTCACCATCACCACCGGGATGGCCGAGGTCGCGGCGTCGGCCTTGAGCTTGCGGCAGGCGTTGAAGCCATCCATGCGCGGCATGATCACATCCAGAAGGATCAGCCCAGGCAGGTTGGCGCGCGCCTGCGCCAGCGCGTCATCGCCATCGCTGGCGTAGATCACCGTGTGCCCGGCGGCGGCGACCACCTTGCCGATCAGCTCGCGGTCGGTCTTCACATCATCGACGATCAGGACGGTGGTCATATGCGGTCCCAGGATCAGGCAGCCAGGTGGGGGAGGAGGTCGGCCAGGCTGAAGGGCTTGTGCAGCACCACGTCGAAGCCCGCCTCGCGCAGCCCCGCATCAAGCCCGCGTGGCGGCAGCAGCGCCACCAGCGTGATCGCCGAGATCTCGAGGTGGCCGCGCACCGCGCGCGCCAGCCCCGCGAGATCGCCCACCCCATCGCCGGCCAGGATCGCCAGGCGCGGCCGCGTGGCGACGATGCGCGGCAGCGCCTGGTCGAGATCGGTCAGCGCCTCGACGGTCAGGCCCCGGGTGCGCAGGTACGCGCCCAACGGCTCGGCCACCGCCGCCTGGTCCGGCTCATAGATCAGCACCGAGCCCACATTGTCCGCACCGAGCGTGATCAGCCCGACCCGGCACAGGCGGTGCAGGACGTTGAAGGCATCGAAGGTCGACTGCCGCGAGCGTTCGATCACCTGGCTGACATCGCAGCGTCCATCCAGGGACAACAGCACGCTGCGCTCCTGCGCATCCAACGCCAGGCGGGTGAGCAGGCGTTGGAAGCAGGGACTG
>Ga0302314_10016917_pt1 | contig 12280 bp, 7 predicted proteins | sample III_Palsa_N2_3_FD_200533 | JGI IMG/M metagenome (GOLD analysis project Ga0302314, IMG submission 200533) | Peat permafrost microbial communities from Stordalen Mire near Abisko, Sweden - III_Palsa_N2_3 | ecosystem: Environmental > Terrestrial > Soil > Palsa > Peat permafrost | place: Sweden...
GCGGGCGACCTGGTGTCCGCGCTGCGCGCGGTGCACGCGGTGGGCCTGGTGCACGGCAATGTCACCGTCGAGACGGTGACGGTCTGCGACGACGGTACGGCGCTGCTGGGCGGGCTGGCGGTGGGCGCGGCGCAGGAGGCGCTGTGCGGTGGCCCCGGTAGCGACATCCCGGGGGCCGGGGTCCCGGCCTCGGCCTGGACCCCGGCCCGGACCCGCGCCCGGGACGCGCGCCGGGTGGTGGTCGGCGCGGCGCCGGAGCGCTGGGCCCCGGAGCAGCGTGGTCCGGCCACCGGCACCAGGCTCGCGAAGGAGGCGGCCGGGCCGGGCCTGGCGGTGGGACCGGCGGCGGACGCCTGGGCGCTGGGCGCGCTGCTGCACCGGGCGCTGACCGGCGAGCCGCTGCCAGGGGCCGAGCCGGGCGACCCGCGGTCCGACGTCCCGGGGCCAGTCGCGCTGCGGCCCGGTGACTCGCGGCCCGGTGACTCGCGGCCCGGTGACTCGCGGCCCGGTGTGCCGAGGCAGGTCAGGGACGGGCAGGCCAGGGGCGGGCGGGGCGCCAAGGCCCCGGACCCGCTCGGTCCGCTCGGTCCACTGGTCGGCCGGCTGCTGGCGACGGACCCGCAGGCGCGTCCGGGACTGGCCGAAGTCGAGGCGCAGCTGCGGCAGTTGCTGTCGCGCGCGCCGGAGCCGATGGGTTGGGCCAGGCCGGGTCCGGCCGCCCTGCCGCCCGGCCCCCGCCGCACGGCGCTGCTCGGCCGAGCAGGTTCGGCGGGGGATTCGGCGGGTCAGGTCGAGCAGCCGCACCACCATGCCGCCCCGCACCAACGCCCGGACTCGTCCCGGCGTTCGCCGGCCTTGCTGGGAGCGGTGCTGCTGGGCGGCATGCTCCTGATAGTCGTATCTACGTTGGTGATTGCGGCACTTGTCGCCCGTTGAGCATCACATCAGGGTCACATGGCCGCCCCGCCGTTCCCGTTCGGTCGAGTGTTCCCTAGTCTGTCCACCACGAGCATTGGGGAACAAGCGCGGCGTCTGGAAGCCCTGCCGCCAACTCGGCACTCGGCAGGGACCAGGCAAGGGGGAGCACCGGTGGGCACGGAAGAAGGTTCGGCAGGCGGATCGGCGCGTGTGGACGCGCCGCCGCACGGCTCCGAGCCCGGGGGCGCGTCGGCCACCGAACCCGTCCCGAGGATGCTGGCCGGACGCTACCGGCTCGGCGCGCGGCTGGGCCGCGGCGGCATGGGCACGGTCTGGCACGCGGTGGACGAGATGCTGGACCGCGAGGTCGCGGTCAAGGAGCTCTCCGTGGGCCATCTCGCCGAGGAGGACCTGCAGATAGTCCAGTCCCGGATGAAGCAGGAGGCCCGGGCCGCCGCGCGGATCAAGCACCCCGGCGTCATCACCATCCACGACGTGCTGGAGCAGGACGGCAAGCCGTGGATCGTGATGGAACTGGTCGACGGCCGTTCGCTGGCCGAACTCATCGAGCAGGAAGGCACGCTGAACCCGCGTGAGGCCGCCGGGATCGGCGCGCAGGTGCTGGCGGCGCTGCACCGGGGGCACCAGGTCGGGGTGATCCACCGCGATGTGAAGCCCGCCAACGTGCTGCTGGAGCACGGCACCGGCCGGGTGGTGCTCACCGACTTCGGCATAGCCACCTATGAGGGCGACTCCGCGCTGACCCGCACCGGCGACCTGATCGGCTCGCCCGACTACCTCGCGCCGGAACGCGTCCACGGCTCCCGTCCGGGACCGGCCTCCGACCTGTGGGGGCTCGGCGCGACCCTGTTCGCGGCGGTCGAGGGCGAGTCGCCGTTCCGCCGGGACTCGCCGCTGACCACGCTCACCGCGGTGGTCACCGACCCGCTGCCGGAGCCGCGCAACGCCGGAGCGCTCACACCGGTACTGCGGGCCCTGCTGCGCAAGGAGCCGGACCAGCGGCCGAGCGCTCCGGAGGCGATCCGGCTGCTCCAGCGGGTGGCCGCCGGGGACACCACCAGCATCGCCGCCCCGGCCGACCCGCTGCGCGCCCCCACCTCGGCCGTCCCCCTGGTGGACCGCGGTAACGGCGGTGACCGGGACGACCGCGGTGACCGGGACGACCGCCCGCCCGGGTCCGGCGTCCGGTCCGAACAGCTCCGCGCGCCGCGCGGTGAGTATGACTACGACCCCGACCACGACCATGACCATGACTCCGACTACGAGGCCGGCTATCGGCACCAGTCCGTCGCCGAGCCGGAGCCGTGGACCGAGGGGCGCCCGGCCCAGCACCGCCCCCCGCAGGGCGGGTACAGCCCGCACCCCGCCCCGCAGTTCTCCGGCCCGCCGCCGCGCCGCCGCCGGATCTGGCCCTGGCTGCTGGTGGCCGCGCTGCTGGCGGTGCTCGTCGGCGGCGGCCTGACCTACGACTACCGGATCCTGCGGCACGGCAACGCCTCCGGCGGCTCGACCCCCTCCGTCACCGCCTCCGGCAAGCCCAGCAGGACACGTCCGACCCCCTCTGCCGCCCCGGGCAGCGGGTACACCCCGCTGATCCCGGCGGGCTACACCGTGGTGCACGACCCGGAGGGCTTCAGCTTCCCGCTGCCGGACAACGCCAGCACGCCCTGGGTCAGGCAGCCGGACAGCACCATCACCCACATCGACTACTCGCCCGATCCGTCCGAGACCTACCTGATCTGCTTCGCGGTGACGAACGGTCAGCCGCTGACCCCGCTCAAGCACGCCCAGGAGATGGCGCAGGGCCTGGCCCAGAAGGACTCCAGCTACAAGCTGACCGAGTTGGGGCAGAACGAGTTCCACGGCTACGTCGGCGCGCGCTGGGGTTTCACCTACACCAAGCAGGCCGCGAACGGCGCGACGGCGGTGCTGCACGACGTGCTCGAACAGCTGTACAAGGATGCCAACGGCACCGAGTACGACATCCTGGTCGACTACCCGGACAGCGACTGGCAGACCGGATACCAGCGCTTCCTGGACGTCACCGGCGGATTCAGCGCCCCCTGATCGCCGGCGGTGCCCCGGCGGTGCCCCCAGCAGGCCCCTCACGTCCTCCGGCCTGGTGGTCCCGCCGACCACATGACGCCCCGCCCGGTCGCGGGTACGGTGGAACGACGGGCTGAACCCCGCTCCAAGGGAGCCGGTCATGGTTGTCTCCGCAGTCGCCACCCCTGATGTCGTCGTGATCGGCCTGGGCCCCGGTGGGGAGGAGGTGGCCGGGCGGCTCGCGGACGCGGGGCTGGACGTCGTCGGCGTCGATGAGCGGCTGCTCGGCGGCGAGTGCCCGTACTGGGGCTGCATCCCCTCCAAGATCATGGTGCGGGCCGGGAACCTGGTCGCCGAGGCCCACCGGATCCCCGGCAGCGCCGGGACCAGCCACGTGCACACCGAGTGGGGCCCGGTCGCCCGGCATGTCCGCGCCGCCACCGACGACTGGGACGACAAGGTCGCGGTGGACCGGCTGACCGGGCGCGGTTGCCGGTTCCTGCGCGGCACCGGGCGGCTCACCGGGCCGAGCGAGGTCACCGTGCTGCACAGCGACGGCGACGCCGAGACGGTGCTCCGGCCGCGCCGGGCGGTGGTGCTCGGAGTCGGTTCGCGCCCGGCGATCCCGCCGATCCCCGGCTTGGCCGGGACGCCCTACTGGACCAACCGCGAGCTGATCGAGACCCCCGAGCTGCCCGGCTCGCTGCTGGTGCTCGGCGGCGGCGCGATCGGGCTTGAGCTGAGCCAGGCGCTGCAACGGCTGGGCTGCGCGGTCACCGTGCTGGAGGCCCAGCCCCGGCTGTTGGGCACGGAGGAGCCGGAGGCCGCCGAACTGCTGACCCGACTGCTGACCACCGAGGGCGTGGCCCTGCACACCGGCACCGAGGCGACCTCGGTGGCGCATGACGGCGACCGGTTCACGGTCACCGGACGCCGCGGCGAGCGCTTCGCCGCCGAGCGACTGCTGGTCGCCACCGGACGCCGGGTCGAGCTGGACCGGCTGGGCGTGAGCGTGCTCGGGGTGTCCGGCAACGCCCGGGCGCTGCCGGTGGACGACCGGCTGCGGGTGGTGGGCGCGCCGGGGGTGTGGGCCGTGGGCGACGCCACCGGCAAGGGCGCGTACACCCACATGTCCATGTACCAGGCGGACATCGCGGTCCGGGCGATCCTCGGCCAGGGCGGCCGGGCGGCCGAGTACCACGCGGTGCCCAGGGTCACCTTCACCGACCCGGAGATCGGCGCGGTGGGCCTGACCGAGGCCCAGGCCAGGGCCGAGGGCCTGGCGGTCCGCACCGGCTGGACCGACCTGGCCGCCGGCAGCCGGGGCTTCGTCCACGGCCGGGGCAACGACGGCTTCATCAAGCTGGTCGCCGCGGACGGCCACCTGGTCGGCGCGACCGCCGCCGGCCCCTCCGGCGGCGAGGTGCTCGGCCTGCTGACCCTGGCGGTGCAGGCGCGGACCCCGCCGGCGGACCTGGCGGCGACCATCTGGGCCTATCCGACCTTCCACCGCGCGGTCGGCTCGGCCCTGCAACCGCTGCTCTGAGCCGCCCCGCAGCTACCGGTCGGTCTAGCCGCGGGCGAGCAGCCGCGCGTAGGCGTACCCGGCCAGGTAGCGGCCGTCCGCGACGGCCACCGGGTCACTGCCGCTGGCCTTGTCGTCGGTGGTCCCGGCGATCGTGAAGTAGTCGTACCGGCCGACCGTGGCGTGCGTCAGCGGGCAGGTCGCCTTGACGCAGAACGACGGGACCGAGCCCCGGACCAGTGACTGGATCTGGCCGACGTCCTGCGGCATCACCGCGGCGGCCTGCGAGGCGGTGTCGAACACGGCGACCCCCACGGTCACCGCGTGGTCGCCGGAGACATAGGTGGCCCGCAGCAGTTCCAGGCAGCCGTGCGGGGCCAGGATGTTGCCGAGACCGCCGGTGGTCCCCTTCCAGCAGGGGTTGTCGGTCAGGGTCGCCGCGAGGGTGTAGCTCTGGCCGCCGATGGTCAGCCGGGAGGCGGTGTACAGGGTCGCCGGGGACAGCGGCGCGGTGTCCGTGCCGGCGTCGGAGATCCGCTGTACTGGGGTCAGCGGGGCGACCGTGCCCCCGCCGCCGGGTCCGCCGCCGGTCGCGCTGGGGTGGGACACCGGCGTCCGGACCGGGCCGGACGCCACCGGCCGGGTGCCGGCGGACGCGGAGGTGGACGCGGAGGTCGAGGCGGAGGCGGACGTCGAGCTCAGCGGTGCGGCCGGAGCGGTGGGCCCGACCGGCCCGAGCCCGCTGGGGGCGTGGGCGACTGCCGACCCGAGGCCGAGGACCGGCTGCCGCCGCCGGCCAGCGTGATGGCCCCGACCGCCAGTCCGGCCACGCAGAGCGTCCCCAGCACCACCCCGGCGATCTTCAGCCACCGCTGTCTGCGCAGTCCGGCCGCGTTCTGGTCGGCGAGCGCCTGCCAGTCGGGGCCGGGCTGAACGTACGCCGGCAGCCGGTACCCCACGGTGGGGGCGTCGCCGCCTGGTTCCTCGGTCCGATCGTCCATGACGCGCGAGCATAGTGAAAACCGGCTGCCAGTTCGGCTCATCGAGCAGATGAGCGATAGCTGGGCTCTTCGGCTGTTCCTTGTTACCGGCGGGTACCCAAGCCGCCGAAAACGGCCTACGCTGCACGCCATGACTGACATCAGCACGAGCGGCGTGACCGGCGAGCGCAACCCCGTGGCCGAGCCCGGTCCCCGCACCGCCGCCGACGCCGTCACACCGCAGTTGGTCGCCCGCCTGGTCCAGGGGATCACCGCGGGGGAGCAGCCGACCATGGGCGTCAGCCGCAGCCCGTTCACCGGCGAGGTGCTGGCCGAGATCCCGGAGTCCACCGCCGAGGACGTCGCCACCGCCTTCGTCCGCGCCCGGGCCGCCCAGCGGGCCTGGGCCGAGCGCCCGCTCGGCGAGCGGGCCGCGGTGCTGCTGCGCTTCCACGACCTGCTGCTCGGCGAGCAGGCCGAGCTGCTCGACCTGATCCAGGCGGAGACCGGCAAGGCTCGCGCGCACGCCTTCGAGGAGGTCAGTGTCGCGGCCGTGGAGGCCAGGCACTACGCCCGGGCCGGGGCCAGGTACCTGCGTCCGCGCCGCCGGGGCGGAGTCATGCCGGGCCTCACCCGGGTCACCGAGGTCCGCCACCCCAAGGGCGTGGTCGGCCAGATCTCCCCGTGGAACTACCCGCTGGCACTGTTCGCGGGCGACGCGGTACCCGCCTTCATGGCCGGCAACGCCGTGGTCACCAAGCCGGACACGCAGACCACGCTCACCGCGCTGCGCACCCGCGAGCTGCTGGTCCAGGCCGGGCTGCCGCCGGAGCTGTGGCAGATCGTGGTCGGCGACGGACCGGTGATCGGCCCGGAGGTGGTCGACCGCGCCGACTACGTCTCCTTCACCGGCTCCACCCGCACCGGCCGGGACGTCGCCCAGCGCGCCGCCGCCCGACTGATCGGCGCCTCGATGGAGCTCGGCGGCAAGAACGCCATGCTGGTGCTCGCCGACGCCGACCTGGACAAGGCCGCCGAGGGCGCGGTCCGGGCCTGCTTCTCCTCCGCCGGGCAGCTCTGCGTCTCGGTCGAGCGGCTGTTCGTGGCCCACGAGGTCGCGGACGCCTTCCTGGACCGGTTCACCGCCCGTACCAGGGCGCTGCGGCTGGGCAACACCCTCGGCTGGGGCGCGGACATGGGCTCCCTGGTCTCCCAGCGGCAGCTGGACACCGTCAGCGCCCACGTCGACGAGGCGGTCAAGAACGGTGCCCGGGTGCTCGCGGGCGGCCGGGCCCGCCCGGACGTCGGCCCGCTCTTCTACGAGCCGACCGTGCTTGAGGGAGTGGACGCCGCCAGCGCCGTCTGCGCCCAGGAGACCTTCGGTCCGGTGGTCTCGGTCTACCGCTTCGACACCGAGGACGAGGCCGTCGCCCAGGCCAACAGCACCCCGTACGGGTTGAACTCCAGCGTCTGGAGCCGCAGCGCCGGGCACGGCCGGGCGGTCGCGGTGCGGCTGCACTCCGGCACCGTCAACGTCAACGAGGGCTATGCGGCGGCCTACGGTAGCGTGGCCGCGCCGATGGGCGGCATGGGCGACTCCGGCGTGGGCCGCCGGCACGGCTCCGAGGGCATCCTCAAGTACACCGAGCCGCAGACCGTCGCCGTCCAACGGCTGGTGCCGCTGGCGCCGTCCTTCGGCATGGACGACGAGGGCTACGCCCGGCTGATGACCCGGGCCCTGGGCGCGATGAAGACGTTCCGGCTCAAGTAGATCCGGCTCAAGCAGTCCGGCTCACGTAGCAAGTCCGTACTCCCGCACGACCCCGAGACGACCGCTTCGCAGGTTGAGGTGAAAGGGAGCGACATGGTGACGGAAGCTCAGGACGGGCCCCGGGCCGAAGCCGGCTTCGACTACGACGTGGTCGTGGTCGGCTCCGGTTTCGGCGGCTCGGTCTCCGCGCTGCGGTTGACCGAGAAGGGGTACACGGTCGCGGTGCTGGAGGCCGGACGCCGGTTCACCCCGCAGACCCTGCCGAAGAACTCCTGGGACACCAGGAACTACCTCTGGGCCCCGCCGCTCGGCCTGTACGGCATCCAGCGCTTCCACGTGCTGAAGAACGTGATGGTGCTCGGCGGCGCCGGCGTCGGCGGCGGCTCGCTGAACTACGCCAACACCCTCTACGTCCCGCCGGAGGCGTTCTTCCAGGACCCGCAGTGGAAGCACATCACCGACTGGTCGCAGGAGCTCGCGCCGTTCTACGACCAGGCCAAGCGGATGCTCGGGGTCCGCACCAACCCCACGCTCACCCCCTCGGACGTGCACCTGCGCGCCTCCGCCGACAAGCTCGGCTACGGCGACACCTTCCACCTCGCCCCGGTCGGGGTGTTCTTCGGCGACGGCCGGGACGCGGACGGCGACGGCGACGCGGTGTCGCCCGGAACCGAGGTGGACGACCCGTACTTCGGCGGCGCGGGACCACGCCGCCGTGCCTGCACCGAGTGCGGCGAGTGCATGACCGGCTGCCGTCACGGGGCCAAGAACACCCTCACCGAGAACTACCTCTACCTGGCCGAGCGCAACGGCGCGCAGATCCTGCCGATGACCACGGTCACCGGGATCCGCGAGGACGGCGAGGGCTTCGCGGTCGAGGTCCGGGCCACCGACTCCCGCTCGAAGAACGGCGCGAAGAACGGCGCGCGGACCATCCGTGCCCGCCGGGTGGTCGTCTCGGCCGGCACCTACGGCACCCAGAAGCTGCTGCACGCCCTCCGCGACTCCGGCCGACTGCCACGGATCTCGTCCCGGCTCGGCGAGCTGACCCGGACCAACTCCGAGGCGCTGGTCGGCTCGATGACCACCGACCGGCGCTACGGCAGCCGCGCGGACTTCACCAAGGGCGTCGCCATCACCTCCTCGGTGCACCCCGACGCGCACACCCACATCGAACCGGTGCGCTACGGCAAGGGCTCCAACGCCATGGGCCTGATGTCGATCGTGCAGGTCACCGGCGCGGGAAAGCTGCCGCCGGTGCTGCGCTTCCTCGGCAACGCGCTGCGCCGACCCGATCTGCTGCTCCGGTCGCTGAACAAGCGGCGCTGGTCCGAGCGGGTCATCATCGGCCTGGTGATGCAGTCGCTGGACAACTCGGTGATCGTGTCCCGGAAGAAGTCCGGTCTCGGCAAGGGCACGCTGACCTCCCGTCAGGGCCACGGCGCGCCCAACCCGACCTGGATTCCGGCGGCCGAGGAGTCCGCGCGCGGGGTCGCCGCGGAGATCAACGGCTTCCCCGGGAGCGCCGCCAGCGACCTGCTGGGCCGCACCCTGACCGCGCACTTCCTCGGCGGCTGCGTGATCGGCGACTCGCCCGAGACCGGTGTGATTGACCCCTACCAGCGCCTCTGGGGCTACCCGGGGATCACCGTGGCGGACGGTTCCAGCGTCTCGGCCAACCTCGGCGTCAACCCCTCGCTGACGATCACCGCCCAGGCCGAGCGGGCCCTGTCGATGTGGCCGAACAAGGGCGAGCCGGACCCGCGCCCGGCCCAGGAGGAGCCGTACCGCCGGGTCGCCGCGGTCGCCCCGCGCAGCCCGGCCGTCCCGGAGGGCGCCTTCGCCGAGCTGCGGCTGCCGCTGCTGCCGGTCCCGGTGGTCCCGCCGAAGTCCTGAGCCGACTCCCGGGCTGACTCGTGAGTCGACTCCCGGGCAGGTTGAGATCACTGAGGCGCGCGTCACATTCGGACGAAAGTCCGTCACTTGCGCGCAATGACAAGTACATTCCGATCAGAACCCGCCCGCGCCGACGGCCCACCGTCGCCGCGGGCGGTGTCGTCTGCACTGGACATGACTGCACTGGACATGACAGAGGGCCCCGCGGGGGAAGACGGGGCCCTCTGACTGCACCACGCGACGCCAGGGTTGCGCCGGTGCTGCGGAAACGGCACCAGGGGGAGGGTGCCGTCGGACAGTCGGTCTTGGTGGGGAGCGGTGGCAGGGGCGCGCACCGCAATCGTGCGCCCCAGGGCAGCGGCAGTGCCTGACTCGAGGGCTGGCTGTCACTCAACGTGATGATGGAGACCGACCGGTCGGACGGGGACTGTCCTCGTGGGATCGGTGGCTCGCCTGGTTCCGCGCTGCCTGTGGTCCACCCCCTCACCAGCATCGTGGGGGATACGTACCGGTCTACGCAAGCAGTTCGGCTGAGATCGGCATAGTCGATTTTCGCGACCGGCACGAGCGGACGGGCCGTGAACAGCGGGGGATGCCCGACGGTCGGCTGTCACGCTCCGCAAGGGGACGCCGCCGGTAGCGCGGCGACGGTACGCGCCGGTCGCCCGGCGATCAGGGGTGGCTCGGAACCGGGCGTCCCAGGCTCCGAACCACCCCCTCACTTCAGTCGCAACCGGGTCGCTGTCCCCTGCTGACCGGTCACAGCGCCGATGCGAGGTCCCACGACGGCCGCCGGAACGGCACGTCTCATCGCATCGGCGGACTGTCCTGCACACTCCACGCGTGGTCCTGCCTGCCCGTGCGCAACCCCGGATGTGGAAGGGGCGGACGCACGTCCCTGGCGGAGACGCGAGTCCTGCACGGTCATCGGGCACAACGATTCTGCTGATGAGGAGTCACGCCGAAAGGGCCGTGGCGAACGGGTGAAGCGGCTATGCTGTGGCCCATGTTCACGATGGCGTACGTCTTTAGCTGTGGCACCGGAGGCTCCGGTCGCCATGCTGATGCCGCCTGCTGAACACCCACGAACAGGCAGCGCACAGGCGCCCCGGGCCACTTGGCCCGGGGCGTTCGTCGTCCGCCGGGCCGGGCCCCCACCACCAGGGAGGACCCACCGATGAGCACCGAACCCAGCACCAGCACCGCCGCCGTACCCGTCCCCACCGTCCCGACTGCCGTCCCGATCGGCGAGGTCGTCGCCGGGGGCCGGGCCCGGATCGACGAGCTCGACCAGCGGATCATCGCCCTGGTCCAGGAGCGGATGGCCGCCTCGGCCGAGATCCAGGCCGCCCGGCTGGCCGCGGGCGGAACCCGGGTCTCGCTGAACCGGGAGATGGTGATCCTCGCCCGCTACCGCTCGGCGCTCGGTCCCCAGGGCACCGAGGTCGCCATGCAACTGCTGGAACTCTGCCGGGGTCGGTCCTGACCGCCCACACCGCGGGCCCAAGGCCGTCCGCCGCACCACCGGCGGGCGGCCGCCCAGGTGGCCGGTACCATGGAGCCAACCCTTCTTGACCCCCACCGCACCGCCGGAAGGCCGCCCTGTGGCATCAGCGACCCCCGACCACCAGCCGACGACTCCGGAGTCGAATGGCGTCGTCCTCGTCGTCGACTTCGGCGCTCAGTACGCCCAACTCATCGCCCGCAGGGTGCGTGAGGCCCGGGTCTACAGCGAGATCGTCCCGTCCACCATGCCGGTGGCCGAGATGCTCGCCAAGCAGCCCAGCGCGGTCATCCTCTCCGGTGGCCCCTCCTCGGTCTACGCCGACGGCGCGCCCGCGCTCGACAGCTCGCTGTTCGAGGCCGGAGTCCCGGTCTTCGGCATGTGCTACGGTTTCCAGCTGATGGCCCAGGCCCTCGGCGGCACCGTCGACAACAGCGGCGCGCGCGAGTACGGCCGCACCGACCTGACCGTCTCCCAGCCCGGCTCGACGCTGTTCGCGGGCACCCCGGAGGACCAGTCGGTGTGGATGTCGCACGGCGACGCCTGCTCCGCCGCGCCCCCCGGGTTCACGGTCACCGCCTCCACCGGGGTGGTCCCGGTAGCCGCCTTCGAGAACGACGAGCGCAGGCTGTACGGCGTCCAGTACCACCCCGAGGTGCTGCACTCCACCCACGGCCAGGCGGTGCTGGAGCACTTCCTGTACCGGGGCGCGGGCATCGCGCCGGACTGGACCACCAGCAACGTGGTGGACGAGCAGGTGGCGCTGATCAAGGCCCAGGTCGGCGACAAGCGCGCGATCTGCGGCCTGTCCGGCGGCGTGGACTCGGCGGTCGCCGCCGCCCTGGTGCAGCGGGCCATCGGCTCCCAGCTGACCTGCGTCTACGTCGACCACGGGCTGATGCGCAAGGGCGAGTCCGAGCAGGTCGAGAAGGACTTCGTGGCGGCCACCGGCGTCAAGCTGAAGGTCGTCGACGCCGAGGAGCGGTTCCTCACCGCGCTCGCCGGAGTGTCCGACCCCGAGCAGAAGCGCAAGATCATCGGCCGGGAGTTCATCCGGGTCTTCGAGCAGGCCGCCGGCGAGATCGTGGCCGAGGCCGGAGCCGACGGCGCGTCGGTGGAGTTCCTGGTCCAGGGCACCCTGTACCCGGACGTGGTCGAGTCCGGCGGCGGCACCGGCACCGCCAACATCAAGTCCCACCACAACGTCGGCGGCCTGCCCGAGGACCTCCAGTTCCAGCTGGTCGAGCCGCTGCGCAAGCTGTTCAAGGACGAGGTCCGACAGGTCGGCGCGGAGCTCGGGCTGCCCGAGGAGATCGTCCACCGCCAGCCGTTCCCCGGCCCCGGCCTGGGCATCCGGATCGTCGGCGAGGTCACCAGGGAGCGGCTGGACCTGCTCCGCGAGGCCGACGCCATCGCCCGCGCCGAGCTCACTGCGGCCGGTCTCGACCGCAGCATCTGGCAGTGCCCGGTGGTGCTGCTGGCCGACGTCCGCTCGGTCGGCGTCCAGGGCGACGGCCGCACCTACGGTCACCCGATCGTGCTGCGCCCGGTCTCCTCCGAGGACGCCATGACCGCCGACTGGTCCCGGGTCCCGTACGAGGTGCTGGCCCGCATCTCCA
>Ga0302314_10016920_pt1 | contig 12280 bp, 11 predicted proteins | sample III_Palsa_N2_3_FD_200533 | JGI IMG/M metagenome (GOLD analysis project Ga0302314, IMG submission 200533) | Peat permafrost microbial communities from Stordalen Mire near Abisko, Sweden - III_Palsa_N2_3 | ecosystem: Environmental > Terrestrial > Soil > Palsa > Peat permafrost | place: Sweden...
CGGCTCATGCTGAACTTGATGCTTGCCAACCACCGCCTGTATCTGGGTGCTGCGATTGCAATTATCGGCGCGGTGACGGTCATTCGAAGCCGGTTCGGCGTTTCCTGGAATCGGACGTTGGTCCATTTGGCGTCGCCGACCGATTTTCAGTTTGCCGGTCCCGCGGCTGAACGTCGCTAGATGGTGGTGTACGGTCCAGCGGTTTCCGGGGATCGGCGGCCAAAGAATGGGCGTCGCACGCTATCGAAGCGTTCGGTCGAAAAAGGCGAGCATCTCGTGCCAACCACGTTCGGCGGCAGGCTCGTCGTAGACGGGAAAGTCCGGTTTCATCCAGCCATGCGCTGCGGAATAGGTTTCGGTGCGATAGCGGACGCCTGCTTCGTCCAAGGCGTGCTGAAAGCGCTCAGCCATAGCGGGTGAATAGCTGTCGTCGTTCTCAGCGGCCGCGATGTAAAGTTCGGCGTCTAAATCACGTGCGTAGCTGTGCGGGCTGTCCGGTGCGTCCGTCGCCAGATTGCTGCCATGAAAACTGGCGACAGCAGCGAACCGCTCAGGCCGGCGACCGGCTGCGGCAATCGCCATCCCACCACCCATGCAGAAGCCGACCGCGCCGACCTTGTCGCCTTGAACGTCGGAGCGCTTATCGAGATAAGCGAGGAATGGTGGGGCTGTACGTCCGGTACTATGAAAAGCCGCGGTTCGGGCTGCGCCCTGTTCTGAGCGAGTGGGTCATGCGCGCGTCCGATCCAGAGTTAACTCCGCGGAAACATTCGTTCAACCTCGGCCGGCCCACAACCCCAGAGCGAAAACGGGATTCGCGATGTGCGGTTCTTCCCATCCGGCGACGTCCCATAGCCAGCATCTGAATTATTACGTGATCCCTAGATCAAGGTACCTAGCATTACACGGCACCCCGACCGCCATGACGTCGATGAGAAGACCAATCTAACGAGAGCGTTGCCAGCGATCGAAGGCGTTCAGGCTGACGCCGATTCCAAACTCGTTGCGCGCGTATTTTGCGATTTTGACGGCACGGTCAGTCTTACCGACGCCTCCAATCTGATCTTCGCGCGCTTTGCCGATCCCTCGTGGCAAATCGTAGAGGAGCGCTGGATAGCTGGAGAGATTGACGCCGCTGCCTGCATGTCTGCGCAGGTCGAGCTGATCGAGGCTTCGTTGTCGGCGATCGAGGCGCTGCTCGACCAGGTCGAGCTACGCGCCGGCTTTGCTGAGCTACTTCGTTGGTGCAGAGCTCGAAATATCTCGTTCACGATCGTCAGCGATGGCGTCGATCACTTCATCCACAGGATCTTGAAGCGGCACGGCATCGACGACGTAACCGTGATTGCCAATCGCCTCGTTGCCGCGGGACACGATCGCTGGACCTTGGAGCATCCGTGGCGCCAGCCGCACTGTGTTGGCCGTTCAGGGGTCTGCAAATGTGCCGTCGTGACCGCCGAGGGAGATGACCGGGCTACGGCGTTCGCGGGAGATGGCAGGTCCGATTTCTGCGTCGCCACTCGCCCGGACATTCTGTTCGCCACCGGCAAGCTCGAGCGCTTCTGCATCGAACGCGCGATGCCCTTCATCCCTTTCGACAGCTTTTACGATGTCCGGGCGGTGCTGGAAGCGCGCAACGACAAACAACCCGCATGTTCCGCCTGATCAATCCTTCATCCTACCTCCCAGGAGTTCGGTGTTCATGAGTACCATTGTTAGGGATCTTGTCCCCCCCGTTTCCGACCTCGACGAGCTGCGTCGCCTCGAAAACCTGTATTGCTCACACGGCGACACCGTGCATTACATGCCCGAACCAAAGATCTTTTCGGGTTGCGATGGATCCTACCTCTACGACGACGACGGCATTGCCTATCTCGACCTGCAGATGTGGTATTCCACGGTCAATTTCGGCTATAAGAACAAGCGCATTGTCAACGCGCTGAAACATCAGATCGAAACTCTGCCGCAGGTCGCGTCGCAATATATTCACCGTGAAAAGGTCGAATTGGCAGCGATGATCGCCCAGGATGCCGAAGCCAAATTCGGCGCGAAGGGCCGCGTTCATTTCAACGTCGGCGGCGCGCAGGCGCTCGAAGATTCGCTCAAACTCGTCCGCAACTATTGCGGGGGCAAGAGCCTGATGTTCGCGTTCGAGGGCGGTTATCACGGCCGCACGCTTGGCGTCTCGTCGATCACGTCGTCCTATCGCTACCGTCGCCGCTTCGGCCACTTCGGAGAGCGCGCCCAGTTCATCGAGTTCCCCTATCACTTCCGGGGTCCGAAGGGCATGACGAAGGAGGAATATGGAGCGCTCTGCGTCGCCCGCTTCAAGCGTCTGTTCGAGACCGAATTCAACAGTGTATGGGATCCGACGACGAAGCAGGCGGAATATGCCGCCTTCTATATCGAGCCGATCCAGGGCACCGGCGGCTACGTAATTCCGCCGCTCAATTTCTTCTCCGAACTGAAGAAGGTGCTCGATCAATACGGCATTCTCATGGTCGCGGACGAAGTCCAGATGGGGATTTTCCGTACCGGCAAGTTGTGGGCGATCGAACATTTCGGGGTAAATCCGGATGTCATCACCTTCGGCAAGTCGATCACGAATGGCCTCAATCCCCTCTCGGGCGTGTGGGCGCGCGAGGCGCTGATCAACCCGACCATTTTCCCACCGGGCTCCACGCATTCGACCTTCAATGCAAATCCCCTCGGAACCGCGGTCGGACTCGAGGTGATGAAGCTTTGCGCTGACGGCGGCTACGAGAAGACAGTGCCGGAAAAGGGCGCCTATTTCCTCGATGGCCTCAAGGATCTGCAAACGCGCTGGCCCGAAATCGGCGATGTCGATGGTCTCGGCCTGGCACTCCGCTGCGAGATCACCGAGGCGGACAGGTACACGCCCAACAAACCCTTGCTCGATCGGATGGCGCAAGAGGGGCTCAAGGGCGATCTGCTCGTCCGTGGCAAGCGGATGGGGCTCGTGCTGAACATCGGCGGCTATTACAAGAATGTCATCACGCTCGCCCCGTCGCTCGACATCAGCTACGCGGAGATCGATCTTGCGCTCGAGTTGCTAGATCAACTGCTTCGCCGCTGCGTGACCCGCTGAGCCGGATGGTCGCCAATGCCATCAGGCAGCCGGCGCCATGACGGGCGGAAACAAGTCGGTCTCGGCACGCGGCATTTTTCTCGACGGCGCCGGTGAGGATGCAGTTCTGCTGCTGCACGGCCTGACCGGCGCGCCGGTAGAGATGCATCCGCTCGGCAAGCGGCTGCACCGCGCAGGTTGCACCGTGTATGCGCCTCTCATCGCGGGCCATGGCGGTGGAAACGATCTGCTGCTCTCGACCCGGTGGACCGACTGGCTGAATTCGGCCGAAGCGGCCTACGATCTGCTGGCGCGGGATCATCGGCGTGTCCATGTCGCGGGTATCTGCCTTGGCGCCATGCTCGGGGTCGCGCTGGCGGCTCGCCGCGATGTTGCGCGTATCGCCGCTTATGGGCCGACTTTTCGCTACGACGGCTGGTCGATGCCGCGCATTGCCGGAAACCGACGTCTGATATTGCTGCTGGCGGGATTGCCGATCGTCCGGAGCATCGGCATCGACGAACACGCCCCCCACGGGCTGAAGGACGACAAGATCAGAGCGCGCGTCGTGGCGGCGCAGCAGCGCGCCAACGGTGGCCCTGTCGATAGCTTTCCACTGGGGGCGATCCGCCAGCTCTATCAGCTGGCCAATCACGTCGATCGCGTTGCGCGAAGGGTCAGCGCGCCTACCCTTATCTGCCACGCGCGCGAAGACGATATCAGCAGCCTCGCCAACTCGTACCGGCTTCGCACGAAACTCGGCGGCGATACGCAGCTCAAGATCCTCGATGACAGCTATCATCTCGTCCATCTCGATCGGGAGATGGACGATGTCGCCGCCACGACGGCGGCGTTCTTTCGGCTTCCGCGTGCAGCAAGGTTGATCCAGGCGCAAGTCGGACGCGCGGCCATGGATCCGTCGCCAGCGTGATTGCCGCGCTACCTTGATATCTACGCTTTACTTCCGCCACTTTGGAACGCTGACTCATGAAGTCTATCGCCGCCGCACTCGCCGCCATGCTGATCGCCGCACCGTGCTTCGCGCAGGCGGTGCCGGCCGACATCCCCGCCCGGATCGCCGCGTATGACGACGCCGTCATCGCGATCATGAAGGTAAAGGGTGGCTTGTTCGCGCGCGCGGAGCGCTTCGAACCCGTCGTCCGCGAATATTACGATATCCCGTCGATGGCGGCGATCGTGATCGGCCCGAAATGGGCCGCAACCTCACCCGAGGATCGTACCGCCGCGATCAGGGCGCTGACACGGCACTCGGCGCTGACCTTGGCACGCAGTTTCGGGACATTCGACGGACAGGTGTTCGCCATCGATCCGCAGATCATCTCGCGTGGGACGAGGCGGGTCGTCAAGGTCACGATCACGTCGTCGGGCAAGAAGGATCTGGTCTTCTATCAGCTGCGCGACGGCGCCGAATGGAAGATCGTCGATGTCATTTCGGACGGTGTCAGCCAGCTTGCCTTGCAGCGCGCCGACGTCGCGTCGACGGTGTCGTCGGGCGGGGCTGCGGCGCTGGTGGCACGCTTTAGCAAGCTCGACGCCGCCGCGCGCTAGGACCGCGGCCGGGATGCAGAAATCTGGCTAACAGGATACGTCGCTCGTTCGACGGACAGGCGGTGGTCCGAGAAGCGCCGGGGCGAAGATCAAGGCGGACACCATCGTCCAGCCGAGCGCGATCATCAGGATCAGGCCCATGCTCGCCGTGCCCGGGTGGCTCGAAAGCCAGAGGCTTCCGAACGCCGTGCCGGTCGCGACGGCGGAAAAGAAAATCGCGCGTGCCAGGCTCGACTGAAGCAGATCGGACGCGCCGTCCCGCCATGCCATCACAAAGTAGATGTGAAACGCCACGCCGATGCCGAACAGAAGCGGGAACGCGATGATATTGGCGAAGTTTATCCGCTGGCCAATCAGCACGCAGGTCGCGAGCGTCAAGAATCCGGACATCACGACTGGCGTCAGGGTCAGGATCGTTTCGCGCGGGCTGCGCAGGACGAGAAGCAGCAGCAGGCTCACTGAGCCCAGCGCGAGCGCACTCGCCTGAATGAAGGCGGTCGATACGGTACGGGCGGCTTCCTGCGTCGAAACCGCGACGCCGGTGGCGTCGGGCGCGATGCGCCGTACCGCGCCGGTAAAGCGCGCGAGCGATTCATTGTCGCTGCCGTCCGCTTTTGGCAGCACTTGCACCAGCGCGCGGCCATCGGGTGCGAGCCAGTCCTCGACTATGGCGCGTGGCAAGCTGCCGAGCGTGACGGGCGCGGCCGATAGCGCCAGGCGCATCTGGTCCAGGGCGATGCCGAGCGGAGCGACGAGCCTCGTCTCGATCCGTGCCCGGGCGTTAGGGCTTGCCGCCGCCAGCCTAAAGAGGCTGGCCGTCAAGCGGCGGCCGTTGGAAGCGACCGCGCCCCGCGAACCGGCTGTCGCGACGCGGATCGCCTCTGCTGCCCGCTGGAGTGCGGCTACCGTTTCGGTATCACTCGGCGGCGCGGAAGGCGCCAGGGGATTGAGCGTCAGATCCAGAAGCGTATCGGCATCCGCGATCAGCGCGAGTTTCGCCGCCTGATCGTCCGGTATGAAGCTGTCGACCGAACGAGCGCTGCCGACTTCGGGCAGGCGAGACAATCGCTGCGCCAACCGCTTCGCGGTGCGTCGGTCGCCCGCGAGAATTTCGATCGAATTGGGATTGCGATCGGGGTCGTGCATCAGGTCCTTGAGCGTCGTCATCGCCTCGCCCCTGGCGGAGGGAAGATGAAGCGGATTGAAGTCGAACCGGACCAGCGGCAACAGCGCGAGGCTGGCGACGATCAGGACGCCGAAGCCGCCGAGCACCCAGCGGCGGTGGCGCTGCACGTGCCGATCGAGCGCGATCAGGGCCGTGGGCAAAGGCCGCGGACGAGGCGGTTCCGGACGGGCCAACATGAGCAGCGCCGGAAGGAGGGTGCCGGTCAAGACCAACGCGACCACCATCCCGACGGCCGCGATGATGCCGAGCTCCGATATCCCGATATAGGATGTCGGCAGGAACGCCAGAAAGCCGAGGCATATTGCCCCTGCGGCCAACAGCAGCGCGGGGCCCAATTCCTTCGCCGCCTCCCGGAGCGCGTGCTGGACGCCAGCGGTTCGATCATGCTCGGCCTGGAATCGAACGCCGATCTGGATCCCGAAATCGACGCCGAGGCCCACGAACAAGGGAATGAAGGCCACCGAGATCAGATTGAGGCGGCCGACCATCGCCAAACCGAGCGCAGTGGTCACGACCAGACCCGCGAAGGTCGTGAGCATGACCGCGATCACGATCTTCGCAGAGCGAAGCGCAAACCACAAAGTAGCCGTCATCGCCGCGACCATTGCGATCGCGATCAACCATGCCCTGTCGACGACCGATCCGAACTCCTCGTCGTTCAGCGGACTTTGCCCGCTCAGCCTGATCGTGACGCCGCGCGCCGGCGTCAGGCCGAGCGCAAGGGCCTGTGCACGGATGACGTCGCTGGCTGGCTCGCCGGGTTTCAAATTGCTGTAATCGAGCACCGGCCGCACGAGGATCAGCTGACGCCGGAGCAGGGCCGCATCCTTGGGAGCCAGCAGCATGTCCTGCCAGGAGAAATAGTCCGCCTTGCCGTGAACCGGCGCATCGAGCGCCTTGGCCATGGCCGCCATCGGTCGATCGAGGCGGGCCAACGTCACGTTGCCGTCGGTGACGCCGGTGGCCATTCCCTCGATCGCGCCGGCGATGCCGCGCAGGCTCGGGTCCGCCGCGAGCGGACCGAGGAGGGGCTGTGCCGCGACCATGTCGCTGGTCGCCTTAGCGACATCCGCCCTCGATCCGAACAGCAGCCCCTCACGCGCGAAAAAGGGGCCGCCGTCGAGCCGCGACACGCGGTGGAAGTGCGCCGGAACATGCGCAAGACGATCGTCGAGCCTTTGCGCGGCGTATTCGGCCAATTCGGGGGTAGCGCCATCTACGACGACGAGGATCGCATCGGTGTTGCCCGGAAAGGCGTCTTGCATCCGTTGCTCGTTGAGCCGCCAGGGAACCTTGGCGGAGATCAAGGCATCGCTGTCCGCGGTCAGGTCGAATTTGGCGTGCGAGAATAGCAACGCGCCGATCACGATCAGCGCTGACAGCGCTACGACCGCCCAAGGCTTCCGGCAGGAAATATCGGCGAGTTTCGGAAACAAGCCAAGGGCGACTTGTTGCAACATCATGCGCACGCCAGCGATTTCTGCGCGCAGATGGGATAGCGACTCATGCTGCGATCTCTATCGCCTTCAGCCTGCCTTCTTCCGCTGCGATATAATCTCGTGTTCGGGGAACGGCATCGCGCCGTTTCGTCATCTGGATTTGGAACACCACGACGGTGTCGAACCTGAAGGCGGCTTCGGCCATCGCAAGATAATATTCCCACATCCGGCAGAAGCGTTCATCGAACATCGCGACGGCCTCCGCACGCCGTTCCATGAAGTTCGCGCGCCAGGCGTTGAGCGTATCGGCGTAATGATAGCGCAGGATCTCGACGTCGGTGATGATCATCCCGGACCGCTCGACCACGGTAACGATATCCGACAGCGACGGCAGATGGCCGCCGGGAAAGATGTAGCGGGTGAGCCAGGGATTGGTGAGGCCCGGCGCGTCGGTGCAGCCGATGGTATGCAACAGCATGACGCCGTCGTCGGCGAGCAATCCGCGACAGGTGTCGATGAAGGCCGCGTAATGGCGCAGCCCGACATGCTCGAACATCCCGACCGACACGATCCGGTCGAACGTACCGCGAACCGCTCGGTAGTCGGTCAGGTCGAAGCGTACGCGATCGGTTAAGCCGCGCTCCCGGGCGGTGCGGCGGGCCCGGCCAAGCTGTTCCTGCGACAAGGTCACGCCCAGCACGTCGGCCGCCCCCGCCGTCTCGGCGAGGTAGCAAGCGAGCCCACCCCAGCCACAGCCGATATCCAGAACGCGGTGACGGGGCTCCAATCGAAGCTTGCCGGCGATGTGCCGCTTTTTCGCCGTTTGTGCGTCGGCCAGGCTCTGCCCTTCGATCTCGAAATAGGCGCAGGAATATTGCCAGCCTGGGTCCAAGAACAGCGCATAGAGCGCATCGCCGAGATCATAATGATGGGCGACGTTGCGGCGCGCGCGACGCGGGTTGTTGCGCTGCCCCCACAGCTGCGCCGCCGTACGGATTCGGTTGATCGTTCGGACGACCCGCGACGTTTCGATCTGCCCACCATGTCGCAGCACGAGACTGCCAAAATCGTAAATCGTGCCCCGCTCCACCACCAACCGCCCATCGGTGAACAGCTCACCCGTCTTGAGGTCGGGATCAAGCAGCAACGCCCAAAGTGCTCGGGTGTCTGTCAGACGAACATGGACTTGCGGTTCGGTACCATCGCCGAAAACAAATGCCTCGCCATCGGCGGTCATCACCTGGAGCGAACCTGTACGAACGACTTTCGCCAAACTGTTTTTCAGAAGCGCTGATGCGATCGACATCCGGCACGCCTTCCTAAAATAGGCGGACGAGCGCCGCAGTGAGTCAACTGTTAAACGGTTTCCTTCTAGACGCCATCAATCCGTCAGAACCGCAGTGACAGCATATGGCGTGATCGAGCGGTATAGACGAGCCGTCTATTCTGCGGACACTTGGATAATGGGCGAGATGTCGAGGTCGGACTGAGAATTTTCCATTAGGTTCATATTGGAGATCATGGCGCTGCCCGACGGCATCGCGGTAGGCGGCTGACTGGGCGTCGGCGAGCCTCGTCATAGTGCGATCTTGAGCCCGCTATGCGGCTTTTCGCCACGAACGACGTCTGGTCTGCATGGCGAACATCCCGCTCCTCTCACGGTCGATCCGTTGATCGTGCTTCGTCATCCCCCGAACGGTCTGCACGACGATTGTGATCGGATGAGGTAGCGATGCTTGCGATGAAATCGCTCCGCTTGGATCCTTGCCGCCGCCGAAAGACATCACGCATGCGTAGACTCATTCCGCCACTGATATTGGCATCCGTAGCCTGTGCATCGCCTGCTTACGCGATACCGGCCTATCGCCAGGTCGCGACCATCGCGCTCGGTGCGCCGGATCGCTGGGACTATGTCGTCGCCGACGCGCCGGCACACCGGGTTTACATCGCGCATGGCGACCGGCTTGCGGTCATCGATACCGAGGCCAACGCGCTGATCGGCGCTGTCGAGGGCATTGCGGGCGGAACGCATGGCACAGCGATCTCCGCTGCCACCGAGCAGGGCTTCACCGACGACGGCCGCGCCGGCACGGCCATCGCGTTCGATCTGAAGACGCTCGCGGTCGTCAAGGCTATCCCGGCAGGCGACGATGCCGATGCCATCGCGATCGATCCGGTCTCGGGCCATGTCTTCGTGGTCGAGGGCGATCCGGGTACGATCACGGTCGTCGATCCCCGCACCAACATAGCCGTCGCGACGATCGGTGGCGGCGAGAAGATGGAATATGCGGTGCCCGACGGTGCGGGTGCGATCTTCGTCGCCGGCACCGAGAAAGGCGACATCCTCAAGATCGACGCGCTGGGGAACCGCGTCGTGGCGCGGTGGCCGGCAGCGGGGTGCATGAAGCCCCACGGGCTCGCCTACGACCGCGCGAACAAGCGCCTGTTCATGGGCTGCACGAATGGCGTCATTCTGGTGGCGGACGCCTCCGACGGGCGCATTGTCGCGACCCTGCCGATCGGAAGGGGCAGCGATGCGGTCGTGTTTGATGCGGTCCGCAGACGCGTGTTCAGCTCGAACGGCCAGGACGGAACGATCAGCATCTACCAGCAGACGACACCCGATCGCTATGACGCGCTCGACACGCTCCACACCGCCGTGAGCGGGCGGACGATGGCCGTGGACTCGATGACCGGTCATCTCTTCGTCGCGGCGGCCGATACGCAGCCCAATCCGGTGCCGGGCGGCCGTCCGCACGTCGTGCCGGGCACGCTGCGCGTGCTCGTTTACGCGCCCGCCGACTAACCCTCTCCGCTATTTCGAGGTCGACCGCCATGACGAGAGAAACGCTTGCTGACGACGCGTTGAGCAAGGTGCCGGCCGTGACGCTGGGCTTCTGGATCATCAAGATCCTTGCGACGACGCTGGGCGAGACCGGCGGCGATACCGTCTCAATGACGATGAACCTCGGCTATCTCGTCGGCACCGCGATCTTCGCGACGCTGCTGGTGATCTTCGTCGTCTGGCAGATCGCCGCCACGCGCTTCCATCCGTTTCTCTACTGGGCGACGATCATCGCCTCGACCACCGCGGGCACGACGATGGCGGACTTCGCCGACCGCTCGCTCGGCATCGGTTATCCGGGCGGATCGATCCTGCTGGCGCTGTGCGTGATCGTCTCGCTCGCTGCCTGGTACTGGACGCTGGGCAGCGTGTCCGTCGACACCGTGCGCTCGCCCCGCGCCGAGACCTTCTACTGGATCACGATCACCTTCTCGCAGACGCTCGGCACCGCGCTCGGCGACTGGATCGCGGACGCGGGGCCCGGCTACGGAGGCGGTGCCATCCTGTTCGGGATCGCGCTGCTGCTGACCTTCCTGCTCTATCGCTGGACCCGCGTGTCGCGCGTCGTGCTGTTCTGGGCGGCATTCATCCTGACGCGCCCGCTCGGCGCGACACTGGGCGACCTGTTCGACAAGCCGGTGGCGCAGGGCGGCTTCGCGATGAGCCGCCCGCTCGCCTCGGCGGTGCTCGCCGCCGTCATCATATTGTGCATCCTGCTGCTGCCCCAGCGCGCGGGGCGTCATCCGCAGGCCGAGGCATAGACCGCGGTGCGATCGGGCGGGTACGTCGCTTTGCTGCTTATCGGAACGGCTGCGCTCGACGCCGGACGAGCGTCGGCCGGGCCGCCCTATGTCACCGACGATCCCGAACCGACCGACGCCGGCAAGTGGGAGGTCTACGGCTTTGGAACCGGCACCGCGTTCCGCCATGGCTCGGATGGGGAGAGCGGTTTCGACATCAACTATGGCGGTGCCAAGGATCTTCAACTGAGCGCCGTCGTCTCGCTCGCCTACCAGCGTGACGACGGCGATCGATCGCACACCGGGCTTGCAGACACCGAAGTCGGCGGCAAATATCGGTTCCTGCACCAGCAGCCGGGAAGCTGGATGCCCGACGTCAGCCTGTTTCCCAAGATACTGCTCCCCACCGCCGATCACCGGTTCGGATCGGGCAAGGTGGGTCTGACGCTCCCGATATGGGCACAGAAGGATTTCGGCGCGTGGTCGCTGTTCGGCGGCGGCGGATGGACGCTCAATCCGGGTGCGGACAATCGCGACTATGGCTATGGCGGGATCGCGCTGACCCGCCAGGTGACAAGGACGCTGTCGCTCGGCGGCGAAGTCTACCATCAGTCGGCCGATGCGATCGACAGCCGTTCGAGTACCAGTCTCGGCCTCGGCGCGAGTTGGCAGGTGGCGCCGAAGTGGTCGATCATCGGGTCGGGCGGACCGCTCATCGAGCATCGCGCCACCGCGGGTGAGTATGCCGTCTACCTGGCGCTGGAGCTTCACGATTGACGGCAGAGCTCCGATGACGCAACAGGCTCCAATTGACATCTTGCGCATACAGTTACAGCCGTTTCGGAAACGCCGGTCGCAGACTGAACGGCAACAACCGGGTGACGATTGATAAGGCAGCTTCGTGGCGGCGAGACCGCATAGCCGTAGCTCGTTTAGCTCTGTGGTGCCTGCGTCTCGGTGCTCGTCCGAACTCGGAATTCCGTAGCGTCGGCCACTTGGCTTATTGTTTGTCGCAAACGGCTCGTGCTGGAGATCATCCGGCGCGACGGATATCTTGGCCGCCTGCAACGGAGTGCCGCAATGTCCGATCCGACCAGTACCGATCAAGCCGATGCCCGTGGCTACACACGGCAAGTTATCATTGACGGCGACGATTATCCTGTCGGCCTAGGAGCGTTTATAAAGCCTCACACCGATGTCGACGGCATCTTCAAAGCGTTTGATAGCGACGGCGAACGCATGGTGCCGATTGACGGCAGTAAAGTGGCAGTTCGCGACATAGGCTAATCGTCGCGTGCAAAAAAAGGTCTTATACCGGTTCCGAGATGATCTGACTCGTTGGGGGTTCCCAACGGATCGAAGTGGTGATTCATAGGGCGGCATGGAGGTGACCATGCCAATGCTGACGATCCG